>Ga0209344_10000383_pt1 | contig 81829 bp, 79 predicted proteins | sample Cruoilmetagenom6_FD_187293 | JGI IMG/M metagenome (GOLD analysis project Ga0209344, IMG submission 187293) | Oil polluted marine microbial communities from Coal Oil Point, Santa Barbara, California, USA - Santa Barbara Oil Seep Sample 6 (SPAdes)... | ecosystem: Environmental > Aquatic > Marine... | reverse complement strand
TGGGCTCGGGTTTGGGCTCGGGTTTGGGCTCGGGTTTGGGCTCGGGTTTGGGCTCGGGTTTGGGCTCGGGTTTGGGCTCGGGTTTGGGCTCGGGTTTGGGTTCAGGTTTGGGCTCGGGTTTGGGCTCGGGTTTGGGTTTGGGCTCGGGTTTGGGCTCAGGCTCAGGCTCAGGTTCAGGCGCAGGCGCAGGCGCAGGCGCAGGCTTAGTCTGAGGAGTCTTTTTCGGAGTAGGTGAAAATTCTTCTTCTGGTATTGCTTCGGGCAATTCTACAAAGCGTGCATGAATTGGAGGCGCAGATACAATCTCGATTTTGGGAGATTTCAGTAAATTTCCAAACTCAAAAATGATGGTCAGCCAAATGATGGCCGCCAGTGGTAAAGGCCACCAGAATCGAATCTCCTTCGATCTAGAGTCGGGCATGCTTACCACGTCATTTATGTTTGATTGCAATCAAAAAATGTTGGGCACCGGCAGCTCGAGCCTGCAACATTGCCTGCACTACTATGCCTTGCGGCGCTTCATTGTCCGCTGATACGACCACGTTTTGTTGCGAACTCTTTAACAGCGGCCTGAGCGTTGCGGCCAGAGTTTCCAGTGTTACGGGAATGCGATTGATAAAGATTTTGCTATCACCAGTCAATGTTATCGTTACCGGTGCGTCAACGCTGAGCTTTTCGGCTTCTCCTTTGGGCAGGTTTACCTGCAGGGAATCAAGATTCTGCATCGACAATGAAGACAGCATGAACGTCACCAGTAAGAAAAACATCACATCGATCATCGGAATGATCTCAATGCGTCCCTTGCGATGCGTTCTGGATTTACGCAGCTTCATGGATGCTACCTTCTTGATCTAAACGGATGTGATCAATCAGACGTGTACCAAGTCGCTCCATTTCATCCATCGTTTGTGCTTGCAGGCGAGAAAAATAGTTAAATCCAAACAATGCAATCAGTGCAATCAATAGACCAACTGCAGTAGCAATGAGTGCCTCTGCCACACTCCCTGTTACGCCCGTAGGATTGACGACATCGCTACCAATTATCTGGAAGGCATGCATCATTCCAATAATTGTACCCAGGAGCCCTAGCAAAGGAGCCGCGGTGACGATGGTTTCTAGCACCCATAACCTGCGCGCAAGAGATTTTTCAATCAGCTGGGCTTCATCCGCTGCACGAGATTCAGTCCACCATGAAGGTCGATGCCGATTAGTGATCACCACCTCAAAAAATCGCTTGTAATAGTGACGTTCATTCAACCCAGAAAGCATATTTTCCAGGTCTTTCCATGCAAAATTATAAGTTTCAACAAGGTTAAGCAAGTCATATGAAAGTCGTGCAAAACGCCAATAGAGGAATGCTTTCTCAAGCATAATGGCTAAAGCGATTATTCCCAGCAAAGACAATGGCAGGATAATCATCCCGCCAAGTTTAAATGCTATCCAAGCATCTTGTAGTTCTTGCATGGCTATCTCCATATAAAAGGGATAATCCCCAGTTACTAGTTAAAAAACTTATTGATGGCCAAGTAAAATTTTTCGCCGTGGTCCAAACTGAGATGCGCCTGCTCCAATTTTAATTCCCTTGAAGCTTCTCATTTTACTCAACTTTAGACATTCAGACTTCATACTTGCGTCCCAAAACGGTGGCGCAAGTGGAGGGCAAAAGTACGAATTCAGACTACTTTCTGCAGACGGCGCTGCGTTTCTCGCAATTTTGCGGTCGTCGCGCTGTTTCGGAAAATGTACATCGTGAGCTGCTGATCAGCAGCTATGCTCGACGGCATTGTCCACCCAAGCAATATTGGGAGCTACCGGATTGAATGTCCAATCCAGAACATGACAGCAATTGACAGATTGTGCTTACTGTCAGTTGCGCAGATTAATTATTCTTCCGTGTTGGCTTCTAACCTGCTCAGCGTATCAGGTAGTGCCTCCCGACAGCGAGCGACTTGAATTCCTCGCGCTTCCAATGAGGTGACCAGGCAACGACTATCCTCTCTTTGATGACTGGTCATAAAAGTAGCTCGCAGATGAGCGCTTGTTTTGCAAAAAGCAGATTGACGAATCGGACTTAGGTCACATAAAACCAGAACGACTCCCTTCCCAGAGACGGCAACGCTGCTAAGCTAGCAACCTGCCGGGCTTAAAAAATCGTAGCTAAAATTGAGCTGAACGAGGGTGGTTTTTTTGAGCTTTCACTGTGCGGCGAAATGCCTGCCTACCACTCTTGACGATTTTGCAGGGTAATCGTTACCCTATTACCCTAAAAACGGCGAAATAGTCACCGCTCAGCTCTACTTGCAGCCGACTTCCCTTAAGTCTGACAGGCTGCTAGGAATCACATTCTGTTGCAACAGGCAAATAATACTGATAGCTCATTTCGGTTCCCAAGCAAAGAAAGCTGGCGCATTATTTAAACCCAGATAATCCATTAAACATGATTCGCGCGATGACTTCGCATTCCCCCCTTTGAAAAGGCTATGTCGTAGTTATCTGTTGAATTTTGGTAACTGTTTAATTATGAAGGATTTTTCGTTAATCATAAAAACGCCCAACTCTATGATTTATAGATGTTTAGTACATTGTTAAATCAAATTCAACAGCTAATTGCGACATAGCCTTTGAAAAAGGGGGGCTAGGGGAGATTTGAGCATTGCAGGAACACAAAAACTCCCCTTAATCCCCACTTTTAAAAGGGGGAGGCTGGTTAAATTGCCTAATGGATTATCCGGGTTAAATATCAACATCCATACGAAGACGGCGGTTTTCTTGCATCAATTAGTGGACACGCTATTCATTGCTCAGCTTTAAATTACCTCACCCAACGATGAATCGTCATCAGGCCGATTTTTTGGTTTGAGTCGAACTGATTCTCAAGTTTAGTCGCATACTTTAAAATTTGTCTGCTGGCAGTCATTTGCCATCTTCTGTGCTCTTGTGATTTGCTGTAACGTCATTTGCTTTGAAACGATGTCGCGATTCTTCGCCGCATCTCTATATCCTGATGCTGCACTAAGATTGAACCACATATGTGCACGAACATAGTCCAGCGCAACACCTTGCGCTTTCTCATACATCACGCCAAGATTGTATTGCGCATTCGCATTCTCCTGCATTGCTGCCAGGCGATACCACCTTACTGCTTCAGCGTAATCTTGCGGGACACCTCGCCCTGCCTTATAACTCATGCCGAGGTTGAGTTGCGCCTCCGCTTGCCCTTGAGTTGCTGCTAAACGCCACCACTTGGCTGCTTCTGTGTAGTCCTGCGCAACGCCTTGTCCTTTATAATACATATAGCCAAGATTGTATTGCGCCAGATCATCCTCCTGCGCTGCAGCCAGCTGATACCACTTGGCAGCTTCAAGATAATCTTGCGGGACACTTTGCCCGCGGTAATACATCAAACCGAGGTTGTTTTGTGCATGTGCATTCGCCTGCGCTGCTGCCAGTCGATACCACTTGACTGATTCAGCGTAATTTTGTGGGACACCTTGCCCTTTCATATAACTCACGCCGAGAGAGAATTGCGCCTCCGCTTGCCCTTGGGTTGCTGCCAGGCGCCACCACTTGAGCGCTTCTGTGTAGTCATATGCAAGACCCTGCCCATTGGCATACTTCAAGCCAAGATGGTATTGCGCATCTGAATTCCCCTGCGCTACTGCCAGGAAATACCACTTAATTGCTTCTGCGTAGTCCTGCGAAACGCCTTTTCCTTTGTCATACATATAGCCAAGCTTAAATTGCGCATCTGCATTCTCCTGTGCTGCTGCCAGACGCCACAATTTGAGGGCTTCTATGTAATCCTGAGCAACACCTTGCCCATTGGCATATTTCAAACCAAGCTCGTATTGAGCATTCGCATTCCCTTGTGCTGCTGCCAGGCGATACCATTTAACCGCTTCTGCGTAGTCCTGTGTAACGCCTTGCCCGTTGGCAAACTTCACGCCAAGATTGTATTGCGAATCTGCATCCCCCTGTGCTGCTGCCAGGCGATACCACCTGACTGCTTCAGCATCGTCTTGTGGGACACCGTGTCCTTCGTCATAAATCGCGCCAAGTCTGTATTGCGCCAGCGCATGCACCTTTGCGGCTGCCAGGCTCCACCACTTGACTGCTGCTGAATGGTCCTGCGTAACGCCTTGTCCTTCCTCATACATCACACCAAGATTGTATTGCGCATCTGCATTCCCCTGCTCTGCTGCCAGGTGATACCATTTAATTGCTTCTTTGTAATCTTGAGAAACGCCTATCCCTTTCTCATACAGATTGCCGAGATTGTATTGCGCGCCCGCATTCCCTTGCGTCGCTGCCAACCGATACCATTTAATTGCTTCTGTGTAATCTTGGGAAACACCTACCCCTTTCTCATACAGATTGCCGAGATTGTATTGCGCACCCGAATTCCCTTGTACCCCTGCCAGCCGATACCATTTCACTGCTTTTGAATAGCTCTGCAAAACCCCTTGCCCGCTGTAATACATCAAGCCGAGATTGTATTGCGCACCCGCATGTCCTTGTGTCGCTGCTCGCCGATACCAATTCACTGCTTTTGAATAGCTCTGCGAAACCCCTTGCCCGCTGTAGTACATCAAGCCGAGATTGTATTGCGCACCCGCATGCTCTTGCGCTGCAGCTTTGTAGTACCACATCACTGCGTTTACGTAGTCACCACGCTTATGCGCAGCCAGGCCGTCTTTGAATGGACTTGCCCACGTTGTACCAACATTCAACAGTAGCGCGGTAAATATACAGAACAGTAGTTGTTTCATCGGTCATCTCATTGTGCAACAGCTAATAGTGGCTCAGGTCAAGGTGTCACGATACCTTATGCAGGTAACGTCAATACAGAACCAGAGAGGGCTAATCAACACAGTAAGTGTTGTGATTTGCACGTAGCACGCTGCAATGCTTTCTATTCATACAATATCTGCGCCCTGAGGTCAATGGCACAAAGGGTGTCAGCGCAAAGTAGAAATGCCCCCGCTCTCCCAGATAGAAATGCCCCCTTGAGTATGCATTGAGTAAACTCAGTGGCCGATAAAAACCATAGCAGCGGCCACTTTAGAAATGGATATGATGATGAGTCAAAAGGAAGCAAAACGTGGACAGGTCATGGAGTTACTGACGACAAGTGAAATCGACCAAAAGGAAGCTGGCAAAATGCTGGCTGTCAGAGTGCGCCAAATCAAGCGTATCTAGCGACGTTACCGTACCTCATGCTTGCCGGGGCTAATCAGCAATAAGCGCGGACAAGTCTAGAATCGGCGGGTAGATGAAACAATCAGGACAGCCGCGATAAAGATGATCGGCGAACATTATCACGACTTTGGACCGACCCTCGCGGCAGAGAAATTGGCCGAGCGTCATGATATACATCTATCGTTTGAAACCGTCCGCCAGATCATGATTGCGGCGGGCTATTGGAAGCCCAAGAAAGGCACCGCCATCTGTGAGCATCCCATGCGTGAATGCCGTGCCAGACTTGGCGAACTGGTACAGATCGACGGCTCTCCCCATGATTGGTTCGAGGGGCGGGCTGATCGCTGTACGCTACTGGTATTCATTGATGATGCGACAGGCAAACTATTGCAGCTGCGCTTTGCGCCGACCGAGACCACGCTGGGGTACATGCATACCCTGCATGATCATATCGAGACACACGGGCTGCCTGTGGCGCTCTACAGTGACAACACAGTATCTTCCGCATCAACGCCAAAGGGGCGCGGGGAACGAGCCAACCAGACATTACAAGACCAGTTGCCAAGGAAATGAGGCTAGCCGGAATATCTGACGTCGTCAGTGCGAACAATTGGTTGTCAGTCGCGTTTCCCCTCGTTACTCTTGAACTCACGTGAAATCGTGCCCTTGTCTACGCAGATTTTTTTGGCAATCTGGGTTTGATTCAAACCAGCTTGTTTCAGCTCGTATATCTGGCGTCGTACCACGCTGGTGAGCTGCTTATATTGCTTCATCTGTGCCCCTTTTACTTGGTCGTTTAAGTGGCTCCGATATTAACGCAGCTCGCCACCTAAACTTCGCTTACAAAAGTTGCACTTCAGAGTTGAATCCGCCAAACCTTTAATATAAGTTACTACATAACTATTTAAATGCGACTCTGGCCGCTATGCAGCCACAAATCAGAGGAAAACTTGACCCCTGAATTTAACATCGCTCCAAAAGCCGCGGTTAAAAATAATAATAATTTACTATCAATAAGATATGTTTAACCCATTCAAAAGCCACACCCAAACCACACAACATTCAACCTCTTGACTTCCCCTGCCTATAGAGAACTGTTCCACCGACCAAGATTACCCTCTTAACCAGACCCTCAGCGATTAATTGTTCGAGAACCTGTACAATTTTTGCAGCATCAACGTTCTCATATGCTTGCGGTAACCAGCAATCGACAATTCCTTCCAGCGAATCAGCCGCATTAGGATTGTTCTGTAAATATTGAACAATCCAGTTGTGCAATTCTGCTAAATCTGATTTTAATTTGTCATGTTCCACATTGTGCATTTTATTTGGTAGGAAATAAGTAATTTAACTTTCTAATGCCAGAACTTATGTATAGTTATTAATAAGCATAGTTCATGCCAGAATCAAATTACTACATATCCAATTGATTTTATTTGAACAAATATTTTTTTGCTGAAATTCAAGCGGGTCACATTGAACCCACTAAATTTAGCTATAATGAGATTAAATGAGCTGCAGAATGGCGTCAGACAGTGGAATGCATCGAATTGACCCATTTTTGGGTCATCTTTGACCCAGACAGGTATTTGTGTGGGGTCGAAATAAAAAAGAGGAATGAACCTGGATTTAAAACTGAAAAATACTATTACAAGCTATAAAGATTCTTATCTATCCCGTATTTTTTTAACAGCTTGCCAAACGCGCGTCGTTCTTTACCCGCTAATTTTGCAGCTTTGGTCACATTACCGTGCATTTTAATCAAAATTTCAATAAGATAACTCTTCACGAATTTTTCCATCTCTTCATTTTTAGCTTCATTAAAATCCATGGAAGTCAGGTTGATATGGCGGCGGTCAATCCCAATACGCCGCTCTCCATTTTCATTCGCCGGCGATTCAAAACGAATGACAGCACTATTTTCTAGAAGGTACTCGCGGGAAATCAGGTTTTCCAACTCACGAATATTGCCTGGCCAACAATACTGATCAAACCAGGCAAGCGTTTCTGGGTGCAATGTCTTAACACCACGACTAAATTTTTCTGCACAGATATGCAAAAAGTGATTCGCCAATAATGCCGCATCGCCCTGTCGTTCACGAAGTGGCGGCAGCTTAAGATTTAAGATCTTAAGGCGGAACAAGAGGTCTAGCCGAAATGCGCCCAGTTCCGTCAGCTTGTCCAAGTCCGCATTACTTGCGACAACTATCCGAACATCCGCGCAACGCGTCTCACCCGCACCGACTGGTCGATATGAATGATCTTGAAGAAACCGTAGCAGGGTAACTTGTGCTTTTGGAGATAGCGAGTCAACTTCGTCCAGGAAAAGTGTGCCGTGTTGCGCTTGCGTGATAAGCCCAGCATTATCTGATTGGGCACCCGTATAAGCTCCCTGTTTATGACCGAACAGTTCATTTTCGACCAAGTCATCTGGGATAGCGCCGCAATTAATTGGGACAAATGGATATTCACGCCTGGAGCCGCCATAGTGGATAGCACGCGCCACAAGTTCTTTTCCTGTTCCCGTTTCACCTTCAATTAAGACCGGCGCGTTACAATTCGAAATTCTTTCAATAAGTCCAAGCGTTTCCAGGAAAATTCTCGACTGCCCGATCATATTCAAACACCTTGAAATAAATTAATTATCTTTATAATTGGTAGGATAAAACTAGCATATTCCGTTGTTCTTTAAAACCAGAAAATCCACTCTTTGCACTTAATCTAAAATTGCAAAAATTTGATATTTTTTACTTACAACGCTTCAATTACCCCAGCCGCTCCCATGCCGTACTTCTATTGATGCCACTGCAAGTATAGTCTCAATTCATTGATTACCGCCAAACTTTAGTAATTCCCGCCAACATATAGCACAAATTACTCCAGTTCAAAATGATTTGTCTTTTCATGCATGAATTTTTTCAGGGGGAGCAAAGCCATCTGGCCTATGTTCATTTTAGCGTGGAAGAAACAATATTTAGGCGAAACATATCAAAGACTGAGAAATAATCAAATTTTTTCGGTGCATCCTAAAGGGAAATACTGCCAGCAAAATCGCCATCAGATTTAGGATGCAGTATTTTTGTTTTAAAAATGATTTTGTAGCGCTTGCTCAAAATGTTCCTGACCAATTATTTGCAAGCCACGCAATACTAGATTATCCACCCGCACCAACGGCAACTTAAGATGCAACTGTATATCATCTGCTGCGCCACCGCTTAACAGGCAACGCGCGCTCCCACGCACTGTTAACGCCTCAAACTGCAAATGGATAGCGCCTATGGTCGCCCGGATTGAGCCACTGAACGTGGCATCGGCGGTATTGCGTGGAAATTCCTGCCAGACACCCTTTGTCTGTGCTAGTTGGGCAGCGCCTGCGGCCAAGCTGCTTCGCATCATGCCCACACCCGGCAGGATTAGCCCGCCCAAAAATTCGCCCTCAGCCGATAGTGCATCCACAGTCGTTGCTGTGCCGCAATTTACCACGAGACAGGATGCGCGCTCTTGATGCCAGGCCGCAATTAACGCTGCCCAACGGTCGCTGCCAAGCTGCGCAGGATGTTCATATGAGTTACGGACACCACATAGCGTTACTTGGGCCACGATGAATTCGATGGGACAATGCCATGCGGCACAGGCTGTGGATATCAGTTGCGCCATGTTTTTGCCAGCAACATTGGATACGAGAATTCTGTCCGGTAGCGGCACTTCCGAAAATGCCATGCACAATGCTGACGCATTCGTATTCTCAAGCACGTTTTGATGCAACCACATACCATCTTCTACCGTGGCCCACTTGACACGACTATTGCCGGCATCAATCAGTAACATCTTCATGGCGCACGTAAACCAATCTCTCCCGCATTAAATATTTGCATTCCGCCCACCGTTTCCAGAATAAGAGCGCCATTTTCGGTCACGCCTCGCGCAATTCCAATTTCAGTTCTGCCATCCGGCAGCAGTAGTCGTACATTCTGGTTATGCAAAGCGTGATGGCTTTCCCATTCCGCACGCAGCGCCGCAAAACCATAGCTGGCAAATTCATAAAGTATTGCCTGCAACTCACGTAAAATTACCGCGAATAAGTAGTTTCGTTCCGGCACATTAATTCCCGGCACGCCAGCCACCATATCTTCCACGCTCGACACTGGCTGATCTATCTGTTGCAACAAGTGTTTAGGTGTGGACAGATTGAGTCCAATACCAATCACTACAACACTCGGCCCCAACATATCACCCTGTGCCTCTAGCAGAATGCCGGCTAGTTTACCCTCGTTACCATCCAGCACATCATTCGGCCATTTAAGCTGTGCGCTTGTTATACCAAGCGCACGCAACGCACGGATTAGCGCCACTCCAACTGCCAAGCTCAAGCCAGATAGCGCCGACAAATCAAGTTCAAAGCGCCACAACATCGAGAACGTAAGCGCGTTACCCAAGCCGGAATGCCATGTCCGTCCTAATCGCCCACGTCCGCCGCTTTGAAATTCTACCGCCAGCACGTTGCCGCTGGGTACGCCCTGTGCTGCGCGCTGCAACAACAGCGTATTGCTGGAGGGCAAGCAGTCTAAAATTTCAATCCGAAATTGTCTCGCCTGCTCACCTAAGTGGCGAGCAATAAGTGCAGCATCAAGCCATTGCGGAGGATTGCTCAGACAATAACCACGACCAGGCACGCTGTGTAAAGCCAAGCCATAGCCATCTACTCCATGCAAGGCATTGCTAACACTGGCGCGCGATATACCCAAACGCTGCGCCAGCATTTCTCCAGAATGGAATTTTCCGTCCACCAACAGGCGCAACAGAGAGAAAGTAAGCGGTTTCATCGTGGCGCACGGATGGGGGGCGCTCATACTGGCCACTTTCATTGTGGCAGGTTTTCCGCCGCTTCCTCGCGCTGATTTATAAAAGCCAGAATTTCTTGCTTTTGTTTCAGTGCATCCTGATATCCCAGCTCGATCATCGCACGACAAAAGTTTTTTTCGAACAACAGGTAGCTCACCAGATTTGCCCCGCTACGGCGCATCGCGCCTATCCCGCGCAACAGAATACGGATAGTCCATGGCAAGTACATGGCATAACGCTGAGCAATTTTTTCAATAGCCTGACTAGGCTCAATCACCAGCACATCGACATGACGCCAATTTATTTGCAGCTGAGCATCTTCTGTCAACATTTCGATCGAATGATTGATACGCTGCACGCGTTCCAAATCCACTTCCAGACTATCGAGAAAAATGCTATCCATAACATGGCCGGCAATCTGTGCTAGCGAAGGATAGTCACACATCTTGCTACGGGCTTGTTCCTCCTCGCTACGGCGGCCTAAGCCGATGATCAGCAAGCGAGTAGCGCCCAGATGCAGCGCAGAACTGATAGGCGCGATCTGGCGCATCGAGCCATCACCAAAATATTCACGGTTGACGAGTACCGCTGGAAAGATGAACGGGATGGCTGAAGAGGCCAATAAATGCTTGGGCTCAATCATAGTTGGAATACCGAGACGGTGCGCCCGATTCCAAGGCGGAATCTCTTCCACTCCCTGGTAAAAGCTCACCGAGCACCCCGAGCCATAACCCGAGGCAGTGACACTCAGCGCGTGCAGAAGTCCTGAATCAATATTCTCCTGGATTCTTTCATAGGGCAGCGTTGCTTCCAGCATCGTCGCCATCGGCGCATTATCCAACAGCGACACATGGTTCAACTTATTGACCCCCATACTACCCAGGATCAGCCCTGCGAACCAGCGTGCACTGTTCTTTATTACGCCAGCGAAATCGGTTCGATAAATCTGATCAACGTGAGCATTTTTCCAGATATTAAGCAGATGTTGCACACCTTTACGAAAGGAGCGGGCATTCACTGCAAGCGTAACCGCATTAAGCGAACCTGACGAGGTTCCGCAAATAACTGGAAAGGGATTTTGCGCATGACGCGGCAGAAACTCGGCGATGGCCTTCAGCACGCCCACCTGATAGGCGACGCGCGCGCCACCTCCAGACAGAATCAAGCCAAGCTTTTTTGGCGCACTCATTTGGTCGCCCCCATTACGGATCTACAAATCGCCGGGGCCAACCTCAGCATGCACAATTTCCAGTGCATCTTTCAGTGTTTCCTCGGACAGATTATTTACGCATTGCGATAACATCTCTGCCGCTTCTGCCGCTTCCGGTGGCATGTTGCGACCATCGGTATTGGCCACCATTACAGCGGCGGCCCCCGCTACTTTCAGTAAGCAGGTGCGTTCATTCATCAATATTTCCAGCTCTTCGCGCAGCATGTCAACTTCTTGAGTATTTAACTTGTCCGGCATATAACCTCCTTACAATGAATTTCAACCCCCGTTACTGCCAGCGCACTCATATTTACGATACGACGCACAGTGGCATTGGGGGTCAGGATATGAATAGACTTCGCCGCACCAAGCAAAATTGGCCCTATGGTGAGGCCATCGCCCGCAAGCATTTTTAAAAGACCGAAGGAAATATTCGCCGCATCCAGATTCGGCATAATGAGCAAATTTGCCTCACCTTTCAAGCGTGAGTTGGGAAAAATCTTCGTACGCAAACTCTCAGAAATGGCAGCTTCACCGTGCATTTCACCTTCCACTTCCAGCTCCGGCGCCATCTGCTCCAGCAATTCGCGCGCCCGACTCATCTTGTGCGCGGACACGTCATTGAAACTGCCGAAACTGGAATGTGACAGCAGTGCCACTTTGGGAACGATGCCAAAACGGCGCACCTCATCTGCCGCCAGCAGCGTCATTTCCGCCACTTGCTCAGCGCTGGGGTCGAGATTGATCTGCGTGTCGCAGATGAACAATGTGTGGTCAGGTAGCAGTAAAATATTCATCGCGGTAAATACGCTGACACCGGATCGCAGGCCGATTACATTGCTAATATGACGCAGGTGGTTAAGGGGTTGCGATAAGGTTCCACACAGCATGGTATCTGCATCCCCCATGTGTATCAGCATAGTGCCTATCAATGTATTGTGGCGGCGTATTTCGCGCTTGGCGTCTTCCGGGGATACACCTTTGCGGTGCATTAAACGATGGTATTCTGTCCAATAGGCGTGGAAACGTGGGTCGTCTTCAGGATTTACCAGTTCGAAGTGCTCTCCCGCGCAGATGCGAAGACCGAGTTTTTGAATCCGCTGTTCCACCACTGCCGGACGGCCAATAAGAATGGGTTTGGCCAAGCCTTCGTCCAGCACCATCTGCACAGCATGCAGTACGCGTTCATCCTCGCCTTCAGCATATACCAGTCGTTTTGGATTTTTTTTTGCCAAATCGAATACCGGCTTCATCAACAGACCAGACTGATAAACAAACTGTGAAAGATGCTCGTGGTAAGACGCCATATCGGCCAATGGCCTTTCCGCTACCCCGCTGTCCATGGCGGCTTGGGCTACTGCCGCAGCGATCTTTGTAATCAGGCGTGGATCGAACGGCTTGGGAATCAGATACTCCGCACCAAATTTCAGGCTTTCCTCGACATACACTGACGCCACCGCATCGGACTGCTCGGCCTGCGCCAACTCAGCGATGGCATACACGGCGGCACGCTTCATTTCTTCGTTAATGCTAGTGGCACCCACATCCAGCGCGCCGCGAAAAATGTAGGGAAAACAAAGTGCATTGTTGACCTGGTTGGGATAGTCCGAGCGCCCTGTGGCCAGAATGGCATCCGGGCGTACCGCCTTTGCCTGCTCTGGCCAGATTTCCGGCGTGGGATTGGCCAGCGCGAAAATCAGAGGATTGGGGGCCATCTGTTCCACCATCTCCGATTTGAGCACACCGCCTGCAGATAAACCCAGGAACACGTCCGCACCGACGATCACTTCAGCCAAGGTACGTGCCGAAATATTTACCGCGTAACGGGTCTTGTGGTCACCCATCTCCCCGATGCGCCCTCGAAACACCACACCCTTTGAGTCGGTGACGATAATGTTATCCATACGCACACCCAAACTCACCAACATATCCAGACAAGCCAGAGCCGCAGCGCCTGCGCCGGATACCACCAGCTTGATTTGATCTATTTTCTTGCCGACTACTTTAAGTCCATTCAGCAAGGCTGCTCCGACGATGATGGCAGTGCCGTGCTGGTCGTCGTGGAACACTGGGATTTTCATGCGCTCGCGCAAACGTTGCTCAATGTAAAAACATTCCGGTGCCTTGATATCTTCCAGATTAATGCCGCCGAAGGTCGGCTCCAGCGCGGCAATGATGTCCACCAGCTTATCTGGGTCGCGCTCGTTAATCTCCAGGTCAAATACGTCGATACCGGCGAATTTCTTGAACAACACGCCCTTACCTTCCATCACTGGCTTGGCTGCCAGTGGGCCGATCGCGCCCAATCCCAGCACCGCTGTGCCGTTGGTGATCACCGCCACCAGATTACTGCGTGCGGTAAGGTTGTGTGCCTCATTAACGTCAGCCACGATGGCTTCGCATGCCGCTGCCACACCGGGTGAATAGGCCAGTGACAAGTCACGCTGGGTTAACATGGGCTTGCTCGGCACAACGGAAATTTTGCCCGGCCTGGGCAGGCGATGATATTGCAGTGCGGCTACCCGCAATTTTTCGTCAAGCGTGTTATCAGTAACCATAATTGTCCAGATTATACCTGACAGCCTATTCTTCCCAGATTACCATTGACAGGTCAGGAATCAAGGAGAATAAAATTTAGTAGCGCTACATCGTATCCCATAATTTTTCCAGCCGCTTCACTGACACAATCACGGGCGTCTTCAATTCCTGCGCAAACAACGACACGCGCAATTCCTGTAATAGCCAACCAAACTCTTCCAGCCGCGTATCGATATTGCCTTGTTGCGCAGTTAATTTGCGTTGCCAAGCCTGCTGCAAGGATTGCATTTGTGTGTATTGACGCGCATCACGTGCCGCATCGACGTGCAGTTTTTCCAAGCGCACATTGATCGCTTTAAGATAGCGTGGCAGATGCTGTAAGCGCTCGTAAGGAATGCGTGCGACAAAATCCTTATGCAACAGCCATTCGTACTGCATGCGCATATCCTGGACGGCCTGCCCGTGTAACTTGGTCGCTTGTATTTTTTTATGTAAGAGTTGATATTCGCTCAGGATTATGCCGATCAGCCGCGCAATTTCCTGTGCCACCAACGTTAAACGGCTCTTGGCTTCCTTGCAACGCGCAGTGAATTCGGCTTCATTTGTTGACCAAGGTTCATTCATACAGCAGCGATCAAAGGTAACAGCCAAAATCTGGCGTCGCAAATCCTGGATACTGCCGAAGGACAAATACTGCATTGCCATTGCTTGCAAGCCAAGATTTTTTTCCAGAAATTTAACCTGATCCTTGAGCGCCAGCATAAACAAGCGCCGTAACCCGACACGATGGGCACTCAGTGCCTCATCGCGCGTATCGAATGTTCGTAAAGATACCGCATTGTCTTCATCCACCAATGCGTTGAATATCGTTACAACTTGTCCGGCGCGGTGTATTTCTGAAGTTTCCTTGAATTCACCCAAACCATCGTCACTCATACTCCAACCGGTAAAATGCACTTGCTTTTGTTCTGTTGACACACCTTTTGCAGCGGCCGGCACAAGCTTGGGCGCAAGCTCGGCACGCAACTGAATAAAATTACGCGACACCCCCAACTGTCTGCCATGCTCGTCTACCACATAAAAATTCATGAGTAAGTGAGCCGGTAACTGCTCTAATCGAAATGCGTCCAATAGCACTTCGAGTTGTTTTTGTTCACGAATATAACGTGCTAATGCCTGTAGCAATGGTATATCCGAGGGAGGCACATCACGACAAAACAAGGCAGCAAATTCCGGCACCGGCACCATATTGCGGCGCAGCTTTTGCGGCAAAGTCTTGATCAATTGCGTCACTTTTTCTGCCAGCAAGCCGGGCACCAAATACTCGCAACGTGGAGCGGACACCTGATTAATCAGTGCCAGTGGCACGGTGAGATTAACACCATCGTCGCTCTTGCCCGGCACAAAATGATAAGCCAGTGCGTAACTAATATTGTTCATCACCAGTTGCGGTGGGAACTGATCGGTGGTGATCCCTTCTGCCTCGTGGCGCATCAGGTCGTCACGTTGAAGATATAGCAGGCGTGGACTGACACGTTCCGCCTCCTTGCGCCATGCCTCAAATGTTGCACCATTGTGAATATGTGGCGGGATGATGCTATCGTAAAAGGCAAAGATCAATTCGTCATCTACCAGCACATCCGGTCGGCGTGCCTTATGCTCCAGCGCCTCAATGTCCTGGATTAGTTTCTGGTTGTGCGAAAAGAAGGGCGCAAGCGTATGAAATTCGCCCTCCAATAAAGCCTGGCGAATAAATATCGCGCGCGATTCAGCCACGTTCATCGGGCCATAATGCACGCGCTTTTTCGGATTGATAATCAGGCCATACAAGGTGCTGCGTTCAAATGCCACGACCTGTGCTGCTTTCTTCTCCCAGTGCGGATCAAAATAGTGGCGCTTAATCTGATGCGCACCCACTTCTTCCAGCCATTCCGGTTCGATGCGCGCCACACAACGGGCATACAATTTCGTCGTCTCGGTTAATTCAGCTGCAACGACCCATTTTGGGGTCTTTTTCGCCAGCACCGAATTGGGCACGATGAAAAATTTTATTTCGCGCGCGCCCTGATAATGCGCCTCGCGATCCACGCTCTTGCAGCCAATATTGCCCAGCAAACCCGTTAACAGCGCCTTGTGGATTTCCTCATAGCTGGCAGGCGTTTCATTCAACCGCATGCCCATCTCGACAACCTGCGCGTGCAACTGCTGATACAACTCATGCCAATCGCGCAGACGCAATGGCGATAAGAATTTTTCGCGGCATTCATTTGCCCACAGGCGCTTGGATTTTTTATGCTTCACCGCCTTTTGAAACCACGCCCATAAATTCACATAGGCCAGAAAATCCGAACGCTCATCATTAAAACGCTGATGCGCGTCATCCGCCGCTTTGCGCCACTCTGTCGGACGGTCACGCGGATCCTGCAATGATAGCGCGCTGGCGATGATAAGAATTTCCTGCAGGCAGTGATATTGCCTCCCAGCCAGCAGCAGACGTGCAATTTTTGGGTCGAGCGGGAGCTTTGCCAGCTCGCGTCCAAGTGGTGTCAGTTGCCGCGTTTCGGTTATTGCATTTAATTGCGCCAACAACTGGTAGCCATCGGCAATCGAACGCGAACCAGGCGGCTCGATGAACGGAAATTGTTCGATTTCGCCCAGACCCAGCGCACTCATACGCAAAATTACGGTTGCCAATGACACACGAAAAATTTCCGCATCGGTAAATTCTGTGCGCGCCAGGAAATCCGGCTCGTCATACAAACGCACACATATCCCGCTCATCACCCGCCCGCAACGCCCGGCGCGCTGATTGGCGGCGGCACGTGCGATTTTCTCCACGCGCAATTGCTCGACTTTTTGCCGTATGCTGTAACGATTTATGCGAGCCAGCCCGCTGTCGATTACATAGCCGATATTCGGTACGGTTAAAGAAGTCTCCGCAACATTGGTGGCCAGCACAACACGGCGCGAGCCGGAAGTTTTGAATACGCGATCCTGCTCAGCCGCAGACAGGCGCGAAAACAGCGGCAAGATTTCTACGCCCTTGGGATGATGCTTGCGCAAAGCTTCCGCCGTGTCGCGGATTTCGCGTTCGCCCGGCAAGAAAACCAATATGTCGCCGCGTAAGCCTTTAACCGCCAGCTCGTCCAGCGCGTCACACACCCCCTGTGGAATATCCTGCATCTCGCCTTCGGCATTCTCCTGCAACGGACGGTAACGCACCTCAACCGGATAACTGCGGCCACTGACCTGCATGACCGGTGCACCGCTGAAATGTTTAGCGAAGCGCTCCGCATCCAGCGTGGCCGAAGTAATAATGAGCTTGAGATCACGTCGGCGTGGCAATAATTGCTTGAAGTAACCCAACAAGAAATCGATATTCAGGCTGCGCTCATGCGCCTCGTCAATAATGATGGTGTCGTATTTTTTTAACAGCCGATCGCTCTGGATTTCCGCCAGCAAAATACCATCGGTCATCAGTTTGATGCAGGTATCCGCCGACACCTTGTCATTAAAGCGGATCTTATAGCCGACTAACCCACCCAACTCGGTTTTCAGTTCAAACGCAATGCGCGCTGCCACAGACCGCGCCGCGACACGGCGGGGCTGGGTGTGGGCAATGACGCCTTGCACACCCCGGCCCAGATTCAAACAGATTTTAGGTAACTGCGTGGTTTTACCAGAACCAGTCTCACCACATACGATAACCACCTGATTGGCGCCAATAGCTTGCGCTAATTCTTCACGCCGTAATACTACCGGCAGGTCAAGTGGAAACTCGATTGGAGCAAGCAATTCAATACGTGCGGCACGACGAGCTTGAAGAGATCCAGCGCGAAAGGAGTGAGGTAGGCGGTCAGTCATTGCGCAGGATTGTACCCGAAATTAATAGGTGTAGAAAAACTGGTGCGAACAAGAAGTAGCAGGGTTGGAAGTGGGTCATCAGACTATCTTCTGTCCGCTTGTATGTACCTTCCGCTTTAGCAAAATCTGTCATGGTTTTGATGATATAAATCGGATTAGCGATGGAATGTGGAACGGAGTAAGTTTGACTCGTGTGTTTGAATTTTCTATCCTTCCAAACATTGGCAGTTAGCGGCCTGTTGAAAAACTGAAACTGGAATATGGATAAAACTATAACGCCCGATTGGGTAGACTGGATCAAGCTTAATATTCAGCGCGGCTGCGATAAAGATGGCATTTTCAAAATACTATTAGACGAAGGTTTCAGTCGCGATCAGATTGTTGCAGAGATGAACTATGAGCCAACAGTTGAACCTGCACATATAACTAATCCATTAGAGCATCTAAAGCATAAAACTAGCCAGGAAGGAGAGGAATTTTCACGAAAAGTTGCGCTAGACAGCGCAAAGATTTATTTGCCGAATGCACAAAAATTGGCTACCGATCTGGCCGAAATTTATCTACTGGATGATTTTCTCAATCAGCAGGAATGTGAAGAATTGACGCTGCTAATTCAATCCAGCTTAAGGCCCTCTGAAATCGCGACATCCAACGAGAGTAATATTGATAGCGGCTTTCGGACCAGTCGCACCTGCGATCTGGGTAACTTAAGTAATGTTTTTACGCAGGAGATTGATTCTAGAATTTGCAAGATGATAGGCATTGATTCTTCTTATTCTGAAGTTATCCAGGGCCAGTATTATGAAGTTGGACAAGAATTTAAAGCACACACTGATTATTTTGAAGCAGACCAGTTTCAACGGTTTGCTGCGGCTCGGGGACAGCGTACCTATACCTTTTTTATCTATCTAAACGATGTTGAAGAAGGTGGCGAAACCGAATTTTTGAAACTGGGTCTCAAAATAAAACCGCAGCGGGGCCGCGCTGTGATTTGGAATAATCTAACCCCGCAAGGCGTACCGAACCCAAATACCATGCACCAGGCACACCCTCTTTTAATGGGTTATAAAAGTGTCATTACTAAATGGTTTCGCGCCAACGGCTCCGGCACGATGTACACAAAAGAGCCTAACGAATTTATTCCAAACTTTACCCGAACAGGGTTTAAAAAATCTCATCTGGCCCCAGAGTTATACAAGAAAGTTGCCGAGTTCTACCGGCAACATCGGCAACACTCGCGCGATGAACATGTTGACGGTGGTTATATCTATGCTGACAATCCGCTCCAGAAGGCCAGCACTGTGGTGGAATTGCCACAGGAAATGCGCACTGAGATACATACTTCACTACAGAGTGAATTGACTGAGTGGAGTGGAATAAACCTGAAGCCAACTTATGTTTATGGTATTCGCACCTATCACCGTGGCGCAATTTTGAAGCCGCATCGAGACCGGCTGGACACCCATATCATAAGCGCCATTATTAATGTTGACCAAAAAGCCAATAAGCCGTGGCCACTGATCATTGAAGACAATTACTATCGGACTCACCAAGTTTATCTGCAGCCTGGAGAAGTGGTTTACTACGAGGGTGCACGTTTGATTCACGGCCGCCCAGAAGCCTTCGATGGTAAGCGGTTTGCCAATATATTTTGCCATTACATGCCGGCGTGAAAATGTTGGCAGGCCGGAGCTTTGTTTAGCAACGAGGGGCGAGTCTTGCGATGCAGCAAAATTCCGATACTTCTGGTTGCGGTGCTTTATCCCACTGTCAGCAGAGCTGCTCCAAAAACTTCGCTTAAAAATGCATGGTTACAGGACGTAATCTGACTTCACTTGTGACCACAGACCGCGACACGGCGGGGCTAAGTGGGCAATGACGCCTTGCACACCCCGGCCCAGACTCAAACAGATTTTAGGTAACTGCGTGGTTTTACCAGAACCAGTCTCACCACATACGATGACCACCTGATTGACAACGATGGCTTGCGCTAATTCTTCACGCCGCAATGCCACCGGCAGGTCAAGTGGAAACTCGATTGGAGCAAGCAATTCAATACGTGCGGCACGACGAGCTTGAATAGACCCAGCGGGATATGGGGCGAGTTAGGCGGTCAGTCATTGCGCAGGGTTGTACCTGAAACCGGTGGGTGTAGAAAAACAGTGCTGACCAAGAAGCAGCAGGGTTGGAGGACGGTTTATTGGGCTAGTTCCTGTCCGGTTTCATGCGTCTTCCGCTGTATCGGCACGTTGGCAGCGCATCTGTTCATCCGCACCTGTGATGTTGGGCTTCATGGCATTCAGCCTAACCCACACGTCAAAGCTGTTTATGAGCGCCTGCCTGCCCGAGGCAAGTCCAAGATGTCTTCCCTCGAGGCCGCAATGCCAAAGCTGGTGTAGTTGTGCTTTGGCGTACTCAAAACTTAACAGCCGTATCAACACGAATATCTGAAAAATGCTTGACTTTAAAGACGAAATCTACCGGTCATTGCACTTACAATCTAAACTTACTCGTTAGGTCCCGCCGGAAACAAACTTGCGCGCCGAGCGAAGCCGACTGATTCGTAGATCAATTTCGTCTCTGTTCGGTGGTAAATCCATGAACCTTGCTGCTTCATCTCTAGATTTGAATCCAAAGGCGTTGCCGACGTGAAACAGCAGGAGAGAGTCTACGTGCCGCTTCAGCAGGAACACCAAAGACTCAATCTCATTTGAATCGGAACCTGCATGCACGAAGCTATTCCTGTGATGTGTGAGGTGCGTAAGTACGAGCTGCGCCCGCTCGCGATCTTTGAACATGAAGGCTGCACGGCGTGTGGTAACTTTGTATGGGTCATGACCGCTATCAGTGAGGTACTCAAGCAAGCTCCACAGTCGGAGGAATGCGTCGTTCAAGTCTGCGGAATCTAATGCACGGACATATCGAAGTAGCGCCGACTCAATGTCTTGCTGATATGGTAGTTGAGCGAGCCTTGTCCGCAAGCTCCTTGAGAACTTTTGGAGACTGGAGAACTGCGGCATGTCGGAGTACAAACTCGCTGGCTTGGTATATCCTGGGTCATACCAGTACGTCTCAGTGGCGAGCGCCCCCATCGCGTCGTGGACGGTGTGGAACGGTGAAAGTCGAATGTCGTTAACTGGTGATGGACGGCCACTGGAATGCCGCCAGGCCTTCCCTCGGTTGAGTGAGAGATTCCAACTCGCCCGCACCAAATCTATGCTGTTCAAGGCCTTTTCCGCAGCTTCGTAGGGTGTTCTTGCTGACACCAGTGCCGATAAACGCATGTAGTGGTCTGGGAGCACGAAGCCGACAGTGGCCTGGGAGTCGTAGAAGAGTCGAGACCTTTCCGAAAATCCTCTAATTGTCTTCGGATTGAATGTGATGGTCGTCTGGTCAACAATGGTGCGCGGGATGTCAATAGTCGACCAAATCGATATTTCCGTAAGCAAGCGGAATGGTTTTATCGGTAGCGCTCGGTACTCCTGCTCTAACTTGGAGCATTGCTTGAGGAGACTTTCAGCGGTTATAGGGCGAGAAATGGCCGAGTCGTGCGAGACGCGTGTAACGATTCTCTTGCGCTCAAATTCAGGAACATCAGGATGAAACTCGACACACCCTCCCAAAATTATCGAGAAGTCCGAAGTATCAAGTCCGCCCGAGATGAAACCAGCAGGGTCGCCATCAGCCTTCGCGCGCTCGGCGCGCGCCGCTAAGGCGGAAAGATCGGTATCCTTGCGACGACTTGCCATGTGGGTGGATTGTGGAGTCCAATGAATAGCATTTATCTGCCGCCCCGTCCAAACATGTTCAACCCGCATTCCATATTAGCGACAGTTAAACCTTGTTGGACTGAACCTTACGGAGAGCGGAACCTATGGGGATTGTAAAGTTTTGCGGCGAGTCGTCAACTGAAGAAAGCTCGGTATCTACATGCTATGGTTTTAAAAGTCGGTTTTAGCGGAGGAACGTTAGATCCTGGCGGAACATCTGGATATGGGGAATCACAGCCAACTCCAACCCAGCTCGGTAGGTTGGGTTGAATGAAATGAAGCCCAACTGCTCACCGCTCACCGCTCACCATCTACTTCATCACCTATGGGCTCCCCCAATCCGATGTTGCCATTCTCCACTCAAATGAAGCCATGCAATGTTGAAATCGACATACCGCTATGCGCGCAAACGAGGCTATTGCAGCGGCACAAATAAATCGGAGTGCCGTTTGGCCAAATTCACAGTGAAGAAGTATGTACCTCCCGCTGCATCAGCACGTCGGTAGCGCATGTATTTATCCACATCCAGTGATGTTGGGCTTCATTTCATTCAACCCAACCTACCAGACTAGCGTTCCACCGTAACGGGAAACAGATAGCCAAGATGAGACATTTCAATAACATTGAGCGAGGACACATCTATTTTGCACGGCATAGATGCGGCGAACGATATCCTCACGAAAAACTAATGCGACAAACTCAAATGTCAGGCGGAGGACTGTAGTGCGAACCAGGATTTATCTTGAACTCAGTAAATACAGCGTTGGAATACTCATCCGCTATAGCCAAATCAAGCTTGCGCAAGGTCTGGTAAATTTCCCGCACTTTTTCCCGTTTGTCTTGGTAATAATAAGCCACGCCCATATTAAACCAGGCACCGGCCTTCTCTGGCTCAATACGCACCGCTTCCTCATACGCTAAAATCGCTAAACCGTGTTTTTTAAGGTTGCCGTAACTGATGCCCAAGTTATACCAAGCATCGGCATATTCTGGTCGAAGACGCAGTACTTGCCGATATGCCTCAATTGCCTCTTCGTATTTGTTTTGATTGTCATAGGATATGCCTTGGGCAAACCAAGCGTTAACATAAAAGTTTTCTGCATTCATGTTGTCTTCGTCCGTGGCTTTTTCGTTCTTGGTTTCTTCGTTCATGGTTTCTCCTAGATAGTACTGCGATATGAGTTCGTTGTTTCAGGGCAAAAAAATCTAGCCAAGCTGCAAATCTCCACCCTTTATATTTCCATCATTCGCAATCAAAATTTAATCCCTATTCAATATGTTATTTTTAATATAAAAATAACCTTGTGTTAGCAATAAAAACATTGCGGCATGAGTAGCCAAAGTTAGATTTTTAGCATTTTATATTAAATTTTTATCTGAATTCATCAAAAATGTACCAGCCACTCACTACATTTCGCCAAATAAAAAAGGTCTACATGACTAATTCATAAATTAGCCATCAACAAACACAACTAACAATGGTGCCGTATCCATGTCATTTCAAGAGGAGACAGGCGTGAGGACATATATTTGAATGATTGCCGCTAAAGAAGAATGGCGGTAAGTATTAGACCATGTGTGTAGTCGTTATAATTGGGTGACTCATGCGTCTTGCCAGATGAACAATCATTATCATTTTTGGTAGAGCATGACTGATGCAGTGTGTACGAAAAATAGCTGGAAATTGATTGCTTGCCCAGTTTGGCCATCAGCGTAAATCTGCCATCCGGCAGTGCAACTGGTACCAACATATCACCACATACCAAAAATTAATAACTGAACAATAATTTGTAAGGGTATCGCCATGACACAAATACTTAATGCAATTGTCTGCGCCTTTCGCGACCTGTTCCAGTTTAAGGTGCTGTGGATCGTTATCTGGCCGATGTTGGTGGCGGCTTTGTTGTGGATGATTCTGGGCGTGGTCTTCTGGGGTACTTTTTCAGGATGGATCGCAAGTGGTCTCACTTTTATCGGCATCCAAGAGTGGCTGGAAGGGCTGGAGCCACGCTGGGTGGCTAACGTTATTCAGGTCACTGCGCATTTGATACTGTTCATTCCTCTGGTATTTACTACTGCGCTGCTGATCACTGCAGTTTTTGCCATGCCGGCACTGATTCGTTTGGTGGCGGATCGTGATTTTCCGCAGCTGAAACGTGAAAATGGTGGCAGCAATATCGGCAACCTATTAAACGCAGTACTTGCTATTGGTGTATTTATCGCGATCTGGGTGCTGAGTTTGCCGTTGTGGTTAATCGGCATTGGCGTGATTGTGCCCTTCGTCGCAGCGGCCTATCTTAACCAGCGTTTGTTTCGATTCGATGCGGTGGCGGAACACGCCACTAGCGAGGAGATGAAGAGCATGTTCACCACCTATCAGTCATCCTGGTGGGGGTTAGGATTATTGACCGGATTGTTGCAGTTCGTACCTATACTAAACCTTTTTGCACCGGTGCTCACGGCCTTGGCCTTTATACATTTCGGCTTGGCCAAGCTGACCAGTTTACGCCAAGTTTCCTAGTGAAGTACAGGTGCGATAATTTATTTAAGCTTGCGGTAAGGCCTCATAAATGACTGATAATTAATTATGAATACAAGTAGCGTAGAGAACAGGCTCTCGCTACGGCCTGCTCACTTGCTGTTTGGAAACTCACGGCAAGAAGTTGCCACAATGCCGATTGCTCATGCTACCGAAGCGCACAGGCACCCCTCCAGACGGGACTCTGACCCTTTGGATTTACTTCTATAATTGCGAACACTCAGGTCTAACATTCCAACAATATTTTGCAAGGTTTGACCTGGCACCGCGGGTTCTTCGTTGAGCTCCGTGGCCGCATGTTCGGCACTTCTAGTGCCGTATCCTCTTGGGGTCGAGTATTCAGCCCACTGCCCGTGGGCGGCAATCTGATGTTATTTGGTTATACGGGTGCTAGTCTGGGTTTTCTTGTGGTACTTTGGTGCTATCTGTTCTGAGCTTTTTGAGACACCCCTCAGGGTAATCCGGCAACGCATGAATGGAGCACTAGCAGCGAACCTATCCATGGGCATCCACGATCCAAAACTGGAGATTTTTAAATGCTTCATTTAGCCAAGTTGACCCTACTGGTATTGTTATTGTCCATTCCTGTCTATGGCTTCTCCCAGGCTGCGACAACAGAGCCCGCCGAATCGGAAACTGCCACAGTGGCCGTTGAACACGACAGCGGTAAAGACGAACGCATAAAGATGAGAATTGAGAGTATCTTTGGTGAGATGGACTCGCTGGCTGCGGTTCAGATAGAGGTCAAAGAGGGTGTGGTGACGCTTGCTGGCGAAACCGCTAATCAAGCCGATGCTGAAAAAGCACAACGGTTATCCAGTCGCCTAGAGGGTGTGGTGGCGGTTGAAGATCAAATCGACCGAACACTCAATTTACGCGAGAACGTCGAACCTGTGATTGGCCGTTTTAAGCAGCACTTTAAGACTTTGATCAGGGCTTTCCCTTTGCTGGCGTTGGCCGCGGTGGCTGTAATTCTTTCAACCATGGCCGGTGCGTTCTTGAGCCGACGTAAAACCTTTCTTAACAAAATTACGCCCAATGCTTTTCTCGCAGAATTGCTGGGACAGGCCCTGCGCATTCTGGGATTTGTGCTAGGTTTAATTTTCGCATTGAATCTGCTTGGTGCCAGCAAGGTAGTGGCAACTTTATTAGGCGGTGCGGGGGTGATTGGCCTGGCCATCGGCTTTGCAGTGCGCGACACCATAGAAAACTATATCGCCAGTATTATGCTCAGTTTGCGTCAGCCCTTTCGTGTCAAAGACCATGTCTTTATCAACGAGCATGAGGGCATAGTGGTGCGGCTGACTTCGCGAGCTACCGTACTGATGACTCTGGACGGCAACCACTTGCGCATTCCCAACTCCACTGTTTTCAAGGGCATCATACTCAATTTCAGTACCAATCCAGAACGCAGATTTCAGTTTGAGTTGGGTGTAGACGCTACGGATGATCCCGTAGCTGCAATGCAAACCGGCCTTAAAACCATCAAATCACTAGATTTTGTACTGACTGACCCCCCTCCGAGCGCGATCATAGAGACCGTTGGTGACTCCAATATCGTGATCAGTTTCAGAGCATGGGTGGACCAACGCGCAAGCGACTATGGCAAGGCGCGCAGTCTCTGTATCAGAGCCGTAATGCGCGTTTTGGAAGATCAAGGCTTCACCCTGCCAGAACCCATTTATCGTCTGCGTTTTGACCCTGGCCTAGACAGTGCGCTGCAGGAGCGCATTGGGGCGCAGGCTACGCCAGAAGCAGGTAGCTCCAAGCCCAAGCCTCCGAGAGAAGAAATGCACCCTTCAAAAACTCAGCCTGCCGTAGATGAATCCTCATTGGATGTCTCGCCCGATACGCATTTGAATGAAAAGGTGGATGAGGAAATCATGGTGCAAGGCGAAAACGACCTGCTCGATGATGAGCGTCCGCGGGAGTGAGGTCGAACAGTTAGTAAACGTAGTTAAGGGTTTTTCTATTCCTCGATAGAATAGGGATTCAAAAACTGTCGCCGCCAGAACAGGCTTATCCACTTTGCTCAATTCCACTTTTTCGCAAACCTTACCCCAAAGCTGTTCAATGACATCGTTGAATGCGAGTAATGATGACGCGGGCATCGTTTTGTGAAAGCAGAAAGTAGTTCGCACGTTGGAGTCAGGTTTCAAGTTGGCTGAGGTTATTGTTGCCCGAGATGAACATGGCCTGTGAAGTCTCATTGTATGTGCGCCCTTGAGGGTAAATATCATAGGCAGGTGTAAGAGTCAGTTCGCTACCACTCCAGAATTGCGCAAACAGCAAAGGACCAGGTCTCACAACATAACAGTCCCCACCTGCATCTATTTCCCGAGACGATTTTTCATACCGTGGTAAACTCACTGCGAAGCTGGCTAGACAGTCGCTGCGCCCACAAGTAAGGGCGGGGAGGAAAGTCCGGGCTCCATAGAGCAAGATGCCGGTTAATGGCCGGACACCGTGAGGTGATGACAAGTGCCACAGAGAATAGTCTGCCTAAGTTCCGCAAGGAAACGGCGATGGTGAAACGGCGGGGTAAGAGCCCACCGCGGACGTGGTAACACGGACGGCACGGTAAACTCCATCTGGAGCAAGACCAAATAGGCAGGTAATGACGTGGCTCGCGTCGCCTGCGGGTAGGTTGCTTGAGCGTAAGGTAACGAAACGCCTAGAGGAATGACTGTCCACGACAGAACCCGGCTTATCGGCTGGCTTCACTTTATTTCAATAAATATCTAATGTAATAATCCTTCTGGTGGGAACAGTTTTAGCATAGGTTGGCATAAACAACATCGCTACCGAAAGAGCGCTTCTACCAAGCTTTTGTTTTTTCATTTTAATATAAACAAAAACAACCGCAACTATCTTATTTAATTTCACATTTCTACCAGCACCACTCAATTCCACCGCAAGTCAAAAATCCCCCGCAAGTCGCAAAAAATACCATAAACAACCTTAGCGTTTTTGTGCAATCCATTCTTTATTAAAGAAATTAATACAACATCAATTTTTCAGCTCTAACTACTTGTCGCGCAAAGAAAAATCTCATTTTATTGCTTGACCCAGCCTGTTTTTTTCAATATAGTGAAGCGGAGTGGGAAAAAGTGGGTTTTTGTGGGTAATCAAGTACAGGGTTGCGATGATGTTTCAGGGAGCGGCACAACTCAATCTGGATAGCAAAGGCAGGCTCGCGATACCGGCTCGGCATCGTGACGTCTTGCTTGCGCATTGCACCGGTCAGTTAGTGCTAACCGCTGATGCGGATGGTTGCTTGTTGTGTTATCCGCAGCCCGAATGGCAGCCAATACGCGACAAGCTGCTCAAGTTATCCTCCCTTAATCCACGTATACGCGCGTTACAGCGCCGCCTGGTTGGTTACGCCGAAGATGTCGAAATGGATGCGGCGGGACGCGTACTCATTTCTCCTGCCTTGCGCAGCTATGCGACGCTGGAAAAACGCGTAATGCTGATTGGCCAAGGCAATAAACTCGAATTATGGGATGAGGCAAAGTGGACAGCGCAGCAGGAATTGGCGTTGTCCTTTGCCGATGGTGAGCTTCCCCCAGAGCTGGAGGGGTTCACGTTGTGAGCGGTTGCTTATCTCACACACCAAAATTGTTTCATGAAACTGTTTTATTACACGAAGCCATTGAGGCATTACAGATAAAACCGGACGGCGTCTATGTGGACGGCACGTTCGGGCGCGGTGGGCACAGTCAGTTAATACTGCAAAAGTTGGGCGCGATGGGTCGTTTGATTGCATTGGATAAAGATCCTGCGGCAGTCGCTGCGGCAGAGGCAATTAATGATCCACGTTTTGTCATGGTGCACAGCGGATTCGCGCGTTTGGCTGAGGTATTAGGCAGGCTGTCAACTGAAAAAGTGGACGGGGTGTTGCTCGATTTGGGGGTGTCTTCGCCGCAACTGGATGATGAGCAACGCGGTTTCAGCTTCCGATTCGACGCGCCGCTGGATATGCGTATGGATACCAGCAGCGGTCGAACCGCAGCGGAATGGCTTGCTACCGTAGATGAAAAATTGCTTGGAGAGGTAATAAGTGACTATGGCGAGGAACGGTTTGCTACACAGATTGCAAGAGCGCTTGTTGCTGCACGCCAAGAGAAAGCTATTGCCACGACACGTCAGCTCAGCGAAATTGTTGCGCAGGCCGTGCGTACCCGTGAGCCCGGGAAAAACCCGGCGACACGCACCTTTCAAGCTATACGGATTTACCTCAACCAAGAACTCGAAGAAATTGCGCGGATTCTCCCGCAATGCGTGGACTGCTTAAGACCAGAAGGACGTATCGTTGTCATCAGTTTTCATTCGCTGGAAGACCGTATGGTAAAGCACTTCCTGCGCGACATGGCGCAAGGCGACAAGCTGCCACGTAATTTGCCGATTCGTGCTGCGGACATACCAAAAGGCAGGCTGCGCCTGATTGGCAAAGCGATTCACGCCACTTCACAGGAGGTGGCAATTAACCCGCGGGCACGCAGTGCGGTGATGCGCATAGCAGAGCGTGCAGGAGAGGCGTGTGACTAAACTGCATCTATTGCTCTTACTTATGGTGATCGTTAGCGCGTTGAGCGTTGTGACCTCACAAAACAAGGCGCGCAAATTGTTTACGGCATTACAAACAGAGGATGACCGCGCACAGCAGATGGAAGTGGAATGGGGACAGCTACAACTTGAGCAGAGCACTTGGGCGATGTCGGCGCGAGTGGAAAAAATCGCTGTCAACCAATTGCAAATGCAACTACCGGAAAGCCAGCAGATCCAACTTATTTACACTGAAGATCTGAGTGAACCTTTAACGCAACCATGAATTATTCCAGCAATATACAGGCCGCAAAGCTTACACAATTACCGCAGTGGCGATCGCAACTGTTGTTTGTGCTGTTGCTAATTGGCATGGTTATATTGATCGTTCGCGTAATGTATTTGCAAAGCATCCACAATAATTTCCTGCAACAAAAAGGGGATGCACGCTCCAGCCGTGTCATAGCAATTAACGCGCACCGCGGCATGATTGCCGACCGCAATGGTAAGCCACTCGCCATCAGCACACCAGTGGAATCCATTAGTGTTAGCCCACAGGATGTGGACGCGACACAAGAACAAGTGATCCAGTTAGCGCGAATTCTGGGCATGAATATAAATGAAGTGAAGCGTCGTTTATTCGACACTACGCGTAACAACGTTTATCTCAAGCGCCAATTACCGCCCGAACAGGTGGAAAAAATCGTTGAACTAGGCATCCCCGGTATATCGCTACGGCGTGAGTATCGCCGATATTACCCAGGCGGAGACGTAACGGCACACTTGATCGGCTTCACTGACGTGGACGACAACGGTCAGGAAGGACTGGAGCTGGCATTACAAAATCAACTCAGTGGCAAAGCGGGTAGTCAACGCGTAATCAAAGATCTCCGGGGCCATATTGTCGACGACGTCACCAGCATTCGCGCGCCCAAGCCTGGCAGCAATCTGGCGCTTAGCATAGACAGCAAAATTCAATATTTGGCTTACCGGGAAATAAAGCAGGCGGTCAAGCAGCACCACGCCAAAGCCGGTTCCATTGTAGTGCTGGATACTCAAAGCGGCGAAGTGTTAGCGCTAGCCAATTGGCCAAGTTACAACCCTAATAATCGCGCCAAGCCCAACCTTCAGGTGCTGCGAAATCATGCTGTCATTGACCAATTTGAACCGGGCTCCACGCTCAAGCCGTTCACCGTGGCAGCGGCACTAGAGGCGGGTAAGGTGACGCCACAAACCATTATCAATACCGAGAATGGGGTAATGCAAGTCGGCAGACATAAAATCAATGACAGCCATGACGAAGAAACACTCACAGTGGCACAAGTAATCCAGAAGTCCAGTAACGTAGGCGCGGCTAAGATCGCTTTATCGCTGCCGCCGGAAACAATGTGGCAAAGCCTGAACGAAAGTGGATTTGGTACGGAAACCGGCAGTGGTTTCCCCGGTGAGGCGGTCGGTAAATTGCGCGATTACGATATGTGGCGGCCAATTGAGCAGGCCACTCTTTCCTATGGCCACGGCATTTCCGTCAGTCTGTTGCAACTGGCGCGCGCCTATACCATTTTTGCAAACAATGGTGAATTGAAGCCAGTGTCATTACTTAAGTTGGATACACCTGTTAGCGGCAAGAAAATATATTCGGATGCTACCGCGCACGAAATACGCGACATGCTGGAACTGGCGACTCTGCCAGGTGGCACTGCGCCGTTGGCACAGATCAATGGCTACCGTGTAGCGGGCAAGACTGGCACTGCGCATAAGCTAGAGAAGGGACGCTATATCAATCGTTATATTTCTTCTTTTGTCGGATTAGCACCCGCGTCCAACCCACGACTGATCGTGGCAGTAATGATAAACGAGCCTAACAACGGTCAGTATTACGGCGGCTTGGTCGCAGCACCTGTATTTAGTAATGTAATGGGCGCGGCGCTACGCCTGCTCAACGTGCCTAACGATACTCAGTTCGGCAATGTATTAATGCCGAAATCTTTCGATGCTGTGAAGGAGGAAGTGTGAACCTCCATTCTGACCTGATTGCGTCTCTCGGTGTAACGGTCACGCGGCTAGTAACGGATAGCCGCGCGGTTGCGCCAGGCGATACATTCGTCGCCTACCCTGGCAGCAAGACGGATGGGCGTCAGTTCATTAAGCAAGCTATCGCAAATGGCGCCAATGCGGTGATCTGGGAGGCGCACGGTTTTACCTGGAGCGAAGCGTGGCAGCTCCCCAATCTGGCAGTAGCCGATCTGCTTCATCATGCCGGTGAGATTGCTGATCATGTCTATGGCAGTCCCTCGCAAAAATTGTGGGTGGTCGGTATCACCGGTACCAATGGTAAGACCTCATGTTGCCACTGGATTGCACAATCATTTTGCGCGCTGGGCAAAAAAACCGCGATGATCGGGACCTTGGGCAACGGCTTCCACTCTGCTTTGCAGCCCACTCTGAACACTACACCCGATGCCATCCACCTGCATAAATTATTAGCCGATTATCTCGCACAAGGTGCGCAGGCTGCAGCAATGGAGGTGTCCTCTCATGCTTTGGAGCAGGGACGTGTGAATGGGGTGCAATTCGATGTGGCACTACTTACAAATCTCAGCCGGGACCATCTCGATTACCATGGCGACATGCATGGCTATGCGGCGGCCAAACGCCGTTTGTTCGATATGCAACAACTTAAATACGTTGTCCTCAACCTGGATGATGCATTTGGTGTCGAGATTGCCGAGCAACTGCAGGACAAGGAAATGGAGGTGGTGGGCTACGGTCTGAACGATTCCGCCTTGGCCCTGGCCGAACGCCTGGGTTTACGCATGGTATACGGTGGCGCATTACGCATGGAGGCGCATGGATTTAGCCTGCAAATACACTCCAGCTGGGGCGGTGGCGAGCTGCATAACGCACTGATCGGACGATTTAATGTTTCCAATCTATTGGGCGTTATGGCGGTGTTACTGGTGAGCGGAGTGACGTTAAACAATGCGCTACACGAATTGTCGCATATCACTGCGGTGCCCGGACGCATGCAGACTTTTGGTGATGACGATCACCCAACTGTGGTTGTGGACTATGCACATACCCCGGAGGCGCTGGAAAAAGTGTTGCAGGCTGTTCGTGAAGTAGTCGGACATAAAATAGTAGGGACTTACGGCGGCAAACTGATTTGTGTGTTCGGTTGTGGTGGCGACCGCGATCGCGGTAAACGGCCAATGATGGGGGCTGTCTCTGCAAAATTGGCAGACATCTCTATCATTACCAGCGACAACCCGCGCAGTGAAGCGCCGCTCGACATTATCGCATCCATTGTATCCGGCATTACCTCTGAAAGAGGGAAAGCGAACAGCACATACCAAATCATCGAAGATCGCGCCTCGGCCATCGCACAAGCAGTACTCAGCGCGCAAGCGACAGATGTCGTACTGATTGCCGGTAAAGGGCACGAGTCATATCAGGAAATCATGGATGTGAAATATCCGTTTAGCGATGCCGAGATCGTGCAGCGGGCATTATTGGCGTGGCGCAATGTGGAGCAGCGGGCATGATGTTGCTATCGCAGGTCGCGCAAGTACTGGGCTGCAAGCTTGTCGGCCAAGATGCATTATTTACCTCCGTGTCCAGCGATAGTCGAGCGATTAATGCAGGCGATCTATTTGTTGCATTGCAGGGGGAAAATTTCGACGGCGCCGCATTTGTTGCCAGCGCTGCTCAAAGTGGCGCAGTCGCTGCATTGATAAATACTACAAGTTATCGAGACGTTGCGTCGCCGTGTCCATTGCTGCTGGTAGAAGACACGCGCCTGGCATTAGGTCGTCTGGCAGCTCATTGGCGTACGCAGCTCAACATCCCCGTGATAGCAGTGACCGGCAGTAACGGCAAGACCTCGGTGAAGGAAATGTTGGCAAGCATATTGCGCACGGTGACAGGTGATGATGGCGCAGTGTTAGCAACACTTGGAAATCTCAACAATGACATTGGTGTGCCACTTACCTTGCTTAGGCTGCGAACCGTGTATCGCTATGCGGTGATCGAGATGGGCATGAACCATCAGGGAGAAATTGCATACCTGACCCGGATGGCAAAGCCGGATGTCGCCATCGTCAACAACGCGGGCAGCGCACATTTGGCTGGACTGGGTTCGGTGGACGCAGTGGCACGCGCTAAAGGAGAAATTTTCACAGGATTGTCGCCTCAAGGTACGGCGATCATTAATGCTGATGACGCTTATGCACCACTATGGCGAGAGTTGGCAGACGGCCATAAGATTATTGAATTCGGCCTGGAAAAAAATGCTGCGGTACATGCGCAATGGCAAGTAAAGGTCAATGGCATGTACATAGAAGTGAGCACGCCGCAGGGTAACTTCAATGCACAGCTGCAAGTACCGGGAGCGCACAATGTGCGCAACGCGCTGGCCGCTGCTGCGGCAGCTTTGGCCTTGCACGTGCCCTTGTTAGCGATTGCGGCAGGCCTGGAAACTTTTTCTGGCGTGGCTGCTCGTTTGCAGCGTAAAGCTGCACTGCATGGTGCGATGCTGATAGATGACAGCTACAACGCCAATCCGGCCTCACTGCGCGCCGCACTTGAGGTATTGGCGCAGAGCACCGGCAAAAAAATTCTGGTACTGGGCGACATGGGAGAGCTGGGAGAGGACGCCGTACGTCTGCATAGCGAAATTGGCACAGAAGCTCAACGTTTGGGGGTGACCCAGCTATTAGCACTGGGAAAATTGACAATTCATGCGGTACATGAGTTCGGCTCAGGCGCTCATCACTTTGAACGCATTGAGGATTTATTCGCCGTGCTGGATAAGAATCTGGATAGTGATAGCACGGTATTAGTTAAGGGCTCGCGCTTTATGCGCATGGAGCGAGTAGTGCAGCACTGCACTGGAGCAAATGAAGTAAAAGAAGAAAAAAGCAAGGAAGAGCCCATGCACAAGCTTCCCCGTCCATCCTTAACCCATCCCTTTTAACCGACCGGCCGAAAGAATCAAAAATGTTACTTAGCTTCGCGCAATGGTTATCGCAATATTTCAGTGTATTCAGTGTATTCAATTACATCACACTGCGCGCTGTGCTGGCAGCAATGACTGCATTGTCTATTTCATTCCTGGTTGGGCCGATGATGATACGCAAGCTGACTGCCTATAAGATAGGCCAGGCCGTACGAGATGATGGCCCACAGACGCATCTGATAAAAGCTGGCACGCCAACCATGGGGGGCGCGTTAATTCTTACCTCGATAGCCATCACCACGTTATTGTGGGCCGATTTGAATAACCAGTATGTATGGGTGGTGTTGCTCTCCACATTGGGATTCGGTGCAATCGGTTGGGTCGATGATTACCGCAAGGTGGTACACCGCAACCCCAAGGGGCTGTCTGCCAAAGCTAAAATATTCTGGCAATCCATCATTGCGCTGATCGTAGCGGCGTACCTGTGGCAGACCGCCAGTCTGCCTGCGCATACTGAACTTATCGTGCCCTTCTTCAAGTATCTGGTATTTCCGCTATCAGCATTCACTTTCATTCTGCTCACCTACCTGGTTATCGTTGGCACCAGTAACGCAGTAAATTTGACCGATGGTCTGGACGGCTTGGCAATCATGCCCACAGTGATGATCAGCAGTGCACTGGCAATTTTCGCGTATGTTGCAGGCCATGCAGTGTTCTCCAAGTATCTTGGAATGCCACACATCCCTGGCGCGAGCGAATTGGCAGTGTTCTGCGGCGCAATTGCGGGCGCGGGGCTCGCTTTCTTGTGGTTTAACGCTTATCCGGCAGAAGTCTTCATGGGAGACGTAGGTGCGCTGGCGTTGGGCGCTGCACTTGGCACGGTGGCGGTGATCGTTCGCCAGGAATTCGTACTGCTTATCATGGGTGGGGTGTTCGTCCTGGAAACGCTGTCGGTGGTCATCCAGGTGGCTTCTTTCAAGCTTACTGGCAAGCGTATTTTTCGCATGGCACCGCTCCATCATCATTATGAATTAAAGGGTTGGAAAGAGAATCAAGTGGTTGTTCGGTTTTGGATTATTTCGATGATGTTGGTATTAATTGGATTGACTACACTTAAATTACGATGATCCAAATAACAAACAAATCTGTGCTAGTGCTTGGACTCGGAGAGACTGGGTTATCGCTGGTCCGCTGGCTTAGTATGCAGGGTGCGCGAGTGCGCGCTGCCGACAGTCGTGACTGCCCTCCTTCTCTGGATACATTACGCACGCAGTTTCCTGAGATGGAGTTGCACTGTGGTGTGTTTCGCAGCGAATTGCTCAATGGTGTCGACTTGATTGCCATCAGTCCTGGCGTACCATTGAGTACCCAATTCGTAGTACAGGCTATGGAACGTGGTATTCCAATAGTCGGGGATATTGAATTATTTGCGCAATCATTGCCGCAAGATCGACGCCCGAAAATTATTGCCATCACCGGTGCCAATGGCAAGACCACGGTAGCCAGCATGGTCGGTGCCATGTGCCGTGCGGCAGGTTTGGACACGGAAGTGGCTGGCAATATTTCGCCCACAGTGCTGGATGTACTATTACAGCGCCAAGGACAGCAGCCGGATATTTGGGTGCTTGAACTTTCCAGCTTTCAATTGGAAACCACTTCCTCGTTAAGTGCGGATGCAGCGACAGTGCTCAACATCAGCGAAGATCATCTCGATCGTTATTCCGATATAAACGAATATATAGCCGCCAAGGCGCGCATCTTCCATAACAACGGACAGAGAAGCGTGCAAATACTTAATCGCGATGACGAAATCAGTGCTGGCATGGCGTTATCAGGATGCATACAAAATACATTTGGATTGAATACCCCGCCTCTCACCGACAGTGACTGGGGTATAGATAGCAGCAGTGAGGGTGCATGGTTAATGCATGGTCAGCAGCGTGTTATGAATGCCAATGAGTTGCGAGTGGCGGGATTGCATAATGTGGCTAATGCATTGGCTGCTCTAGCCTTGTGCCATGCAGTGGGTTTGCCGTTGGCTCCGTTACTGAATGCGTTACGAGCTTTTGAGGGCTTGCCCCACCGCGTGCAGCCCATAGCTGAAATCAATGGCATCGTTTATTACGATGACTCAAAAGGAACTAATGTCGGCGCTACTATAGCGGCACTGCAGGGTTTAAGACGGCCTGTCGTTTTAATTGCGGGCGGAGAGGGCAAAGGACAGGATTTTTCGCCGCTCCATCCGGTAGTGATGCAGCATGCGCGAGCTGTAGTGCTCATCGGACGCGATGCCGACAAGATTGCAGCGGTACTACAGAACTGCGGTGTACCTGTGGTTTATGCACAGAACATGGACGATGCAGTGCGTCAGAGTGCCTCTCTGGCACAGTCAGGTGACGCAGTGCTTTTATCACCTGCCTGCGCCAGCTTTGATATGTTCCGAAACTACAGCCACCGTGCTGAAAAATTTAACGTCGCAGTACACGCTTTGCAAGGGGATATGGCATGCTCACCGCAAGTCTGACCAGCCGCCACAATGCATGGGTTGAATACGACCTGATACTGTCGTGGATAATCATCGCGTTGCTGTCGTTCGGACTAGTAATGGTGTATTCGGCTTCTATCGCCACTGCCGAAGCAAGCAAGTTTACTGACTTTCAGTCTGCTTATTATTTGATGCTGCATGCCCTGTATATTTTCGTAGGGATCGTAGCCGGCGTAATGGCGTTCCAGATATCGCTACAGAACTGGCAGAGGCTGGCGCCCTATCTGTTTCTGCTTGGCGTGGCATTACTGATTTTAGTGCTTATCCCCGGCATCGGGCGCGAAGTTAATGGCAGCCGCCGTTGGCTTTCACTGTTCGTCATTAATATCCAACCATCTGAGCTCATTAAATTATTTGCCGTGCTATATGCGGCCGATTACACCGTGCGCAAAGGTTTAGTCAAAGATCACTGGGGTCAAGCATTTCTGCCGATGTTCGCAGTGATGGCAATGGTCGGAGGCTTGTTATTGCTAGAGCCAGATATGGGCTCTTTCGTGGTGATTTGTATTGTCTCAATGTGCATTCTGTTTCTTGGCGGTTTTAATATCAAGGTGTTCGCCGGATTGATGATTGCACTGCCTATCGCATTTATATCTCTTATTTTCTCATCAGAATACCGCACGGCACGTGTATTCGGCTTCTGGGATCCATGGTCTGACCCTTACGGCAAGGGATACCAGTTAAGTCATTCGCTAATCGCATTTGGTCGCGGCGAATGGTTCGGTGTGGGGTTGGGCGGCAGCTTGCAAAAATTGTTCTATTTGCCTGAAGCACATACGGACTTTCTACTCGCGGTCATTGCTGAAGAGCTTGGCTTCGTTGGTGTATGCATGGTTATCCTGTTATTTGTCGGGCTGATCATTCGTGCCTTCGCCATCGGCCGTCAAGCTGCCAATTTCGATCGCCTGTTTTCCGCGCTAGTGGCGCAGGGTATTGCCGCGTGGCTGGGCGTTCAAGCAATGATAAATATTGGCGTAAACACAGGCGTATTGCCCACCAAGGGGTTAACCCTGCCCTTTCTTAGTTTTGGCGGTAGCAGCATAGTGGTGAGTTGCATTGCGGCAGCGCTGCTACTTCGTATCGATTGGGAAAACAGACGAATGTTGAGAGGTCTGCCGAAATGACTCGCAATATTCTGATCATGGCTGGTGGAACAGGTGGCCACATATTCCCAGCTTTGGCTGTAGCTGACTACCTGCGCTCAAAAGGTTGGCACATCATTTGGTTAGGGGCACCCAGAAGCATGGAAGCAGAATTAGTGCCCCAGCATGGCTATGAAATGGCAAATGTACGGTTTTCAGGTCTGCGCGGAAAGGGGCTGCTACGCAAATTGATGCTGCCATTCAATCTGTTGCTGGCATTAGGGCAGAGCGGTGCTGTATTGTTACGTCATCGCCCCGACGTGGTGCTGGGCATGGGGGGTTATATCACTTTCCCTGGCGGAATAATGGCTGCATTGCTGCGCCGTCCATTGTTAATTCACGAACAAAATTCTATTGCTGGACTGAGCAACAAAGTTCTGGCGCGATTAGCTGAAAAAGTACTGAGCGGTTTCCCGCGCGTACTGCCAACAGCTGAATGGTGCGGCAATCCAGTGCGCGACAGCATCACCAAGCTATCCGAGCCGGATATACGCTACGCTGCACGTAGCGGAGTGCTTAACCTATTAGTGCTGGGCGGCAGTTTAGGTGCAAAGGCAATCAATGAATGCGTGCCACAGGCATTGGCATTATTACCACCGGCTGCGCGCCACAATGTGTTACACCAAACTGGCAAGCAACATTTGGAATCGGTGCGAACCGCTTATCGACAGGCGGCAGTCAACGCCGATTCTCAGCCATTTCTGGATGATATGGCGCAGCACTATGCTTGGGCAGACATAGTAATTTGTCGTGCTGGGGCCTTGACTATCGCCGAACTGGCAGCAGCGGGCGTAGCCAGCATACTGGTGCCATTTCCGTTAGCGGTGGATGATCACCAGACCGGTAATGCACGCTTCCTCAGCGAGCGTGGCGCGGCCACTCTGTTACCGCAGACCGAATTGAAGCCACAGTTCTTGGCAAATTTATTACAGGGGATAACCAGGGAACACGCTCTGACCATAGCGCAAAACGCACGCAAACTGGCCAAACCGGAAGCAACACAGTGTGTTGCACAGGCATGTATGGAGTTGGCCGGATGAAACATAAAATTAAAAACATCCATTTCGTTGGTATAGGTGGCTCCGGCATGAGCGGAATAGCCGAAGTATTGCTCAACTTGGGTTATCAAGTGAGTGGTTCTGATCTAGCTGACAATGCGATCACACAGCGTATGCAACAACTCGGCGCGACAGTGTATCTGGGACATGCCCAAAGTCATTTGGGAAATGCAAATGCAGTGGTAGTGTCTTCCGCAGTGAATCCGGACAACCCGGAAATAATGGCCGCGCGCGCACGCAATATTCCAATAGTGCCGCGCGCAATGATGCTGGCAGAACTGATGCGTTTACGCCAGGGAATCGCAGTGGCCGGCACACACGGAAAGACCACCACCACCAGCCTGACCGCGAGTGTGTTAGCCAAAGGGGGTTTTGATCCGACCTTTGTAATTGGCGGAAAGCTTAACAGTAGCGGCACCCATGCCAAACTGGGAACTGGCGAGTTTATCGTAGTGGAAGCCGATGAATCGGATGCTTCGTTTTTGTACCTGCTACCCATCTTGGCTGTCATTACCAACATCGACGCCGATCACATGGAAACATACGAGCATGATTTTTCGAAGCTGAAGCAGGCATTCGTTGATTTCGTCGAACATTTGCCCTTCTATGGCATGGTCATATTGTGCGTAGACGATGCCAACATACGCGACATTCTGCCCAGTATTAGCAAGCCAGTTACTACTTACGGTTTTACTGAAGACGCACAAATCCGTGCAGTGAATGTGCGCCACCAAGATGGCAAGATGCGATTCACTGCATTATGCCGACAACACGGACAGCCACGCGATCTGGAAATCATACTCAATCTGCCTGGGCAGCATAACGTACTGAATGCACTGGCAGCAATCGCCGTAGGTCTTGAAGTCGGCGTAGCAGATGACGCCATCGTTAGCGCGCTAGGTGAATTCGAAGGCGTTAGTCGGCGTTTTCAGCGTTATGGTGAGATTCCACTGGCGGGTAGAGGCACCTTTACTCTGGTTGATGATTACGGCCATCACCCCATCGAAATACTGGCGACAGTAAATGCTGTGCGCGGGGCATTTCCAGGGCGACGTTTATTGTTGGCGTTTCAGCCCCATCGCTACACGCGTACGCGTAATTTATTTGAAGATTTCGTCAAGATATTAAGCGAGGCGGATGTGTTACTGCTAGCTGAAGTATATGCCGCTGGCGAGTCACCAATCGTTGCAGCAGACGGGCGAGCCCTGGCACACGCGTTACGTTTAGCCGGACAAAACGAGGTGTTGTTTGTGGAACAAATTCAAGATATGCCACAGGCCATTCTGAATATGGCACAGACCGGTGATGTGGTCGTAACCATGGGAGCAGGTTCTATTGGTGGTGTAGCGAGCATGTTAAAAAATATAGCCACAAATATTGGCGCACCTTCTAAATGAATATGATCGAACCAACTCAGTTTATTTCAGAAGAGCTGCGCGGAACGCTACGCCGCAACGTAGCCATGTGCCGCCACACCAGTTGGCGTGCTGGTGGCTATGCTGAGAAAGTCTATCAACCCGTTGACCTGGCCGACTTGATTGTTTTCCTGCGTACCTTGCCAGCAGATGAGCTGGTAATCGCGGTGGGATTGGGCAGCAACCTGTTGGTGCGTGATGGAGGTTTGCGCGGTACGGTGCTGCTATTGCATGCGGCGCTCACCGAAATGCGTATCGAAGCGGATGGATCGATGTATGCACAGGCTGGCATATCCGGTGCCAAGCTGGCCCGCTTCGCTGCTAAGCATAACCTGATTGGTGCGGAATTTTTTGCCGGAATACCCGGCACGCTGGGTGGGATGTTGGCAATGAACGCTGGCTGCTACGGTGGTGAAACTTGGAGTGTGGTAAAAAATGTGCAGACGCTAATGCGTAGCGGAAAACTATTGGAACGTGAGCCGAATGACTATGAGATTGGTTATCGGCATGTTGTGTTGCGCAAGCAGAGTAATTTTTTTGAGCACAACGACGCTCGTATCTCGAATTCCTTGTCTTTTAACCAAGAGGAGTTTTTTGTCGGCGCGAGACTTCACCTGCCCGATGGTGACGGCGAGATCGCTCGCCGCGAGATTAAATCGCTTCTATCCAAACGCATCGCCTCCCAGCCCTTAAACCTGCCGAATGCCGGTTCAGTGTTCCGCAATCCACCAAGTGGTTATGCGGCACGTCTGATCGAGCAGTGCGGGTTAAAAAAATTGCAAATTGGCGGTGCGCGCGTATCGGAACAACATGCCAACTTTATCGTGAATGTGGGCGGTGCCACAGCGGCAGACATTGAAAATCTGATTAACGAGGTGCGAGCCAGCGTGCAACACAAGACCGGTATTTGCCTGCATCCGGAAGTGCGAATCATAGGCGAGTACGCAAGCAATCATGAATAACCAATACTTATTTCCACACTCCCGGCCCCCTGCACAACATGGAAAAGTTGCAGTCTTGTATGGCGGGCGCTCCGACGAGCGCGAAATCTCGCTCAAGAGCGGTTCAGCAGTACTAACAGCGCTACTAAACAGTGGCGTTAATGCCCAGCCATTTGATCCTGCCGAACAAGATTTGCATAAGCTGCTGGAGTGTGGTTTTCAACGCGTCTTCATAGCGTTGCACGGACGCCTTGGCGAGGACGGCACGGTGCAAGGCGCACTTGAATTGATGAACTTACCCTATACCGGTAGCGGCGTATTAGCTTCGGCGTTAGCCATGGACAAGTGGCGCAGCAAACTGGTGTGGCAGGCTGCGGGGCTGCCTGTTCCGGCTTATGAAATGCTCGATGCAGACAGCGATTTAGCTGCAATAGCGAATCGGCTGGGGTTGCCACTTTTCATCAAGCCAGCCAATGAAGGTTCCAGTGTAGGTATCAGTAAAGTAAAAAAAGCCAGTGAACTGCGTGCTGCATATGCGGAAGCAGCGAAACACGACAAACTGGTAATGGCGGAGGCGTTTATCAGCGGGGGCGAATACACGGTCACAATCCTTGGCGGGCAGGCATTGCCAGTAATCAAGATAGAGCCAGCTAATGAATTTTACGACTATGAGGCAAAGTATTTGCGCGACGATACACGTTATCTATGCCCCGCTGGTTTGTCGCAAGAAAAAGAATCCGAGATGCAGCGTCTCGCAATACAAGGCTTTGCATTGATAGGCGGCACTGGCTGGGGACGCGTGGATTTCTTGATGAATGAAGCTGGACACCCTTATTTGCTGGAGATCAATACCGTGCCTGGCATGACCGACCATAGCTTGGTACCGATGGCAGCACGTCAGGCCGGAATGAGTTTCGAACAACTGGTGTTAACCATATTGGAGTTGACCCATGTGGGATAAGCCGGAGTTGCTACGCATGATTTCCAGCACGCTGTTCGGCATTTGCTTCGTACTGGCTTTATATGGCGCGTTGCACTATGCGTTGCACTTGCCAATCTTTGCGCTACGCGTTGTATCTATTAGCACTGCGCCGCACCAAGTAGCCCCTGCTCAAATTGAAGCAATAGCGCGCAATGAATTGCGCGGTAATTTTTTCACTGTCGATCTGGAAAGCTCGCGGCGAGCTTTTGAGAGCATCCCCTGGGTGCGTAAAGTAAGCATGCGGCGACATTTCCCCTGGCAGCTGGAGATAAGCTTGGAAGAGCATGTAGCGCTGGCACATTGGAACGACGCAGGATTGGTGAACACCCACGGCGCAGTATTCTCGGCGGAGACGAGCCAGCAATTGCCGAATTTCATCGGGCAGCCCGATGGTGCAGCCGAAATTACCCAGATGTATGCCGAATTGACTAAGCAGCTTGTACCGCTTAAGCAGGGAATTGCAGAAATCAGTTTGTCTCCGCGCCGTTCCTGGCAGTTGCGCCTGAGCAACGGCATGTTGCTGAAATTAGGGCGTGAGCAGTCAATGCAACGCTTGGCACGCTTTGTGGCAGTGTACCCATACAGCCTGATGACCATGAAACAAAATGACGAATTTTTTCATGCTGGGAAAGCTCCGCATGAAAATGGACTACAACACAGAGTAGAGTATGTGGATTTACGCTATAGCAATGGATTCGCAGCTTACCTATCAGACACAACAAACGATCTGAGCATGACCGGGAAAAAACAAAATATAGGGCGAAGCTAAAAATATCATAGAGGATTTATTTCACGATGGGACGCGTTTTTAGTACCTGCATCGCCCATACAACGAAAAAAGTTTAGGCAGTGGAGAAATGCAATGAGCAATAGCAGGGAAAACAAGAATTTAATCGTAGGGCTGGACATCGGCACTTCTAAAATTGTGGCTATCGTCGCCAAGGTCAAGTCAGAAGGAACGATGGAAGTAATCGGCGTTGGAATGCACGAATCCTCCGGCATGAAGAAGGGAATGGTGGTCAATATTGATGCGACCGTGGTGGCAATCCAGCGTGCCCTTGGTGATGCCGAATTAATGGCCGATTGCAAGATTCGCGAGATTTACACTGGTATCGCGGGCAGCCATATTAAAAGTTCCAATGCTAATGGCATGGTCAAGATTAAAGACCGAGAAGTTGCGCAAGCTGACATCGACCGAGCAGTTGAAACTGCCAGCTCGTTAAGCATGCCTAGTGACCAGCAGATATTGCATATTTTGGAACAGGAATTCAGCATTGATGGGCAACGGGACATCAAGAAACCACTGGGTATGAGCGGTATGCGTCTTGAGGTCGAGGTGCATATCGTTACTGGCGCGGTAGCGGCGGCACAGAACATCATGAAATGCGTGCACCGCTGCGGGCTGGAGGTGCGGGAGATGATTCTGCAACCCTTGGCATCAAGCAAGGCAGTATTGTCGGACGACGAGAGAGATTTGGGAGTGTGCTTAGTGGACATCGGCGGCGGCACGACCGATGTGGCGATTTTTACTGGTGGTGCGATTCGTCATACCGCCGTAATTCCGATTGCAGGCGACCAGATTACGAATGATGTTGCAATGGCTTTACGCACCCCAACTTCGGATGCGGAAGACATCAAGATCAAATATGGCTGCGCTCTACGGCAGCTTGCTGGTGATGGGCCGATCGGTGTCCCGGGAGTCGGTGAGCGTGATGTCCGTATGCTGTCGCGGCAAACTTTAGCAGAAGTCATTGAGCCACGTGTGGAGGAGCTATATTTGATGGTGCAGGCCGAGGTGCGCCGCAGTGGATTCGAAAATTTGCTGTCCTCAGGCATCGTCATCACTGGAGGCAGCAGCTCCATGCAGGGCATGGTAGAACTGGGGGAGGAAATATTTCATATGCCGGTGCGTTTAGGTCTGCCGCGCTATATAGGAGGGCTATCTGATGTGGTAAAAACACCCCGTTATTCCACCGGTGTTGGCTTACTGCTCTATGGATTGGAGCAGTACCAGCACAATCAGGCGACGCGTCAACACTCGAATTCTTTTAACGAGGTGTTGAGCAGTATGAAAGCATGGTTCAAAAGAAATTTTTAGAGGAATCATTTCTGGCTGAACACAGCCAAGTTGATTATTAAGTGTTTGATTTTATATTGTAAATATCAAGGGGGAAATTATGTTTGAAATCGAAAATGTACAACTTCAGGACGCAGTAATTAAGGTTATAGGCGTGGGCGGCTGCGGCGGCAATGCAGTGGATCATATGATTGAGAAAGGCGTACAGGGTGTAGAGTTCATTGTCATTAATACCGATGCCCAAGCACTCAATCGCAACAAATCGCACACTAAATTACAGATAGGTTCCACTATTACCAAGGGGTTAGGTGCGGGGGCAATGCCGGATATTGGACGAGCCGCTGCCGAGGAAGATCGCGAGCAAATAGCCGAGTTGATCCTAGGTGCCAATATGATATTTATCACTGCGGGAATGGGTGGCGGCACCGGCACAGGCGCAGCACCCATAGTAGCCAAGATAGCCAAGGAAATGGATATACTCACCGTGGCCGTGGTGACCAAACCATTTCTTCATGAAGGCAAGCGCATGCGTTTGGCACACGATGGCATCGAAGCACTGTGCGAGTCTGTGGATTCACTAATCATCGTGCCAAATGAAAAGTTGATGAGCGTGCTGGGTGAAGACACTAGTCTTCTGGATGCATTCAGCGCCTCCAATAGCGTATTACAGGGCGCGGTGGCGGGAATTGCCGAAGTAATCAATGTACCCGGCCTGATGAATGTGGACTTTGCAGATGTGCGCACCCTTATGTCTGAAAACGGTATGGCGATGATGGGATCGGCTACGGCTTCTGGATCTGATCGCGCTAAACTTGCAGCAGAACGCGCCATGTCCAGCCCTTTGCTGGAGGACGTTAATTTAGCTGGCGCGCGCGGTGTACTGATAAATATCAGCTCCAGTAGTAAACTTACCTTGAAAGAATTCAGGGAAATTACCAACAGTGTGCAATTTGCCATTGAAGAAGCCACCGTAATAGTTGGCTCTGTGTTCGATGAGAGCATGGGTGACGAACTGCGAGTGACCATTGTGGCAACTGGCTTGGGCTCGCCACTGGAACGCAAGCAAGTTAAACCGGAGCTTGTTTATGGGCAACGAACAGGCACACATAACGAACCAATTTTCGCGGACAGCCATAAAGAGCTTGAAATGCCAGCAGTCATACGTAACGGCCGTCACCGCGAAGCAGTCGAAGCGATGAGACAGTCCGGTATAGACACACTGGATATTCCGTCCTTTCTGCGCAAGCAAGCAGATTAATACCGTTCTGAGAGAGCGCGCATTCCGAACTCTTTAGACGATTCGGGCAGGAGATTTGCTTCAGTGAAACACGATCCACTCTAGGTAATTTTCCTGAGCACGATTCAACTACGTATGGAATTGACACGCCACAATATGCACGCGATTTATTTAACAGCTCTCCTGTATGACACCGGCATAAACCGGTGCCAGAATGAACTATGTTAATATTTAATATAACTTATAAACGTTATCAAGCAGCATGGTTAATCAACGCACATTAAAAAAATCGGTACATGCAACTGGAGTAGGCCTGCATACTGGTGAGCGAGTTAATCTTACCTTATCTCCTGCGCCAGCAAACAGCGGCATAGTATTCCGACGGGTGGATGTTGTGCCGGTGGTGGCGATTCGTGCTGAAGCGCATGTGGTGCATGACACACGCTTATCTACCTGCCTGGAAGTAAACGGCACGCGTGTAGCCACTATTGAACACCTAATGTCCGCTTTTGCCGGGCTTGGCGTAGACAATGCTTTTGTTGACTTGAATAGCGCTGAAGTGCCTATTATGGACGGAAGTGCTGGAACATTTATTTTCCTTTTGCAATCTGCAGGGATCATCGAACAATCTACAGCAAAGAAATTCATTCGCATAAAAAAAATCGTAGAGGTCAAGAATGGTGATAAGTGGGTGCGCTTCGAACCATTCAACGGCTATAAACTTAACTTTACTATTAGCTTTTCACATCCTGTGTTTGCCTTAACCAAACAGAATGTAACGATAGATCTGGGCGAACATTCTTACATCAAGGAAGTAAGTCGTGCCCGCACCTTCGGCTTTATGCACGACGTTGAGAACATGCGAGCACAGGGATTGGCGCTGGGTGGCAACTTGGACAACGCCATCGTGATGGATGAATACCGAGTAATCAACCCAGACGGCCTGCGCTATGAGGACGAATTTGTCAAGCACAAAATACTAGATGCAATTGGCGACTTGTATTTGCTTGGACACCCGCTGATCGGTGCTTTCTCTGGTTATAAATCGGGCCATGCTCTGAACAATGCCTTGCTACGTGCCTTGCTGGCTGATGAACAGGCGTGGGAGTTCGTGACTTTCAAAAAGAATGAGAGAGCGCCGGCATTCCTGCGCTTGCAATTGCAGGCCACCTGATCTTCATCAGGCAACACCTCCCAAATCTGTCTGCGCCGAGTGGATGAGGATTAGGGGAAGTTAAATCCAGCTACACAACTGTAAGGGTACATACTTTGCTCATTATGCGTCTGCTGCTCATCTTGGCCGCTCTTTTCATTCTTTTTTCAGGCGGAGCGTATATTGTTACCCGCAATCGCCGCTATCTGGATCTAGTTTGGCAGATAGTGCGTTTCATGATGTTTATGCTGTTAATATTTGTCGTGCTGATTTTATTGGAACGGTACGTTTTGATAGGTTGGGGAATTTTTGTTTAAAACATGTCTTATGCAATTAATGATTAGCTTCCCTTGAACAACCAGTAAAGTGGCATATTTATTTTTGAATGGGTAGTTAAATAATGAGTAATTTGCAAATGTCCAGTCTGTCAAACACGAACACCTGCAAAATAAAACCACTCAAATTTGAAAAATTTCCACACAAAGGCATTTTGGCTGAGACTAGATTAGAGCTTTGACATGGACAAACTGGCAAGCCAGATTGACTGGGGTAGAGCAAAAGATCAATTCGTAATTGCCTGTGCGGCAGACGGTCGAAGAGTTAACTTGATGTGAGATTGCACACTTTCGCCTGAATCACCTCTGCAGCCAAGCGAATGGCAAGTGCTGGCCAAAAGCGCCAAGCTAGTTAGCATTACACTAAGTCAATGCTACTAGCGTATATCAAAACAGAGTTATATTTGTTTCTGATAAGAGAGTGAATAAATAAAAATTTAACCGTCGCTCAACGCGGCAGATCAGGCGTTACAAAACTCAATGTATTGAATTTCCAGAATCTTTGTCAAGATGTTGCACAAACTTCGTAGCAGCCTTAAGCACGTCGTCCAGGGGAATGATAAATGTAAGTTCAACGTCACCCATAAAAACCCGTACAGCGCATTCAGCAGCGGTTCGGCCAATGGCCAATTCAATATGCTGTGCCGGGAGCGCATTTTTAGGACCAGACCAGGATTCTACTTTTAAACCCGATTCTTTTGACCATTTCGATGCCAGTCCAAGAACCGGATATATAAGAGCATTCAATCCTTCTGGATTAATAACAAACTCTGTTTCAGAGCCATTAGTATCCGTTAAAGCAAGACAAATTACGTTATCTGCATCGGTAGGGTATGTACGAACTGAAGCTATTGGTCTTAGTGTTTTTTCGTTTGACATTTTTTTCTACGGTAGGAGTAATAGTTTAATCTCTAAATATGTATCTGAATAACACCCCAGCAAGAACTCAACCTGGAAGAGGTATCACTAAGATGTCAATATTCCGACCAGAATTGAATCGTTAATGTAATTCTCGTTTATATTATATTGTGTCTAAGTAAGGCACGCAATGCCTTACTTAGACAAATACCTTGCGCAACGAATACCTTTTAGATACACTCGTCATGAGAGTAATAATGTTTATTCTAAAATAATGTTAAAGGAGTAATATCATGGAAGTATTGGTTCCCATAATTATCTTCGGCACTGGTATTATTATCGCCACAACCTTGGCTGGAATGGGTATTGCACGAATGATAGAGGGTGACAAAAAGAAATAAATATTACGCAGCTTCTATTACAAATTTGCAACGATCAATAACGATTAAAATTCGTTATTCTGTTATTCGCGAAAAGCACGGTCATATTTATGGCCGTGCTTTCGTTATTGAAGCATCATACCCATACTACTCATGCATTTAAACAACTCTGAATTTCCACAGTTAATTAAGTTTTTGTTGATTTCCACGATTTCATTTTTTATCGGTGCAATGCACGGCATGTCTCAAGTGATTCCGTCCATACGAGCTTGGCTGGATTCAATCGGCAGCCCTTACGGTGGCCCTGGGCACATGATAGATCCCTTAGCACATGCGCACATAAACTTAATTGGAGGACTAGTGATATTTGCAATGGGAACCATGTATTACTTGTTACCCATTATTAGTGGAAAGGCAATTTACTCTTTGCGCCTGATAAACCATTCGTTTTGGTGGACAACGATCGGGGTGTATTATTTTTATACTACGCAAATGGTATTTGGCATCCTGGAAGGAAATTTATTACTAGACAACAACCTGCAAGCTATGGCAGATGTGCATGCCTATTATGGGCCCATCGTAGCCAGCTCAGGAATAATAATGGCGACAGGTTTTTGCATCTATCTTGCCAACGTCGTGCTCACACTTACAAATAAGGACCGGAGCAACTTATTCCTCAATAGATAAATTTAACGGGAAGAACAAAACACCTTCAGCGCCGTTACGTTTTATTTGCACCTGCAATACGGACCTTGTGCCTGGAGCAACATTCGCCGCCCTTCTGTAAACACCTATATCCCCATCTTGCATTGCCTGCACCCATTGATCTTGGTCGTCTGTGCGCACTGAAACCATAATGTCATGGACCGGCCCACGATCACCAGTCACTATCACCAAAAACTCGTTCATTCCAGGACGTGGTGGGCTGGGCCTGGATTCAACTTGCACCGCCGCACCTTGCCACTTTTGTGGTTGCGTATCAGCAACTCGGTCCCCACCACATGCGGCTAACAGCAGCAAAAAACACAACCTAATATATTTTACATTTGCTCTTCGCAATCGGTTAATTGAGGTATGCAAATTATTTTTTTGCATTGAGTTCATGGGATTGCCCCTTATTATTTTTATCTGAATCCAGCCTGCCGCCAATCGTCGATCCATATAAATTTACCATGAAATGAACAAAAGCACTTCCGGCAGCAACATAAAATATAGCGATAACGAACCCCCAATCCACCCAAGGGCGTTCATCACCCGGACGAAGACCCCAAAAAGGGAAACTCAAGCCCACCGCAACCAGTAACACCGCGACTGTCACTCCTATAAACCAATAGGGAATGTTTTTTTGCGACTCGGGAATGGTTTCCACCAGCTCCCAGTCTTCTAACCCACGCTTGGCCATACGTTCTTCATCAGAAGCATAGCCAAAATGATCATCCGGCATCTCACCCCAGCTTGGCACATCAACGTTCGATAAACCTTTAGCTTTTTCACCAATATCACTGGCGATCATAACTTTCTCCTTTGTTCAGAAAAATGTTGTACAGGGAATCGCCCTGTCCAAATATCACCGGCAGAAACTTCCACCACAATAGAATACAGGCCTCGTGGCAAATCTTGCACGATAGAAAGCATGAGCGACTCTCGCCCGACCGGTGGTAATTCAATGTCCTCAGCACTAAGCTGATAACTGCCCGGCGGCAAACCTAACACACGCACGTGCAACTTCGCAGAGTGATACATTTTATTAGAAAGAGCAATACGATATTCTTGAATAGAGTGCCCTTGCTGAATATCCGCATTGCCCACTGCTACATGGTAAGGTTGATATGACCATAATCCCCAAACAAACATCACAGCACCCAATAACACGACGGGGGTCGTCCAGCCCATTCTAGCAATCAGTGAAATTGCGACGTTACTAAACTTATTTACACCTTTACTCGTGCGTTCAAGCATATCAAAACGCAATAACCCAGGGACTCCGTGTTTATTATGCAATCGATTGCAAGCATCAACACAATCGCCACAATTAATACAACTGTCATAAATATCTGTTTTGCGCGGATCCAGGTCGATAAAACAAGAGTTGACACAATAATTACACTTGGCACATTCATCGCTTCGACTGGCATCGTATGCTATATGCAATGTCTGCTTGGTTTTAAACGAATGCATCCAAACTCTGTAAATGCAAGCGTAGCGGCACCAAAAATGTCTTATTATCGCAATGTCTATGAGAACGATCACGACACATACCGAGTAAATCCAATGAAGCGATCCCGCCAACTTGGCATTTTCTTGCAGCGTTACAAAAGACCACACCACGCTTGGCTGATAAAAATAAAATAATGGGATTAGCGCAAAAAACATAGCCGCCCCCAAAAAAGCAACCCCGAGTAGCGTCCAATTCACAATTTTATTTTTGGCACCCGCCACGCGCGCCGCTTCGCCGGTTAAGCTTACTTCGGCATGCTTACCTAATAGTTTGTATGTAAGATTGTTAGCCCACTCAGCCAGAGTATTTTGAGGGCAAACCCAGCCGCAAAAAACCGTACCTGCAGTCGAGTACAGCAACACCAAACTACTCGCCAAGAAAAGCCATGCCCCGGTCACCAAGGAAAAATCAGCCAGCCATATTTGCCGATCAAGTACAACGAAAGCAGCAGCTCCCGGATCTATACGAAATAGGCCGCTAGCTGGAATTAATACTACCAGGATCAGTACCAGTATCTGCACCAATCTCCGCTTCCAGCGGAATTCAGAGTAGACTGGCTTCGAACCAACGACCGTGCCAATAACCTTGACCGGGATACTTGAAATGGATTTATACTTGACGCCGCTGGCCATAATTAAGTTAATTCCTCGACATGTTTGCTTCAAGGTCAAGCGGGCTCAACTCCAGCAAGCGCGCACGGCTTAATTCCGCACGGGCATCACCGACCTTACGCTCAATTCGCCACAGTGCGCGCACCGCTTCGACATGGTATGGATTAATACGCAAAATTTTCTGCAACGCCTCTTTCTCGCTTAAACCATGCTCGCGCGCCTGCACTAAAGATAAAAACATAATATCAGCCAACGCATAAGCAATCCAGCGATCTTTTGCATTCGCCTTATAAGCCAAGTGCGTCAACTGGTTAGCTTGTTGCGTTGCACCACGCGCAGCCGCAAGCCAGCTACGCGTAATCAGCTCGCTTCCTACGTAAGCGCGTTCGAAAGCATCTTTATCGTTGTCAAGGATACCAAGCAAATTTGCAGCGGCTTCCATTTTCGGCCTCGTATTCAGCAAGGTTTGTAATAACTTTGCCACATCTAATTCACCAGCGTAGCGTGCGCGCGGCAGATGAAACTCAATCACTGGCGACCACTCGTCTTGCACCTGTTCCCGGTTACCCGGCAAGGGGCCCCAATAGCGCCCTAACCAAGTCCACCCTCCCTCACCTGCAGTCGCTTCATCCTGTTGTTCTAAGGCCATGCGCTGCAAATTATGCAACAGCCCCCGTGCCCCCATAAACTTCTGCCGTGGGCCGACCAGAGCCAAATGCATTCCATCGAGAAATAATTGCGCATCTGGAAAAGCCAGCTGAAAGCTATTGAAAATAACGTTTAAAGATTTATGGTCGAACTGATTGAGCGCCAACCACTGAACATACAGTCCATTTTCACTTAGGCGCTTACGCACGCGCTGAAATTGTTGCACTGACAATAAAGAACTTGAACCTGCCAAATCCGGATGAAAAACGTCGCCGATTATGACGTCGTATTGATCCCGACTCGCGCTTAAAAAATGCCGTACGTCATCACGCTCAACTTTGGTTTGTCGCAGCGCGTTGCGATTTAATGGGGCAAACCAGGTCGCTGCAGAATTAATCGCACCCTGTGACAATTCAACTGCACTGCGATCTAAATTAGGAAACCCTAGAGAACCGGCCACGGAAATTCCGGTACCCAATCCAAGAAATAGAACCGAGCGAGGCTGTTCATGCAACAGCAATGGAAGGCGCGCTTGATTGGATTGCACGAATACTGCTGTTGGATCAGTTGAAGCATCCATTCTCTGTAAGTCGGTCAGCAACACACGCTGCCCGTTTTGTTGCTCCACTACATGAGTCATCGAAATGGCGTCTTCGTAGAAATATAAATCTCTGCTTCCCGCTTGCGCCTGAGGCAACAACACACTAACTGACGGTAACTTTACAACTGGCCACGCTGCTAATAAAAAAAACGGTATAGCAAACCATGCAGCACGCGACTGCGCCCAAGTTAAACCCAGGATCAACAACACTGAAGCTGCCATCACTACTGTACCAGCACTTCCCCAAACCGGTATGAGCACCACCCCTGCAACGACCGCCCCGAGCGCTGCGCCCAGTGAATTTGCCCCATACAACCATACCCCACCGCCATTCGAGCGGCTATTTAACAAAGGCAACCAAGCTCCTAGTGCCAGTGTAACTGGCAAAGTTACCAGCGTGAGTAGTAACCCTTGCATACTCAATGCTTCAAATAAAGAAGCAAACTCAGTTCGCTCCACCCATGCCGAAAGTGCAGGTAGCAACCATAAACTAAGTATGGCGAATCCCCCAGCAGCAATAGGCAAAATCACAAACCATGCCTGCCTGTGCTGGCGCGGCGCCATCAAGCTGCCTATGCCAATGCCCAGCAGAAATGACGCCAGAATCACTGACAGCACGTACTCGGTTCGCAACATCACCATGCCGAACAACCGCGTCCAAGCTATTTGCAAGATTAGGCTTGCCGCACCAATTCCGGCATAGGCAAATAAAAAAGCGAAACGCGGCCGACTTGTACTAACTTTATTCTCGGTAACCTGCACTGTGGTATAGCGCGAAGAAAGCAGCAGCAGCGCAATAATGCTTAAACAGCCAATTACAGCAACCACTCTGACTGCCCAGACCCAACCCAACGCAGGCAGCAACCAAAGTGGTAACAGTGCCCCGCAAGCGGCACCTAGCGTATTTAAACCGTAAATTGTCCCCAGTTGCTCTGGCTTGTTTCCTAGGGATGCCAAAATCAATGGAAATCCCGCCCCCATGATAAAAGCTGGAAACAACAACAAACACAATGCAACACTAGCAATGAGACCATACCATTGAAATAATGAAAGTTGTGCCGCCGCGTTTTCCATGCCCGCAGATGTCATTTGCAGAATAAGGGGCAAAAGTAAAGCGTACACAACGATGCCACCTTCCAATGCAGCAAGCAACAATAAAGGCCTTTTGATTTGGGAAGCACGACGTGCCGCAAACAAACTTCCCGCCCCCAACCCCCCCATAAAAGCGGCGACGGTCAGCACCACCGCAAAAATACTTACACCGAACTGCAACGAAAGCATGCGCGCCCACAACACTTCATATGCCACACTAGTTAGACCAAACAAACCATACAACACTGCCAACGGCCAATAACTACGATTTGAGATTAATGATTGAGACTCTTTCACCAACATAAACCAACCTTAATAAGCAGCAATATATTTAAAATAAATACTATTATCATGGCACGAACATGCAATACAGATTCTTGTATTACAACATATTGCTACGTGCAAAATTCACAGTAAACCTCGTACAATCTGCAATATAGACATAAGTTTTTGCAGTGGGACAGCATGCGGGTTCAATGCCTTGGAAATTAAAGAGAGCGAGTGCCTTCTCTGAATCCTCTACATGTAAGAATTGAGGCCCTCGGCAGCAACATTAATATTGCAACGACAAGCACGATGAGCAAACACTGCTGTGCGGTATGCGAATATATTTGACTGGTTCTAAGCGATTATGCAGCGCACTCGCCCTACACTTCAAGATACTCTAAGCTGCTGCGGTGCAGCGATAACGAGAAAACTCAATGAAATTAGCCTCGATGCAACAAGCCCGACCGGTCTTGAGATACATCTGATGCAAGAAACGAAATGCCACCGCTCTGGCTCTGCCTCTGAATTATCCTTTGCGGAAAAAACTTTTTCAGTTTAAACCGAACAAAATGCATCTAAAATCACAACAAACTCAGTGAAGTACCCGTTAGGTTAGCAGTGGAAGCGAGACAGAGACATAGTTCAAAATGCCTATACGCAACGCTAAAAACGCACTAAAGCATAGAAGCATAAATAGTGTTTTGACTTAAAAAGGATAAAACCAGAAAACCCCCAAAATAGCGTGCACGAAAGCCAATGTGATAGTAAGTCCAGCAGAAATCATATGCAGCACAAATACTTGCTTACCATATATTCCCATAGCGATGCCCAGCCCCCCAGTAATTAGAAGCATGGCTAATAATGGTACGCCCAATAAAAACATGGTCAAATGTTTTTTTTGTATGGTTAAGGGCCTATCTATTTTATTCTGGCTGGCATGCTGTTCAAATGCCTCCATAACCTTAACACTATCACCCTTCTGACCTGTATCAGCAGCTCGCGAAATTGGTGTAGTACAAAACAAAAGCAGCACCGCTGTCAGCAGCCAGCATGCTATCAGAGATGGATTAAAGTCACCTCTTGCACTCGCCATCATTTATTACTCTCGACTGAATTTACCTGCTGCTCTTTCAGATCTTCTTTTCTATCCGCGTAGTGCCATGTTAATACTGCCATCAGAATAAAGGGAACAAAAAGAATAGCCAGCAGGAACAAAAAAATATACCAAAGCGTATCAATATGCACGTGAAGAAAGCGATAGCTATCCACTGCATAGCTCATGTTCACCAAAGACAATGAGAGACAAAGAATAACTCCCAGATTTCTCAATGATTTGAGCACTCTCACTCTCGTTTGTCCTTTACTACTAAATTACTTGCACAACGGAATCCAAAAAAATCGGAGGCAAAATTTGCAAAAGCGAAATTTCGATGAAACACAGAAGTCGAAAATGGGTCCCCCTTCCATGACCCGCCACGCAATACCTTGTATCGTCCCCCTGTCGGCAGAATATCAACCTCTTTTGTATTTGTCGCCTGTAATATTTTTCCTTTAAACAAATCTGGCGGCGCGTCTGTTCCGGGATAAGGTGCAAAATCATCCGCCGTCCATTCACTCACATTACCTGCCATATCCATTACTCCATATGGACTAGCTCCATTTAGATAAACATTAACGTTGGTTGTCGAGCCCACATTGTAATAAGTATTCAACCGCTCCGGTTCCATCTTGTTACCCCACGGCCAGCGCCGGCCATCATTTCCGCGCCCTGACTTTTCCCATTCCGCTTCAGTGGGAAGTCGTTTGCCTGCCCATTTAGCATATGCTGTTGCATCGAACCAAGACACCATAGTAACGGGGCGCAAAATCTCACCATGAGGAATTTTTCCTTGCTTCCAGTTTAGTGGTGGACGGTGTGAAGTAGCGACTACAAATTTGGCATATTGCGCATTTGTTATTGGATACTTATTTATCCAGAAGGCGGCTAAATTAACGGTATGCTGCGGACGATTTTGTACATCTGATCGTTCTAAATCTGTACCCATCAAAAAGTCTCCGTCAGGAATTAGCACCATACTCTCTATTTCAAGCCACTCCTCTTTGGAGAGCAAGCTTTCAACCTCTATAGCACTATATCCAACCGCTTTATTTTTTTCGGCCTCGTGCCTCCTATGTAATACTAGATCTTCACCTGCAGCGCGAATACGGGAATATTCATCTTTTAAGTCGTACGTTGCACTTGAGCGCATGTCACCCATACGGTCGAACCCCTGACTCACCACATACAGGGTTATCCCAATTGCTAACAAAACGAAGCAAACTACAAAAGTAGCTGATAAGTAACGTTTACGTCGTGCCAGGTCTGCAACTGGAAATTCAGATTTTCTGTTCTCAGATATCACAGCCATCTAAGCGCCATGCTTGCTATTGTCGCCACGCTGCTTATACAAAAGATCTCGCGGACTTCTGCCATAAGTTCTTTTCACCATAATTTCACCAACGACCCCACCGAAGCCTGCCGCAGTCATAACGACTGTTACAAACAAAGCCCACATACCCATAGGCAACAGCGAAGCGCCTTCCGGAACTCCTGTTATATAAATAATTTCCAGGTAGCTGATTGTTTTAACTATTAGCGGAGGGAAGTAACACAGCCATTTACCGCCAAGTCCAAAAATAACAGCTACCAATATGCCCACAATAAAAGGCAACACAAACATATCTAAGATCCACAGGCCATCGAAGTCAAGAACGCCGCGAAACAATTCGATTTTTACTCCCAGCAAGCGGTCACCGAAGTAATTAAGCGCACTACCCATAATTACCGCAATTACCCCGTTAAAAAATCGAGCACCAGTCAAGGGAGGCAATAAACTCATGGTTGGTATTCTTGGCCGGTAAGTTTTTCATGTTCAGCCTTGCGTGTTTCTTCAAGATACCAATCCTGCACCTTCAAGCTGGCCATATAGCGCGCCAGAAGTCGTCGGTCATTTTCCGGCAGATGTGCATACGATGGCATTTGATACTCTTTCTTTAAACGGGATTGCAATATTGCTTGAGGATTTTCAGCTGAAAAATACTGGTAAAACCATTCTTCACTTCTTATTGAACCCAAACCGTCCAATATTGGGGCAGGAACTGCTCTCATAAGATCCCGTACCGTCCACAATGAATGGCAGCTTTTACAATTCTGTTGACGATAGACATCCATAGCAGCGCGCTCCAATGTAGCAGATGCGGTGCTGTAATACGGAATACCTTTATCGACTTCTTTAGTAGTATTGAGATGCCATAGATTACGCCCCATAAAGCCTAAAACTACAATTGCAATGATTATAAAAACAATTTTTTCACCTTGTTTCATTGGCCCAGATTCTTTTCATCTGCCTGACGCTTTAGAATACGCTTGCGGCTTTCCATCTGAGCGGCATTTACCTCCCGACTTTTTGCATATTCTTCGGGCGACATTTTGTCTTTATCGCCTTCATCAAATACTAGATATTTGATGTCTTCATCGAATTGCTCATTCTTCATTCCCCACCTGATCCAATAAATTACCGCAATAATGATTATTCCGCCAACAACAAGCCAAAGATATATTGACCATCCATCATCCAACGATTGCAAGTAGCTTTCCATGTTTCCTCCATCGATCGTTAGGTAACTATTCTATAGGTAAGCTAGTAAAGATATCCGCCCAGCAATTGCAATCCACCAAAAATGACTGCAACAATAACGCCGGCAATTATCAGGCCAAACATTACTTTCTCGCCAAATCTCATTTTTTTTGGCGCATGATTACCGAACATCACCATAAATATGATGCCAGAAAATACTAATACTCCCAGCAGCATGAAAAAAAACACACCCGTGCTGAATTGCTGGCTTCTCATCCCTTCAATGCTTAGATCTAATTTATGAGAGTTTGTTGCGTTAGCTACAATATTTAATATACTGCCTAAATTAAACCCTTCAAGAAATGAATAAATAATTATCTCCATTCATTCCAAATTACCCCTTCAAAATAGATTATGCCGCCCGTGCGGCGGCATACCTTATTCAATTAAATTGTAGCTGTAATCTAGCTATTTTTTGAGCTAATTTGTGGACTTTCCTTATCATAATTGTCCACAAAAAAACTATAAAAATAAGGAGCTAAAAAACCAATTGCTACCACCACCGCAAAGCATACAGGACCATAATCCAAATCTATCATCTGATACCTCCGCAATATAATTTAAAATTAAGCTTCATGTCGTCTATCACCGTGACGTTGGTCATGACCGTGATGACGTGGCTGCCAAGTATATTCAGGCAACCGTTTCATGGTAATTGTCACACCAATAAAAAACATTGAAAGATAAAACAGGTCAATCGTGTATCCCTTATCCCACCAAGGTTGTTGGCGTACTCTTTTACCATTTTCACGAAAATTACCTTCAAAATTAGCAATTTTAACCAGGGGCCCTACAACCGTGTAATCCTTAAGGTCGATATTCGGAACCGTCATGAGCTCCTCAATTTGAGGCTTCAGAACACGCAAGTCATCCATAGTAACAGGATGCCGTCCTTGCTGAGCTCTCAATGGACTGTTTTTATTAATTTCAACAATACGCTTCATTGCAGCCGCATCACCCTGAGCTTCTTGGATCGCTACAATTTCAGGTGTGTCAATCACTTTAATGTAATCAACATAAATCGCAGCTGTAGGGCGCTGCCCCCACAGAGGAATTGTAGTCAAAAATGCTGTTATGACCGTTAACAACACAAGAACCACAACTGGCACAGGCAACCGGTTGTTATCCTCTGTCATGCCGCCGAGATCCTCAGCTTCCCAAAGCTCTTTGTTTCTTCGTCCAGACTCTTCATGCGTCAAAGAATGCAGAGGATCACTAAATACCCAAGCCATATCATCGCCCCCCTTAAATTATTTCAGATTCACAATAAAATCAATCAACTTTCTAATTTCACTATCCTTAGCATACATAGGCACGTCTGGAGGAGTAGTGATCTTGCCTTCTCGGTATTTATCATACTCAGAACGCCATTTATCAAAATCAATTTTATTACCATCAGCGTCGACCTCACCCCATAGATAATCAAAACGCGGCATGATGGAATGTGGTTGCACTAAACGAGGATTAAAGAAATGTAGCATCATCCACTCTCTAGATCCATTGCGTGAACCAACATGTAACAAATCTGGACCCTTTCGGTCAGATCCAAATGCCGTTGGCGACTCACCATTGAAATCACCTAGCATAGGTGGGGCACCAAATACCTGCCAATCTTGCGTTTGTTCAGGTAGCAATGTATGGCACCACCAGCAACCTTCTCGCACAAACATGGTTTTCCCAGCACCAGCGTGAAGTATGTCTGAGTCTACAGCCTGATTTAAAACTTCATCTGGAGTCCACCCTTTCGTAGCTGTCGCATTTACCATATATGAAAGCGGTTTATCTTCAAAATCAAGCAATTTGTCACTTTTCTTAATCAGAAATACAGCACCACTTTCCTTTTTTGCCTCATTAATGCGACCTTGCTTTACACTTAGCTCTTCAACGCCCAGACCCAAGTTACGAGGGTGATTTACCCCATTCGGCAATGACGTTCCTGCAGGATACACATAAGCATATACTGGCTCCATTGGCTCACCGGTTTTGGGATCTTTTCTGACCAGCACTTTCAATGGCTTGTTCAATCCATCCAGGAATAGATCCTGAAGTTGCCAGCCTGAATCCCACCCCGAAGTCAGTTGCTTATCCAAGCCAACCTCAGACACGACTGACGCCGCAAGATCAAAACTTGGAAATAACAAGGTTATAGTCATTGACAACCCGAACGCCATGCCAAACATTCTGGAACCGACTTTGTACTCTCTAAATTTCATAACTTTCTCCCAGATTCTGTCTATATGCTTTAGGTTTAACGTTCGTACGCCAATTCGTGCGGCATACGTCCGGCAGGAATAGGAGTACCTTCACGCGCAGTCATCCACATGTTATACAACCAAAGGATGGTTGAGGAAAACACCATAGTACCTCCCAACCAACGAGCGATCATATAAGGATGCTCAGCAATCACGACATCAATGTATGGCACTTCGTATATTTTACCAGCGCCCTGAATCAAGCCAGCAATTGTCATTGACACCCAGTATATACTGAACCCAATCAACAGCAACCAGAAATGCATGTTTCCTAAAGTTAGCGAGTACAGCTTGCGCTTCATTAATGTTTGCAGACCCAGATAGACGGCTGCAGCCTCAAGAAACGTCGAGAAACCAAGCAAAGCAAGATGTGCGTGCGCCACCATCCAGCCTGTTCCATGAATATACCAGTTGATCGAACGTGTTTGCTGAAAGCCACCCTGCATATTAAGCGGAATAGCCAACAATACGCCAACCACGGTAAAACGCACCTCCAGATTCTCGACAAACATATTCCATTTGCCTTGCATAGTCAAAAGTATGTTAGACACAAATGCAATCGCCGGCACCAGAATCAAAACCCCTTCCACTGAAGCGAAGGACTTTAACCATTCAGGCAAAGGAGCCGACATCAAATGGTGCGCAGCTGGAGTGGAATAAAACACAACGATAGACCAAAAGTGTAAATGACCTATTCGGTGAGAATACAATGGATTACCTGTGACCTTTGGAATAACGTAATAGGCAATTGCAGCAGCAACAGGAGTAATCCACAATCCTAGAACGTTATGCGCAAACCACCACGTCATGTAAGCTTCGGTAAGACCGGTAAGGTGAAAGTATTCTGGAAGATTTCCAACCAAAAATACGATGATCAACATAAATGTAGAGGCTGCAAAAAACCAGTTGGTCGTATAAATTCCTTGGGTGCGACGTTTTATTATGGTCATCCATACATTAACCGCCAAAGGAATACTTATAAACGCAGCAACAGCAAGATCCAGCGGCCACGGGAAATCAGAATATTCGCGCCCTGAGGTCACGCCCATCCACATTAGGGATAACCCTACAAGCAGACAGATATTCCACATCATACAGTTCCACAAACCAAGCTTCTCTGACCACAGTCTAGTATTCCCCAGTATCGGGGTGATGTACATCATAGCCATTGCAAATGCCATCGAAATCCAGCCAAAAATGACAGCCAGCACGTGCACCTGACGCATATGACCGAAGGCAAACATTTCCGTCCCTGTTACGAAATCAGGGAAAGCAAGCTTGGCCGCGTTGAACGACCCCAATCCAGTTCCGATCATAAACCAAACTATGGCCGAAAAACCGAAGAAGATAGCCGCCGAACCAACCGGGATAGCCTCATTTTTTGCAAACAAATACTTAAGAATCATGCTGCATCTCCTCATTTAGCTCTAGACAGACTTAGCGCCTGTCGCAACTAGCGTTAGTTCCACTATAATTTTTAGATGTTATTTTTTTGGTGTTTTATTTGGCGTTTTATTTTGTGTTTGATTTGGTGTTTTATGATGCAATATCGAAGACACCTCTTCTTCAATTATGCTACCCACCGTACCACCAGACACACCACCCAATGCTTCAGTGCCATCATCCAAATGAATACGCTTGTGCGGCATCATTACATACCACGACAACCACATACTAGAAAATGCCAAAAGCATGCAAAAAGTCCCTGCTATTATTACAAGCATATTCACCCTCCTTATTTAAGGTCGCCATATAGGCAATCCCATATCTAACCACGAACTCCATTCTCAAGCGCATCATGCCTCTTTAAGGCGAGTGCCAACATTAAAGTAAACACTAAGCCAAATACAAGCATCCAGAAAGTCATAAAACCATTAAATGTTGTAGGTATATATGAACCAGCACCCAACCCACCCCAATCTTCGAATCCAGCACGCCCAACCCAACACATAAGAGCAGCACCGAACACGCTACCATTACCCATACCCGTCACAAAACCCGCAATTATTATTATCCAAAAGGAGCTAGCTGGTATTGATTTTTTTTGCATTTTGTATTTCCTCCCCCAATTTGATCTAAAAAATTTAGATTTTTTACTAATTTCTATGCGGAACTATAGTTGCTCTTATTTCCGTCTACTTTGCCACTGAATTCCTTCTGGCAAGTGATTACCTTGGAGGCAAGCGATTACTAAAATTCAGCGTTATAAAAATGCAGTGATATAATAAAACCCTACACTTAACCTTGTCAAGGCATAGTGTACTTAAACCAAACAATTATATTGCTTATGAACCTTAATACCTTTCTGTCCCGCATTCCTCTTCGTTACTGGGGATATTTATCGTTGTCTTTATGGGGCGCGGTTATCCTTTTTTTGTTGCGTTCAGACCTTTACAATTTAGATGAAGGCTCTGCCAAATCTCTTTTATTAGCATGGTCAATAGCAGATCAGGTAGCCACTTCAGTTGTTACTTTTGGCGCACCCGATTTGCGAGCATTGTTGTTTTTACCTGTTGCATTTCTTTGGACAGGCAAGGTTTTTGCGGCCAAGGTTCTCACTACACTTTTATTAGCCTTTGCTATTTGGTTGTTTTACTTATGGAACCGCCAAAATGTAAATGCTGAAAGCGCTTTAATTGCCAGCGGTTTACTAATCGTATCTCCGTTGATGCTTGAACAAATTGACTCTCTTTCTCCTGGCATTTACTTGTTACCAGCATTTGCACTAGGCGCATGGTTAAATTTTGAATATCGAGCAAACCCACGCCCAGGTGGCGGCTGGTATTTTATCCAGTTACTTGTCAGCGCTTTCAGTGTCAGCTTACACCCCATTGGCTTGGCTTATCCATTAGCACTACTTTGGTCCTGGTACAAAGAACCGCTTGACCAGAAACAACAAAAATATTTTTTTATTGGCGTAAGCTTTGCGTCTCTCTTCACCATAGTCATGTTAAGGGGTTGGAGTTACGTCGAATGGTTCCGAAATCCTATTGAAAGTCTCGCAATTACAATACTCGGATCATCTTTAGACGGTGAAATTACGACTGTGAGGTGGATTGTTGGATTGGTAATGCTTGCTGGACTTGTAATCGTCGTTATCAAACAATACCGCAACCTATGGTCGGACTTTACTGGCCGCACCTTTCTTATTGGTTTGGCGATTGGAGTTTCAACCAGTGATTTGGCGTGGGGCATCATTGCGTTAAGCCTGATTCTGTATTATGGAACACCTTTATTGTTACATTCAAATCATGCACGCACTGGCAAAGGGTTTGTGCATCAACGTGGGTTGACGATGCTATTTATTATCATTCTTTCTACAGTATTCATGCGGGCAGACAGGAGCCACTACGAAATTCGTCAATCCGGCTTTCTGTCTAAAGAAGATCAGTTAATTCGTTTTCTTGTTGAGGAGGCTGAAAACACCCCAAAATTCAATAATGAAGACGAAAGTGAAAAAAATTCTAATCTTTTACGAGTGGCCAGCCAATGGCCAAGCCGTACCATGATTGCATGCAAATGTGATACTCTGCCTCTGCCCCCCGCTGCACGGGACCCACAAATTCAGCTTACTATGCTACATAGTATTACCCACTTAATATTTAATCCACAGCAAGCCAAGAATTCAGCGCTCGCAAGAAACCTGTCTATGCTTGATGGAGGAATTGTTGAAACTATCTTTTTACAACCCGGTGGGGTACTTTTGCATATAAAAAATGTTAATGCACCAGCTACCATGAAGAGCGACAGCTAGGTCAGATGTACCTGAGTAAACATTCGGATACATTTCCTGTCGACGAATATATAATAGAAGTTAAAGGATAGCTTGATTAAACCGATTTATGTCGTAATTTACGAGAAAAATTCTTTATATGAATAAGCCAATACTAGAAGCTTTAATATATTTGGTTGTAGCTCTCAGCTCTCTATTTATCATGAGCTATGCTGTACACATGCTTGTTGGTGGCTTGGTCACCAAGGAGGTTGAGAGGTTGCTGATTATAATCACCTGCTTCATTGGCGTAGTGGCCATAGGATTTATGGCTTGGGATGTAATTCGTCGCCGCAAGGGCATTAAATAGCAGCTTCACGCACTGCATAATTGTCAGGACTCTACAAGCAGGGCACCTGTAAAGATTACCAAGCCACGTACCAGCAATGTAGCCCGGCCTTGAGCACCATGATCGATGCGTACACTGTCATCGTCACGCAGCAATCGCAGAGCGGTTTTAACTTGCATTACATATAACGCATACATCATCACAATCATCATTAAATGTATCCATACTAATAATGAAGTTATTTCGCTCTCCATAATCAAACGACGATACCAGTCCTTATTAATATAAAGATATATCGGCATCCCCAGATCAAACAAGATTACAGATATCATTATCGGCACATGAAATGAGCGTTGCTTGGCGTATCGAAACGCAGCTAACATTAACCCATAGGTCAGTAACGCAGCCCACACAGTGCCTGCTGTCAGCATCTTATATTCTGCCCATACACCTTACTTGCATTCTCCATCAGCTCTTCAAGAGCGACTCTAACTGCAGGATATTTATCAACCATTTATTCTTATTATTTAGTCTATTCTCAATATATCTAAATGGTTACAATGAATTTATGTTAGCCAGTCATTAATAAAGGGTTTGCATATTTTAGATCATAACAACCATTTTTATATTTATCCTGATTTTTGCCGAACGCAACGAATGGCTCACTCTACGAGTTAGATTTGAATTGAATATCCATAATCATACTCACTTATTGTATCCGATACCTTAAAAAATCCTCTGACGTTTATAGCGTATCTAATATATAGATTAATTATTACTTGATTAGCCACTAAGCACAGCTAGCGTAGTTGACATGACTGAAGAGGAGCAACATATTCACATTCCGATGAATAGCTATATTAAATTTGGATAAAACATTCAAGTTTCAAATGTCTTTTCCGTACCGGACAACAAAATTGTGCAGCTGAATATTGTGGCTAATCAGAAATATGATTAAGTAAATTTTGGTGAATGCATGTCTAACTAGCTTTATGCCTTTCTTGCACTGCTTGGTAATCTTTTATATTTGAAAACTGTCCTTTATGAAATACAAATTGCAAGCGCTGGTCTAATTTATCCAGCCCCGCCAGACCGAACGAACGGCCTGAGTAATCCGCGTAAAGTCGTAAATCTTTTACCAACTCAACATTCTCTCCGTTGCGCATAATAATTCGAGTTATCTGTTTACCTATTTCAATTGCGATTGGCGCAGTAGGCAGTAACATTAACCGGGTTTTCAATATGCGGTTGGCACCAGCAATAAAAAAGAAACTGGCCAGAAACGAAAACAAATATGCCAAGCTGACATCACCGGCATACCAAAATTTGGCTACCATAGACAGTAAAGCTACAACTGTAGGAACATACAACAGCAAATCCCACATCATTCCTTTGCGATCCTGGACTAAACTGAAACGCGTATCGTTCATAATAAATTAACCCGCGCCACTTTCTCTTCCTGTCTTGAGAATTTTTTTAATTCCCGCTTCCATTTCACCATACAACATACGTCCCGGTTGCACGTCGCTGACAACGCCTTTGTCATCTATGAAGAAAGTCCAGGGATCTCCCATTACGCGATATGCCTTAAATGCCTGCGGATTTTGGTATTGGTCCATATGCAAAAAAAGTACCTGATTTTGATATTTTTCCAATAGCGCCTTCATGATTTGCAACTGGCCATCGCACACGGTGCAATGACCAGGTGTGGCAAACTCCAGGACGATAGGCTTGCCAAGTGCCAATGCATTGTCCAATGAGTATTCGTACATGCGTGCATCTGGCTGACGATATGTCGTCATTTTACTCATATCTCCGCCTACATCTGCCAATGTCTTAGTCGGCAAGCTAGGCGCAACCATTCCCTTCTGCATCATTCCCATTGATGCCCCTCCAATGCTCCATGAGGAAAAGGGTTCCCCACAGCCACCAATAAGGCATGAAAAAACGAGCAGCATTAATATTCGTATATTCACCGAGGCCGGCTCCATCCACTACAAGTGCGATATATATTATATCCCCAGATTATATTAGCTAATAAAACTATACTACCGAAAATTCCCGCAAGTAACATAAATTGTGAAGCCACCGATCCTCCATCGTCATCAATAAAAATATCAATCAGCCCCGCTGAGCTAAAGAAAACCACGACCCCCAGCAGACCAAAATTATGCATCCAGAAGTGAACTTTCACTAAACGCAGACTGTATATGGAGCGACGCACCAGCCGCGGTATAAGATAGTAAACCGCGCCAAAAATAGCCATTTCCACCCATCCCAGCAAATTAATATGCGTATGCCCTAAAACAATCCTGTGCCCGGCTATGCCGCTATTAATATAATGCCTAAAGGTTGGAACGCCACCCATCAACGCCCCCCATGAAAAACCAATTATGCTGTAAATGATGCATGCATAGATAAACCACAATGTATACTTGGTATATTCTTTATCCTGAGTCCACGGCTCATTTTGTTCCTGCATCATGCTAATTCTCTTTCGCTTTTAAAGGCGTTTCTTCACGTACATCTTTATACTCCGATTTCCAGCTATCTGGCGCCCACATCCTGACCATCTCGTCAATAAACTTGGATTCACCGCCCGCTGGGGGAAATCGCGACGCATTAGATCCTGGGTTGGCTCGTAACTCTGAAAGAAACACAGCAATCGCTTGTAAATCTGCTTGCGGCATTTCCGCTACGAATGCGGCTCCTTTAGAAGGGCCATGATCCATCGTCGTTCCAGGGTAAGTTGCTTCTGGATCTGATAGAAATTTGTTCAGGTGCTCGAGGGTACGCTTGGAACCGATTCCGTCGAGAACCAGCCCCATATTTGTACCGTTGCGCATTGCGCGGTGGCAGATAGTGCATCCCGCTGTGCGAAATAGCGCTGATCCGTGCTTGCCTTGTGTGGAAAATTCATATTGGAGCACTGGAAACATCGGCTTATCCAAACGCGACCTGACAACTTCCAGCACTATCCAACTGACAAAAGCCATAATACCAATAAGCGCAAAACCCCCAAATAGCAATTTTTCTCCAAGCTTCATATTGCTAATTGTCATACTGAATTACCTCCAGCCACTTAATATACTTTTCAAATAGACGAAATCCCCGCGTCCGAAATAACTCGTCGCGGGGATTTCGCAAACACAATATTACTCAATAACTACAGACACCTATCGAACTATAATTTCCTTCAAAACAGTCTGATTGTCAATAAGAACGCCGTCCCGTACATTAACGGGTGGAGCAGAAGACAAATATGCAGCAACATTATATATGTCGTCATCTGTAAGCGTTTTCGCCACAGCTTGCATCATATGAACTCCTCCAACTACCGGATCATTACTCCTTGTTTCATCACGCCAACTTTTCAATTGATTAACCAAATATACATACTTTTGATTTCCAATTGCCGGGAACATAGGATCAGCTCCGCGCCCATTATATCCATGACAAGAGTAGCAAGAAGCCACCTTACCATCTACGCCACTATGAGCCAGAAGTTTCCCCAAATGTGTCTTGCCAATTTCATGTCCATCTTCTTTAAGAACCTTTAAGTCAGACGGCTCAAACTTTCTGGGCAAACTATCAACAAATGCAGCCACATCTCGGTGATCTTGTTCGGTCAACTCCTTGGCAAACCCGTTCATTACCATGCCCATACCAGCGGGCACACGCCTGTCCGCAGCAAAATCACTCAGCTGCTTAACGAGATAAACATAACCAATATTAGCCAGACGGGGCGAGCCCATGTCATCATTACCCAATGCATCCTCTCCATGACAAGACATGCAAGCAGGAACATCCCCCTTCCCCTCGGTAAAGATGATCTTACCGTTAGCGGGATTCGCAGTAATTTTTCCAGTGTCCGCAGAGGCAGAAGTTCCTGACACCAATACAATGGTGGCTAATATTGTAAGCCATGATGACAACATGGATGTAGATTTGCGCATTTCCCCCCCTTATTCTTAAAATTCTTCAATTTAACCTTCCACTAACAACTTTACAAGTTGCTGGCCTTCAACCGCCGCGATAGCCACTCCATGTTTCGCAAAGGGCTTAAAACAACATCCAAATCATTTACAACATTACTCAGCCTTATTTTTTAAGAATTCTTTTTAAATAAGATTATGGCCAAACCAAAAATAAATCCAAAAATCCATAAGTACATTACAAGAACGTCGCCGGTACTCACATTCTCAAACATATCTTCTCTTCCTTTCCAATACTGCCAGTTAAAAAACTTGTTGCGCTTGTGGTCTCTCTATACCCTCGAAGTTTATCACTGCCAATTTATATTACGCAAGTTTTTTTAGCTGGGCGAAGAAACATACAATCCCCCAGCTTCTTTAAATATATTCAAGAAGCTGCTTAATGCTATTAGCATCACGTACGCTTTCACCCAATAAAGCTATAAATCTCCAGATTTCATTTTATACATCAATAGTACATGAGGATTTGATAGATGGCGCGTGACTACCCTTGGTCCAACTATAATTAGACAGCGAAGCTCAACGTAACAGAGCTTTAATAAGCACCAATTTATTTTTTTCTAAATCATCCAAATTTTCATAAATGTATAAGATTAAAACACATCATCATCTTTTATACTTATTATCATATTGGCAGGTACTACAGCGTGCATGGTAATCATGGGTACGTTATACTTCGTCCCTTGATGCGTCCGTAGCTCAGCTGGATAGAGTATTGGCTTCCGAAGCCAAGGGTCGTGGGTTCGACTCCCGCCGGGCGCACCAGCAACCAAGTTTATGAATGTTTCATTATTTTTCTGATTTCATAATCTTGCCAATGCATCGCTTTGAGCAATTTATAATATTTAGCCTGAGTTTTGCATAAACTCCCAACTTGGTATTTTCATTATACTGTTAATTTCCTTCTCATTTTCAGACATGGTAGACCTAGTCCAGTAGTGTGCTTCAGCAGTAAGTAGCCGTTTATATAAATGGGCGGCGCCATCTTATGATCTATTCGTTACGGTTCAAGGTGATGCCAGAAGGCGAGCATCCTGCTGCCTTCTGTATAACTACTACCCGCCCGCACCAGTAGCACCTTACATTGGACGCACACTGCTCAGCTGCAACACAACACTATTTTTTTACTGAGAGGCTGTACAAAAATTTTGTTGTTATCCCCCTTTTTAAACTATAGGGAGTTTTTCACGGTCTCTGAATGAATTCAAATTTACATTTATCGCCTACCTTGCAATCCTCTATTTTGAACAAGCAGATCGGTTCGTGATAGCTGTACTTACGAGATACTAACTAGATAGTGGCCGTTACATATAACCATGCGTAATGGCCACATATCTTTTATTTATGCCTTCGAATTCCGACTGTTATGAAAATCCATTTATTTGGATAGCTAAAGCCACTGATACCGCTCGATAGGCAATCAACGCACCGGCCCAGTTTAATAAATTTCAATACATTTTGCGCATTGCATGTGCAGTGCCATAAACTACCTGACATAAATATTACAATAAATGACACCATAACATCCCCAATCGATCTTGGGTTCATGGCATCATTCATGAAGCGGCTTATCCTAGGCCATTTCTCAATCCGTTAGCAAATAGGCAAAATATGCCATACAGTCCTGTACCTCCCACCGAATTTGTTTCCTGGTTTCGTTCGGTTGCGCCTTACATCAATGCCTTCCGCGGCCGCACTTTCGTTGTCGCGTTCGGCGGAGAAGTAGTAGCAGATGGTAAGTTCGTCGAGTTGACTCACGACCTTAATCTGCTTTCCAGCTTGGGAGTACGTCTCATACTAGTACATGGCGCTCGTCCACAAATCGAAAGTCATTTATCGCGCAATAATCTTGAAGACCACTATCACCATGGTATCCGCCTAACCAATTCAGAAACCATGCAATGCGTAAAAGAAGCGGTGGGGCGCGTGCGGGTAGAAATTGAGGCTCTGCTGTCGATGGGCTTGGTGAACTCGCCCATGGCTAATGCAGATATTCGCGTCGCGGGCGGCAACTTCATCACCGCCCAGCCGATGGGCGTGATTCATGGCGTGGATTTGCTGCATACTGGCAGCGTGCGTAAAGTAGATGTTGTAGCGATTAAAGACCGGCTTGAGCATAATGAAGTCGTTTTACTTTCACCGCTTGGTTACTCTCCTACCGGAGAAATATTCAACCTTACCTTGGAAGAAGTCGCGACGCGTACCGCTATCGCGCTCGACGCAGACAAACTGATTTTTCTGATTGAGATGGACGGCGTGCAGGATAAGCACGGCAATTTACTGCGTGAATTAACCGTGGCCGATGTAAAGACCATTCTGTCCAAAAAAAGCAAGCTGCCGGAAGATATATCACTGTTTTTACCCTGCACAGTGCATGCCTGCGAGGCAGGTGTAGCACGCACACACCTTATCAGTCGTCATATTGACGGCGCCATTTTGCAAGAGCTGTTCAGTGATACCGGTATCGGCAGCATGGTGGTGAAAAGCACACTCAACACTTTACGTGATGCCACTATTAATGATGTAGGCGGCATTTTGCAACTGCTGCAACCTTTGGAAACTGAAGGCATACTGGTACGACGGGGGCGCGAACGACTAGAACGTGAAATTGGGCGCTTTGTGGTGCTGGAACATGACTGCCGCATCATTGGCTGCGCCGCATTGTATCCATTTGTCAAAGAGCAAGCTGCCGAGCTCGCCTGCCTCGCCGTGCAAACCGACTACCGCAAACAAGGTTACGGCGACATATTACTTAAGCACATTCTTGCCGAGGCTCAAGCACAAGGCTTGCGCAAACTATTCGTATTGACCACGCGCACTGCCCACTGGTTTATTGAACGGGGCTTTAAGGAAACGGATGCCGAGCAATTGCCTGCGCAGAAAAAAATGCTTTACAACTATCAGCGCCGCTCCAAAGTCTTTCTGAAGCATATATAATCAAATCGTGCGTGGAGGTGAATTGAATCTTTGCGGGTGCTCGTGATTAATGTCAGAATCCAAACCTTGAACTAAATAATCGGAGAATTTAATAATGACAAGAACGGTACACTGCATTAAATTGGGTCACGAGGCAGAAGGACTAGATCGCGCACCATATCCTGGCGAGTTGGGACAACGCATTTTCGAGCAGGTTTCTAAAGAAGCTTGGGCCGCGTGGCTCAAACACCAGACCATGCTGGTCAACGAAAACCGCTTAAACCTCGCAGAGGCTCATGCTCGCAAGTATTTAGTCCAACAAATGGAAAATCATTTCTTTGGTGATGGCGCGGAAATGCCTGCCGGCTATATGCCACCGGCCCCATAAAAATACGCTTGTAGTATTATTAACGCGGCTACCCGAAAAAAAATGTACATCTCCCTGTCGACCCTAGCAGCCGGTCGGACTTAAAGAATCGTAGCGAAAGTTTAGCTGGACGAGGATATATTTCGCCTCTCAGCTAAATTTGCAGCCGATTTCCTTTAAGTCTGACAAGCTGCTAGCACTTGCTCTTCCCCGCAAGCGGAAGAGCAAGGTCGCACAGAAGAAAAAATTACAGGCTAATGGAATAACCGAAGGATTTCTGAAACAAAGTGGAAAGCTCGTCGCGTGTCGGCTTGTGATTCTGTCCTCCAAGACTGGCGATTTTCAGAGAACCTAGCAAAGAGGCAAGGCGTCCGGTGGTATCCCAATCCCAGCCCTCCTGAATACCGTGCAGTAAACCGGCACGGTAAGCATCACCGCAACCAGTAGGGTCAAGCAATTTCTCAGCCTTAGGCGTTGGGATGCGCACTTCCTTGCCATCCGCATAAATAAGAGACCCTTCTGCACCGAGAGTAATGATAAACGCACGTGTCAACTTGCTGAGCTCGTCAATATTTTTTCCAGTTTTATCCTGTAGTAGCTTGGCTTCGTAGTCATTCACCGTCACATAATCTGCCTGCTTGACGAAGTTTAATAATTCATCACCACTAAACATCGGCATACCTTGACCTGGATCGAACAGGAAGGGAATACCCGCCGCATGGAATTCTTGCGCATGCTGCAACATGCCTGCACGCCCATCTGGTGATACGATGCCGAGCGTGGCACCCTTGGCATCGGACACATGGTTCTGTTCTGAGAAGTTCATCGCACCGGGGTGAAAGGCAGTGATCTGATTACTGTCCATATCGGTCGTGATAAAAGCTTGACCAGTGAAACTGTCCGGCACATTGCGAATATATTGTTGCGATAATCCTAACTTCTCCAAGCGCGAAGCGTAAGGACTGAAATCATCACCGACTGTCGCCATAATCAACGGATTGCCACCGAGTAGATTCAAATTATAGGCAATGTTACCTGCACAGCCGCCATACTCCCGACGCATATCCGGCACAAGAAAGGAGACATTCAAGATGTGTATCTGTTCAGGCAAGATGTGATTTTTGAACTGGTCGTTAAAAACCATGATGATGTCGTAGGCTAAGGAACCACAGATGAGCGTAGGATTAGGCATATTGATCGCGTGAGTTATTAATGGAGACGTAGATTATAGCAGCCAACATAGCGTTAAGTTGACACAGCCATTTCTGTTCTTCCTGATTTAGTCATCTCGGCACCCAAAATCTTAATAAGGTTCGAGTCAGGAATACAATTGATGAAATAAATTAAGATTAGACTTGATTTAATTTTCGTAATATTAACTCATCTTTAACACCCTTCTCTGTAAAAACCCTTACATTCGGCGCTTGCAATTGACTCTCTACTTTTTGGTTTTTTAGGTTTGCGCCATTACAGCACCACCCGCTTCAATGTCTGTCTCATATTTTTCTAACTAAGGCCTTGTCAACGCCTCAAAGCCGGAGACGACGTCGAATAATTCCTCGTCAATATCACTTTGACGTAAACGATGGAATGTGCCGTGGAGATTCTCCAGCAATTCTTCAATGTTTTTATCAGCCCGTTCCATCGCCACCAGGCGGCTGGCATTCTCGCTCGCGAGAGATTCGGCGCAAGCCCGGAAGAGCGAGATAAAAAGATATTCTCCAATCAGCACGCGTAAAGTCGCTGTGCTGCCATGCATGATCTCGGGCAAGTTTCCGGTTGGCCACCGGACTTTGGCGAGACCCAGTTGCCATTGCGCATCGAGCGGCAACAGCCGCTGACTAACCGGCCCGTAGATCGGCCCAGACTGCGGGCGATTATGAAAGACGTAAATACTCGTATACCCGCCTTTTATCCTATGCGCTTCGCTTTCAATTTGAATCTGCCCGACGAGCGGGGTAATGGCCTTGACGGAATTCGGTACGGCGAAGAGTCCTATCATCGGGAGACCGGCGTCTGTCAAACGCGCATGAACGCGCTCACCGACAGCCCATACTTGGGGTTTACCAGGCAGGGCTGCGAGTGTCTTAATCACATAATCGGCCACCACCTCATTAAATTGGCCGACCAATCCCTGGTCGGAACCGAACACGATGGCACCGATTACTTCTGCATCAGCCTGTCCTTTCCGCTCTGCCATCATAGTCGCGAGCCCTTTCTCTCGAAAGCATGCGCCCAACCCCAGTTCCACAGTCCGATAGTAGTCGGCCAACGCGCTCACCGATTTCTCGTATTGCCCGATATTCGATGCGGACAGGGCTTTCATCGTGCGGACGACGGATTGAAGATCTCCAGCACTATTGATTTTTCGGCGCAGGCTCGCCGTGGAGTCGCTCAAGGCTTTTCCTTGAGTTGTAGCGCCTTGTGCTTGACTTCGTTTCCTGTTCGCTCCTCTGGCCTGGACTCGGGTTCAGGTCTGGGCAGGAATAGTACGAGCGCATTGCGGGCGATCTGGGTAATCGTTGTACGATCTTCGTCGCTTAATCTTTCGGCGGTATCGAATCGTGCACGCACCTCTGCCGGGATGTTCACCGCCGCCTCACGCACGGCCTGTTCGGCGTCCGTCATTCGGTCAAGCGTCACACAGTCGAAAAGTTTTGCGGTCAATGCCAACAGCACAGTGAGCTGTGCGGCCACGGACACCGGGGCGAATTCCGATTGCTTGAGGCAGGCACGAATTCGCCGTCCGTGCTCGATGATATTGCGTGTATCTTCATCCAGTCGAGCGCCAAATCGGGCGAAAGTTTCCAACTCCTCGAACTGGGCGTAGGCAAGCTTGAGGTCGCCCGCCACGGCACGGTAGGCCGCGCGTTGCGCCTTGCCGCCAACACGCGAGACGGATTTCCCGACATCGACTGCGGGCAGCACGCCTAATTCGAATAGCGACGGAGAGAGATAAATCTGACCATCCGTGATGGAAATCAGGTTGGTCGGAATATAGGCGGAAATGTCCTGCGCTTCGGTTTCGATAATAGGCAGTGCAGTCAGCGATCCGCCACCCAGCTCCGCTCGCAAGTGCGTTGCGCGCTCCAGCAAACGCGCGTGTATGTAAAAGATGTCTCCGGGAAATGCCTCTCGACCGGGCGGGCGACGGAGCAACAAAGACAACTCACGATAAGCACGCGCATGATGAGTGAGGTCGTCGTAAACAATCAGTACGTCACGACCTTGCTGCATGAAATGTTCCGCGATACTGGTTGCGGCGTAAGGTGCAATGTATGCGAGCCCGGGGGGATCGTTGCCCTCGGTTACGACCACGATAGTGTAATCCATCGCGCCTTTTTCTCGCAGGGTGGCGACCACTTTGGCCACCCCGGACGCACGCTGGCCAATGGCGCAATAAACACACAGTACATTGTGGCCGCGTTGATTGAGGATCGTGTCCAGCGCGATCGCGGTTTTGCCTGTCTGTCGGTCGCCGACAATCAATTCGCGCTGGCCGCGTCCGATGGGAATGAGCGCATCAATGACCTTGATACCAGTCTGCAACGGTACGGTGACAGGGGCGCGATCCATGATGTGCGGTGCCGTGTGTTCGATAGGCAAGCGCACGCTGGAATCCACCGGACCATTGCCATCCAAAGGTCGACACAATGGATTAATAATGCGCCCGATCAATCCTTCTCCCACCAGCACGTCCATCACGTGCCCGCTGCGTTCGACTTTATCACCTGCATGCAACTGCCAGTAGCTGCCCAGCAGGACGACGCCGATTTCGGCTTCATCGACGTTAAATGCGATGCCATACAAATCGTTAGGAAATCTCAGCAATTCTTCAAATCCCACGCCGGGAAGACCGGAAACTTTTGCGATGCCCGTGGCGATGCTGGTGATCGTGCCCACTTCCCGTAACGTCAATTGCGGTGTGAATGCTTCTCGCGCTTGGCTTATTCCCGCAAAGGTGCTGTCGAAAACATTCTGGAGGCTCTCAAGTTCCATAGTCATGGGTTCTTAGTTTCAGGCTTAGGTTCTTCAGGTTCAGGTTCGGCTTTGGCTTTGGCTTTGGCTTTGGCTTTGGCTTTGGCTTTGGCTTTGGCTTTGGCTTTGGCTTCAGTTTCAGGCTCCACTTTGTTTTCAGACTTAGCTTCAACTCCTGGTTCAGATCCCGCTTTGGTTTCAGGTTTGACTTCAGGCTCGGGCTCAATTTCGGTTGCAGGCTTAGCCACGATGTTGGCCGGATCAATGATTTCTTTCTTAATCTCGCGTTCCGCTTTTTCCCAATCCTGAACTGCTCGGCCGTCCTTGCGGCCTTGCTCCTCGTAAAGTTCATAGGCTCGCTTGTCGATCCGCGGTGTCAAGTCGGACAGTATCTTGACCTTGGCTTCAGCTTTGTCCTTCTCTTTCAGAAGTTCGTTAACGCCTTTCTCCAGCGATGCGAGGTAATCCGAGATATTCCAAGCTATTTTATGTCCATTCGTAGAGAGTTCAATGCCGCTGACCAGGTCCGACGCGGTCTCGAACCGGACGTGAATTTCTTCTGAGAAGGTTTCGTTGAGCGCATTCTGTAATGCCGCGCGTTGCTCCCCAGGCAACTCAAACGCGCTGCGCACGAACGCGGGGGCAGATGTTGTCTTAAGTGCTTCCGCAAGACAGGCTTTCGTCTTGTCATCCATCTCCCGCAACCGGCGGGTGAACACCTCCGCTAAGCGTTCTTCCAGACTTGTCGTAGCGAGATCCTTCAGCGCCTTTCGTGCGATTGCAAATACTTCCTGCTGGGTACGGCGGCTGATGGCTTTACTTAAGTTACGCGCGTCAATTCTAAGTGTTTCCTGTCGCTTGGCACTCAAGGCATTGGCCACCTCCCGTGCTTCGTCGAGAAGCCGCTGACGTTCAGTTTTTGCTTCCTCCATCGTTTTGTTCATAAGCGCGGTGCGCTTCTGTTCGAACTCTTCGTTCTTGTGCTGAAATTCGTCACGCTCCTTCTGTGCCTCAGTCTTTTTCGCATCGGCGTCCGCGAGTTCAGCAGCAATGCGTTTCTCCCGCGCGTCGATGGCGTTGAGAATGGGTCGATAAAGGAAACGCTTGAGCAACCATACCAGGATGAGGAAATTGACGACTTGTGCGCCGACAGTATACCAATCAATCAGCATGACTCATTTTCCCGCTGCTTGCGCGATGACGTAGTTCCAGAACGGATTGGCGAAGATCAGAATCATCGAGACCACGAAGCAGTAGATAGCGGTGGATTCGATCATCGCCAGACCGACGAATAGTGTCCGCGTGATGGTGGCGGAGGCATCGGGTTGCTGGGCCAGTGAGGTCAGCGCGGTTGCAACCGCACGCCCTTCGCCGAGTGAAGGCCCAATGACACCGATGGCGATCGTCAGACCGGCAGTGAAGATTGATGCCACCGCGATAATAGTCATGCTGTCCATAATGTCTCCTTTTGATTTCTCATTAGATTTTGCATTAAATACTTCAATGTTTTGCTTCGGACTCAAGTTTGGGTTTGCCCACTCGTGTGGCAGCAGCAATGTAAACCGCTGCAAGAATACTGAAGATGTATGCCTGCACCATCCCAGTCAGCAGTCCGAGCGCGCTCATCGCGATTGGGAAAATGAAAGGCGTAATGGTCAACAAAATGGCGAGAATCATCGTCCCGCTCATCATGTTGCCGAATAGACGAACCGCCAGCGCCAGGGTGCGCGACAACTCGCTGATGATATTGAACGGCAACATGATGACCGTGGGCTTCAGGTAGGCCCGCAGATATTCGCCCAACCCATTCTGCTCGATGCCGAACAGCGGCACCGCAACGAACACACAGATTGCCAGCGCCGCAGTGGTCGAGAGAGAACCGGTCGGCGGCTCATAGCCGGGAACGATGGTGAATAAGCTCGCCATCGCCACAAACAGGAATAAGGTACCCAGAAAGCTGAGATATTTCTGCGGCTGACTCATGCCTATCTCTTCAATCTGTTTTGTGATGCCGGTGACAACGATCTCCAGCAGATTCTGCCAGCGCGAACGTTGCAGGCCTGTAGCAAGTTTTCGCGTAACAAGTATTGAGCCGAACGCAAGTACAGCCATCAGTCCCCATGTGTAAACGATCGTGGCGTTGAGCTTGAAAAACCCGAATTGCCAGAAGATGATTGCGTCGGGACTAAGGTGCATGACCGGCCTTCTGTGCCAATTGGTTTTGTTGTTGCGCTACTCGGCTGAACCGTATCACGATCAGGCGCGCGAAGATGAACCCGAGCAATCCTGCCACTAGTCTCTGCCAACTATTACCCAAAATAAAATAGAACCCGAACACAACGATACATGTCCGCAACAGCAGACTACCGAGGAACCAAAATGCCGGATATTTAGCTGAAACGCCCTTGTGCACCGTCCACCAAAGGCCGCCGAAAAAAATTGCTCCGAACATCATTCCCGTTATCAAGCCGAACACCAGGCTTATCCCGTCAATCATGATTTTCTCCCTCTTGTTCGTGTATTTCCCTGTCTTCCTTCGTAACCCAATGCCATGCATTGAAGCATCCGAGACCCAGGCCAATAACCAGCAGCATGAGTGTCCAGGAATGGCTCCCTGGATGGTGCTTGTCTAGCCAAAGTCCGAGTGCTGCGCCGAGCAGCGTTGGCACCGCCACCGACCAACCTACCAAGCCCATCATGCCCAAGCCGGACCAAACGGTCTGAGTTACATGACGTTGCGCCTTGAGTTTGCGCGCCGCTTGCGCACCTACCTGATGGATAAATTCTGTTTCTCCTGCCGCGGATTTTTCTTCTGGCTCTTCACTCATGATGAAACGCCGCGAAGCGGCGAATGAATCCGCTCTCTAATTTCGCCAGCACTGAACGCACGTTTTTCTCCTGCTCGTCCAGATTCAGAAATTCTCGTTCTACCTCCTGGTGCAGTTTATCAAGATCCATGCCCCCAATAGCGTTTCGAACGGAGACCAGCACGTTGGTGCCAGTTTTGGCCAGGATGCCTTCATCGACGGCCATGAAAACCTCTCCTTCCGCTTCGGTCTCGAAAACCAGTATCCCTGGCATGAGTGTCGCCACGCAGTCCAGCCGATGAGGCAAGAGTCCAAACGAACCTTCGCTAGTCTGTGCGACGATGCGCAATACACTAGTCTTTTCGGCGAAAATTTTGAAGGGTAGGAGAATCTTAAGATTCATGAGTGTCGGCGGCATGTTCGACCTTCCGTTGAGGTTTCGCTTTGGCTATCAGATTAAAGCTCGGACGTGGCTTTGACTGATGATTCTGCAGTCGGCTTCGGGTCAGTCTTGGCTTCAGTTTTTGATCCAGGTTCGGATGGCGCTACGGGCGGATCGGGCTTCGCTTTTTCCTTCGCTTCATCAATCGTACCGATCATGTACAGTGCACTCTCCGGGTAGTCTTTGAATTCATCGCGCAGGATGCGCTCACATCCGTCCAGCGCGTCCTTGAGTTTGACTAACTTTCCTTTGAGACCGGTGAACTGCTCGGTCGTAAAAAAAGGCTGGGTAAGAAAACGCTCCAACCGACGGGCTCGTCCAACCACCTTGCGATCCTCTGGAGAAAGCTGCTCAAGACCGAGCATGGCAATGATGTCCTTGAGTTCTGCGTATTGCGCGAGCGTCCGCCGGATTTCCTGCGCCAAGTCGTAATGCCGTACGCCGATGATCCCCGGCGTGGCCATTTTTGAGTTGGATTGCAACGGGTCAATGGCCGGGTAAAGCCCCTCACTCGCCCGTTTGCGCGACAGCACGATGGACGCAGAAAGATGCGAGAAGGTGTGCACCGCTGCCGGATCGGTGAAATCGTCCGCCGGTACATACACCGCCTGGATCGAGGTAATAGCGCCGGTATCGGTATTGGCGATACGTTCTTCCAATTGTGACAACTCGGTGCCCATGGTCGGCTGATAGCCCAAGCGTGACGGCATCTGCCCCATCAAACCGGACACCTCCATCCCGGCCTGGATGAAACGAAAAATATTATCGATGAGCAGCAGCACGTCGCGATGCTCGTCGTCGCGAAAATACTCGGCCATCGTCAATGCTGCATGACCGACGCGAAAACGGGCGCCAGGAGGTTCGTTCATTTGGCCGAACACCATTACCATATTCTGCAGCACGCCCGCCGCCTTCATCTCGCGGTAGAGCTCCTCCCCTTCGCGGCAACGTTCGCCGATGCCGCAAAAAATACTCACTCCTTCGTGTTGCCCGACCATGTTGTTGATCATCTCGGTGAGCAACACCGTCTTGCCCACGCCCGCCCCACCAAACAGGCCGGCTTTGCCACCCCGTTCCAGCGGCATCAGCACATCGATGATCTTGATGCCCGTTTCAAAGAGCTCGGACTTTGTGGAACGCCGCGCCAATGACGGCGGAGCCCGATGGACTGAACGCCATTGGACATCAGACGGTGCCGGCTGGCGGTCGATGGTGTTTCCGAAAACATCGAACATGCGCGAAAGAATTTCCTTGCCGACTGGCGCCAACAACGGCCCACCGGTGTCTTCCACCTCCATGCCGCGCGCGAGGCCTTGAGTGGAGGTCAGAGCAATTCCACGCACGAGATGTGCATCGAGTTGGGACAGTACCTCAATAGCGATTTGTCCCTCAATGCCAGCGTGTAACAATGAGTAGATGGGCGGCAAATGCTTATCGAACCGTATATCCACGACACTACCGCGCACCGAAACCACCGTACCGACGTTTGGAAGATTGATTTTATCGTTCATGCAACCGCTCCTTGGATATCCTGTAGTGCAAAATCAGTGTGTTAGTTGAACTATCGTGCTTGAGTTGACACTTGGTATCGGTCTCATTGCCCGGCTCAGTGTGAGCTGCGGGATATCTCCTCCCTCATTTTCCCATCGTTCAAGAGCCCGCTGTCTCGTCATTTAGTACCGCCAGCGGGAGGGGAGGTCACGGTATTTATCTTTCTTGAGAGATCGTATTCCACAATGCGATAACCGGCACAGTAGGGTGGTGGGGGTCGAAGGCAAAAATACTGAGCGATGCCGTGCCGAGCATGAAATGCTCCGCTTCGGCCACTGCCAATCCGATCCAGCGCGCAGCCAGTACACTGCCGATCTGGCCGTGTGCAAAGAGTGCGATATTGGAGTCCAGCTTGCGCAGGCGGGCGATGAGCCGAACAGCTCGAGCGGAAACCTGGGCTGGCATTTCACCGCGAGGACAACCATCCCGATAAACATTCCAGTCCGGCCGCTCCTTGCGGATATCCGCAGAACGCTGTCCTTCGTAATCGCCATAGTCCCATTCGGCAAGGTCGGGTTCTATTTCAGCAGTTTGATTCAGGCCAACCAGTTCACAAGTTTGCGCAGTGCGCGCTTGAGCGGACTGGTCAGCACATGGGCAAACGGGATGTCCAGCAGGTGCTTGCCAAGCTCTCGTGCCTCGTCCTCGCCGTTCTGGGTCAACGAAATATCCGTGCGACCAGTGTGCCGACCGGAGAGTGACCACTCAGTTTCGCCGTGCCGAATGAGGTACAGGCACAGGGTGTTAGGTGTGCTAGTTTTCATGCGCCTGTAATTCCTGCAGCGGTGATGGATTTGATAAGAGTGGTGTCCTGTTTCTTCCTCTGGCGGATCGTCTCGAAGTGCCAGTCAAGGCAGAGTGCCCTGCTCATCCTGGAGCGCCCTTTCGCAGAAAAATAATTTTTCGATTCCACCACAAGACTCCACGTAGTTCTTTCAGGAAAAGAGCCAGTGTATGCCGAATTTTTGAACTCATTTGTCATCCGGCTTTTCTTTCATCAACTGTTGACGGATCGACAGCAATTCTTGCTGGCGTTTAGCATCCGTCTTGGGATAGCTCATTTTGAGGGACTTAAACGTATCGAGAATAATCTTTGAAACAATCAATCGTGCGTTCTCCTTGTCATCAGCTGGCACCACATACCACGGTGCTAATTTTGTGCTCGTTGCGCTCAGGCATGCCTCATAGGCCTGCATATATTGATTCCAGAATTTTCTTTCAACAATGTCTGTCTGACTGAATTTCCAGTTTTTTTCAGGTTCGTCGATGCGTTCTAGAAAGCGCTTGCGTTGCTCATCTTTCGAAAGATGCAGGAAAAATTTGATGACCCGTGTGCCGTTGCGGTGGAGATGGTCCTCCAGGTTCACGATGGAGCGATAACGTTCCTGCCAGATCGTTTTCTCGTCAATCAGCTCGTCCGGCAATCCCTGCCCGAGGAGAATTTCAGGATGCACACGAACGACCAATACCTCTTCATAATAGGATCGGTTAAAGATGCCGATGCGACCGCGTTCCGGCAGACACTGGGTGGTGCGCCACAGAAAATCATGATCCAATTCGGTAGCGCTGGGATGCTTGAAGCTGAACACCTGGCAGCCTTGCGGATTTATACCGGACATCACATGCCGGATGGCCCCGTCCTTTCCGGCTGTGTCCATGGCTTGAAAAATCAGCAGCAAAGAATAACGGTTGGACGCATAGAGCAGTTGTTGCAAATCGCTTAATTCCGCCACCTGTTCTGCCAGAAGCTTGTTGTAGCTCTTCTTTGATTTGTAAACCGGCTTCACCAATGTCGGCCACTTCTTGAGCGTGACCTGTTCACCTTCTTTAACCTGGAAATCGTTTGAATTAACTGTCATCTTCACCCTTTCGGTCAGCATCAAGCCCGCGCTACTGCGCATCATCTTTCGCTATTCTGAAATTCCGTCAATCCTCTTGCTCTGCCATGCCTCTATAACTCTCCTCCATTTTGCTGGCATATCCAACTACTCCATCGGGTTATGCCCACCGGCAAGATATGGAGATAATTATTGCGTAGCGGCTTTATCTGCCTCTACAGATTTTACTCTGCAGTGCATTTCAGCAAATCTCTATATCGTCGTCGGAGGGCATGGTCGTCAGTGCCAGTTCAATATTTGAGGCAAGCTTCTCCGCATATTTTTTCGCCTCAAACAGATGAAGCGATTCGTAGTATTTGGCTTTCAACCGAAAATGATCGATATCGTCCAATAGTATCTTTTTTGTTTCGTCATGTTTCATTAAATTACTCCTGAGTTTGCTTACTTATAGAGATGAGCTGATCATAGGCGCTCGTTAAAATTGTGAACGGTTGCCGCCGCTCATGACCGTCTGCTTTGACGCAACTGAATACATCGCACTAGACCGACGATGATTGAATCTTAAAATGCCGGAACCTCGGCTACTATTGAACGATAAATTTGGGGTGGCGGACTTTCCGGCCGATTCGCGATTCATCGCTCAGTACTCGCCACCCACCGCCCGCAGACGGGTGCGCAGCGATTCAATCTCATCCATTAATTCCAGCGCCAATGCCGCCCCTGCAAGACCGATATCCAGATCACGCTGCAAGCGCAAAGCCTTGCGTGCGCGGTGCAGGCTGGCACCAACGAAAATCCAGCGCGCCGGTTCATGACCCTGCGGCTCCAGCACGCCCGCATCCACCAGCTCAATGATCTGCTGATCATTAACGGAACAGGCGCTGCACAGATCGGCCAACGTCAGCTGAGTTTGTTCTT
>Ga0209344_10000382_pt1 | contig 81854 bp, 71 predicted proteins | sample Cruoilmetagenom6_FD_187293 | JGI IMG/M metagenome (GOLD analysis project Ga0209344, IMG submission 187293) | Oil polluted marine microbial communities from Coal Oil Point, Santa Barbara, California, USA - Santa Barbara Oil Seep Sample 6 (SPAdes)... | ecosystem: Environmental > Aquatic > Marine... | reverse complement strand
AAATTCCAAGGTCTGCCCTTGGATGTATACTTTTTACCACCACTATTGTGGGTAGCAATTCGCTTTTCAATATTGTTGGTCTCGCCCACATTATACCTGTCGGCAGTTTCACTGAACAATATGTAAACTATATATTCCATAATGTCAAGCGACCATCACGCCAAGGGCGTGATACGCTACCGGTCTGTCCCGCTCCTTCGCGGGAACTGCGCCACATCCCGATTCTACAATTTGCTCAATAATCAATATTCTTTTTCAGAACCTTCATTAAAAATGAATCCTCTGTGGGGCAGCCTGTCCTGAGCTTAGACTAAGGGCCACATCCCTAAAATGAGATTGCAAAAATAGGAAAGATCAAACAATTAAACCCTAAACTTTTGGCAAAAAAAATGATTTTTTTTGCTCACTACACTGATCGGGGTATATCAAAAGCATATCTCCCAAATTAGACCTGAATTAACTTGGCGATTAACGCATTGGACCTGCATTTGTTACCTGGCATTTGAAAGATGTTGGACAATTAAAAAATAAACACTAATTTGAAATTTTTATTCATCAAACAATCAATCTGTAATAATCTTAGTAAAATCCACTTATGATGCTTAAACGATTAATCCTTTACTTGTTCCTAACGGGTTCCTTTGTTTCAATTGGACAATCCACCAATGAAAAATTAATACGACTACAGTACAAGGATACCACCAGCACAAAAGATCTGGCAGTTGGACTTTGGGCCAATCCCTTACCCATGGATTACGATCAGGACGGAGACATTGACCTCGTAATTTCCTGTACAGATGTTCCCTTTAACGGTACCTTTTTATTTAAAAATAGCACTAGCGACCAAAACGGAAATCCCATATTTGATACCCCTGTTAAAATTGGTGCCGGTATGCGCAATGTATCCATTTCATATGTGGAAGGAGAACCACGTGTGCTTGGATCCGGGTTGGAATATGACAATTTCAGAAGATATGGATATACAAGACCCGAAGGCCTTTACCAGGCGGCCGAGATTCTTGACCTTCACAAAGAGAGATTTAACGATTGGAAATATGTTGATTATGACAATGACGGAGATATGGATCTCATTGTAGGTATAGATGATTGGAGCGAATATGGTTGGGACAATGCTTTTAACGAAAAAGGCGAATGGACCAATGGAGACCTACGCGGATACTTGTATTTATTAACCAATGACCAAGGAAAATATAGAAATGATGGTAAAATATTGGCCGGAAACCAGCCTATTGATGTATATGGCAACACCACACCCAATATTGCCGATTTTGATGGGGATGGGGACTTGGATATTATTTGTGGAGAGTTCGTAGATAGATTTACCTATTTTGAAAATACAGGAAACCGTAAAAATCCTACCTACGCCAAAGGAAGATTTTTGGAGAATACCTCTGGCATCCTCAAAATGGACTTGGAAATGATGAGGCCTGTAGCCTTGGATTGGAACAATGATAACAAAATCGACCTTGTGGTTGGTGACGAAGATGGCAGAGTGGTGTTTATTGAAAACACAGGATCGGTAAAGGACAATATGCCTATTTTTATGTCGCCGGTATATATTCAGCAAAAAAGTCAAAATCTAAAATTTGGGGCCTTGGTAACTCCTTTCAGTGTGGATTGGGATAATGACGGGGATGAAGACCTGATCTGTGGAAATTCGGCAGGTTATATTGGCTTTATAGAGAATTTGGACGGGAGTGAAAACCCGGATTTTAAAGAGCCTGTTTATCTGGAGGCCGATGGAGCAGTAATACGAATAATGGCCGGGGAAAGTGGTTCCATTCAAGGTCCGGCCGAACGCAAGTGGGGTTATACCACCCTAACGGTAGCCGATTGGGACGGGGATGGTCTAATGGATATTGTACTAAATTCCATTTTTGGTAGAGTTGAATGGTATAAAAATATAGGCTCAAAAGGTGCTCCCAAACTAACCAAAATGGGAGGTGTTAAGGTAGCTTGGGCCAAAAAGGCAGTTCCTAAACCTAAATGGAACTGGTGGAATCCAGAAAAAGACGAATTGGCTACACAATGGAGGACCACTCCCTACGCAATCGACTGGAACAAGGACGGACTAATGGACTTGGTAATGTTGGATCACGAAGGTTATTTGGCGTTTTATGAACGGTTCAAAAAGAGAGGTAAACTATATCTAAAACCAGGTCAACGTATCTTCAAAAATGCAGATGGTAGTATTGGCAACGATTTGCTGCGCTTAACGGAACGGGAAGCAGGAGGTAGTGGTCGTAGGAAAATTCAATTTACGGATTGGGATGGGGATGGGGACCTAGACCTTTTGGCCAATAGTGAGAATGTTGAATGGTACGAAAACATAGGCGTAACCAACGATAGTACTGTTTATAAGAAAAGAGGGAACCTGATTAACACCAAATTGGCTGGCCATACCACCAGTCCAACCGTGGTGGATTGGGACAAGGATGGTAAACCAAACTTATTGATCGGGGCAGAAGACGGACATTTTTATTATTTAGAGGAATAAAGCACCCTAACTGAAAGGACCTTTAGATTTTTATGCCTAACAATAATCCCGATTAAACAAACAACATCCTGTCACAATCTCAAAACATGGAAAACTTTATAGTAATCAATAAGGTAATTTTGGGACTCAGTTAAATTTCCAGCTAACGTTAATACATCACCACTAGTATTGACCTAAGATTAGCCGATAATGATGCTTTTGTATTGATCGCATTTCAATACTAACTTTTTAGTTGACCTTGCAGCCTCCCTACTTCATTCAAAATCCTACTCCCAATATCATAATTTTTTGAAGGAATCAGGCAAAGTCTTTACAAAAAAAAGGGCTGTTCCTAACAAGACAGCCCTTTTTAACCCTAAACTTTATACCATTTAATTTTTTGGTCCTTCTCCAAAATTTGGATTGCTAATATCAAACCAAATTCTTTGCGTATTCAAAATAGTCGGATCATTGGTACCAGTGGTAAATCCTTGTTCCTCAACTGATTTTTTTGCATTCGCAAAATTGACATTATCTTCAGTTGGAGTTCCAATTTCAAATCGTCTTGGAATGGTCAATGGAGCTCCAGCAGCATAAATAGGCTCCCATGCCAATACACTACTACCTACCTTAGGCACTCCAGAACGTCTTACCGTAGTATAGGTGTCATGTGGTGTAATAGCAAAGTTCACATATTGTTGTATGTATACTTTCTCAAGTCCATCGGTTGAAAGATCATAATCTGGCAAAGCCAATAAATCGGCAATTTCTCCATCCTTTAATTTCGTAGAGGCTATTTCCGCCATAGTTTCATCTTCGTATACAGGATCGTTCTCATAATAGTAAGTACCTGAATTTTTGGCCAAAGCATCCATTCTTCTAATGGATAGTTCCACTCCTTGATTAAAATATGCTTGGGCCGAGCCAGGTATATTGGCCCCCAAAAGCTTAAATTCTGCTAAATAAAGATTGGTCTCAGCAGATGAACCCAATACCACTTCCAATGGAGGGTGGTTGCCATTTTTTTGGATCAAACGACCGCCTGGCTTGGTGGGATAGGTATAATCAATACCCGTACGAGTGTTCTTTTCTGCAAATGAAGAAGTTGATGTATATGTTTTCTCTACATCATCCAAGGTGATTCTATTTTGAGAGGCCTGTTTAAAATAATCGTCATAAGCCCCATCCTGTTGTTTATCAGGGGAAAGCGGAGCTCCATGGTACCTTACCCAAGGTTCGCCTGGTCCTGACCAACTTTCAAAATTACCACTACCATCCAAAACAACATATTGCTCAACATAACTTGGAAGCGGGCTACCTGCATCTATGAACGCCTGTACAACCTCAGCATTAAAATCATTTTTGTCAAACAGAAAACGCACTCTTGGATCCTTATTATCCCTTAAAAAGTCTACCAAGTTCTTACCACCTGTACCAGGTTGGGTACCATTACCAGTACCTCTATATTCCACTCCTCTTCTATACATGAAATCTTCATCCAAGGAATTCATAAAACCTGCAGTGGAATTAGCAACCTCTTCAGCTATACTTAATGCCTTGCTACGGTTGGTATTTACCAATCTGGCAGCAATTCTCAATTTTAAAAGATTGCAAAATTTGGCCCATTTGCCGTAATCCCCCTCATATATTATATCTTGGGTCCCTAGACTAAATTGGTCGGCCGCAGTTAAATCCACCAAAGCTTGGTCCAATTCTTCCAACCATGTATTGAACAATAATTCCTGCTGATCATAAACTGGCGTAATTAATGGTGGACTGGTATAAGGCGCCAAACCCGCTTCTGTATATACCATAGAGCCTGTATAATCAGTCTGGGTAAGGGCAGTAGCTACTTGGGCTACATAGGTGACACCTACGATTCCTCGCATTGTACTTTTCTCCTCTTCCGGTAAAGCTTCAATCTTTGCCCTAATATCCTTAGCATTCGGGATTATATTGTAGACATTCTGAGAGCCGCCCTGAGCAGCCATTTCAACAAATGTTTCTGGATTTCCAACACCTGTACCAGTAATTTGAGTCCACGGATATACGTAATCAAAATTGGTATAAAACCAAATTGTATAATCATTGGTGTACATATCATTAATGACCTTTGCTGCCGAATACCTAAGGTCTGGTTCAGCTAGCGTAGACGGATCACTGTTCAGCTCGGCAAAGTCTTCCTTATCGCAACCTACGATGACTACTGCCAAGAGAAGTAGAATAATTTTATATATTTCTTTCATCTTTATAATTATTTAATATTAAAAGTCAATAGCAATTGAAAATGTATAACTTGCCGTATACGGGCTAAAGGAACGCTCCCGGAAAGAGTCCGAACTTGTTGTTCCCCTAAAACTTTCAGGATTGATGTCATTTGGTAATGAGTTATATAGGTAAGCTACATTTCTTGCATTTATACCCAAATATACATTTCTAGCTCCCAATTTACTAGCCGCCATTTTTGGTAAGTTATACCCCAAGGAAATATTTCTAAGTGCAATGTATTTTACTTCTGCAAACCAATCATCGTTTATCACCCCATTGCCCCATGAGTTTAATCGATAGGTATAATACGTGGCATGTGTTGGCTCCACATGTCCTGCATCAAAAGCTTCTTGATAAGTCATCCCTCCAACATCCACGGATGTTCCATTGGGAGCAGTGACCATTTGGCCTTCGGCAAATACCCCATCAGGGATAACTCCATCACTAAACTGGGTACCCTGAACATCATCATACCCAGATGTCCAAGTTACACCTCCATGCTCAGGATCCCTTCCGTACAATGAACTTTCGGTATATCCATAAGCAGTTCCATAACGACTGGAATAAGATGCCATATGACCTCCATAACGGGCATCCAACAAAATAGACATATTAAAATTCCCAATGTTAAATTCGTTATTCCATGACCCTTCAAAATCAGGTTGAACCTTTCCTACTTCTTCAGGCTCACCGCTTCTTTCAAAATAAGCACCTCTTCTTGAGTCGACCCATATTAATTGGTTTTTTCCATTATTAGGATGATTTGGGTCTGAGGATTCAAATTTCTTTGGTGCACTATCAGAATATAAAATTCCATATTCGCCACCTTCAAAAGCTACGGACCCTACACGGAAGTTACCATAGCTTATGTCTCCTCCCAAACTTTTGTAATCGCCAAAATCCGGGTGTACATCGTCAATTTTTGTGGTATTGTCCCAATAATTAAAAGTTGTATTCCAACTGAAATTATTAGTTTTTAATGGAGTACCCATTACCGTCAATTCAATACCTGTATTGGTCAAGGTCCCAATGTTGGTCAAAAGATTATTATAACCTGACTCACTTGGCAATGGAACATTACCAATTTGTTCTGAAATTGTTTCATCGTAATAAGCCACATCGAAACCTAGTCTATTATTAAAGAAACGTACATCGGCCCCAATTTCATATGAATCCTTAAGTTCAGGCTTTATACTCCTGTCAACCAAGGTTGTGTTAACTGTATTTGTATATACAAAATTACCTCCATTATCTATACTTCCTTGGCCATATCCTTTATTAATGGTATAAGGACTGGTATCACTACCAACCTGTGCCCAAGAGGCACGTAATTTACCAAAAGTGAACCAGTTGGATGTCCCTGTTGCTTCACTAAATATCCAGGATCCAGAAACAGAGGGATAGAAATAAGAGTTATTTCCTGTTCCGTCCGTATAAACCAATGCAGAAGACCAGTCATTTCGACCTGTAATATCCAAAAACAACTGATCTCTGTAGGATAAGTTTGCCAAGAAATAGGCAGAATTAAGCTGCTTGGTATCAGAAACTTTACCTTCACCTTTTTGAGTCCTCAAGGAGTTTCCTAAATAAAATCTACCAGGAACGATCAAACCACCATCAGTCCATCCTCTGGTAAATGATTTTTCCTGTTTCCATATTTCTCCTCCAAGCAATAAATTACCAGTTAAATCTTCAGTAATATCCTTATTGAAATTAAAGGTTAGTTTACCTGTTTTACTAACGTCCTTATTATGTCTTAATTCATAATAACCACCTTCATTGGCATATCCGCTGCCCAATTCTTTGTTTTCGAATTCAGTGGTATAGTGATTCATGTTACCCTCTGCCGTAATGGTCAACCAATCCGTAACATCTGCAGCCAATGATACTATAGGCCTAACAACAGTCTCCTTGTTGTAGTTATTGTTATTTTCATAGGCAAACCAAAGTCCTCGATTTGGCACATTGGTAAACTCATCCCCATAATCCGCATTGGGAACCCCTCCATGAGGTGCTTGCCAATATTGGTTTTGCCTGTACTTCTCTGTGTTGTAAATTCTCTCAAAAGTACCATCGAAAAAACTCTGTGAAATATCATTTCGTGGATTGTGAGAATTGGAATTTGTAAAAGAAACCGAAGCACTAGCTCTTAACCATGGTGCAAGGTTATAAGAACCCCTGAACATAAGTGCATTCCTGGTAAAGGAATTGTTTGGCAATGTACCAGTTCTATCATTATAAGAATCCGAAAGATAAAAATTACCTTTTTCATTGCCACCGCTCAGTGCTACCGACGTATTGGTATTGACTCCAGTGCTATATGCATCCAACATATTATTTTTCTGTGGAAGATAAGGTATCATGTTACCGTCATAATCCTCAATGAGTCTTCCGTCAAATTTCGGTCCGAAACCCAATCCACCCCACGGGTGATTTACCAATGAAGGTACACCTTGGGCATTATAATAAAATTGTTGGGTATCCCATTGGTAATAATTACCTTCTTCATCTTTATTACCATAATCTGTATAACCAGCCAAAGCACCTGGTCCATATTCATTTTGTAAAGCGGGTCCTTTATATACTATATCAAAACCAACAGATTGTCTTACAGAAACCCCAATACCTTTTGTACCAGATCCATCCTTTGTTGTAATGAGAACAACACCATTGATACCTCTAGAACCATAAAGAGCGGTTGCCGCTGCACCCTTAAGTATCGAAACACTTTTATAGTCGTCAGGGTTCAAATTTTTAAGAATATTACCGTAATCATTAGAAGATGCACTCCAATCGGCACTATTATTTGAAGTAGCATTCTCTAAAATAACACCATCAATTACAAAAATTGGCTGGTTATTACTCGAATTCAAGGTAGACACTCCACGAATTTGAATTTTGGAGTTTCCAAACAAACCACCATCGGAAGCACCAATACTAACTCCTGGAGCTTTACCTTGAAGGGATTGAACAGGGTTCACAACATTTATTCGAGCCAATTCCTCACCTTGAACCTCAGTCATGGCATAACCTATTGCCTTGGCCTCCCTTTTTATACCCAAAGCAGTTACAACAACCTCTCCTAATTGTTCCGCATCCTCCTCAAGAACCACTTGAATGGAGGCCTGTGCCCCTACTACAACTTCTTTTGAAGTAAAACCTAAAGAGGAAAATACCAATGTAGCATTGTTACCAACATTAAGTGAGTAATTTCCATCAAAATCCGTGGAAGTACCATTAGTAGTCCCTTTCTCCACAACGTTTACACCTGGTAGAGGGGTACCCAAATCATCGGACACTGTACCGGTGACCGTTTTGTTCTGCGCCATCATCCCCTGTACAAGGAGAAACGAGGCCAGTAATAAATAGTAATGAATTTTTTTAATCATACTAATAATTTTTAGTTAGTTAGAAGTTAATTTAGGGAGTTACCCCAATGTTAATTAATTCATAAATTTTCGTATTCTCGGGTAGGTAAGGAAATTAATTCGACTAATGACAACTGCCAAAAGCCTAATGACGTATTTTCGAAAACGTTTTAGTATTCTTAAACAACACTATTTTGATCTTTATTACAAAAAAAACACCCTGATAGTTACGATTACCATCAGGGTGTTAAAATAGTTTATGATAAAATAGGTCAATTACCACCGGGAACAACTTCCATTCAACGTTGGCCTGTTCGCTTATTGGACCCTTATTCCATTACAATCCAATAAACTCCCGACCTATTACGATCTCTTATTTAATTTTGATAACAAATGCTTCGGTGTCCAACAATTTAGCGCCCAAATCCTTTGGAAGCTGAATAGCCATGCCCTCGTTTTTTTGGGTCCATTTCAATTTCTGTTTACCCCCCAGGAGCTGTGCCTTGGCACCTCTTGACGCAACATAATTTGGAAACACTATTTCGGAAGGTAAAGATGTCTGTCCCTTTTCCACTAGATACGTAAGATAGATCGCTCCATCAGGCTTGGCGGTAACACAAACGTTGTCAAATTTAAAGGGAGCCATGGATCGGGTACCATAAATGGCCTCCTTGTTCACCGACATCCAATCGCCAATTTCACTCAGCAATTTGTAAGCCCCTTCATCCCACTCCCCTTCTGGGCTGGGAGCAACATTCAACAACAAATTACCTCCTTTGGCCACTATATCCACCAAAGTATGTATGGCCTCACGTCCGGACATGTATTTGGCATCAAAAGAATAGGACCAACCACCGCCAGCTATGATACAGGATTCCCAAGGATAGGGAAGCGGCTTTTCCGGCACCCTATTTTCCGGGGTCAAATAATTTTGATTCTTACCGTGAACGGCCCGGTCCACCACTATTAATCCCGGCTGTTTTTCCCTGGCTTTGACCACCAATTCATCCATTTTTATATCTTGGTTAACGATACGGTTCTTTAAATATCCGTTGTCATTATTAACTAGCTGCTGCTCGTACCAACTGGTAATTTCGGATTTAGGTGTTTTGGCCACCCAGCCGCCATCCAACCACAAGATATCCACCTTGCCGTAGTCTGTTAGCAATTCCAATATCTGATTATGGGTAAAGTCTATGTATGCCTGCCATTTCTCAGGATTGGCCTCTGGTTCATAATTAACATTCCTATCCCGAGGAGGGTAATAAGGATCCCAATAGGTTGGGGTATTCCAATCCGGTTTGGAAAAATAGGCTCCGGCCCATAACCCCTGCCCTCTAAAGGAATTAAAAATTTCCTTGGTGATATTGGCTTTAGGGTTGGTTGAAAATGGGGTTTTTGGATCCGTTATTTTGTAATCTGTGTATTTGGAATCGAACATGGAAAAGCCATCGTGGTGCTTGGTAGTGAATACCACGTACTTCATTCCCGCATCCTTTGCTGCCTTGGCCCATTTATCAGGGTCAAACTTCACAGGATTGAAAGTTTTTTGCAAATCCTCATATTCCCTTTTATACGTATTATAATCACTGGGATTAGAACCTTTGGTCCGTTCGCACCAACCATATTCCTCGGGACAAAGCGACCATGATTCCACTATACCCCACTGACTATAAGTTCCCCAATGCATCAGAAGGCCAAATTTCATATCCTGCCATTGTTCCAATTTCTCAAGCACCAAGGGATCGGTCTCGGGCACATATCGCTCGTCCTCATAGATGGCCTGTGCATCCATTGCTTGGGAAATGAAGGCCAAGATTATCGCCGTAATAAGATTTTTAAATCTAATTTTTGTATTCATTTATTCCGGATTTAATTAATTATTATTTCATCGGCAAATAGCCAAGAAGGCAGTCCAGCAGCATGATGCCAATAAGGTGTTTTTGTGTTTGTAGCCCTAACCTTGATATATCGAGCATTCCTTTTTTCAAAATCCAATTTAAAAAATTGAATATCGTTGACCTTGCTGTCCTTGGTTAAGGGAAAAGGATTGTTAATAGTCCCAAAACTTTCAAAATGCCGGTTATCCAGGGAGCCTGAATAGGTAACCTTCCCAGGAAAAAAAACTATATGATTGGTAACCTGCAAAAAGGCCAAAGAAATGGTACTTATGTTCATAGGCTCCCCTAAATCCACAACCACCTCCATATCATTTCCTTCGTACCCCAACCAGTTGGCATAAAAACTGCTTCCCCCCAGAGCCCCATCGGTAAGTGCCATAGGGTCTTCCTTAGCGTATTTTTTTGGTTTTGTTATGGTAACCACTTTTGTGCCCATGGCAACATTGGGCATCCTTATTACTTCCAGTGCCGACATATAATTTGCCAGATACTCCGTTACGGTAAAACCCATTTCATTCATTAGGGTAATATTGTTCTTGGCCGTGGTGGCCTTAAAATTATCCAGTAGTGTGGTCACCAGCGGATTTATTATCTTTTTACCTTCCTCATTGGGGATCAAAAGCCGATAATTGTCGGTAATATTCTTCCTACTGGCCTCCAATTCGGCAAAATCCACCCCCAAACGTGCCACTTTTACCCGGGCCAAAATTTCGGGTTTTCCTGCCACCGCCTTTTCTGCAGCGTCAAATAATTGGGAGTATTCGGATAGCAACCCTGGACTTAAATAAGATGAAATTGCCTCCGATGGATCTCCGTAGAGAAATAGAAAGAAATCCTTGTCTTCCTTTAATTTGGTATGGATTACATCAATATATTTTTTTATATGCACCCCGGCTTCTTCATAATAACCAGTGGCAAAATCCGTCAAGAGGGCATCAAAATTTAGATCGGGATTCCAAAGCAGTTTTGCCGTTATATAGGATCTTAGTTCAAATAGTTCGCTAGGATTGTTACTGTGCTGTTCAAAAACCCATTTTGCATTGTTGTCCCGAAACAATTGAATATTGGGCTGCAGTGTATGGATATTGGGAAATGGGGCAAAAAAATTGGTAAACTGTGTTGTATAATCCCAAATTCTAATATTGTTCGTTAGTTTACCCCATCCTATTAAATCGTTTGCAAAATCGGTACACTTCCCTGCAATGGGCGCACTTCTATCGCACTCAATAGAGCAAAGTGTTATCAATACATTTTCCAGAGGTTTTGTTTTGCATGGCTTTCTCGTATATTGATAGGCCAATGTGGAAATCATTTTATCCGGAAAAGTAGCTGCAACCTCATTTACAAATCGAATCATGGTGCCCGATGGACTGCCTTCTTCTTCATTGATTTTACTACAATCGTCGCACTGGCAATATTGTTGATTATCATCCTGGCTAACGGATATTACCCCTGCCTTGGGAAATTGCTGAAACAAGGAAGCTACAGAGTCCTTTACAATAGCCAACACATCAGGATTGGTCAAACACAATTGGGTAGGCAACCTTTGGTCGCCCCGCAGCGCATAATATTCCGGATTGGGTTTGTAGAATTTTTCCTCGGGCAAAAACTTGTGGAACGTATGTACCCTGGCACTAGGGACATAAGTGGGAAAGGATTCATCCGTTACCTTTTGTTGTTCCGCATATTCCGGATTGTCATAAAACAATCTTGAATGGACCGTTCTGGTAGTAATATCAGGGGTATACGTATAATTCAATGCGGGAAGATCTATATTTTTGGAAGTGGGTATTTTCTCCACCTTGGGTGCATACCACTTACAACCAAGATAACGCTCCAAGAATTCGTACACAGCATATTTTGTAGCCCTATCCGAACCTCCTCCTACCCAAAGGTTTTTTTCCATGGTCCTTATGGATATCCCTTGCTCCTCCAAATTCCTTTCATTATCAATACCCAGATAAATTTTATGCTTTTCAGTACTTTGCGAAGCTTTATCGACTATTTCCAATTTTGCACCACTAATTTTATATAAATATCGCTGCAATATTTCGGCAGATTCCTGATTACTTTCCGAGGCCCTACCCATAATTACAATTTCATAATCTGACTGGCCCGCATGAACCAATTCAATTCCATCCATATTGCAGGACGATAGGATCGATACTATTAATAAGAGACTTAGGGTTTTTAAATGTGCCTTTAAAATATTCATTCTCAATGTCATTTTAACCTATTTGTACAATTTCAGCTCCAATGTTTTGCCATTTACCAATTCATCATGTCCTATGAAATACCCCATATGGGGTTTTCCGTCTATCCTTATCTTTTCAATAAACCGGTTCTGCTCTGAAAAGTTTGAAATTATAGTAATTTTTTCCTGCTGATAATAATCACTATCCAAATGTATGGTTATCTTATTAAACCGTGGCGTTGCTATAGTGTAAATTGGATTTGAAGGACTTATGGGATAAATACCCATCATTGAAAACACGGCCCAAGCGGACATGGTACCCGTATCGTCATTCCCCGGGAGTCCGTCCGGCGCATCCCTATAATATTGATCTAGCAAATCCGAAACTATTTGCTGGGTCCGTCTTTCCTCTCCCTTCACATAATTGAATAAATAGGGATAGGCAATATCCGGCTCATTGGCCATATCATAATGCCCCTTATCAAAGACATCCTGCAATTTATTTACATAATGTTTTGGCCCACCCATAAGTTTCATAAGGCCCTTGGCATCATGGGTGACCATAAATGAATACTGCCATGCATTGCCTTCAATAAATCCCGGATTTTTCACAAAGTTGGCTCCGGCTTCCGGATTATAGGGACTTAACCAGGATCCGTCATCATTTCTAGGTCTCAGTAAATTAAATTCCCTATCGAAAAGGTTCCTGTATGATATAGACCTTTTGGAAAAACGTTTATAGTCCTCTTTTTTACCCAATATTTTGGCCAATTGAGCTATGGCATAGTCCGAAATATTATATTCCTGGGTGGTTGATACAGATCCACTATTGGTGGTTTTGGTGGTGAGGTATCCTTTTTTCAAATAATCTTTTAGTCCAGGGCGAAGGGGATTATCTTCAATCTGATCTGCACTTTTGACCATAGCTGCATAGGCCTTTTCCACATCAAAATCCTTTATACCCTTCAAATAGGTATCGGCGATGACAATTCCGGCCGGATCCCCTACCATAGTAGTCGTTTCCGTGGCGTTCAACTCCCATTTTGGCAGCCACCCGCTCTCATCATAGATCTGCAACATACTCTTCACCATATCGGATTGTTGTCTTGGATAAACCAAACTCATAAGCTGATGCAAATTCCTATAGGTATCCCATAGGGAAAATACGGTATATCTGGTATCCTGGGTCCTTAAAATTTCCCTAGTTCCCATTTTGGGATAATCGCCATTATAATCATTCAGGGTACTGGGATGGATCAAAGTGTGATATAAAGCGGTATAAAACTTAACCTTATCCCCTTCAGCACCCCCTTCTACCTCAATCTTGGACAAATATCTGTTCCAATTCTCCTTGGACTCTGTCAAGATTTGGTCAAAACTTCGCGTTGATGTTTCCTTTTCCAAGTTTTCCCGGGCGTTTTCCATACTGACATAAGAGATTCCAACTTTCATTTCCACTACCGTGGGCTCTTTAAAGTTATATCGCATATAACTCCCTATACTATCGCCTATAACTTCCATGGTATACCCTGGCATTATCCTAGTTTTTCCATTATAGCCCATCCATTCGGCTTCGGTACCTGTATAAGTAGTTGGTTTCTTCCAAACCCCATACTCGGTCGCAGGCTTGGAAAACTTTGCCACAAAATAAACGGGGTATGCTTCTTCTGGTTTGTAATAACAAAATGAACCAACAGAACGAACTCCTTCAATTTCTGTGGGTGAAACTACCCTAACAGCGGCGCCTTGTTCATTGGTAAGTCCCAAACCAAGATTTATTAAAATATTGGCATCCCCTTTCGGAAAGAAATATTTGCTCACCCCTACCCTAGTAGTTGCGGTTGCCTCCACTTTTATATTATAATCATCCAACGTATTGGAATAGTATCCTACTTTGGAAACCTCATTGGAATAGGAACTTCCGTATTTTAGATAATCAACTTCAAGCCCCCCTGTAGTGGGCATGGCCAATATTACCCCTAATTCCGGACAGCCCACCCCACTTAAATTAACATGGCTGAATCCTGTTAAGAAGGTATTCTCCTGCACGTAAGGGGTAGACAGCCATCGACTGTCTTTTTCCAAGGGCAAATTTTTAGGTCCAGCCACATTAAAGGGAGATACACTCACCATACCCCTTACCGCTATAGGCCCGGGATTGGTAGTCCCAAAATTTGAAGTCCCTATAAAAGGGTTCACATACTCTACCGGTTGCTTTTGGGCGTAGGCTCCAAGAGCACAAACTACCAATATCAATACTAATTTATTCTGTAAACCCATCCTTATGTTTTGCTATATATGTTTGTTCTGAATATGTGCCATCTTAAATTTACACATACAATCCCTATCAAGAAAGCCTCACCTGAATTTTGGTGGGGGTTATGGGTGTGTTTTCCCAAGTCCCCAAACTATTCCACTACCACCTCATCAATAAACATCCATGAGCCACCTCCTGATGGCGGAGATCCTAAATTTGTTGCCTTAACTTTAATATATCTAGCGGTTTGTTTCCCTAGTCCAATTATAAAATCTTTTAATTCCGAACCATTGTTTGCCGTATATTCCCTTTTAACAATTCCTGCACTTCTGTATGATTTGCCATCATCCGAAAGAAAAATCTCGACCTGGATAGGAAAGTAGATTCCGGAACCTTGGTTTTCCAAGGCTCCCACCGTTACTTGTTCCATTTCCGTAGGGGACTCCATATCAATCACCAACTCCATATCATCACCTAACCATCCCTGCCATTGTCCGTCGTGAAAATTCTTGGACCCACGAACTACATTTACCATCCCCAATTCTTTGGCTCCCTGGTAACTATCGTGATATTTATTTAAATAGGTTACAGGTTTACCCACAGCTTTATGATAGGTAATTGTTTTTTCAAACAAGGCACCGGCAGGTCTATCTTCCTTAAAAACTTGTGCCTTGAGGGTTGTTGTCTTTGTGATTTCTATAGGATCGGTGTATTTTTCCGATGTTGTGGTAATGTTACTACCATCAAGGGTATAACGGATCTCCGAACCCGGAAATTCCGATATAAGTGCTATGGAAATAACGGCACTTTCGGGATTGACGGTAGTTTCTGTTGTAACCTGGTAGACACTTTTGGCATAATTGACACCCATGATTCCATATCTCTGGAATAGACTACCTACCCTGTTGGAAAAATCATTCCAATTCTTATTATCCTTACTACTCCAAACAGCTTCTGCCAAAGCGGCCAAACGCGGATAGGTCATATACTCCGCCTGGTCATTGGTCGGGACATATTCCGTCCATAAATTAGCCTGACCTCCTAAGACATGCTTGGCCTGCTGCTCGCTCATCCCTTCAACCACAGGGTCAAATTGATAGACCTTACTAAGGGGCAGGTTTCCTCCCCAAGCCAAAGGCTCAACATCTTGGTCCCCTTGGTAATAATCAAAATAACAATGTGAGTTAGGGGTCATCACTACATCGTGACCAGCTTCGGAGGCTTCCAAGCCACCTTTTACCCCGCGCCAGCTCATAACAGTGGCGCCCGGAGCCAAACCGCCTTCCAATATTTCATCCCACCCCAATAAGGTTCTTCCCTTACTGCTTAAAAAACGTTCCATACGTTGTATAAAATAGCTTTGAAGTTCCTCAACATTGTCCAAGCCTTCCGCGGCTACTCTTTTTTTGCAATCAGGGCATATCTTCCAATTGGTCTTGGTAGCCTCATCCCCACCCACATGGATGTATGGGGACGGAAACAATTCCATCACCTCCCGTAAAACGTTCTCCAAAAATTCAAAAGTCGAATCCTTCCCAGCGCAATATATTTCAGTTATGGGCCATACCCCTCCAGAGGGTACCATGATCGGATTTTGAAAACATGATAATTCAGGATATGCCGCTATAGCACTCATTACATGGGCCGGCATTTCTATTTCCGGAACCACAGTAATTCCCTTACGACTGGCATAAGCCACAATTTCCTTAATATCCTCTTGCGTATAAAATCCGCCATAAGTGGTCTCCGTACCCAAATCCGGTGTAGGTCTTGCATTCCATGGCTTGTCTTCCTGGTCTACCCTAAACCCGCCTACTTCCGTTAATTTAGGGTACTTTTTTATTTCTATTCGCCAGCCCTGATCATCTACCAAATGCAAGTGCAGGGTATTCATTTTTAATAAGGCCAATTGATCTATGGTAGACAGAACATATTCCTTTTCAAAAAAGTGTCTGGAAACATCCAACATAAACCCTCGCCATTTAAAACGAGGACTATCCTTAATTTCAACAGTGGGAATATCCCAATTAATATTGGTGACCACGCTTTTATTTTCTATGGCGACTGGAAGTAATTGCCTAATTGTTTCCAAGCCATACAAAAAACCATTATAATCATTGGCCCTAATAACCACTTGATTATCGGTGACCTTTAGACTATAGCCTTCCTCCGCCAAGGACGAATCCGTGGATAACAGGACAAAGTTACTACTTGGTGCTGTGGGTACCACCTCCAGGTCCCATCCGGCAGCCGCGGTAAATCTATCCTTCAATACGTCCAGAGTCTCCTCATGATCCTTTGGCGCCACCAATTTGGTTTCCTTGTTAAAGCGGAAAGCCCCTTGGTTAAATGTCATTTCCAAAGGTTTGGGAACGATATTTATATCACCCTCCGTAAATATGGTTTTGCTTTCCTCTTTACAACCCATTAGGACCACCAAAAGAATTACACTAAAGCTTTGAATTACTGTCTTTTTCATTATACTCCCTTTATTCATTTCCCTTGACCACCCAAAAATTTATAAGAACGCATCACTATTATTCATCGACACTTCGAAATTTACCATCCTCGCTTATCGTCAATATTTTTCCTGTAAATGGGCTTTTAACCCAAATATCATATCCAAATCGGTGCTTGTCCAAATTGGGTTTTATAGACTTGCCCAATATAATCGTAGGTGCTGACACCCGTTTTTCGGCATTCTTTTTTTCTTGTAGAACCCCTCTGTATACCGAATACAAATACCATTTTATATAATCGTCCTTTGGAATGGAAAAACTATCCTTTCCTCCTGCTTCTTCTGAAGAAAAATAAACATACCCCCAGTGCTCCGGTTCATGCATATTGATAACTCCTTGAGGTGACCAAACCCAATTATACTCGGGCATAAACTTGCCATTATTGTCCTTTTTCCTGGAATACCTCCCGTCCGTTAAATCAAATTTCCAATTTACCCTGGAAAAGTTGATCCTCCAAAAATCGTTTTCCGGCACATTATTACTATTGCTTGCTTCGGTGATCACCGTCCATGGAATAGCTATTTCAACGGTCCATCCTTTGTCCAAATCGGATGAATCATTCAGTGTACCATCAATACTTACCGCTGATTTTACCCCTTGTATATCCCAACTGTCTATTACTTTGCCATGATTCCTATAGGGTTTGGTTAGAAACAAATCCCACAATGTATTATGGGCATTCATCTCATATTCGTAATAATTGTGGGTATCCCCATCGGGGTCGATAAAAATCTCAAAATCATTATTGTAAAAAATAACGGTGTCCCGTTGTTTTAAGGTAGCCCAAACATGGGGCTCCTCCATTTCTGCCAAAACATATAGGTACTCATTGTCCCACAACATTTTCATTCTGGTCCTATAATCAGGTATCAATTTTCCTTCGATATCGATATAATCTTGGGACCAAGGTGCTTTTTGCCAAGAAGCGTCTTCCCCTTTCCCGTCTATAGTCAGTGTTTCACTTGCCTTAAATGCAACATAGTTTCTTGGTATAAGCTCTTGACCCTTTATTGCGGTAAAGCCAGCGCATAAAAACAATAGTGCCAATGACCAAGTTCTGGTTTGGATGGAAAATGTGGTCTTCATATTTTGATTTTTATTATTTCTATTTAATAAGCAAAAGCCGTGTAGGTCCCCACGGATTACAAACTATTCTCCTTTGTGAACTTTAGAATTTCGGATATACGCCCAAAGGCCAAGCCGGTAACCGTATCCGCAGCTCCATAATAAATGGCTACCTTATCCTCTTCAATTGAATACAGTGCGGCGCATGGAAACACCACGTTTGGTACATCGCCCACACATTCATAATTGGTCTGTGGGGATAACAGATAAGGTTTGGTCCTATACAGTACCTTATCTGGATGCTCCTTGTCCAAAATAGCCGCTCCCATGGAATATCTAAATCCGTTACAGGTATTAATTACCCCATGGTAAAAGGTTAACCACCCCTCATCGGTAAGTATTGGAATTGGCCCTGCCCCAATCTTGGTGCATTGCCATGCGCTATCCACAAAAGGGGTCACCTTCATTACACAACGATGTTCCCCCCAATATTTCATATCCGGACTATAACTAATATATATGTCGCCAAAAGGGGTATGTCCATTATCACTTGGGCGACTCAACATTGCATATTTGCCATCAATTTTTTCTGGAAATAATACGCCATTCCTATTAAAGGGCAAGAAGGCATTTTCACATTGAAAAAATTCTTTGAAATCGAAGGTATACCCAATACCAATGGTTGGTCCGTTGTATCCGTTACACCAGGTGATCCAATACCTATCCTCAATAAAGACCACCCTAGGGTCGTATTTATAGTCAGATTCGATCATAGTGGTATTACCTGCCTGAAACTGAATAGGATCATGGTTAATATCCCAGTCTATCCCATTTTTACTGAATCCGGCAAAAATGTTCATCTGCACCGCCTTGTTATCACAGCGGAAGACCCCGGCAAAGCCATCTTTGAACGGCACTACCGCACTATTAAAAATACTGTTGGAAGAAGGAATTGCATCCCTCTTCACCACTGGGTTCTCCGTATATCGCCAAACTACATCAGTACTTTGGGCAGGCCTTTCTTGCCAAGGAATGTTACTCACTTTATTTTAATTTAAAATTAAACTTTATCCTACTAATTTAAACTATCCCAGACTTTAATCTGGGGCATATCAATTATATCCTAATTGGGTATTTTTCTAACCTTATCCAACCAAGTGAATTTTAGAATTGCAGAGGTAATGCCAAAAACAACCAAGGCTATAATTGCCTTTGGGTAATCCCTGATCATAAAATATATTGGAAGAACGATCATACTGGACTGCCAAATAATACCAATGATACAGTTCATCATATCCCGCCAAAACTCATTATTCTTTTCAAAAGCAGGGTCTTCCGCTTTCAGTTCTTTATATATCGGACTCCACCAACCCCAAGGTTTCACATTTTTATAGAACGACTTTAATACTTCCTTATCGGTAGCCGGGCTAAAATAGGTTCCCAAAAACGATCCTAACATGGAAACTCCAAAAATTATCGGAAAAAGATAAATGGCGTGAACATGGGAAAGATTATACAATAAACCATCCTCCACAAAATTGCCCTTGTTGTTATCCAGTACAAATTGCAGGGAAGCAACAATCAAGCCGGACAACATACCCCAAAAATAGCCCCAGCCATTAAATCGCCACCAAATCCATTTTAAAAAATTTGCTGCTACGTAACCTCCAAAAAGGGCACTTGTTATCCAAAGGGTGAGGGAATTGATGGAATCCGCGAAAAAGCCCATAACAACACCTAAAATCACCACTAAAAACGACGCTATATGACTCACTTTAATATAATGCTTTTGCGATGCTTCGGGTCTAAAATACTTTTTATAAATATCATTGACCAAATAAGCAGGGCCAGCGTTGACAAAAGCGGAGAAAGTAGACATAAACGCTGCAAGCAACCCTGCCAACAACAATCCCTTTATCCCTACCGGAACGTGAAAGTTAATTACTTTGGGAAGTAGCACCTCCAGTTCAGCTCCTGTAAGCGAAGGGTTAACGATCATTTCCGGGCTTAGTACCACCAAAGCAATGACCACTATCCCGGATATAAGCAAATACCTAGGGATGAACAATACCAAATTGGTAAACCCGCTCATATAGGCAGCATCTTTGACTGTTCTGGTAGACAATATGCGCTGAAGGTCATAACTAGGGGTAGGGCCTGCTATACTCGCAAAGAAACCTTTAAAAAGCGTCATTCCTATCAAGGCTCCAAACATTTTATACCCCTCGGAATCGATCAAATTATTAAATGCCTGAAAATCCTTGTCCCAATGGGTTCCCAATTCCCAACCAAAGAACAGATTTTTCCATTCGGCACTTATTACCGAATTGATCTCTACATCCGTGAAAGCAAAAAAGGCATAGCCGGCTACCAGCACTCCGGCAACGACCATAATGATATATTGCAGTACTTCGGTAGCTACCACCGAGAACATCCCTCCCTTTACCGTATAGATCGTGGTCAAAAATATGATGATCATGGCATAGGACTGTTCTGAGTTCAACAAAACCATTTCCCCAATATGCAGGGTCATATCCCAAGGCAGGATAATGGTCAAAAATTTACCCACGCCTTCAAAAAAATAAGCAATAAATCCAACGGCAGCAACAATAGCAAATACAGCGACTATACTGTGGGAAGCCCTCCCTGCCCTATCGTCTCCAAAGCGGGTAAGTATCCATTCCGATCCGGTCATAATATTTGATCGCCGAATCCAGACGGCTAAAAACATCATCACAAAAATTTGATTCCAAATTGGCCATAGCCACATGAACATGAAGCTCTTAACTCCATACAAAAATAGTATCCCTACCATCCAAGCAGTACCCGAAACATCGAACATACCAGAACCATTACTAAGCCCCAAATAATACCATTTTATGTTGTTCCCCCCTAAAAAGTACGACTTGAGCCCCTTGGATGCTTTTTTTGAAACCCAAATACCTACAAAGAGGGTCAACACTATATAGGCAACAATTATGGCTACATCAATTACATTCATTTAATTTATTTTTAAGGTTGAAGCCAAAAACGTGTCAACCCGTGGTTTTTTTAAATAAAAACGGTTAAAAAATATTACAGCCTTGTGTTTTTTAGCTACTAACGACAAGAACTCTTATTTTTTTTATAAATTCCCCAAATTTTCAAGACTGTATTGGCGATTTTTCAAAAAAGTAAACAAAAACCAACATGGGCATTCCATTTACCTGAACTAAATATTTAATTTTTTTTCAGGAAGAGGAATAAAATTAGACCAACAACCAACCCGTAAAGCCAAACGCCAATTTTTAGAAATCAAGACTGTGATCAATTCTCATGACAATTAAAAATCTAAATCATAAATTACTCAGTAGAAATAGTTCCGGTGATTTCAACATCAACTATAGGCACCATATCATTTTTTGGGCCGTATATATTTTATTCAATATATTCCGCTGGGGAAATCTGCATCAGGATTTTGCCTATTCCATAAAAACCAACTTGTTGGGATTCCCCATACATATGGCCCTGGCATACCTCAATATTTATTTTTTAATGCCCAAGTTCGTTTATAAAAAACGATATATCACTTATACTATTTTACTTCTGACATCTTTACTTATAGGACTTTTGGTAAAATTCAACCTTACTTACTACTTGGTAAGCAACAACGTAATGCCCGAAGCCGGAGATGTTGAAAGCCTTACATTAAATTATGCCATAGTTACCATGCTGGGGGAACTTTATGTAATGTCGTTTGTTACGGCGATAAAAATTACGGTAGATTGGTTAAATGAAAACAGTAAACTCCATGAACTGGAAAAAAGACAGCTGACCACTGAATTAAAATTCCTGAGAGCACAGGTTTCCCCTCATTTCTTCTTTAACACTCTTAATAACATTTATTCGCTAACTTTAGAAAAATCGGACAAGGCTCCCCAAGTGGTCCTAAGATTATCAGAATTAATGCGTTATTTGCTATATGCTACGGACAAACCCTATCAGGACTTGACCAAGGAAATTGAATGTATCCAAAACTATATCGATCTGGAGCGTATCCGATTTGACAATTCCTTAAAAATTGATATGAACGTTTCTGGCGATATTGAAGGAAAGGGTATTGCCCCCATGCTCCTAATGCCCTTTATAGAGAATAGCTTTAAACATGGTGCCAGTAAAAATATTGGCAGTATGTATATCAAAATTAATTTGGAAATTGTGGACGACATCCTGAATTTTGAAATAAGCAACAACATCCCCCAAAATAAGTCGAGCAACAGAATAAACCCAGAAGTTGGCGGAATAGGACTTGCCAACGTAAAAAAACGTTTGGAACTGGGTTATGAACCCAAAGATTACAACTTATCAATCTTTGAAAAAGACAAAATGTTTAATGTTATTCTTAAATTAAAAGTGCAATGAGTTTTAAGGTAATAATTATTGACGATGAACCACTGGCAATCAACATATTAAAAAACTATGTAGAACAAATCAAGGAATTGGAACTGATTCAGACCTTTACCAATGCCATTGACGCCTCTACCTTTTTACAAAGAAATGAGGTAGATATCGTATTCCTCGATATCAATATGCCCATAATGAACGGTCTTGACCTGTTAGGCAGTGTAAATTCAAAGGCTATGGTAGTTATGACAACGGCCCATGAAGATTATGCCCTTAAAAGTTTTGAATTGGAGGCCATAGACTATTTAGTGAAACCCATACCTTTCCATAGGTTTTTAAAAACCGTCAATAGAATTATCAATTTAAAGGAAGGAGGCGCCAAAAATGAAACGCCTGCGACCAATGATAATCCCAGTATTTTCGTAAAGGTGGATAAGAAAAAATTGCAGAAAATTTATTTGGATGACATTATTGTAATAGAAAGCTTAAAGGATTACATCAGGATAAAGACCAAGGCCAGCAAACATATCATCCACAAAACCCTTAGCAGTTTTACCGAAGAACTCCCTGCGGACAAATTTATCAGAATACATAGATCCTATACCATAGCCATTAACAAGATCGATGCCATTGAAGGCAACAGTGTAGAAGTACAGGGCATTAGATATACCATTGGGCGTAGCTATCTTAGCGAAGTAAAGAGCAAAATTTTACATGACGGATTGGAATAAACCGTCCAAAATACACTTAATTCTTTTTTTTTGGCAGCATTTAGCTGCTCGGGATTGTCATTTGTCGAAATTTAACGTTAAATTATTGCAAACCATCTATCTTAGAAGGTATTAATTTATTTAAAGTCAAAATGTTGTCCCATCCCGTAAGAAAATTTTTTGTCCGCTTCCCAAAACGGTTGTATTCAATACTGGCATTCCTTCCTGTTTTAATTGCCTTTGGTTGCAACACTGGGGCACAAACGTCCGGAACAACCGACAATGCTGATACCAATGGAAGAATTCCCGATAAAATAGACTTTACTTTTCACGTAAAACCGATCCTATCGGACCGATGTTTTAAATGCCATGGTCCCGATAAAAATGCCATAGAGGGTGGACTATCCCTAAACACTGCCCAAGATGCCTATATGGCATTGGGCAAAAAGAAGGATCATTACGCCATTGTTCCTGGCGATATAGAAAACAGTGAATTGGTCAATAGGTTATTTACAACAGACGAGTCCTTGCTGATGCCGCCCCCGGAATCCAACCTAACCCTCACCAAATACGAGAAGGAAATCCTAAAAAAATGGATAGAACAAGGTGCCGAATACAAAGAACATTGGGCCTTTATTGCTCCAGAAAAACCGAGCATCCCCAAAACAAATAATACTACATGGGCCCAAAATGAAATTGATCAATTTGTTTTATCACAACTGGAACAAAACGGCTTGGAACCCAGTGAAAAAGCTTCCAAGGAAAAAATGCTAAGAAGAGTGTGTTTTGACCTTACCGGGCTACCACCAAGCGTGGAACAGATAAACACTTTCGTCAACAATGATTCCCCTACTGCTTATGAAGAAATTATTGATTCCCTGCTAAACACGGTCGATTATGCAGAGAACATGTCCGCCGAATGGATGGATATTGCCCGATATGCGGACACCCATGGATACCAAGACGATTTTGAACGTATCATGTGGCCATGGCGAGATTGGGTAATTCACGCCTTTAAACAGAACATGCCCTATGACCAATTTGTAACCTATCAATTGGCAGGAGATCTTTTGCCCAATGCCAATGCGGAACAAATTCTTGCCACCGGCTTCAACAGGAACCACAAGATCACCTTTGAGGGTGGGGTTATACCCGAAGAATATCGTATTGAGTACGTAGAGGACAGGGCGGTGACCTTTGGAACCGCCTTTCTGGGTCTAACGTTGGAATGTGCCCGCTGCCATGATCACAAATATGATCCTATAAGTCAAAAAAACCATTTTGAATTGTTCAGTTTCTTCAACAATATTGACGAATTGGGACTGACCCCCGGGGGGGCGGGAAAAATTCCAAAACCCTATATGACTATTACCGAAAAGGAGAAAAACGGTGTGTTAAATTTTGTTCAACTCCAAAAATCCTCCATGAAGGAAGTTCCCGTTATGGTCATGAACGAAATGGAGGAAATTAGGCCCTCCTATATCTTGAACAGGGGTGTCTATGACCAACCCACTACTCAGGTCTATCCCAATACACCAGAGTCCATTCTACCTTTCCCTGAGGACTATCCCAAAAATAGATTGGGACTGGCCAAATGGTTGTTTCACGAAGACAATCCTTTGACCGCTAGGGTTACCGTAAATAGATTTTGGCAACGTATGTTCGGCAGAGGTTTGGTGGCATCTTCCTTCGATTTCGGCAACCAAGGCTCCTTGCCAACACATCCCGAATTGCTGGACTTTCTGGCCATCAAATTAAAGGAAGAAGGTTGGGATACCAGAAAAATATTAAAATATATGGCCCTTTCCGCAACCTATCAACAAAGCAGCAAGGTATCCAAAAAATTACAGGAATTGGACCCGGAAAACCGTCTCTTGGCACGTGCGCCAAGGTTAAGGCTAACAGCCGAATTAATTAGGGACCAAGCCCTGAAGATCAGTGGACTGCTCAACAAAGAGGTTGGTGGACCAAGCGTTAAGCCGTATCAACCCGCCGGAATTTGGGAAGCCACCACTGGTGGAGGTGGAGGAAGTACGGCCACTTACATAACCAGCACCGGAAAAGATCTATACAGAAAAAGTTTGTATACCTTTTGGAAAAGAACCGTTCCCCCGCCAAGCATGATGACTTTTGACGCGGCATCCAGGGATCTTTGTACGGTAAAACGGCAAGAAACGAACACACCCTTACAGGCATTGGTATTGTTAAACGATCCACAAATAATTGAGGCATCGCGGCTAATTGCCAAAAACGCCATTGATCGCAATACAGAAATAATTGATCAAATAAAATACATTTTCAAGCTGGCAACATCCAGATCTCCGGATGAAGATGAGTTATCCATGCTGAACAATTATTACACCAGTATGCTCCAAAAAGTGGATGAAGAAGGAATAGACCCACAGGACTACCTGTCCATTGGCGATTATGAAATAGACGAGAGCTATTCAAAAAAACAATTGGCCGCATTGGCGTTAACGGCACATACCATTTTAAACTTAGATGAAACTATAACCAGGGGTTGATCATGAGCGAAAAAAAAATTATAGAAGAACGATCCTTGATTTTAAACCGAAGGTCATTTTTAGGAAAAACGGCCTTAGGAGTAGGCGGGGTAGCCCTGGCATCCCTTTTGGGTGCCAACCTTTTTAGAAAGAATAAAAATGGCATACTTACCAAGGATGATAGTTTGGAAGGGGTGAAAGGAATTTTAAATTCACTGCATCACCCTGCAAAAATTAAAAGGGTCATATATCTGTTTCAAAGCGGAGGGCCTTCCCAATTGGAACTTTTCGACTATAAACCACTTCTGAACAAAAGACGTGGGGAAGATTTGCCGGAATCTATCAGGAACGGGCAACGGCTTACGGGGATGACGGCGGGACAGGACAAATTTCCGTTGGTCGGTTCCCTACATAATTTTAGCCAACACGGCAAGAACGGCACCTACATTAGTGATATTCTACCCTATACTGCTAAAATGGTAGATGAACTGTGCATTATAAAATCCATGTATACCGAAGCCATCAATCATGATCCTGCGGTGACCTTCTTCCAGACAGGGTCCCAACAACCCGGAAGGCCTAGTATTGGATCCTGGCTAAGTTATGGCTTGGGCAGTGAAAATGAAAACCTCCCGGCATTCACCGTTCTATTGTCGCGGGGTACAGGAAGGCCCAACGGGCAACCTTTGTACACTAGGCTATGGGGCAATGGATTTTTGCATTCCCTGCACCAAGGCGTTCAATTTAGGGCTGCCAAGGATCCTGTGTTGTATTTAAACGACCCCAAGGGCATTACCAAGGAAGTGAAACGTGAAATGCTGGACAATTTGGCCGAATTGAACGACAAGCATTATCAAGATTCAGGTGATCCAGAAATAAAAAGTAGGATTGCCCAATATGAAATGGCGTATAGGATGCAAACCTCCGTTCCCAATGTTATGGATACGGCCAATGAGCCCGATTATATCTATGAAATGTACGGACCTGAAGCCAAAATTCCGGGAACCTACGCCGCAAATTGTCTTTTAGCCAGAAGATTAGCGGAGCAAGATGTACGCTTCATCCAACTCTACCACATGGGTTGGGATCAACACGACAATCTCCCTGGAGCCATTGCCAAACAGGCAAAAGACGTTGACCAAGCTTCTGCTGCCCTGGTGGCCGATTTAAAACAACGCGGATTGTTGGAGGACACCTTGGTAATTTGGGGAGGGGAATTTGGAAGGACCAATTATTCACAAGGCCTTTTAACAGATACCAATTACGGTAGGGACCACCATCCAAGATCTTTTACCATTTGGATGGCCGGAGGTGGTGTTAAACCTGGTATTGTGTATGGGGAAACGGATGATTTTGGATACAATATTGTAAAGGATCCGGTACATGTCCATGATTTCCAAGCTACAATGTTGCACTTATTGGGAATAGACCATGAGAAATTAACCTATAAGTACCAAGGCAGAAGGTTTAGACTAACAGATGTGGAAGGCCATATTGTAAAGGATATCCTAACCTAAACCTATAACCAAAGAATGATATTACAGATTATAAGCCTTGGCCGTCTACACCCCCTATTGGTACATTTGCCCATAGGCATATTAGTACTGGCTTTTCTAATGGAACTATACTTTAGAAAAAAAGATTCAGGCACGGAACAAAAAATCATCAACTTTACCCTAGCCATTGCTGCTATAAGCACAGTATTATCTGTAGGCAGTGGATGGCTATTGGGCGAAAATGGCGGGTATGACGAAACCTTGTTGTTTAGACATCGATGGATGGCAGTTGGATTGGCCATAGGAAGCTCATTGCTATATATTATTAAAAAGAATCCAAAGACCTGGACCAAGAAAATATACTTACCCCTTTTTTTCGTGGTTATGGGACTTTTAGGCCTAACTGGTCATTATGGTGGAAGTATGACCCATGGGGAGGATTATCTATTTAAAAATGAAGAGAACACCAAAGTGGTCATAACGGACGTTGATAATGCCCTTGTGTTTAATGACATTGTAAAGCCAATTCTGGATGATAAGTGTGCAAGTTGCCATAATCCCAACAAGGTTAAAGGAGGTCTGATCATGACCAACAAAGAACAATTGCTTATAGGGGGCGACTCCGGCAGTCTATTCATGGCCGAAAAAGGTGAATCTCCCAGACTAATTCATCATATAAAACTCCCCATGGAAGACGAGGAGCATATGCCACCCAAGGGCAAGGTCCAATTGACCAATCACGAAATTCAATTATTGGAATGGTGGATAGGCCATGAAAACTGTTTTGATTGTGTGGCCGGGACTTTGGATAAAACAGAAAAGATCAGTGATATTTTAAATTCCTTGGAAGAGGACACTTCCCCAAGGGCCCTTATTGCGAAAGAGGTGGCAATGGTTCCTGATGAATGGTTGGCCTCTATAAACAACAACGGATCCATTATTACAAAATTGGCAGAAAAAAATCCACTTTTGATAGCCAACCTGTCCGGCAATAAAAGTTTAGGAAAAAATGATCTGAAAGCATTAAAAAAACATGCCGAAAACATAGTAGAACTCAATTTGGGCAACTCCAATTTTAATGACACCCTTTCTTCATATCTAACCTCCTTTAAGAATCTCACCAAACTTCAATTACAGAATACGAAGATCACGGATAAGTCCATGGAATCCATAAAGGATCTTAAACACCTGGAGTCCCTAAATATTTATGGAACCGATATTACAGATCAGGGTCTGCAAAAATTGACAACCCTGAATGGATTAAAAACATTATATCCATGGAATTCCAAAATCACCAAGGAAGCTCTGGATAGTTTTAGCAGCAAGTATAAGGAGGTCACTGTAGTAAGCATCCAGGAGGATCTCTTTACCCCCTCTAGTTTGGAACCACCAACCATAATTGCGGATACGGATTTCTTCAAGGATTCCGTTGCAGTTACCCTGGATTATTTTTTTAAAGGGGTAGACTTATATTACACCTTGGATGGTTCCACACCCGACACCACATCCAATAAATATATTGAACCCATTATACTCACCAGTTCCGTCCAGCTCAAAGCTGTTAGCCATAAATCTGGTTGGGAAATAAGTCCTGTAAAAACGGTAAGTTTTAAAAAAACGAATATTCTACCCAATTCCATAACCCTAAACAACAAACCCAACGAAAAATACAAGGGCAATGGAGGAAATACCTTGATAGATCTAAAACGGGGGACCATCAATTTCATTGATGGCAATTGGATCGGTTACGAGGGCAGCGGATTTTCCGCCACTCTAAAACTCCAAAAAGAAGAGGTAATATCCACAGTGTCGGTAGGGGCATTTTCTTCACCCGAGAAATGGATTTTTTATCCAACGGGTTTCAAAGTATGGGTGTCCCGGGATGGCGATAATTTTAAGCTGGTCCATACAGAGAAAATCCCAACGGAAAAACCCAACTCGGATACTAAGTTCCAATTTTTCGACCTTAATATTCCACCAACCAAATCCACTTTTGTTAAAGTGGAGGTAATGAGCCAACTCAAGAACCCGTCCTGGCATAACAATCCCGGGGGAAAAAGTTGGTTATTTGTAGACGAGATAGTACTTAATTAAGAATAAGGAATCCTTAGACCTCCAAAATCCCTTGTGTAACAATTGTTACATAGAGAATTTTAGATAACTTTATATTTGCATCTTAAGAATTAATATGGATTATATACTTCAACCCTGGCCTTGGTATGTCTCCGGGCCCTTGATTGCCCTGGTAATGCTAATTTTGGTATATTTTGGAAAAACATTTGGCATGTCCTCCAATTTACAGACTCTTTGCAGTATGGGAGGGGCAGGAAAATATTCGGACTATTTCAGGTTGGATTGGAAGGCCCATCGCTGGAATCTGACCGTTGTTTTGGGTGCAATAATTGGCGGCTTTATAGCAACCCAATTCTTATCGGACGGATCGGCAATTGCACTAAGTGCCGAAACTATTTCGGACCTAAATGCCTTAGGGTTTAGTGAGGTTGGGGAAACTCTTTTGCCCCCAGAAATATATAGTTGGGAAAATGTGATGAGTATAAAAGGGATTTTAATCTTGGTCATTGCAGGCTTTTTGGTAGGCTTTGGAACCCGGTACGCCGGAGGGTGTACTTCTGGCCACGCCATAACTGGCTTGAGCAACCTTCAATTACCCTCGCTCATAGCCGTAATAGGTTTTTTTATTGGGGGCCTCATAATGACCTTCTTTATTTTACCCCTTATTTTCGGAACATAAATGCGAAGAATTGATATTCATGACCCATGTGAATGCCATGATTTCCAGTTCACAAGTAAAAATAACAACAATTGAAAAGCCTAAGGCCGTTGAAATTGTTTTCATTAAAAAGTACATAAGATAAATGAAATTCTTAAAATTCTTATTGGTAGGTATCTTTTTCGGGATAGTTCTGGTAAAATCGGAAGCTGTATCCTGGTATCGGATTTATGAAATGTTCAAATTTCAAGCCTTTCATATGTACGGAATTATTGGGTCTGCAGTATTTCTAGGGGCTCTATTTATTTGGCTCTTTAAAAAATATAAGTTAAAAAGTATTGAAGGCAAAACCATGGATTTGGCAACAAAAGATAAAGGGGTTGCAAGATATATTCTTGGCGGCACCATCTTTGGCTTAGGTTGGGCATTGGCAGGGGCTTGCCCTGGTCCTATGTACATTTTAGTAGGTACCGGTGTTTTTAGCATGTTGATAGTAATTGCAGGTGCCTTGCTGGGTACTTTTGCCTATGGGTTACTTATGAAGAAACTACCTCATTAAAATGATACAAAAGGCCACGTACCCGAGGCCATTTTACCAATAGCCGGAAGCCCAATTTATGAATTCAAGTAAGGAATGGAATTAACCAGGCCTTCTCTACATTGGGAAGTCCGTTTCCATTGTTTGCCTGAAATAAGGTAAAAAGGTTTTAAAGCAACGGCTTACTAAATAATTTCAGCACTTAATCCTGCATTCAAAAGCTTAGCACACCTAGGCTTTAAATCTTTATATTCCCCTGTCTTAACAGTACATTTACCATTGTAATGTACAATTAGGGAACACTGTTCCGCCTGCTCCGGAGTATGGTCACAGGCCATAATTAAAGTTTCAATAACATGATCAAAAGTATTAACCTCATCATTGAACAAAACAATCTCATTTTGCTTAACAGTCTCCTCTTCCAAAAGTAATTCTTCCGAGACTTTTTCCTTTGTACTCATAGAATTCAATTTTAATACCTCCTAAAATACATATTTTACGGCAACCCAATTATTCTTTTCCAGATTTTTTTCAAATTTTAGCCCAGCCATACTACATCTTTCAGAAATCTGAGGTATATCCTCTTTATAAAATCCGCTCAGGAACAAAAATCCACCCTTGTTTAAGCATTTAACATAGGTAGGGATGTCTTCCAGCAAAATATTTCTATTTATATTGGCTATAATAATGTCATATTTCTGGTCTACCAGTAAATCTGCAGTGCCTTCGTAAACATTAATATGATTGCAATTGTTCCGTTCAACATTTTCTTTGGCATTGAGGTAGCACCAGTTATCTATATCTATAGCATCTATGGCAACTGCTCCTTTCATAGCTGCTAAAATGGCCAAAACCCCGGTGCCGCTACCCATATCCAAAACGGATTTCCCTACAAAGTCATGGTCCAACAAATGCTGTAACACCATATAGGTAGTTTCATGATGACCGGTCCCGAAACTCATTTTTGGTTCAATAACAATATCATATTCTACCTTAGGCTTTTCATGAAAGGGCGCCCTAACCACACATTGCTGCCCAACTTGGATAGCGTTAAAATTACTTTCCCAGGTAGCGTTCCAGTTCTCCTGCTCTATCTCCGAATAATCATAGTCAATAGAAAACAAGGGATTGGTAAGAATCTGTAGGTCATCCAGGATCGTTGGATACCAATCTTCTTTTTTAATATAGGCCTGAACCCCTTCTTCGGTTTCCACAAAGCTTTCAAACTGTACCTCTCCCAATTCGGCAATAAGAATATCCGAAGCCGGTTGTACTGGGGTTACCTTAAAATTATACTCTAGATATATAGAATTCGACATTTAATCCCAACATTTTAATTAGTCACCCTTTTTCAATCAATTATCTTGGGACATGCCTATTAGGCATCCATGGAAAACTGCTTTTTTTCTACCCAAGCGTTGGTGCTTTCAAATACCCCTTAGTGGGTAAAAGGACCCGCTGAAGTATCAAGGGGTCCTTTAAATTATCTTGTAGCACCCAAACCTCCGAATAAGGCATTCATCAACGGCTTGAATCCCACTATTTTTTATTAGCTTTTTAAGCTATTGCCTTTATTATAGCAATAAAGTCGTCCGCAACCAAGGCAGCTCCCCCAATTAAACCACCATCCACATCCGGTTTAGAAAAAATCTCGACCGCATTATTTGGTTTCACACTGCCCCCGTAAAGTATGGAGACATTGTTGGCTATACCTGCATCATAGGCATCTGTTATAGTCTTACGAATAAAGGCGTGCATCTCCTGTGCCTGTTCAGGGGAAGCAGTTTCCCCAGTCCCGATGGCCCAAACTGGTTCGTAGGCCAGAATTATCTTGCTCCAGGCAGCGGCATCTAAGGAAAATAAAGCATTTTTCAACTGGCTTTCCACAATTTTAAAATGGTTACCGGACTTACGATCTTCCAATTCCTCTCCGAAGCAAAACATCACCCTCATATTTTTTGCCAAGGCAGCGACCACTTTCTTGGCCAAAATTCCATCGGTTTCCCCAAAGTATGCCCTTCTTTCCGAGTGTCCTATAATTACCGTGTCTACCCCTATTCCCAACAGCATATTGGCAGATATTTCACCAGTGTAGGCACCACTTTCAGCAAAATGCATGTTCTGGGCAATTACCTCAATGGTGGACGATTTTAGTTTATTTACCGCTGCGTTCAAATTGACAAATGTAGGAGCTACCATCACTTCTGCCTTAGTATCTGGAAGTTTAGCGGAAAGTTCTGCCAACAACACTTCCGTTTCCGCTAAATTTTTGTTCATTTTCCAATTTCCTGCTACTATTTTACTTCTCATTTTGATTTTAATTTATGTTGTTCACTTTTTATGATCGAGGCTAATTGGCCTTTTAATTTTAGAGGCATTGCTACCAAATTATTCAAACGTTAAATCTTCCAAGTCGTTGTAATGGACTTTCTGTACAATGGTACCTTGCTTCAACACCAACACACCAGGATTGGAGCGTACAATTGTTTTTAAAGTGGTTTCATCAGTGAAATAAAAATCAAATCCCAATTGATATTCCTTTTTCATTTTTTGGGTATAATCCTTACCTGAAGCGGACATTCCTATGACCTTATACCCACTCTTTATAGCCTTATCCGTTATCTCCTTTATCTTACTATATGAGCTATAATGACTTTTTGCAAGATCATATGCTATCACCATTACCAATTTAGGTTCCTGTAGTAGGGAAGCCGACAAATCCTCACCATCCCGTTCTATGGTAAAATCATGGATTGGAGGCTCGTATCCCTTTTGGATCTCCTTGGTTTCCACATCTACAAACTCACCATCTACAGTTGGATAGTCCCCATTGGTTACCACCACCTTTTCCTCTCCATCAACGTTAAATTTCCAACTGTACTCAAAAATCGCTGCCGGAGCATTCTCCGGAACACCCATGCCGTCCTCTATGTTGGCCCCAATTTTATAAGGCCTAAAATCCAAGGCCGGTAAATGATTAAGAACATAATAGGCAAAGATAGCACTTACCAATAAACTAAGGCCAACAATAAGTCTATTGGCGCTATCACCTAAAGGCGAGCCAATATATTTAACTTTCAAAAATAGTACAATAATGAGCAGCAATAAAACTACATCCTTGGCAAAGGATTCCCAAGGTGTTAATTTAATGGCATCCCCAAAACAACCGCAATCTGTAACCTTATTAAAATAAGCGGAATAAAAGGTTAGGAAGGTAAAAAAAATGATCATCAAAAGTAGGCTCCACACAGTAAACTTGGTTCTAAAACCAATTAATAACATTACTCCGAGCAAGACCTCCAGAATTACCACAATAATAGAGATCCCCAAGGCATAGGGCATTAAAAACCCCAAATCCAGTACTCCCGGACTGAAATATTCCTCCAACTTAAAGGAAAAGCCAACGGGGTCGTTCAATTTAATAAAACCACTGATAATAAATAAAACACCTACAATTACACGACACAGAGTCACTATATATTTCATATTCCAATATAATTCCGATTATTATTCAATTGACATTATCACTTATCAGCTTTTAAAAATAGCACTTAGGATGTTGTCTTTTCCCCAAGATGTATCATTGCAAACACGGCATAGTTGATCATATCCTGATAGTTGGCATCTATACCTTCACTTACCAAAGTTTTGCCTTTATTGTCCTCTATTTGCTTCACGCGCAATAATTTTTGTAAAATTAAATCGGTCAAGGAACTCACCCTCATTTCCCGCCAAGCTTCCCCATAATCATGGTTCTTATTCTCCATTAAGGTCTTGGTGATGGAAATGTGCTTATCAAACAAGGCCACTGCTTCCGAAGCTGAAAGATCCGGTTGATCCACTATCCCTTTTTCGATTTGAATCAAGGCCATTACGGAATAATTAATAATTCCAATAAATTCGGAAACTTCATCCTCGTCTACCTTGCGGACTTCATTTTCCTGCAAACTCCTAATGCGCTGTGCTTTGATATAAATTTGATCTGTTAGGGATGGAAGCCTTAAAATTCGCCATGCACTACCGTAATCTTGCATCTTTTTTAGGAATAGGTCCCTACAAATTTTAATAACGGCATTGTATTGCTCGGAAGTATTATGCATGTAATCTTTCTAATTTGTGTAAATTTCGCTTAAAATTTTAAACTATTCAAAAATCGAGATTTAAACTTAACTACCAAAAGTTTTACTCCCATTTATCTTATAAAAAAAATGACCATTAACTGTAAAGGAAATTTAGTGGACCTAAGTACTCCCAGAGTAATGGGGATTATCAATATTACTCCCGACTCATTCTATGATGGAGGTAAGTATAAAAACAAATCGGAGATTATTGCCCAAGTAGAGACTATGTTGGCCAATGGGGCAAGTTTTATAGATATTGGGGCCTACAGTTCCAGGCCAGGTGCGGTGCATGTTGATGAAAAAGACGAACTGGAAAGAATTACACCTATCGTAAAATTATTGCTCAAGACCTTCCCGGACATCCTTTTATCCATAGATACCTTTAGAAGTAGGGTTGCGCATGAATGCCTTGCCCTGGGAGCCGCAATAATAAACGATATATCCGCAGGTGAAATGGATCCAGAAATGTTGGCAACAGTTGGAAAGCACCGGGCACCCTATATTATGATGCATATGAAAGGTACTCCTGGTACTATGCAGGACATGGTCCATTACGAAAACCTACTATTGGATATATGCTATTATTTTTCCGAAAAGGTTGCCACGGCACGGACGTTTGGTATTAACGACATTATTATTGATCCTGGATTTGGATTTGCTAAAACCCTGGAACAGAACTACGAAATTTTCAAAAAATTTAATCTATTGCACTCCCTTAATCTACCCATTTTAACAGGGGTCAGCAGAAAGTCCATGATATATAAATTACTCCATACCTCCCCTAAAGAAGCTTTAAACGGCAGCACCGCCTTGCATATGTTTGCCCTATCCAAGGGCTCTCAAATATTAAGGGCACATGACGTTAAGGAGGCTATGGAATGTATTACATTGTTTAAAGCCATTAATGGCACCGGGAATCAACTGTGACCATTTTCGAATTTCGACCATTGAAAAATTGTTCAAAAAAGGGCCAAAACATTTTTTCGAATTTGATTTGAGGTTATAGCTTATTTCCTATTTTTACAAAAACCACAGGATTGGATTTTTTAAACTTCTTAGATTTTAGCGTTACCGATATTATAGACATCTTTTTGGTGGCTATACTTATGTATTATGTTTACCAATTGGTTAGGGGCACCGTAGCCATTAATATCTTTATTGGTATTGTGATTGTGTGGGCATTTTGGAAATTGACGGAAGTTCTTGAAATGAAAATGATCAGTAGCATGGTAGGCGGGTTTATGCAAGTGGGCTTAATTGCCCTGATCATTGTTTTCCAGCAAGAAATCAGGAAATTCCTCTTAATGGTAGGCTCCACTAATTTTGCTTCAAAACGCAATTTTCTAAAACACTTTAAATTCTTAAAAGAAGACGGACTTACCATTGGTACCAATGTAGATGCTATAATTGGGGCTTGTGAGAGAATGGCTAGCACAAAAACGGGAGCTCTTATCGTTATTGCCAGAAATAATTCCTTGGATTTCGTGAAATCTACCGGAGATAAAATGTATATAGAAGTAACCCAGCCCATTCTGGAGAGTATATTTTATAAGAACAGCCCCTTACATGACGGTGCGGCGGTTATTGAGGATAATTTTATTGTGGCTACCCGAGTAATTCTACCTGTCTCCAATGAACGTACCATACCCTTGCGTTTTGGGCTAAGACATAGGGCGGCCGTTGGCATTACCGAAAAAACCGATTCCCTGGCAATAATTGTTAGTGAGGAAACCGGGCTAATCTCCTATATTAAAAATGGGGAATTTGTACTGTTTAAGGATTTGGATGAATTGGCCAGTCTAATCAAATCCGATCTACTTTAACAGCAAATTGAAATTGGAATACCTAAGCTACCTCTTCAGCCAAAAATTGGGATTCATATAAATTTTGATAATACCCTTTTTGCTTTAATAGCTCCTTATGTGTTCCTGTCTCCACTATTAATCCATCCTGCATTACCAATATTTTATCGGCCTTCTTAATTGTTGCCAACCTATGGGCTATTATAATGGAAGTACGCCCCTCGGTAATCTTCTCGGTTGCCTGTTGTATCAATTGTTCGGAATACGTATCCACCGATGAAGTAGCCTCATCCAGCACCAGAATACTCGGATTACTCACATAAGCCCTCAAAAAAGCAATTAGCTGTCGCTGACCACTGGAAAGCATGGTCCCCCTCTCCTTAATATTGTAGGAATACCCTCCCGGAAGACTGGAAATAAACTCATGGACCCCTATCTGCTTGGCCGCCAATTCCATATTCTCTATAGTGATGGTATCATTCTTTAGGGAAATATTATTGGCAATGGTATCGGCAAAGAGAAATACATCCTGCAATACCACGGCAATTTTTGACCTTAAAGAACTTAATTTGTAGTCCTTGATATTGATACCATCAATAAAAATAGCCCCTGAATTAATTTCGTAGAAACGATTGAGCAAATTAATAATGGTGGATTTTCCCGCTCCGGTGGCCCCTACAATGGCAATAGTCTCTCCGGCCTTTACCTTAAAGGAAATTCCGTGAAGCACTTCCTCATTTTCCAAATAGCCGAAACGTACGTTACTAAATTCAATATCACCCTTTACCCCATCCCTATCTATGGTCCCTACATCTTGTATATTACTGTCAGTATCCAATATTTTAAACACCCTATTGGCCGCTACCATTCCCATTTGTAGGGTATTGAACTTATCCGCAATTTGCCTCAGTGGTCTAAACAACATACTGGACAACAATATGAACATAAAAATAGTTCCATATTCCTCCTTACTAATATTGGTAACATTCTGCAGACCTCCGTACCAAACAATCAATCCAACAGTAATTGAGGATACAATTTCAGCAACTGGAAAAAAAATGGAGTTGTACCATACTGTTTTTAACCAGGCATTTTGGTGTTTTTCATTGATTTCCCTGAACTTCTCCTTCTCAATTTCTTCCCTTGTGAACAACTGCACTATTTTCATTCCTGTGATTCGTTCCTGAACAAATGAATTAAGATTGGAAACCTGTGCCCTTACCTCAATAAAAGCGACCTTCATAGCCTTTTGAAACAGTCTTGTAGCATATAGGATTATGGGCAATACGGCAAATACAATTAACGACAATTTCCAATTGACGACTAGCATCACTATTGCCACCACCAACATTTTAAGCAAATCGGATACGATGACGAAAAAACCTTCGCTAAAAATTTCACCAATCCTCTGCATGTCCGTCACCGCACGGGTAACCAATAAACCAATGGAAGAATTATCAAAATACTTCATCTTAAAGCCCATAAGATGGTTAAAAAGTTTTATTCTAATATCCTTTATTACAGATTCTCCCAACCAATTGGCGTAATAATTAAAATATAGCTGACTTAAAACTTCCCCAAGCAGAACCCCTACCATAGCCAGGGTCAAGGTCAATAATTTTTGACCATCCTTATTGGTAATGGCGTTATCAACTATCTCCCCTACCAAAATAGGAGTTAGTACGGCAAAACCCGACAGTAAAATTGCAGCGATAGCAACTCCGTAAAATGTAATCAAATATGGTCTAACGTGCCTAAGCAGGCGCTTAAACAATCTATAATCAAATGCTTTCCCCGTATCCTTATCCATTGTGATCAATAATATTTTTTGGATATTTTATTGCTGTCAAATATAATCCTTTTGCAGGTACCGATACCCCAGCCTTCCCCCTATCCTTACTGGCCAGTATATAATTCATGTCCGTTGGGGAAGATTTGCCCAAACCAACATCTACTAAGGTTCCAACGATGGCGCGGACCATATTCCGCAAAAATCTATCGGCGCTGATGGTAAAAACCAACTTCTCCCCATCTTTTGTCCACTGGGCCTTCCTAACATCACAGAGATAAGTTTTTACATCGGTGTTGGACTTTGAAAAACACTCAAAATCCTTATGTTGCACTAAAATAGCTGCAGCTTTGTTCATCTGCTCTATATTTAACGGATATTTCACATAATAGGCCCCTTCTAGCAAGAAGGGATTCTTTTTTTGAACAATCCAATATTCGTATGTACGCTCAGAAGCATCAAAACGGGCATGTGCCTCCACCGGAACCTCAACTATGGAAGCAATGGCAATATCTTCTGGAAGATAGGCGTTTAAACGATGTATTAATTCTGTTGCCTCAAAAAGTATATTGGAATCAAAATGGGCATACATCTCCTTGGCATGGACTCCAGCGTCCGTTCTCCCTGCACCCGTCAAGGACACCGTTTCCCGTAGCAATAAGGAAAAGGCATTTTCCAAAACCTCCTGTACGCTTATTGCATTGGGCTGTTTTTGCCAACCGTGATACGACCTTCCCTGATAAGAAAATTGGACGAAATATCTCAAATGAATGTTTTAGTTTTGTGGTAGGCAAAGATACTTGTTCCAACGGAGAAAAACAGATAGCTGAAATGTTTTAATATAATATTCTGATAATATAATACCACATCCATTGGCACAATTCCTTTATGTTTACAGCTCCAAAATTCCAATGCAAGACCCATAGGCAAAAACAGGTTTTCCATTTGCAATGTGCCTTCCAGGCCATAAATTAAAAGAAATATACACATGAAAAAAATACTCCTCCTTTCCGATACCCATGGCCATATGGATGAAAAGATCCTTAAATACGCCAAGGTCGCGGATGAAATATGGCATGCCGGGGATATTGGAAATTTGGAGGTTATGGATATCTTACAGGAACTAAGACCTGTAAAGGGTGTTTACGGCAATATAGATGACAACAAAATTCAGATGGAATATCCATTGGACAACAGATTTACCTGTGAGGAGGTAGATGTCTGGATGACCCACATAGGTGGATACCCCAACAAATACAATGTGCGAATAAGGGAGGAGATCAAAAAAAATCCCCCAAAACTCTTTATTTCAGGACACTCCCATATCCTAAAAGTAATGTGGGACAAAAAGTTAAACCTACTGCATATGAACCCAGGGGCATGCGGTATACACGGCTTTCACCAAATCAGGACCATGCTACGGTTTAAAATAGACAAAGAGAATATTAAGGATTTAGAGATTATTGAGCTTGGAAAAAGGGGATGATTACCATGGTCTATAAGATACTAAAGTACAAACCACAATATCCCGCTAAAAAGTGGGATTAGTTCAACCAGCAATTTTAAATTCGTTACAAGTAACTTTTTCAAACTGAGTTTCACAAAAAAAACCCGGGCACTACCCCGGGTTCACGCACTAATACTACTAAGATGTTAGGCTTAACGCAATCGATCAACAGATTTTACAAGATCTTCATCCTTTTTTATTGCCCTGTTGGCCAGGACTAAAAAAACGATAGAAAATACAGGAATCAGCATCCCAATACCCTTCTCTGAAACCAAGGTTTCTCCGGATAAGTTTAGTGATCGGTAAACGAAAAATCCTAGTAAAAAAAGATTTAATATCATATTCAACCTGTTTACCACAAATTGATTTTGTCTATTCTTAAATAAAACTATTGCCAGCAGCCCAAGGACTGCAACAGCATAAAAAGCAATGGAAACAAACACTTCATTTTCCGCAAATATCTCATTTCCTTTAGCATCCGACCACAGATTTACAAAGAACGGTACAACCGCCCCTAAAAGTATAACTACGATTAAATAAATGGTCTGAATTCTTTGAATCATGCTTTGTAAAACAATTGAGACACAAAAATAAGCGTCTTTTTAAAAATTATCACCCTAATATTGAAAATAATTTGTAATATTGCTACGTTATAAGTCAGATTACTTACCAACAGGGGATTTCATTCCCTTTATTATCCAAAAACAAAAACTACATACACTTCAAAATTTTCGTAATAAGTATAATTTATTCAAAACTTAATGTTTGAGATTTCAGATTTAAAATCAAAAAAGCTTCCCGAGCTTCAGGAAATAGCCAAGGGCCTAAATGTTGCCAAATTTAAAACTTTAAAAAAACTTGATTTGGTTTACCAAATTTTGGATGTACAAGCATCAAATCCAAAAATTGTTCAAGAAAGAACCGATGTAACAAAAGAAGAAAGCAGTACTGCAAAGCCTAAACGGTCCAGGATAATCAAGTCGAAGCCCAAAGAGGCCGAGACCAAAACTGCCGAACCCGTAAAACCAGAGATAAAATCTGTTGCACCAACAGAAAAATCGAGTACCCCCGAAGAAACCACCAAAGTGGTCGAAGATAAAAAAGAGGATACTAAACGCGAAAGAAAACCTCGCCAACACAATAATCCTGTTCCGGCAAAAAAGGAATTTCAAAAGAGTGCACCCCAGCAAAATTCGACCCAGCAAAATCCCCCGCAAGCCAACAAACCTCAGCATAAAAAAAATCCACACCATCAAAAAGGTAATATTGACAAAAACAATAGCAATTTTGATAAGGACCTAAAAAACAAATACAAAGAACCTGAATTTGAGTTCGACAGTATTATAGAAAGTGAAGGTGTCCTGGATATTATGCAGGATGGCTACGGGTTTTTAAGGTCTTCGGATTACAACTACCTTTCCTCTCCAGATGATATTTATGTATCCCAGTCCCAAATAAGATTATTTGGATTAAAAACCGGAGATACCGTACTTGGTAATGTACGTCCGCCAAAAGAAGGCGAAAAGTATTTCCCACTTATCAAAGTGAACAAGATAAACGGGATAGATCCCCAAATTGTTAGGGATAGGGTTTCTTTTGAACATTTGACCCCATTATTCCCACAGGAAAAATTCAATCTTGCAGAAAGACAAAGTACCATTTCTACAAGAATAATAGATTTGTTCAGTCCTATTGGAAAAGGCCAAAGAGGAATGATCGTGTCCCAGCCCAAAACTGGTAAGACCATGCTTCTGAAGGATATCGCCAATGGTATTGCCGCCAATCATCCTGAAGTTTATCAAATTATTCTTTTGATAGATGAACGTCCTGAGGAAGTTACGGACATGCAACGTAATGTTCGAGGTGAGGTAGTTGCCTCTACTTTTGACAAGGAAGCAACAGAACATGTTAGGGTTGCCAACATTGTATTGGAAAAAGCCAAACGCTTGGTAGAATGTGGCCATGATGTGGTTATCCTACTGGATTCCATTACCCGTCTTGCCCGGGCCTATAACACGGTACAGCCTGCCTCGGGAAAGGTCTTGAGTGGTGGTGTAGATGCCAATGCGCTGCATAAACCAAAACGATTTTTTGGAGCTGCACGTAATATTGAAGGCGGAGGTTCCTTAACTATTATTGCAACCGCACTTACCGAAACCGGTTCCAAAATGGATGAAGTAATCTTTGAAGAGTTCAAAGGTACAGGTAACATGGAATTACAATTGGATAGAAAAATTTCCAACCGTAGAATATTCCCGGCCATCGACCTTACTTCTTCAAGTACAAGACGGGACGACCTTTTACTGGATGAAAACACAATTCAAAGAATGTGGATCATGAGAAAGTATTTAGCGGACATGAATCCGGTTGAAGCAATGGAATTTATTGAACAACGATTTAGGCAAACCAAGAACAACGAAGAGTTTTTGTTGACCATGAATCAATAATCCACCGAGCGTATACTCCCTAAAAATTAGGGACAGTCTTAAAATCCCATTTGGCTTTATGGCCAAATGGGATTTTTTTGTAACCTATACCTAATAAAAAAATACATTTATTTTTTACGCAATTTTTTTAGATGTACAATAATCTGTACTTTAACAAATAATTTAACAAGTGTTTTCCCCCAACACTTACCACTAAATGATTACTTTAATTAACAACTAATTGTAAAAATCTAAATTATGAAAAACCTAAAAAAAACTTACGCAATATTATGCGTTGGAGCCCTCATTACTTTTGGTTTCACTTCCTGTGAACAGAAAAAGGAACAAAAACCAGTGACCGAACCTGTCCCCACGGAAGTTTCCGCCCCTAAACAGATTGTAAGCGTTTCCCAAGCAAAAACCATGTACGATGCCTATGGCGAACGCCGGGTACGCCTAATTGAAGGGTTTGAAAATGAACTTGCACCTGAGAAAAAATTTGATGTGGCACGTTTTGGCTATTATGACTACCATACCATAAAGGAATATATGAACTACATTGAACAAGAAGCAAAAAAGGCCAATGTGGAAATTTCCTCCCTACGCTTTTATTTTTCCAATTACCCGGATAAAAAGACCTTTGAGGATGGTAGGGCAATAAAACATCCAAAACAAAATTCATTTTTTATCATTCCAGCAGTTAAGGACAAAAATGATAGGGAATACGGGTTCTATATTAGGGAAGAGGACGATGGTAAAAATGTCCCAGTTTTACTTACTGATAATTTGGAACCTAAAAAGGACGGTGGAACGGACAATATGCAGTCTGGGGAAAGTAAATCCGAGGCCTCCTTTTTACCTACAACATCCCCTGCACCCTTCTATGCCAAAAATAAAAGTCTGGTGCTAAACGAGGCCAATATGGTTCCCCCTCCATACCATGAGGATTAACAAGCCCCATTAACCCCTTATCTAAGCAAAAATGGAAATATTGGATACTATATTGGAGAATGCCAATCAACCTCTCTATGTTGTAACCTTATTGATAGCTTTAATAAAATATCCCAAATATTACAGTACTCCCTTAAAGTATTTTCCCATACTTTTAATGTACACCTTCTTAACCGAATTATTGGGCTATTTAACTAAGAACTATGAGGTATTCCATATTTCCATTTTTTCTACTTTTGTGAAGCACAATGTTTTTATATACAATATTTACAACCTAGTTTTTTTTAACTATTTTTTCTATGTCTATTGGAGCTATATAGAGAATAAAAAATATAAAATTTACATTTTAATTGCCGCGATGTTCTATATGCTCGCTTCGCTTATAAATCCCTTTCTTCAAAACTTTAAATTGGAAGCACAGGTATACAGTTATTTGGCTGGAGCTTTTGCCCTTGTTATTTGTATCATCCTCTTTTTCTTGGAGCACCGGAATGCGTCAAAAAAATTGGACTATAGATATACAGGCATTAAATGGATAAGCATTGGACTATTAATTTTTTATTTGGGCTATGCCCCCATCAAGGCTTCAAGATTTTATAATTACACCAATCAATTGAACGAGTTTGTTCATACCAGAAGAATCCACCTAACACTGATCGTATTGATGTATGTTAGTTTTATTATCGGATTTCTAAGAATGAAACGTAAATTTTGGATTTAACCCGGCCCTAGAAAGAACTCTATCCTGCTTCTAGGAAGGGAAACAACCCGCCACATTATCCCGGACACACAATTTATAGACCTTGTATCCTTGCCAATTGAATACATTTGACCCCCATCAAACATTGGGATAAGAATCAATTATTATAGGATTTGAGTCAACATGTACTTCCATAAGTTATTAAACTTGTTATAACATTTAAAGCCTTCACCGTTTAAACTCCCCAATTGGTAATTCCTTGGGGACGCTGCCTAAGAAGAACGGATCTGAAGTACAGATTACCCTGTATCACCGGTAAATGCTTCCTAAAATATTATAGCGTAAATAAGACACATTTACCATAGACAACCCAAGAGGCAGCTATTGGATTGGGCCAAGACATGACATAGTCAATTCTATAAAATGGACAACCAATAGTATTAAACCCTAGAGCGGACCTTTTACATACTGGTCCTAATGAAAAAGTTACTATAACAGCACCAATTTGTTACATGAGAAAAAAATCGATAATAAAAGGTATTAAACCTCAGGGCCTGTCTGCCGAAAAAGGCGGGATTCGTTCAACTTGCAATTTTAAGGGCGTCTTACTGACTTCTCAAAATTGAGTTTCACTAATAAACTTTGCTAAAAAAAGAAACATGACAGCTATGGAACAAATACAATTGGAAAATATAGCCGATTGCGATTATGAAATATTTGCACTTTTAAAACAGCGATATAGCCCTCGGGTTTTTAAGGACAAAAAAATCTCTGAACAACATGTACACCAACTCTTTGAAGCTGTACGCTGGGCTGCAAGTTCCCAAAACCAACAGCCATGGCGATTCCTATATGCGGAAAAGGGTTCTAACGCCTACGCACAAATATTGGACAACCTAACAAATTCCAATAAGACCTGGGCCAAAAACGCTCCCCTTTTAATACTTACGGCATATAAGAAGGAAACCAATAATGGAAAAGAAAATTTCCACGCCCTTCACGACCTGGGCCTGGGCCTTGGGGCTATGACGGTACAGGCACAATATATGGGAATAGCTATGCACCATATGGCCGGTCTGGATTATAAAAAAGTCCAGCACACCTTCAGTATCCCCGAAGAATTTCATATTGCTACGGCCATTGCCCTAGGATACTATGGTGGGGAATTGGAAAAACTGCCCCCAAATCTTCAGGACATAGAAATTAAAGAAAGGCAACGAATGCCTCAAAACCAATTCGCATTTAAAAATTGTTGGGAGACAGACCAAACTAAATAACACGCCTTATCCAATACTATTTCCTTATATATACCGTCTTTTTGTTCACAAACTCCAATATACCTTCCATGGAAAGCTCCCTACCAAATCCCGATGCCCTTGTCCCTCCAAATGGCAACCTGGGATCGGACTTTACCATTTCATTGATAAAAAACGCGCCATCGGGGATATCGCCAATTATTTTCCGGGCAGATTTTATATCCTGGGTAAATAACATGGACCCCAGACCAAAAGTAGATTTTGCAGCCAGGGCAACGGCTTCCTGCCTATCTTTTGCCTTAATCACAGCTGCCACCGGGCCAAATAACTCCTCGTCAAATGCTGGCATACCAGGAACTACACCGGTAATTACCGTGGGTTCATAATAGGCACCCACCCGTTTATTCCCAATCCGGACCTCTGCTCCTTTGTCCAAGGAGTCATTCACTTGTCCTTCCAAGGTTTTGGCCAAGTCCTCTCTGGCCATTACCCCAATAACTGTTTGTTTGTTCAATGGATCCCCTGATTTAAGGGTTTGGATTCTGTTGGAAAATTTCATTAGAAACTCCTCATATATTGCCTCGACCACTATGAATCTTTTTGCCGCAATACAACTTTGTCCGGTATTCTGCATTCGAGCCATCACCATGGTATCCATATATTTTTCCAAATCCGCATCTTCCCATATTATACAAGCATTATTGCCCCCAAGTTCCATAACGCATTTTTTTAGATGCCTTCCTGCCTGAGCCGCAATTGCCCTACCTGCCTTCTCACTACCCGTAAGGGTAACCCCCTGAACAATAGTGCTTCCAATAATAGTTTCAAGCTGTTTATGGTCCGCCAAAATAGACTGAAAACAGCCCTGTGGATAGCCTACCGATAGAAACAGTTCCTGTAGAGCCAAACTACAGCCAGGGACATTGCTGGCATGTTTTAATATTACAGTATTACCAGCAGTGAGTGTTGGTGCCGCGAAACGAATGACCTGCCAAAATGGGAAATTCCATGGCATTACGGCCAATACACAACCTATGGGGTCGTAGCTAATAAAGCTTTCGTCAGCCTCGGTTTCTATAAGATCATCCGCTAGAAACCTAACCGCATTCTTGGCGTAGAATTCGCAGGCCCATGCACACTTTTCAATTTCGGCAATACCTTGGCTTATAGGTTTTCCCATCTCTTTCGACATTAACTCGGCATAGGATTTTTTATTTTTCAACAATTCCTTGGCCAGTTTTTTTAATAGCCCCGATTTATGCTCCAGACTTTCATTTTTCCAGTTCGGAAAGACCCGTTCGGTCTTATCCAAAACGTTATTGATATCATCATCTGAAAACATTTTATATTTTTCCATTCGCGTGCCATCATAAGGGTTCACTGATTCCACATATTCCATATCCTTTTTATATATAGTTAATAATAAAATTAAAATAGTATTGGTGCTGTATGTTGCTCCCAATAAATCGATATTTAAAGATAGTCAATACTCATTTTCTTACTGTTCCTTTACGGACAAATAGTATCCCAAACGCTAAAAAGGAAAATAATAAAACAACCATGAGAACAATAGCTGCTAATAATGTACTGTCATAAGAGTCAATAAAATTCAGAATACAGCACAACTTTTTTAAGTGTACCAGGTAACTTTGATATCAAGAAAAAAAAAGCATTGCCAAAATTTGGTGATCTTTTGAATCCTAAATTTCTGGGGACATTTAGGGATAAACATATTTTTCATTGAATTACTACGAATAATAACAGTAATTCAGTAAAGATGGTTAGGTTGGTTGTTAATGGTTCCGATACGCTTAAGTATCGGAACCATTTTTATTGAAACCGCTGCAATTATATCCGTATATTTAAAGGTAATTGAGTTAATCCCCAAAACCTTTGAAACTACAACTAAAAATGAGGACATGGATCTAAAGATAGACGAAGCCTGGGAGAAAATGATCAAGAGACTGGCATCCTGGGCAGACAGTTTAATAGTGAATTTGCCCAACATTATTTTAGCACTGTTCGTTTTCACCATTGTAATCCTACTATCGAAATATTTTGCAAAACTCACATGGAAACTCTTGGAAAAAAGTAGTTTGCAAAAATCCATGAAGAACGTAATTGCCAAATTAATTTCAGTTTTAATCATTCTAACTGGATTATTTTTAGTGCTAGGAATCCTGGACCTTAGCAAAACGCTAAATACAATTTTAGCCGGTGCAGGGGTAGCAGGTCTTGCTGTAGGTCTGGCTTTACAAGGCGCTTTGGCCAACACTTATTCCGGTATTGTACTTTCCTATATTAAACATATAAAATTTGGGGATTGGATAGAAAGCAACAATTATGAAGGTGAGGTGGTCGATATTGACCTTAGGGCCGTAACCATCAAGCAATCGGACAATAATCTAGTTTATATTCCCAATAAATTGGTTTTGGAGAACCCAATAAGAAATTTCTCTACCACAGCCCAGTCACGTGTAATCCTTAAATGCGGTGTTGCCTATTCCTCCAATTTGGAATTTGTACGCAATTTGGTATGCAAGACTATTATCTCCAATTTTGACAGTGTGGAAGATACCAGGGAAGTAATTTTTCTTTATACCGAATTTGGAGATAGTTCCATCAACTTTGAAACTCGATTTTGGATTCAATCCACCTCCTCCCTAGAGGTACTAAAAGCCAAAACTATCGCCATGATAGCCCTTAAGAAAGCATTTGACGATAACAACATCAATATTCCATTTCCTATTCGAACGTTGGATTTCCCAGACTACTTCAAATCCAACAATCCCATAAATGATTGATTAAAAACAATTTACAATTAAATCTTTTGTGTTAACCATTAATGTGATAACGTTAAACAACTCAATTGATTATCCCGAGATTTGTGTCAGAGATTGTTAAAAGAACAATTTATAGTATTAACCTAAAAAACACATATATCATGCTACGATGGACAGTAACATTTGTAATATTGGCAATAATCGCCGCAATTTTCGGATTTGGGGGAATAGCAGCAGGAGCTGCCAGTATTGCTAAAATCCTATTTTTTATTTTCTTGATTCTCTTTGTAATTTCTTTATTTACAGGAAGAAGTAAGATCTAAGTAAGACACTTTTTTAAATACATTAAAAACAAATCAAGTACGTAACGTACGTAATCCTAAAACTATAAAAATGAAAAAATCGATAATATACTTTCTATTCACACTCCTATTTACTGTTTCTTTAGCCACCTTTAGCAGTTGTAGGGAAGAAAAAACCACAGGTGAAAAAATTGAGGATGGCATAGAAAACGTGGGCGATGATATTGAGGAAGGTGTGGAAGAAATTGAGGATGAAATAGACGATGCCACGGACGACAATTAAGAAATTCTCTTTGGTTGGTTAGATTTTATTTTGAACGGACATTTTCCATCACGGAGCTTGTCCGTTTTTTTCGCTCCACAGAAATAAAACATGTACAACATCTTTCAATACAAGTTTTGCCAATAATTTTTGGTTGCATAAAATAGATCCTTTTACCAAGGATTCAATGAAAAGAACTATTTGAGAATAATTAAAAAATATGAAAATGAAGAATCAGTTTGCAAAGAACGAAAAAGAAATTATAGACGAATATCAAAAAAAAGGCTTTAAGGGCAACTACCGGGTAGAAAAAATGAAACTTATAGATCTAAAGACAAAAATTGGATATTCGCCGGAAAATGTCACTATTTTGGAGGAATATCGCTTCGAAGGGATGAGCAATCCATCGGACATGTCCATTTTATATATTTTGGAAACAAACGACGGCAGTAAAGGCACGGTATTGGCCAATTATAGTCCATCGAGCAATATTGAAACTGCTGAATTTTTTAAGGAAATTCCAGAAAAAAATTACCTGACAAACTAATAAATATATTACCTAAATAAGCTACGTCAGCTAGGAAGGTTAAAGGTATCGTTAGGGGCAAAGTTTGGCTTAGGTATCAATTTGGAATTCAATTGTTAAATAATTCCCTGAGCAGTTTAATTCAATTTAAAAATTCATCATCTTTGTGTATAACGCCTTTATCGTTTTCCCCTATAAAGAGGAATCGATGTTACAGGCCCATATTATATGCAATTAATGAGAATTTATCTAAAATTTGATTTTAACCTTGTCTGTAAAGCTGTTCTTCAGGAACAATTGGACGCCTTGGGAATGAAATATACCATTCATGGTGTTGGTGAAATTGAATTTAGTAGACCGCCTACACCAAAGGAAGAACAGGAAATGGCCTCGCTCTTGGGAAATTACGGCATAGAAATTATGGATGACCAACAAATGGCCTTGGTACAGCGAATTAAAGATTCCGTTACAGAATGGATCAATGATGTGGAGAACCCTAAGCTTTATAATTTCTCCACCTATCTTTCTGAAAAACTGGATTATTCATATACCTATTTATCCTCGGTATTCTCTGAAGCTACCTATTCTTCCATAGAGAACTTTGTGATTTTAAAAAAAATAGATTTCGCCAAAAGTTTAATCCTACAAAATAACCTAACCTTAACTGAAATAGCGTATAAGCTAAACTATAGTAGCGTATCACATTTATCGGCCCAATTTAAAAAGACGACGGGACTTACCCCTTCCGCCTTTCAGAAAATAATCCTGAAACGGAAAGAAAGAGCCTTAACCCAAAAATAACCATACCAAAACATGCCTCTACATACGCTAAACATAGCCTTGGCCGATGATGACGATGATGACAGAACATTGTTCAAGGAAGCTATGAACGAAATAAAAATTAAGACTAAATTATCGCTTTTCAACAATGGGAAAGAGTTAATGGATTATTTGATCCTACCCAATGTGATATTGCCTGAAATAGTCTTTCTAGATTTAAACATGCCCATTAAAAACGGAATGCAGTGTCTCTATGAAATTAGAAACCACCCTAGACTCCATGATCTATTGGTAGCTATCTATTCAACATCCTCATCAGAGGCCGATATTGAAGAAACTTTTGTGAACGGGGCTAATATTTATATTAATAAGCCCACTAGTTTTGGTGCTCTTAAACAAGCTATTGAAAAGGTTCTACAGCTCAACTGGCAATACCATACCTCGGCCTTGAACAAGGATAATTTTTTATTACGGATCTAAAGGAGTTACGGCATGCCAATAAGAAAAATAACATCCTCTCCAAAAGTTCTTGCCGTCTCCCTTATTTTGGCCATTGCCCTTCTCATGTTTCTCGGGAGCATCAGTTACAAACAAATTGTACAACTTGGGGAATCGGCAGATATGGTTTCCCATTCCCTGGAGGTGGACATGGAAATAAATCAGCTATTTTCCTACTATGCCCAAATGCAGTCCACGGAACTTAAAAACTTGCTGTCCCAAGATACCTTGGGTATTTCTTCCTTTGAAAATTACAAACCGGAAGTACAGGAGTCTTTTCAAAAACTAAGAAGATTAACCCAAGACAATGAACTACAGCAGAAAATACTATTTTCTGTACAATCCTGGCAGGACAGCCTTTATAATTCCCTAAAAATTATAGCAGATATTCCATTTCAAAAAACAAATTATTCTGCCAGTGATAGAGAAAAAATCACTAAGGTTTCAAAATACATTACCCAATTGAATCTGCTCAGAAATCAATTGTACCAAGAAAAGCAGATACAACTTGCCCAACGTAAGGAGGAATATAGGTCCCAAATTTCATTTACGCCATTAATGACCTTGCTCCTGGGTATGTTTGCCTTATTTATCTTTATTATTTCATTTCTACAAATTAACAGACAGCGAAAAAAAACAGTTACTGCGGAGAAATTTCTTCAAAATATTTTGAGCAGCACAGACAATATTATTAGTTATTTTTTGCCTATATATAATACTACGGGACAGGTAAAAGATTTTACCATTGTATTTTCCAACGAAAAAATTGAATCGGTCCTCGGACAAAAATCCCACCAAATAGAGCAATGTAAAATGTCCGAATTAATTCCTATTAATTTTGAGAACGGCATTTTTGACGAATTGTCCAAAGTTATTACAGAAGGAACTACCCGTAAATTTGAAAAATATTTTGAATTTAATGACAATAAGTTTTGGTTCAAGACCACGGCCGTTAAAATGGAAAATGGGGTTTTAACAACTTCTGTGGATACTACTGCGGAAAGAAAGTTTACTCAAAATCTAAAGGTTTTGAACGAACAACTGGAAAAGCAGAACCATAACTTGATCGAAACCAAATCCTTCTTGAACAATATCCTGGAAAGCACCAGTAACACCGTTAGCCATCTAATTACCGAAAGGGATTCAAATGGCCATATTATAGATTTCAAATATTTATTCACCAACACCGAAAGTGAGAACCTTACAGGAAAACAGGTGGATGAAGTGATTGGAAAGTCCATCTCCAAAATTTATCCTTTTGTACATGAAACCGGACTATACGACCTCATGGTAAAATGTGCCAACAACGGCAGCATTGAAATACATGAAACCGAATATCCCTTAAAAGATAAACGCGTGTGGGTCCATACTACCATCAATAAGCTAAACGATGGTATTACACTAACTTCTTATGACAGTACTCAAATAATTAATGCCAAACAACGATTATTGGAGCTTAATGAACAATTAACAGTACAAAATTCTATTCTGAATGATGCAGAAGCGGTGGCCAAAATAGGTAGCTACCGATGGAATATAGAAACCAAGGAAGCCACCATGTCCGATAACTTTTTCAGGTTATTGGATTGCGAACCCAATGAATTTGAGCCGACACCTGATAACTATAGACACTTTGTGCACCCAAAAGACCTCAAGCTTTACGACGAAAAATTAAACTTGGCCTGGGAGAAAAAAATAATCGGCAATTATACATATCGTATTATAACCAAAGGAGGGAAGGTAAAATACCTTCACAATACGGGCCATTTTTTAAAGACCGAGTTTATTGGAGTGGTAAAGGATATTACCAAAGAACTTAAAAATGAACAAAAGCTAAAGGACAAGAACCTGGAACTAAAACGCACCAATAGTGAATTGGAATCCTTTAACCGTGTTGCCAGCCATGACCTTCAGGAGCCTTTAAGAAAAATACAGATGTTCATATCAAGGATTACGGATTCCGATTCCTCCAGTTTTACAGAACAACAACTGCAATACATAGACAAAGTAAAATCTTCCGCCAACCGTATGCAGACCCTTATAAAATACCTATTATCCTATTCCAGGCTAAGCAAGAAAAAAAAGGACTTTGTACAAGTAGACCTGAATCTAGTGTTGGATAAAGTTCAGGAAGATCTGGAGGCCCCAATTAGGGAGTCCGGGGTAGAATTTATTCTTGGCGATCTGCCCGAAGTGAGAGGTATCCCTTTTCAGATAGAACAGCTTTTCAACAACCTGATTTCAAATTCCATCAAATATCACAGTATTCTCGATACTCCGAAAATAGAAATCGAATGCGAGAAAATGGAACGCAATTCCATTCCTGATGACTTTCACAAGAAAGCCAAGGAGTATTACTGCATTTCCGTGAAGGATAATGGTATTGGCTTTGAGCAGGCCAATGCCCATAAAATATTTGAACTCTTCCAACGCCTTCATCAAAAAAACGAATATTCGGGCACAGGAATAGGATTGGCTATTTGCAAGAAGATTGTGGAAAAACACAAAGGGCATATTGCGGCCTATGGGCTTATAAACAAAGGTGCTACCTTCAACATCTACTTACCGGTTTAAAATCCCAATACGGTATAGAATCCAAAGGATACTTCTCCCCCCATTTCACATCAACAATAAAAGGTATTAAACCTCAGGGCAGGCCTGTCTGCCGACATAGGTAGGCCTGTCTGCCGACATAGGTAGGCCTGTCTGCCGACAAAGGCAGGCCCTGAACCCAATAATAGGAATCGACCCTAGGGTCGAGGTATTGAACCTAGATCCCGCCGAAAAAGGCGGGATTAGTTCAACCTGCAATTTTAAGTGCGTCTAACTGACTTCTCAAAATTGAGTTTCACTAATAAAACCAATAGCATTAAGTACGCTCTTTGGTAGTTGTATACCCACCTCTTACCTATATCCTAAAAACAGTATCGAGTTCTGTCTCGCCCCAAGCTTGGGCCCAACATATTACTAGCCTGTTCTAAAAGAAATATCCTTACCTGTGCTCCCTGATATTTAAGCGAAATTCCGCTACACAAACAACGATGGTTCTTAATGGTCATTGATTGAACCTACCAAATTTTTGCATTTTTTTAAGGAAATAAGGTCGATTTAATGGAATTATATAACAGAATATAAAAATTGTATAACACAAAAGGAGCCCTCTGTAACGAACTTTGTTTCAAACAATAAGAACTATAAACACAACCAACATGAAAAAGACATCAGAACCATATCAACTCAATTCAAAAATCGGAAAAAGCTGGACTTTGGATTCCATGGACAACAAAAATTATGACCTCCCGGATAATTTCATCATGGGTATGACCAATGGCAAATCAGAATCAAACTGAGATAGATATCCATTTAATCGGTAAGACCAAGTGGCTTAATTATGATAAAAAAGAAAATGTCCAAAATATTGATAATCGCAGCAATACTATTGCTCTTTCTATGGGCCATTGGCTTTTTTATAGTAAACGTAGGCTTTTTAATACACCTGCTCCTCCTTCTTGCTGTGGTACTATTTATTGCTAGGGTAATAAGAGACAAATAAAGTAATAATTCTAAAATACGGAAACATGAAAATTGTATATCTTAAAACGAACAACATAGCCAACATATTTAATCAGTTACAACAAGACTTGGGGGGAACGTTAAAAATTCGCCCACAGGAGTACAATTTAGAACTTGACAATAATTTGGTCAGCGGTGTCATAAGCGGAGTTTCCTTTAAGAACAATATTTCCTTTATGGAATATGACATTGTCTTTAAGGAAGATATGCTTCTCATCAATAATATGCCAATTACCAACCCTATTCACTTTATGTACTGTGCCAAGGGAAAAATTAGTCATAGTTTCGGTATCAAAGGAGAAAAAAGACTTCTGAACCAATTCCAAACAGGAATCTTTTCCAGTGACCCTAGCAAGGCCACGACCTTGTTCTTTAGGAAAAATGAAGTGGTTAAGCTTTCCAATATAATGGTAGACACCCATGAAGTTGCCCAAGATGATGATGATACCGACCTACTGAGAAATCAGTTACTTAGAACATTTATGCCCAAATCAGGACAGAACATTTTTGCCTACACCGGTTCCTATAATCTTAAAATAGCCGAAAAAATGCAGCAGTTAGGGGCCATCACCCAAAAAGGACTGGTCCGAAACCTATTGATAAAAGGAATTGTGCACGTTATTTTGGCCATGGAAATCCAACAACACAAGGAAGATAAAAAGAAAGCAAAAAATAATTTCGGTTCCTTGACCAAAGATGAAATGGATGATATAAAAGAGCTGTCCAATTTTATTAAGAACTATCCGGAAATTCAATATAGCCTGAAATATCTTAGCAACAAATCCGGTCTTTCACCAGCAAAACTACAGGAAGGTTTTAAACTGCTATTCGATAGAACGGTAACTGATTACATTAGGAATGTAAGGGTGGAGACCGCAGAACACCTTATTAAAACTTCCGACCTCAACATTTCAGAAATAGTATATAGTGTTGGCCTAACTAGCAGAAGCTACTTCTCCAAAATATTCAAAGAAAAATACAGTTGTAGTCCTAAACATTATCAGGACCATCAAAATTCGTTAGCTGTTACAGCCTGATATATTTAATAAGTTTATTTACACAACCAGTCTTTAGACTGGTTTTTTTGTTTTATCAAATAGGTCCCAACCCACACATCCCATTTGACTCTCCAATTCCCATCATCACTGGCTACGGAATATTAATTACTGAATGTTCGAGACTGCGCTTAAACTCCCATATTTTACAAAAAAACGGCAGGATAAATTCCCGCCGTTTCTCAATAACTTAAAAAGTCCAATCGCCTATTTAAAGGTCTTGAGGGAAGCCCTTAACATCCAGGACATTTGCTCATGTAATTGCATGATTCCGGTTATAAAATCGGCGGTACCCTCGTCATTGTGCTCCTCCGCATTTTCACTGATATTTTGTCTAATGAACTTGATAATTGTCTCATGATCTTCCAATAAAACTTCCATAAAACTGGAACTATCGTTCTTTTTTGGGCTTTCATCCTTTAAATGTGATAGTTTTAAAAATTCATTCAAAGTCCCGGGAGAATAAAACCCCAACATGCGGATTCTCTCGGCAACCTCGTCTACAATTTTCTCTATCTTATTGTATTCTTCCTCAAAAAAAACGTGTTTGGTATGAAAGTCTATTCCCTCTACATTCCAATGTGCATTCCGCAATTTGGTATATAGCAAATACTCATCTGCCAAAAGTTTGCCCAGCATTGCCACTACGGCTTTTCTATTGTCTTTTTTTATTCCGATAGTTGCTTGTGTTGTTTCCATAATACTTAACTGTTTTTATTTTTTGTTAATAAATACAAGTTAATGGGCTTTCACCAGAAACCTTGATGCTAACGATTATTTCATTTGCTCTATTTGGGCAAGGTTTATAGGAATCCGATTAACATGGAACAAAGAACAAAAATCCATTGCCATAAGGTAGCTTTAGAGTCCTTACTTGAAAAGGAATAGCGAGGCATTCTACAGTGCTTTTAATGCCTGTTTCAAGATAGGATTGCAGTCCGAAGAGAGAAAGAGAAGGAGAGCGTGTGTATGATCCAAAAAAGTAGCCCTATTTCTGGATCTCCCATCCAATTTTTAGCCATGGTTATTTTTGTTAAAAATTAATCTTTTTCCCCATCACCGGTAAGTGTATTTACCATCCCGTCCATTACATTGAGCCACAAATAATTAAAGAAAGATTTGGTTTTATCCCTCTCTGCATATATTTCCCCATATCTATAGCCCATTTTATCTGATTTGGAACCATCATTGGTAAATATATTCCCTACGAAAGTCAATAATTTGTTCACTCCCATCCTATCCTTTTTAAGGACCGTAAAACGAAAATCCTCATAGTTCATTTTCATATCCCCACTGGCACTAACCGCATCGCCACTAAGCGTAAAATACAGCTCTTCTACATCGCCCTCGGCCTCCGCACGAAGATTGGATCTCAGAAATTGATTAATACTTTTAGACTTAAAATTGGTAACCATGCCAGACACAAAAAATGGATCGTTTCCCACTTTGGAATCAAAATTCCATGTTAGTTCTATCGGAGCTTCGCCCATCAGTTTTGCCTTGGCCATAATCTCGGTCTTTTCTTCATTTTCATAAATATTGGAAACATTGCTCATTGAAGCCTTAAGATCGGAAAATACAATCTCTCCCGGAACCGTTCCAGTTTTCACCAATTCCGAATAGGCTATATATCCATCCTTGATCCTAACCTCGGAAATATTTAAATCTACCGGCAACTCGCGTAACATTTGGCTGTACAGTTTTTTTTGTTCAAAATCATCCTGTACAAGCTTATCGCGATAGATTTGCATTTTTGGGTTTTGGATGACGACCGATTTGGTATTCAGGAAAAAACGTTCGGCCCTAAATCCGAAATCCATGTTCACCAGCCGGACCTTAGGGATTTCCAAATCGATGTAATCATGTTCTTTATCCAATTTTTTGGAGAGAGTTCTCTTGTTATACTTGGACTTCAAAGATAAATTGCTCAATTGCAACACCCTCTTATCGATGTTGGTACCACTTAGGCTAAGCGCTTCATAGGGTCCAAGGTCAGCATACACCTTTCCTGTATTCAATTTGTAATCTCCATAGGAAAATGGGATTTTATGAGTTACCGTTTCCTTGTCCAGTTGTAGATTTTCCAGAGACAAATTGAAGTTTTCCACTGTAAATTTTATGGTGTTTGTCTCATTTTGAATATTCACGATTTCACCGTCCTCAATTTCCAAATGGTCCAAAACAAAAACCTTCTCTGTTCCAGTCTCCAAAGGCTTATCTGAAGTAATTTTGTTGGTCGTATTATCGTTATAATAACGCACCTTGGGGTTAAGCAACTTTATTTTATCGGCCCCAATAGTGTTTCCCAAAATATAATTGTAATAGCCAAAGCCTTCCATGCTTATGCTTTCCAAATGCATTTCCGTATGTTCATTACCAGCGTTCCTATTACTTATATCCAAGGTAACATCGGTTATTAGCAAGGAACCTGTAAGTAGGTTTACTTCTATTTTATCATATACCAAATGAATGTGGTCTGGTATTTTTTTATTCAGGAGATTCTCCACATATCTCTTGGCGCTAAATTGCAGGACGGCAAATAAAAGTAGCATAAGGGCCATTGCAATAGCGATGATCCAAACTATTTTGTTTTTTGGTTTGCGGTCGGCCATAATCAGTTGGAGAGTTAAAAACTATTATTCCCAAAGTTCGGTCTTACAGTTTTAATTAATGACCCAACAAAATTAAATATTGACTTTTTCCAAAGTCGGTCCCTTTCAATATCAATGTAGTTATAATTTGTTTTGATGGGGACAATGGGAAATCCTCAACATATTTAATCTTGTAAAAAATAAATTTCAAAATCATGAAAAAAATACTGAGTATATTAACAGTTATATCTATGACCATAGCAGCGGCCAATGCCCAATCAGTTGCCAAGAACGCCCTAGGTCTAAGGCTCGGGGACAATGACGGATTTGGAGGGGAAGTGTCCTATCAAAGAGCTATATCCAATAACAACAGGCTCGAATTTGACCTAGGTTGGCGCGATTCCAACAATGTTGACGCCTTTAAATTGGTCGGACTCTATCAGTGGGTAATGCCTATTGAAGGTTTGTTTAACTGGTATGTTGGTGCAGGTGCGGGAATTGGCTCCTTCGATTCCCCTGGTGGAGACGGTGCCTTTGCCCTTATTGCCGGAGATATAGGTATAGAATGTAATTTTGATTTTCCTCTTTTGCTGTCCTTGGACATACGCCCAGAGTTGGGTTTTAACGATAGTTATTCCGATGATCTGGATTTGGATATCGCTTTGGGTATCAGGTACCAGTTCTAAAACAATTGAAATAAAAGATAGCATTTACCCTAGTATCAATTTTCTTGATTTCTAGGGTATTTTGGTTCTATAGCCACATATGGCCTACCAATACTTTTAATTCCCATGTTGGTAATAGGGGGGTCTTAAGCTTTCCAGTTCCAATAATACTTGTTACTTCATTAGAGTTTGTCTCCAAAGTTTTTTAAATTACTGAATTAAAATCGGTCAAACTTTTATAAAAATGAAAAAACTGGAAGGACAGCTCGTAATCGTTACGGGTGGAGCAAGAGGCATTGGTGAAGGAATCTGCAAGGTATTTTGCAATGAAGGCGCCACGGTGGCCTTATGGGATGTATTACAAGATGGGCAACAAACCGCAAAAGTAATTGCGGACTCCGGTGGAAAAATATTTTATCAAAAAGTAGATGTTACCGACCAAGAATCTGTAGACAGAGCGGTTGCCAAGATTATTGAAGAATATGGTAGAATTGATGTTCTGATCAATAACGCAGGTATTATCCGTGACCGTTCTATCCTAAAAATGAGTCGTGAGGAATGGGATCAGGTAATGCGTGTCAATGTAGATTCGCTTTACATTACTGCTAAATCCGTAGTACCCCACATGAAAGCAGCCAATTATGGACGTATAATTTCAGCATCGTCCATAAATGCCTTTCATGGCGCTTTTGGGCAAACCAACTACAGTGCCAGTAAGGCAGCCATAGTAGGCTTTACACATTCGCTTTGTAGGGAAGTTGGCAAATACAACATAACGGTAAATGCCGTTGCCCCTGGCTTTATTAAAACTGAAATGACGGATTCAATGCCAGAGGATGTTATACAGGCAGGGATTTCGATGATTCCCGTAGGCCGGATCGGCACCCCGGAAGATATGGGACACGCCTATTTGTTTCTGGCATCAAAAGAAGCAGGATTTATAAGTGGCCATACCCTACATGCCAATGGTGGTGCCATGCCTGTTTAATGTATGCCCATACCTTTATGATATAATAAGAACTCCAATAAAACAAGTAGATGCAAACAAGAATAAAACAAAAATTCGATCTAAGGAACAAAGTGGCCATTGTAACGGGTGCCAGCAAAGGCATAGGTGCATCTATTGCCAGAGGGCTAGCCGAATACGGTGCCAAGGTGGTGATTAGTTCCCGTAGCCAGGAAGCGGTTGATGAAGTAGCCAACAATTTGAATGCGGAAGGCTTCGACACCTTGGGAATAGCCTGCCATGTTGGTGATGAAACCCAATTAAAGGAACTGGTGGAAGAAACTGTAAATGCTTACGGAGGCGTGGATATTCTTGTGAACAATGCCGCTACCAATCCGTTTTATGGCCCCTTGGATACTATGGAGAATGCTTTATTTGACAAAATAATGGATATAAATGCCAAGGCCCCTTTTCTATTGGCCAACCTTTGTTATCCCATTATGAAAAAAAACGGAGGCGGGAGTATCATCAATATTGCTTCAGTTGAAGGAATGAAACCGAGTGCTGGATTGGGGCTGTACAGCGTTAGTAAGGCGGCTTTAATTATGTTGACAAAATCACAGGCCGTGGAATGGGGCAAATTTGGTATCCGTTCCAACGCAATTTGTCCAGGACTTATCAAAACCAAATTTAGTTCTGCCCTATGGCAAAACGAAAAAATATTGGACCAAGTAACACGCCATTTACCGGCAGGAAGAATGGCCGTTCCGGATGAAATGGCCGGCCTGGCCTGTTTTTTGGCTTCCGAGGCATCCAGTTATTGTACCGGGTCGATTTTTACAGCCGACGGGGGCCACATGATCGCTGGAGGGTTCAATTAGCAATCAGGCCAGAGCCCGGCAAACACCAAACAATTTAATTAGACAAAAACCAACCAAATGGCAGAAGAAAAACCAATCAATGAGGCTTATTCCACAGAAATTCCACAGTTATCGGATCTGACCCGTTACCAAGGAAAGGAATTGGGGGTATCCAATTGGATGACCATAACCCAGGATATGATCGACACCTTTGCCAAAACAACAGACGATAATCAATGGATTCATATAGACCCTGAAAAATCCGCCAAGTATTCTCCTTATAAAAAAACGGTGGCACATGGCTTTCTAGTACTGTCACTGGCCTCAAAATTTTGTTTTGAAACCCTCAGGATCAAGGATATTGCCATGGGAGTAAATTATGGATTGGACAAAGTAAGGTTCATGAATGCCACCCCTGTAGGCGCCTTGTTAAGGGCCCGAGTGTCCTTAATGGAATTCAACCCTTTTCAAGGTGGGGCCAAATACAAATTGAAGCTTGTATTTGAGCTTAAGGGCGAAGAAAAACCGGCATGTGTAGCCGAATTTATTGCCCAAGCCTATTCAAACTCCAAGAACGGGAAAGCAGATCCCGCAACCCACAAAGACGCACCTAGAAAAATTGAAAGCAAGATCAATGAGAGTGTTCTTTTTGAAAAGGAAAGCGATATCGGAATCATTACCCTTAACAGGCCTTCAAGATACAATGCGGTTACGGACGATGTGGTACAAGGAATCACCCAGGCCATGAACCTAATCCGAAAAGATGACGACATACGTGCCGTGGTCATTACGGGAGCCGGCAAGGGGTTTTGTGCAGGTGCGGATATGGCTGTCTTTGGTCAGATTACACCCGAGGAAGGGAGGGCATATATTACCAGTACTTACCAACCACTGATGCGCACGCTTTTTACACTTCGCAAACCTATTATCGGGGCCATTAACGGCACTGCGGCCGGTGTAGGTGCTTCCTTGGCCCTTGCGTGCGATTTAAGGGTAATGTCCGAAAGCAGTGCTCTGTTATATGCTTTTATCAATATTGGACTTGGCCCCGACGGTGGCGGAAGTTGGCTTTTGGCAAGACAGGTCGGATATAGCAAGGCATTGCAAATAGCCGTGGAAGGCAAAAAAATAATGGCAAAGGAATGTTTAGACCTTGGCCTCACCAATAAGTTGGTACAAGGCGACTCGGATTTGCTTAAAACGGCCAAAGCCTGGGCCCATGAATTGGCCAAACGCCCTACCCTAGCCCTTGGCGTCACCAAAGAGGATATGTTCTATGCCATGGGACACGATTTGTACGACACCATTGCTTATGAAGCTGAAAAGCAAGTGGCCACCTTTGGGAGTAGCGATTTTAAGGAAGGTGTCAACGCCTTTTTGGAAAAACGTCCCGCTAAATTTACAGGTAAATAATATTGTTTGTAAATATTGATACCTAATCCCACAGGTATTCCAAACTCATTTCACATAAAGACCGGAACCTGTAAAAAACAGAATAGATGAATTTCACCGAAATTAAAAATAGGATAAAGTCCTTTGTTCAGGATGAATTATTTCCTTTGGAACCCTGGATTTTAAATTGCTGCTGGGATGAAAAATTACCAAAGCTCAATGAACTGCGCCAAAAAGTAAAGGCCTTGGGGCTTTGGCTACCTCAGATTCCTAAGGAATACGGCGGATTGGGACTCACCAATTCCCAGCATGGGGAAATCAGCGAGATTTTGGGCGCCAGTCCCTACGGACATTATTGTTTTAATTGTCAGGCCCCTGATGCGGGCAACATGGAGATATTGATCGAATTCGGAACCGAGGAACAAAAAGAAACATACCTCCAACCTCTTCTAGCAGGAGATATTAGAAGTTGTTTCGCTATGACCGAACCCAATTTTGCGGGCTCCAATCCGGTAAATATGGGTACACTGGCCTTCAAAAAAGAAGGTCACTATGAAATAAACGGTCATAAATGGTTTACTTCAGGTTTTGATGGGGCTGCCTTTGCCATTGTAATGTTGATAACCAATCCAGAAGCGGCAGAAATGCATAAAAAAGCAAGTCAAGTTATTGTCCCCACCAATGCCTCAGGTCTGGAGTTTATAAGAAATATTCCCGTTATGGGTCATCCGGGAAGTGGTTGGGAGAGCCATTCAGAAATTAAATTCCATAATACAAAAGTACCATTGAGCAATGTTCTGGGGGCCGATGGTGAAGGGTTTACCATAGCCCAAAAAAGGTTGGGACCGGGGCGTATCCACCATTGCATGCGATGGATGGGGATATGTGAACGCTCTTTTGACCTAATGTGCCAACGCGCCCTATCAAGGGAATTGGCATATGGAAAAACATTGGCCGATAAACAGACCGTTCAAAACTGGATTGCCGAATCCCGGGCCGAAATTAATGCCGCCCGATTGCTTATCCAGGATGCTGCACAAAAAATTGATACACAGGGCGCCTATAAAACCCGAAAGGAAATTTCCATCATTAAATTTTACTGTGCCAACGTGCTCCAAAAAGTAGTGGACCGTGCCATTCAAGTCCATGGCGCCTTGGGCCTTACAGACGATACTATTTTAGCTTTTTACTACAGGCACGAACGCGCTGCCCGTATTTATGACGGTGCAGACGAGGTGCACAAAAGCAGCTTGGCCAGACAAATTTTAAAAGAATACAGAATTTAAAAGCTATGTTGAACACTTGGAACGATAAACCTACGACCGTCCGCGATGGGGAAGAATTGCCAGTGGATATTTTACAATCCTATTTGCAACAATTCTTTACCAACAAAGGCGATTTAAAAATAACCCAATTTCCCAGTGGCTATTCCAACCTCACCTATTTGTTACAATGGGGAAATACGGAATATGTATTGCGAAGACCACCTATCGGGGCCAATATAAAATCCGGTCACGATATGAAGCGTGAATACGACATTTTAACGGCTTTAAAACCCAACTACGGTAAAGTGCCTGATCCCAAACATTACTGCCAGGATGAAACCATTTTAGGTTGCCCCTTCTACCTGATGGAACGGGTGGAGGGCGTTATTTTAAGGGCCAACATGCCAACTGAAATGACCCCTTCCCCAGCACTGATGCAAGGCATATCGAACAGTTTTGTAGACACATTTGTACACCTTCACCAGCTCAATGTAAACGATATTGGATTGGGTGATTTTGGTAAGCCCGAAGGGTATATGCAACGTCAAATTGGAGGTTGGACCAAACGATATTTCAAATCCAAAACCGATGAAATACCCAGAATTGAAGCTGCAGCCCAATGGCTGGGTGGGAATATGCCCAAGGAACCTACAAACTATTCCTTGATCCATAACGATTTTAAATACGACAATTTGGTGCTGGATTCACACGATTGGACCAAAGTAAATGCGGTCTTGGATTGGGAAATGGCCACGATTGGTAATCCCTTGATGGATCTGGGGACTACCTTGGGATATTGGGTAAATCCCAATGACCCAGATTTTATGAAGCAATTAAATCTTACCCCGTCCCATTTGCCCGGTAACCTTTCCCGTGAGGAAGTGGTACATCTGTACAGTCTAAAAAGTGGCCACGTAGTAGGCCCAATTATTTTTTATTATGTCTATGGATTGTTCAAGATAGCAGTGATTGTTCAACAAATATACTTCCGATACAAAAAAGGATTTACACAGGACCCCCGATTTGAAAAACTAATTGACGGGGTAAAACTACTTGGTGAAATAGCAAATCAGGCCATATCTAAAAAAAGATTGGACAATTTATTTTAGTTTAAAATAAATTGTCCAATCTTTTTTTTACCTTCCAACCTATATAAAATATAGCCAATTTCATGATTACTCCCAAACCCGCAACAGATCAAATTCTTAGAATACTTATAATCCTTTTGTTCGTTCTACCGATTTCCAGCAATAGCTACGGTCAGGAAAATTTAAGCAAAACCCCCAATTTCATTATCATTTTTGCAGACGATCTTGGCTATGGCGATCTTGGCACTTATGGCCACCCAACCATTAAAACCCCGCATTTGGATCAAATGGCCGCCGAAGGACAAAAATGGACCAATTTTTATGTAGGGGCCAGTGTATGTACCCCTAGTAGAGCGGCATTATTAACTGGAAGGTTACCGGTAAGAAGCGGAATGGCCAGTGATGTTAAAAGGGTGTTGTTCCCTAATTCCAAATATGGTTTGCCAAGCTCGGAAATAACTTTGGCGGAACAATTAAAAAAAGTAGGCTACAGTACAGCATGTATTGGTAAGTGGCATTTAGGCCATAAGGAGGAATACCTACCTACCAATAATGGTTTTGATTACTATTTTGGCATCCCCTACTCCAACGACATGGACTTTGTAGGCGATTATAAAGCCTATAAGGAAAAAAAAGGGAATTTACCCACCGAAAATTTCAATGTTCCCTTAATGAGGAATACCGAAATCATTGAAAGGCCTGCCAATCAAAATACCATTACCAAAAGATACGCAGAAGAGACCATAGCCTATATTAAAAAAAACAAGGACAATCCTTTCTTTATATACTTGGCCCACAATCTGCCCCACATACCCCTATTTGCCTCCGAAGATTTTTTAGGCAAAAGTAAACGAGGGATTTATGGCGATGTTGTTGAGGAAATTGATCATGGTATAGGGCAAATTATTTCCGCCCTAAAAGAAGAAGGCCTGGACAAAAATACTATTGTGGTATTTACATCGGATAACGGCCCTTGGCTGTCCTACGGAATTAATGGCGGCAGTGCCGGATTACTTAAAGCAGGAAAAGGTATGACCTGGGAAGGTGGCATGAGGGAACCCTGTATATTTTGGTCACCTACCAACATTAAGCCAGCCGTAATATCCGAATTGGGCACCACCATGGATCTTTTCCCAACCTTCAGTGCCTTGGCAAATGTACCAATGCCCAAAGACAGGATTATGGATGGTTTTGACCTAAGTGGAACCCTTTTTAAGAATGCACCCAGCCCGCGAAAAGGAGTTTTCTACTATAGGGGAACACAATTATATGCAGCCCGACTTGGAGATTACAAGGCACATTATATTACTGAAGGTTCCTATGGCCAGTTCGGCGAAAAGATAGTACACCCTGTACCGATCTTATATAATTTAAGTGTGGACCCATCTGAAAATTTTGACTTAGGGGCCAGTCAACCAGAAATAATATCGGAAATCAATGCTATGGTAAAGGAGCACCAATCCAAAATGGTAAAAGGCAAAGACCAACTGATGGATATAGAATAGACAAATGTGGATTAACCGCTGTAAAATTCAAAGGAAACTTGGTCCATTTTGTTTTTAGGCTATACCACTTCGGTAGGTTTCGGCGCAACTGGCCTATTGGCTCGAATACCGGCCACTATGCTCAAAATTAGAATCTGGGTGGCATGGAATACCATTAAGGGCAGCAAAATTACACCTATGGAAGCCATATTGCCAAAAAGAATTTTAGAGAAAACAGTACCATGCACCAAGGATTTTTTGGTGCCACAAAACTGGGCCGTAATTTGATCCTCGGTATTAAATTTTAGTTTTTTGGCTACAAAACCTGTTATTAAAAATACAAGGTAAAACAACCCTAGTACCGCTATAAAAAGTATCAACAAATCCACAAAGGATACCGTACCAAAAATGTTTTCTTCAAACGATCCGGCAAAGCTTTTATAGATTATAAGCAAAATAATGGATTTATCGAAGAAGGATAAACTTCTATTGTACTTCTGTGCCCACTCCCCCCAATATCGCTGTAGAAAAAACCCAAAAACTACAGGCAGAATAATCTGCAGTACAAGTTTTGTGTATATTTCCGTAAAATCAAAATCTGTTCCGGCATTTTGAACAAAGAATCCCATCCAAAGCGGAGTAATGGCAATACCAATTATACCCGAAATACTGGCATTGAAAATTGCTGCAGGGATGTTGCCCTTGGCCATAGAAACCATTACCACCGAGGAAGAAACCGTAGAGGGTAAGGCCGCCAAAAAAAAGAAGGCCAACCATAAGGTCTGCTGCTCTTCATTTTGTATAAGTGGATAAAATGCCAAAACGATTAAGGGAAAAATCAAAAAAGTGGATGCCTGCACCAACAAGTGCAACTTCCAATTCTTAAGTCCGGCCTTTAATTTAGAGGGACTCAATTTTAATCCATAAAAAAAGAAGATTAAGGAAATTCCTATTGTACCAATCGTATCGATCGGAACACCGCTGTCTGCCGTACCCCAATAGGGGAAAACATAAGCTATTCCAATGACAGCTATTATAGACAGGACAAACCCATCGATTTTAAATTTCATAGTCAATCCCCGTTTTATAATATGACCATTACAATAATGGTGGTAGCCTTATGATTGCGAAATTAATAATTAAACCACAGCCAATACCATACAGGATCCAATTTATCCGGCGCACCATTACAAGTGTAAATTAAAGCCCTAAAATTAGAATATGCTTTCGTAGCGCACTCACAGAAATTTCTAAACCTTTCCTATCACAAATTAAAACTACCTATTGGCATCGGTAACATTATAAATTATATCGGCTACTTCAAATTTTCCATATACAAATTCCCCATCAGGATAATGCCATGTAGCTTCGCCATAAGAAGGCAATTGGTAGCCATTTATATTTTTGTAATTGTTTACAGGTGTTGAAAATGGAAATGCTTTCATTTCCGCTACGGAATAACGGTCATTGGACACAAAATTCACCAATTGTCCCTTTTCATTAAAATACAATTCGGCAGATATTTTAGTTTCATTGTTATGAAAGGTGGCCCTTGCACTTAAGGCATCCAGGGTTTCCCAACTAATTCTGTCGTCTATTAAGGCAGCTGGGGCAAATAGGCATAGATCATTAAAAAAGGTGACGGTTTCCGTAGGATACAATTCCGGTTCTTCCAAGTCCACTACAGGAAAAAGCGATAAAAGTTTTATTTGCATGCGGGCAGTTTCGTTGGTATACTTATGATAGCCATTGGTAGGAAGGCCCATTACCTTGGCCTTCATAAAAAACAAGCGCCTTGGCACCCCAAAGAAATTATATTGAACCGATTCAAAAGGGAACCAATCTTTGCCTTTGTCCCGCATTTCGCCTTTGAATACAATTTTCATATTGTACACTTTTGGCTTTCCCACTGCACCTACATAACCCAGATACTTTTGAACGCAAATGGGCAGAGGTGCCAAATCCTCTTCACTTAAAACTTCCTTACTTGGGGCAACAGTGTTCATAGCAAAAGCAACATCATCATTAAAACTTCTTTCAAATAGTATAGTTGCTTGACCTATGATAGCTGCGCACAAAATAATGGCATTCGCAATGGTTCCAAATTTGGCATCCATCCAGCTAGTAAAAATCAAGCCTTGGGAAAGAACTACCATTGCCAGGCCCAGTAAAGGCCACCAATCCTTTCTTAAGAACAATCCTATAGCGGTTACAATGAACATTATGGCTGCCAAAAACCAAAGTATGCCCATTGGTCTTGAAATTGCTTTGGTGAATTGTGCCATCTCCCCAAATTGGAAAGCTTTGGCGAATCCGATCAAATGTATAAGACCGTGAATAATCAAGATAATTAAAACTGCAATTCGCATATTTCTATTCTTTGAATTATTTCAGCATTAAATCAGTACAAAAAGTCATTTTAGATTTCTACCTAAATTATTTATCCATTAACCGATATAAAAACTGGCGGCTGCCGCCATAAAATCCCAAGTTCAATTTCCCCTAATCGGACAGCACATAAAGTTCGATCCACGCTTCTTCCCTTACCAAATAAAATTCCTTGTAGTTTTCTGTAGGTGCACAGATCATAAATTTTAAGTTTACGGGATTAAAAATAAATAAGTCAGGGATCTTTGAAAATGACATATATCAGGTGATCAATATCTTATACAAACAACGGCCATTTTGAACATAGAATTCCTGCTAAATCTTAGAAAAATTACTAAAAATCAGCACAGAATGGGAACCGTCCTCCAAGAAAGGTGCTATAGCTTGAATTTGGTCGCAGCCTTGCGACTGACCCCGCCAATCACGAAAAAAAAATAGATGCAGGATTACTTGGCATTCCTGTTCAATTGTTCTCGAAGCACTGACCCTTCAAGCCTAAAAAGGTAAAAAAGATTTGCACTCCAAACACATTGCATCCATGTGGGAGCCGATACCATGACCCATTTTCAGACCGTATTTAAGTCCAACCCTTATTGATCCTTTTTCTTTCCACCACTAAACCTTAGTACCAGATACCCCACCAGACCAGAAACAACCGAACCTATCAAGATACCCACCTTAGCCGAATCTATCAGTATTGCATTATCTAAAAATGCCAGATTGGCAATAAAAATGGACATGGTAAAGCCTACCCCTGCCAAAATAGCTATTCCAATAACCTGAACAAAGTTCATATCACCGGGCAATAGCGCCAACCGGAGTTTAACCCCCAACCAAGACATCAATGTAATCCCAAACAATTTACCAAGAAATAAAGCGATGGCGATATTCATCATCAAAGGGATATCAAAATCCACATTGGTACTGAAAACCACTCCCGCATTGGCCAGGGCAAAAACCGGCATAATAAAATAAGCTACCCAGCCGTGAAGTCGATGTTCCAACCTCTGAAGTGGTGAGGTAAATTTATCGGTCAAATCGTCAAGGTCGTCCATATGCCCTATTTGTTCTTTGGACAAGATCGGAACCTTTTCGTTATTGGATTGGGAAATACCTTCAATTATTTTGGAAAGGTTCTCCTTAAAATAATTCATATCGATCTTTTGCCGTATTGGCACGGTAAAGGCCACAAGTACACCTGCTATCGTTGGATGTATTCCCGATTTCAAAAATAGCAACCAAATAATAAATCCAAGAATTACAGTCATATATTTGGAATAAATACCTTTAAATCCAAGATAAGAAAGTATTAGAAAGGGAATTAATGAATACAAGATCAAAAACCAATCAACCCCACCACTATAAAAAATTGCAATAACCAAGACTGCGCCCAAATCGTCCACTATGGCAAAGGCCGTAAGGAATATCTTTAAACTTAAGGGAACCCTATTTCCCAAGAGCTGAAGTATGGCCAATGAAAAGGCTATATCCGTTGCCATGGGGATTCCCCATCCCGGTGCCGTTTGGGGCCGATCATTTAAAAAAAGGAACAGAGCCAGAGGGAAAAGCATTCCCCCGAGAGCAGCAAACAATGGAAATATAGCCTTTCGAAATTCATTGAGTTCCCCAATCAGCAATTCTCTTTTTATTTCCAATCCTATCAAAAAGAAAAACAAGGCCATGAGCCCATCGTTGATCCATAAAGAAAGGGGTTTTGTAAGCTGAAACGCATCGGAACCAATGCCTATTTTATATTGCCATAAGGAATTGTAGGATTCACTAAACCCAGAATTGGCCCAAATCATGGCTATGAGTGTGGCGCTAAACAAGAGAACACCACTTAAACTCTCAATTTTTACGAATTTTTGGAAAGGGGTAAGAATAATTCTTTTGATCATAAATTAAAGATGTTATTGTACATAAATGTCATAATTGTAAAAATACATAAATGCTTCAAATCGCAATGGACAAGCAATATTTACAAGTATTGATCATAAAAGGATTGGTGACCACGATTATTATAGCTCATAATAAGGAGCTATCCGTGCCACTTATAGATACGACCTCCACGAACACTACCTAAAAAGTTACTACAGATCTACTAGTCAAACTCAATTTTCGAGACCAACCTTAACATTTTCCCACTTAAGGAATACAACCATTGTAATTGTTCGGTTACCAAATGGGCTTCTTGAAGCTCGCGCTCCAATTTTATATCCATGGGAGAGGAAAGTTCTATCCTTTGTGGCACAAAGGTAGGTAGCTGTTCCTTGGAGTTTGGACCGTTCTGACGGTCAACAAGGGCCTGGTCCAATTTTGAACCTTCCAAAGCAAGAAGTACCTGCTCTAGGTTTTTATCAATTTGAGAAATAAATTTTTTAAATTTTAACGTAGCCTCAGTGGTAGGGTTGTTCTGGATATATGTGCTAAAGGATGCCAAAGATGACAGAAAAGTATGGTTGAGCACAACCAGTTCATATATTTTATCCAGATTCTTTTGTTTTGATACAGGTTCTTGTGCCATGCGCTGAAAGGCCGAGCTAAGGTTGGAAGTTTCCACAAAAGCTTCCTTACGGGAAATCTTATAAGTGGTAGTCACCTTTCCCTTTAGTTCATAATAATGGGCAATTTGGGCAAGAAACTCCCTATTGGCCTTAACGCTATTTTCTATTTGTTCCCTGATCTCCATAAACCCCCAGGCCGGCAAAATCCACAACATGGCCATAAAGGACAGGCCAGCACCGATGAGCGTATCCAATATTCTGTACTGTATTACGGTTATTATGTCCGGACGGATAATGGCATAAACGAATACTACGGTAAGTGTTATAAAGGTAGCCCCTGCCCTATAATTTTTTTGCACCATTGAAAAGGCTACGACCAAAGACACCACTCCCAAAACCCCAAATACATAAGGGTTCTGTATTAAAAAAACAAAACCGGTAGCAATAGCACCACCTAAAAGTGTTCCAATAATCCTATCCTTTGTACGGGATTTAGTAAGGCCGTAGCTGGGCCGCATTATGACTATAATAGTCAATAGTATCCAATACGGGTTTTGAAAATCGAAGAAATTACCAAGGGCATACCCCACCATAACGGTCACGGACAACCTTAACGAGTGTCTAAATATGGTAGACCTAAAACTAAAGTTACTCAGCAATAGTTTGGGATCGTAATCCTGGGGAACTATAAAGCGTCTGGCCGCAGCCTGGTCTATTAAATCTACCGAACCCATATCCGGATTTCCAAGAAGCCATTTTATCTTTTTAAGCTTCTCAAATTGTTTTTCCAGATAATGAAATAGGTTTTGAAGCATAAGTCCCCCCTCAAAATCCCCAGCACCCGTATCGTTCCTGAAACTTGTGATTTCATTTTCCACCTTTTCAAAACATTGTGCCAATTTGGAATTTTTGGGAAACTTATTATGGTCGGCTCCCATGTCGGCAATTAACCTTAGTTGACTTGCCATTTCGAATATTAAATTCTGAAAGCTCTCTATAAACTCTGGGTGATCTCCAAGAAGCGCATCCATTTTATCATAATTGACAGGATTGGCGATCGCCGTTTCGAGCATATCTATCAATTCAACAAAGATCAACAGCCTCTTGGCCTGATAACTTGATCTTCCAGAACTTTTCCTCGAAAGAAGCAATATTTCCCTTAGGGTTTCATGATGCTCAATTAACTTACTCTGTATTTCATATAATTTGGACTGCAATTCCAATCGGTCCGTCTTAGGACCAACCAATTGCCCCCTGGTTTCCAAAAATTCAGCAGTAAGCCTATAGGTCTCCCCAAAAAGTTCTTCGGTTTGCGCCTTAGGGTTTATACGGTACCAAAGCACTGCCAAAAACAAATACCATAGTCCCCCAACCCCTATTAAAATTGCATATTCATAAATTTCGAGTTCCTGGGATTCGTGGGCAAAGCTCAATACCAAGGCCAGTAAGCCGGAAAAACTAATAAGGGAGGCCCTAAACCCATACACGGAAATAAAAGCGATAGCAAATGTTAACAATCCCAAAACGGGAATAAGTAATCTAGTTTCTAATTTCAAATAACCTGCAATGAAACTTACCACCATAACCAGGACCGCAGAAAATAGGATCCCAAACTTTTTGTGTCGAAAATTACCGCTCACATCACTAGGTGAACTCCAAAAAGCCCCAAAGCAAAGGGCCAATCCAATTTCCAAATGCCCCCACTTAATGGAAAGTAAAATAGGTACCGTAACAGCTATGGCAATCAGAATGGCCTTGGAAAAATTAGTACTTTTTAAAAAGTAGAGCAGTTCCCTAAGATTATTAAAAATGAGTTGGCTGTATGATTTCAATTCTTATTTGTTCAGCTATAAAGATACGATTTGCCATTGCTATGGCAAATATTGAAAATCCTGTATTTTCAAGGTATTCCATTTTCTTACACAACCTATATATGGCTAGGCACACCAACATACTGGCATATTAAGCCTCGAACAAAACTTTGAAATGAATCATAAAAACCATATTTTTGTTTAATCTTTTTTTAAAATAAATGAACAACGTTAAAAGTAATTTTAGCATAAAGGACCTTGAAAATCTCTCAGGAATTAAGGCCCATACCATTAGAATATGGGAAAAACGCTACAATCTGTTTCAACCTAACAGAACGGATACCAACATTAGATGCTATGATATAGAGAACCTGCAAAAACTTCTTAATGTTACATTCCTTTACAATAACGGTTATAAAATTTCCAAGATTTCTCAGTTAGGGGAGGATAAAATTCCCGGCGTAGTAAGAAATTTGGTTTCCGATCAAAGCAATAACGGACATGTTTTAAATTCCTTTAAAATGGCCATGATGAATTTTGACCAGGCCTTATTCTCCAAAACCTATAATGGGCTTTTAAAGGAAAAGTCGTTTAGGGAGATCTTCTATGACGATTTTATCCCTTTTTTAAATGAAGTAGGACTGTTATGGCAAACCGATACCATAACACCCTCCCATGAACATTTTATTTGCGCCCTGATCAAACAAAAGATTTTGGTAAATACGGAAAAGTTGCAATTCAGTACGCCCACTAATTCCTCCAAGACTTTTGTGCTATACCTTCCCGATAATGAAATTCACGAGTTGGGATTAATGTTCCTGAATTATGAAATCCTGTCCAAAGGCTACCATGCCATATTTCTTGGACAAAGCATCCCCATACCCTGTTTAAAGGATTTATTACCCTTATACAACAATATTGTATTTGTTTCCTATTTTACGGTACAACCGCACAGGGAGAATATTATGGCCTATCTTAAGGATTTTTACGACTTGCTGCTAAAGGATACTACTTCAGAGCTTTGGATATCGGGAAAAATGCTCCAAGACATAAATCAAAAAGATTTGCCCAAATCCATAGTTGCCTTTTCCAAGATAGATCATTTGGTCCAAAGCCTTTGATACCCCAAGGTTTAAGTCAGTTACCCTAGGTGAGGCAGACAAACGTATGAGCATTGAAATTCCACTTAGAAGCTGCTCCTGTTGCAGACCTCCTTTATTGATGTACAACCCCTTAACGAAGAGGTGTCACCCCTCCTAATCGCCATAAAGGGTTGTGAACCTATTTCCTATTGGTAAAACGCTTTAAATGGGTAATAAAGGAATACACTTGGCCTTTTAAAGGTTTCTGCAAGCTCTTCGCCCTAAATTCAAGTTAAATTTTGTTTAATATTTAAATAAAAAGGTTAAACATTTTGTACCTTGTGCCCTACAATTCAAAGTCATGGCAAAAAAGAAAACTATTTCAGAAAACGACATAATTGCATCCTACATGGATTTTGTCCTGGAACATAATGAAAATCCAAAGTCGGTCAACGCTTTCGCCAAAGCCAACAATTTTGAAGAATCGGAATTTTATAAATTTTTTGGTTCTTTTGAGGCTGTTGAAAAACATGTATTTAAAGCTATTTTCAACAACACTATTTCTGTCTTGCTGAAAAGCGATGATTATAAATCTTTCGATGCGCGTAATAAACTATTGAGTTTTTACTTCACCTTTTTCGAAAATTTGACAGCCAACCGAAGTTATGTGGTTTATGCCTTGCAGCAGCATAAAAACAGTCTTAAAAGTTTAGCCCTATTATCGGAGCTAAAAAAGAGCTTTGTCTCCTTCGTTGAGGGTCTCAATATAGAGACTCTTGACCTAAAACAGGAGCAAATAGATAAAATCCAACGCCGGGCCCTACAGGAATCGGCCTGGCTACAATTGTTATTGACCCTTAAATTCTGGATGGAAGATACCTCAGCTTCTTTTGAAAAGACCGATATTTTTATAGAAAAATCCGTCAATACTAGTTTTGATATTTTGAACATTACCCCACTTAAAAGTGTGGTCGACTTTGGAAAATTTCTTTTCAAGGAAAGAATGCACAAGAACTAAAAATGGATAGATGAAAACCATAGACAATATACCTGTTTCAAAAATACATCGTGCCACAAAATTGGTGTCCACGGGTGCCAGGGTTGGGGTAAATTACCTGAAGTACTATGGTGATAAACTTACAAAAACCGAGCTTCAGGCAAGAACAAGACTTAACGAGAACAATGCCGAAGATATTTATGACAGCCTAAAACAGCTCAAAGGAAGTGCTCTAAAAGTTGCCCAAATGTTAAGTATGGAAAAAAGCATATTGCCACAAGCGTATGTGGAGAAATTTTCCTTGGCGCAGTTTTCCGTCCCCCCATTATCACCTCCCTTGATAATCAAGACATTTAAAAATTATTTTGGCAAACTGCCCAATGAACTATTTGATTCCTTCAACACAACTTCAGTAAACGCTGCCAGTATTGGTCAAGTCCATGAGGCAGTAAAAGATGGGAAAAAACTTGCTGTGAAAATCCAATATCCAGGAGTTGCCGATAGTATAGCCTCCGACCTTGCCCTAGTTAAGCCCATTGCGATAAAAATGTTTAACATAAAAGGCAAAGATTCGGACAAGTACTTCAAGGAAGTTGAAGGAAAGTTACTAGAGGAAACAGATTATGTATTGGAAATGGAACAAAGCAAGGAAATTGCCGAAGCCTGCTCAGGAATTCACAACCTTTTGTTTCCCCAATATTACGAAGAATTGTCCTCCGACCGAATTCTTACCATGGACTACATGCAAGGAGAACATCTTTCTGAGTTTACGGGCTATAACACCGATCAGGATAAGGCCAATACGTTGGGACAGGCCCTTTGGGATTTTTATATGTTTCAGATTCACAGACTGAAAAAAGTTCATGCCGACCCACATCCTGGAAATTTCTTGGTATCCAGGGAAGGTAAATTGATTGCACTCGATTTCGGTTGTATGAAAATTATTCCCGAGGAATTTTATGTCCCTTATTTTGAACTGGCGAAACCGGAAAATATTAGGGACCATAATTTTTTTGTGAGCAAATTATACGAACTGGAAATTTTACGTAAAGACGATTCAAAAGAGGAAACGGAATTCTTCACTGCAATGTTCCATGAATTGTTGAGCCTTTTCACCCAGCCGTTTCAGGCAGAAACCTTCGATTTTTCAGATAGTGGGTTCTTCGGTAAAATCACGGAATTGGGACAGCGCTACTCAAAGAGTACGGAACTGCGTAAAATGAACGGCAATAGGGGCTCCAAACATTTCATCTATATTAATAGGACCTTTTTTGGACTATATAACCTTATGTTCGATTTAAAAGCCAGCAACATTAAGATCAACAACTTTAATAAATATTAATGTTTCGAATAGGTTGAACAGTGTATCCCATATAATATAAAAAATGAAGATTCTCGTAACAGGAGCCACAGGGTATATCGGCAAAAGATTGATTCCCGTTTTAACCAACGAAGGGCATCAGGTGGTCTGTGTTGTACGCGATACATTAAGAGCCGACAAAACCTACCTAGAGGATGATAATATCAGTATTGTAGAGGCCGATTTTTTAAAACCGGAAACTTTAAAATATATCCCCAAAGATATTGATGTGGCGTACTATTTAATACACTCCATGTCCAATTCTTCGAACAATTTTGAGCGTTTGGAAGCGGCCTGTGCGGCCAATTTCAAAAACTATTTTTCCTCTACCAACTTAAAACAAGTAATTTATTTAAGCGGTATTACAAATGAGGAACAACTTTCCAAACATTTACAGTCCAGAAAAAATGTGGAGGAAATTTTAGCTTCGGATTCGTACGCACTCACCGTTTTTAAGGCAGGTATCATTGTGGGATCGGGAAGTTCATCTTTTGAGATCATTAGGGATCTTGTGGAGAAACTCCCCGTAATGGTAGCTCCGAAATGGCTCAACACCAAAACCCAACCCCTGGCAGTAAGGGATGTTTTGGCCTTTTTATCAAAAGCAAAAGCAAGGAAAGATCTTTACAACACCTCATTTGACATTTTTGGGCCAGAAATTTTGACCTATAAGCAAATGCTCTTAAAATTTGCAGAAATCCGGGGGTTAAAACGGTATATTTTAACCGTACCGGTCATGACCCCAAAACTTTCTTCCTATTGGCTTTACTTTGTAACCTCTACCTCCTACAAATTGGCAACTACCTTAGTGGATAGCATGGGCGTGCAAATCGTTGGAAAATCCAGTAATATCAATCAACTCCTGGACGTGCACCCTATAACATATAAAGAGGCGGTGCAATTGGCTTTCGAAAAAATTGAACAGAACAGTATTGTGTCTAGCTGGAAAGATTCCATGATTAGCAGTGGCCGACTAAAGAATAACCTTCACAAATACATTAATGTTCCCATATACGGATGTTTTAAGGATTATAAAGAACGTAAAATCCAAAATGAGGAGGACACGATTAACAAAATTTGGTCTATCGGAGGTACCACGGGCTGGTACTATGGAAATTTTCTCTGGAAAATAAGGGGATATCTGGACAAATTGGCAGGGGGTATCGGTCTACGTAGGGGAAGAACCCATATTTCAGAATTGGATGCCGGTGATGCTTTGGATTTTTGGCGGGTAATTTTCAGTGATAAGAAAGAAAAAAAATTATTACTATATGCAGAAATGAAGCTTCCGGGAGAGGCTTGGCTCGAATTTAGAATTGAGAATGGACTTCTTAAACAGACCGCAACCTTTAGGCCCCGTGGAATTGCTGGCCGTTTGTACTGGTACAGCGTCTACCCCTTTCATGGTCTTATTTTCAATGGCTTGATCAATAAACTGGTTTCCAAATAGAGTTTTCCATAACCATAGCTTATAGTATTATAGAAAAATAGAATCAAATTCTGTTTAACTTATTTTAAAATTAATTAAACATTTTGTAACTTTGAGAAGAGTGCAACGGTAAGATGATTTTAGAAACTTCACATAGTAACAAAGATATTTCCCTACTTATAAATGATCTGGTTGGGAAACCATTCAACCTTTTAAAATCCATAAGGATGAAAGGGACTGTTTCCAATAGAATGATTATAGAGGAATACAGCGCCAATATGAAAGATTTTCTCAATAGCTCCTTTGACGCTACTTACGCCAATATTGAATTGCGGCCTTTAGGAATACTGGTGGGAATCTTTAAAGGTCTTACCAATTTCACATGGGTTATTCCATATTACCAACTGATAATTTACAACAACGACTGTAGTAGTCTATATGCCCAAGGGCGATTTATTCGGTTCAGAAGGGATGTAGCCTTTGAAAAAAGTAAATCTTTCCTACATAAGTTGTTGAAACAAAAAGCCGGATATGAATCCAAATATGATTTTTTAAATTTTAAAGGAGTTTGAGCAAAGGGGATATTGACCGTATAATTGGAATGGCCTGGATAAAAAGAACACCTTTTGAAGCCATAACCTATCAGTTTTCAATCTTTGGGCAAGAAGTGGTTAATCCCATGGGCCTGGAAATGACTCCAAATGGCTTTAAAACTTGGCATCAAGTTGCTGAAGTCCGCGCCATCACACACCAAAAATTAAGAACACCAGCTCAAGGACACTTTAAATGTTCTGGACAAAACCAGATTACACAAAACGCAATTACAAAACGCTAACGGTGCTTTGACTTATGGGAAGCGTACATAGGTACAGCACAATAAAAAGATAAAATGAACACAAAAACTGTAGCCCCAAATAAAATAAATGGCCATAAATTAAATGGTTTTACCCTTGCTGATATTGGCGACGACCATCTATATACCGGTTTGGATACACCATTGAAAGCAAATGCATTTGAACTTTCGGATACGGAGAAAAAACAACGTATTGCCCTATTGTTTCAGGAAATTATGGACGTTATGGGGATGGACCTAACTGACGATTCCTTAAAGGGCACACCAGAACGTGTTGCCAAGATGTATATCGATGAAATTTTTTCTGGAATAAATCCAAAGAACAGGCCAAAGATCGCTTTATTCGACAACAAATATCAATACAATCAAATGTTGGTAGAGAAGAACATTACCTTCTATTCCAACTGCGAACACCATTTTGTACCAATTATAGGGAAAGCACATGTAGCCTATATTTCCACTGGTAAAGTAATAGGCTTGTCCAAGTTGAACAGAATTGTACAATATTATGCCAAAAGGCCCCAAGTTCAGGAACGTCTAACCAACCAAATTGCGGAGGATCTAAAAACTATTTTGGGTACGGAGCACGTGGCCGTCATTATTGACGCCAAACATCTATGTGTTTCCTCCAGGGGCATTAAGGACGAATCCACCACGACGGTAACCTCCTATTATGGAGGAAAATTCAATACAACATCAAAAATAACAGAATTACAAAACTACATTAAAGACTAAAATTATGGACATCATAAACGAAGCATTGGAATTTGAACAAAGAAAACTAAAATCGCTTTCCACTAGCGACAGAATTGAAATTTCGAGAAAAGCAAAAGCCTTGATACTAGGCCTGAATGAAATTTATAAAAGCAAGAAGGATGACAGTATTATGGACATCATGAAACGCCTAACCGCTATAAAACGTAAAGTGGAAAAAAGGTTAAAAGGCCGAAACTTGGTGAGCCAAGTATAAGACATACCTAACATGAAAACAGTAGTTATAATTGGCGGTAGTAAAGGCATAGGCAAGGCTATTGTTGAAACTTTATTGGATTCCCATAGAGTGATCAACCTTAGTAGATCGGTCCCAGAACAGCACCATGCCAACTTAACTCATTATAATGTTGATATCCTGAGCGACGATTTACCGGAAATTACCAACATGGATGCCTTGGTATACTGTCCAGGAAGCATCAATTTAAAACCAATAGCACGGTTAAGTTTGGAAGACTTTCGGGAAGACTTTGAAATAAATGTTGTTGGTGCGGTCAAGGCCATTCAGAAGTATTTGGAGGTATTAAAACAGAGCGAACGGCCCTCAATTTTACTCTTTAGCACAGTTGCCGCCAAATTGGGCATGCCCTATCATGCCAGTATTGCAACGGCCAAATCCGGGGTAGAAGGTTTGGTAAAGTCCCTTGGAGCGGAATTGGCACCCAATATCCGTATTAACGCCATTGCCCCCACGGTTACGGATACCCAATTGGCGTCGAAACTTCTGCGCAATGAAAAAATGATCGAAAATATTAAAGAGCGCCATCCTTTAAAGAAATTTCTAAACCCCAAGGAAGTAGCAGAAATGGCGGAATTTTTATTATCGGGAAAGGCATCCTCCATCTCTGGACAAATATTTGAAATGGACTATGGCATAGTAACCTTTAAAATTTAATGCATGAATCCCTTCAAAATATTTGCCGAAACCTTATTCACTAGTTCCAAACCCAAGGAAAAGATGCATTTGCCATCAATTTATGACATCAAAATTAATAACTTAAGTGGTACGCCCATTAATATGAAAGACTTTGAGGGCAAATACATCCTCTTAGTAAATGTGGCCTCAAAATGCGGTTTTACCCCCCAGTACAAGCAATTGCAGGAACTCCATGAAACTCATAAAAACCAAATAGTGGTTATTGGCTTGCCCTGTAATCAATTTGGAGGTCAAGAACCAGGTAAGGCTGCAGACATTGAAAAATTCTGTGAAGTTAATTATGGGGCAAACTTCCTGATGACCGAAAAAATCAATGTTAAAGGGAAAGACCAACATCCTTTGTACAGGTGGCTTACAGACAAAACCATGAATGGCCATAAAAATTCAACTGTAAAATGGAATTTCCAAAAATATCTCGTGGACGAAAAGGGTAATTTGATAGATTATTTCTATTCCAATACCAAACCCATGAGTTCCAAAATTACGCAACACTTAAAAAATTAGTCATGTTCGGAATATTTAGAAACAAATCCACGGAAGAGAAACTTCAAATAAAATACAACGGTCTTATGAAAGAGTGGCATACACTTTCTAGCATTAATCGGTCTCAAAGCGACAAAAAATATGCAGAGGCACAGGAAGTCTTGGAAGAATTGGTAGCCCTCCAAAAAAATTAGACAAAACAATTATCTGCCTAGTTTCTTATTTGGTCCAAAAATAAAATACCAACTTTGGAACATTATGCCAGCTTTTCAAACAGTTCATTTCCTTGTAAAAATATGGTGTTGGGTCGCCGTAAAATAATCACAGAATATTTGGTTTAACCTGTTGCCCATTGTGCTCGCCTTTACTCCTAAACTGGGATATACTTCTATGATATTCCGTGAGATTTCTTTCACGGATATTACAGCTGCATGGTGAATTTCTTCCGTATAGTGCACTTCAAATACCTTTTCAGCATTGATTGTTTTCTCTATTTGAGAAGCGTAAAGGAATAGTTTATAATCCGACTCGAGGATCGTATCCTCCAAAGCTTGCAACCTCCCTTTCGCTATAACCGTACTGGCTTCTTCCAATAAGTTTTTGGCAATACCAATATAATTGACCCATAGTGTTAAATCAGCAAACAGAGCAAAGGGAATCTTAAAAATAGGATGAGGCAGGTAACAATCATTATAACTAAAACTACAACTCTTATGGGCCCTATATGCATCAACTGCAAAAGAATGGGTGGCAGTAGCCTTAAGGCCCATAGTATTCCAGTCCGGAATAATCTGCACTGCTTCTTTCGGAATCACAAACGACTGCACTCTTGGCGACCCATCATTATTCCGTAATTGGATTCCATTTTCCACAATTTCCGCGTTTAACGTAAAATGTGTAAGGTAGGGAGCACCTGTAGCATAGCGCCATTGTCCTGAAATCCTGTAATGATCATCAACAATCTCAGCTGTACCAAATACCCCTCCACTTCCACCCAAGCATGGATTGAAGTCCTTACCCTTAAAAATTTCACGAGCCTTGCTTGGCTGTAAATTGCCTATAAAATAATTGGCTCCACTACAAAGGGTAATGGTCCATCCCAGGCTGGCATCCATCTTGGCCAATTCCTTTAGCCTGGTCAATCCCTCCGAAAGGGATAATTCCAATCCGCCAAAGGCCTTGGGAACCCAAAGGTTCCAGAGGTTCCCATCATCGATCCAATTCAAAATTTCTTGTGGAAAAACATTGGCTCCCTCATATAATTTTCTAAGCTTTAACAGGTTCTCCACTGGTGTCTTTATTAATTAATTCCCTCCATTTAAAATATCCCGAGGTTCCCACTATGAACAAAAAAATAGTCAGCCCGGCATAAATGTACAGCTCTTTGTAAAAAAGCAAAGGAATTGAAATAAGATTGCTAATATTCAAATAGATCCAATTCTCCATCTTTCTTTTGGCCATCAACCACATCCCCGCCCAAGCAAAGGCACTTACAGCCGCATCCCAGATAGGTACATCCGAATTGGTATAATTCCTTAACCAGTGGACCATTAGTGCAAAACAGGCGATTACAATGCCAATGGCCTTTATTTGTTCTGCCTTGTCCGAATAGGTAATTGGCGTTTCTTCCTTGCTTCTCCCATATTTCCAATAAAGCCAGCCGTAAATACTCATAAACAAATAATACAGATGGAGTAATATATCGGCATACAGTTTTGTTTGGTACAATACCCAAATGCCTATCAGAATGGAAACAATTCCAAATAAATAGTTGTGGATATTATTATTCCGGGCCAACAACACCTGGGCAACACCAAGTACTGTTCCTAAAGCCTGCAACCATGTAAGCTGTGTAAAAAAATTCTCCATCAATTCCCTTTTATTTATGAAATGGGAAGATGAAGATAGTAGCGACATGCAAGAGTGCAACATCGAACTGAAATCCCTACGCCGGCATTATCCGGATCAGGTTCGGAGCCAAAACTCCTGGGTATCATCTCAGCCTGCCTTGAATGGCAAGCACCCCATTTATGCCACAAAGCTAAAACTAATTTATGATTTGATATCGGTTTCGAACAAAAAAAAGGCAATATCATTTCAATTCACCTATACCGCAATTTGTTTCCCACTTAATAAAAATTTACACCCGTACCCTACTTCACCAGTAATAAAAAAAAAAACAGGCT
>Ga0209344_10000381_pt1 | contig 81918 bp, 75 predicted proteins | sample Cruoilmetagenom6_FD_187293 | JGI IMG/M metagenome (GOLD analysis project Ga0209344, IMG submission 187293) | Oil polluted marine microbial communities from Coal Oil Point, Santa Barbara, California, USA - Santa Barbara Oil Seep Sample 6 (SPAdes)... | ecosystem: Environmental > Aquatic > Marine... | reverse complement strand
AAATGCGATTGGTCGGGGTAATATCGTTGATACCAGTAATTTATAAGCTGTTGCTGAAGTAATATCAGACGATGAAAAATGCATTGACTACTGACCCCATATTCATACCAATGTTATTTCTAAACATGAAACACCGATGAATATCCGCATCTCCCGTAAACCAATCCATGTAGGAGTTGATCCCTGTGCGTTCATGTTACGGTCATGTTTTCCAACCGGCGCTCATTTGTTATAGACGCGATCCTAATAAATTGGCCAATTACTCAGTCATCATAACTATTCATCAATTTTGACGTATTCTCGTTCTTATGCGGCCATGGTATTAACGATGACAACTAAGAAGCTTTTTGCTTCATTCCGGCCATGAGTTGATGAAACTTCTCCCCTTGGACGGTTACGTGGCCTCTAAGCAAAGTGGCTGCAAGCTCCCCATCACCAGTCTTGATTGCTTCAATAATCGCCTCATGTTCACCAAGAGATTGAACCATCCGTCCTCTAAAATGTAGTTGAACTCGTCTATACGGTTTTAGACGTTTTTGTAGAGATAGTGCTTTGTTTTGAAGAAAGGTGTTTGTCGATCCTAGATATATTTCTTGATGGAAAATCTCATTTTCCAGGTAGTAATCATCTATATCAGCTCTTTCTACGGCTATGCGACAACTATTATTGGCTTGAATAAGTCGCTTTAAAGCATCATCAGAAATTCGTGCGGCTGCATAGCGCCCACAAGCTGCCTCCAGTTCAGCCATAGTTTCGAACATCTCTAGTAATTCTATTGGACCGGGTTGACGAACAAAAACACCTCTGCGGGGAATTTGTTCAGCCAAACCAGATTTCACAAGCCTTTGTAACGCCTCTCGTATAGGAGTGCGAGATACGTTGAAGAGTTCGGCTAACTTGATCTCATCCAGCCTTTGTCCATTCTCATATTCTCCTTTGAATATGAGTTGTTCGAGGGTATCGGAGATCTGTTCTGTGCGGCTTGGTTCCATTTTTTTTAAATATCACAAAAAGCACATAAAATGCAATAAAAAACATATTGTATACAATAATTTTGACAAGGAATACAATTGTTGTTATTAAGACTTCATTAGGACTTCATATAATCACTAATTTTAATGTCAAAGTATCCTTGGGAGGGAACTATGAAATCAAAATATACAATTGTAGCCTCAATGGTTGCGGCCATGGGTTTTGCCAGTATCGCAGATGCAGCAGAGCTTCGTTTGTCACACCAATGGTCCAAAAAAGACATACGAAATAAAGTTGCACAAATAGTTGCAGATGAAGTAGCAAAGGCCGACGTTGATTTAAATATCAAGATTTTTGGCTCGAAGTCACTTTTCAAGCCGCGCGAACAATATCGTCCCTTAAGTCGCGGGCAACTTGATATGACTGTACTACCTTTAAGTTATGCTGGTGGTCAGCAGCCGGCATACAATTTAACACTGATGCCTGGTCTCGTTAAGAACCATGATCATGCGGCTCGCTTGAGCAAATCACCGTTCATGGCTGCCCTTGAGAAAAAAATGGCTGCTGATGATGTTATGGTACTTGTGCATGGGTATCTTGCTGGCGGTTTTGCAGGTAAAAAGAAGTGTATTACCAAACCTTCAGATGTTGCTGGTTTACAAATCAGAGCAGCAGGCAAATCATTTGAACAGATGCTGGCAGGTGCAAATGCATCAATTACATCGATGGCATCTTCTGAAATCTACAGCGCTATGCAAACCGGCATTCTGAATGCTGCCAATACATCTTCATCTTCCTTTGTATCCTATCGGATCTATGAGCAAGTATCATGCTATACGCCTGCTGGCGATGTAGCTCTTTGGTTTATGTATCAGCCGCTTCTTATGAACAAGTCGACTTTTGAAGGCTTAAATGCCAAACAGCAAGCTGCCTTGAGGGCTGCTTCTAAAAAAGCTGAAGCATATTATCTGGCTGAAGCAAAGAAGCAAGATGCAGCTTCGGTCGAAGTCTTTAAAAAAGCGGGTGTTAAAATCGCAAAAATGACACAAGAAGATTTTGAAGCATGGCGTGCTATCGCAAAGAAAACTTCCTACAAGAAATTTGTTGAAAATGTACCTGATGGCCAGGCTCTTCTCGATAAGGCTTTAGCTGTCGAGTGAGTTTCTCAAGTTTACAGGTACCGGTGGCAGTTATAAAAACTGCCACCGCATATAAACTCAATTTTTTTAAGGAAGGCTGTAATGACTCATCAAAGTACAGCTGTCGCATCGCGCACGGGAAACAACCCTTTTTTACGTACTGTCTCAGCGCTATCAACTCTAGCAGGGTGGTGCTCTTCTGCAATGATAGTTTTAGCTGTTGCAATCACCTGCCAAATGATATTCGTCCGTTTTGTTCTGAACCAGTCAACTATCTGGCAAACAGAGGCCGTAATTTATCTTGCAATTGGCGCAACCCTCATCGGATTGTCTTACGTCCAAAAGCTGCGAGGTCACGTTAACGTGGATTTAATTCCTTTGTCTTTGTCCAAGGGAGCTCGCTACTATATGTACCTACTGACACTTTCACTTTCGATTGCGATGGTCGCAGTGTTACTCTTTTATGGATACGAACACTGGAAGTTGACCTTTGATAAAAACTGGAAATCAGACACCGTATGGGGGGTTCGACTTTGGATACCCTACTTGTCACTTCCTATCGGTTTCGCTCTTTACCTACTTCAACTGATTGCTGATTTAGTCGCTGTGGTTTTGAAAATAGATAAACCTTATGGCTTGGAGGATATTTAATGGACCCGCTACTCTTAGGCGCAATTGTTGCCATCGCAACGATCTTGGTACTTTTCTCTGGCGTTTCTGTTGCCATAGGACTCTTGATGGTTTCAACTGGTTTTCTGTTGATCTTTGATGGGGTTCGATCACTCGAATTATTACCGGAAATTCTTTTTGGAAAATTAGACAATTTTGCTTTGTTGTCTATTCCGATGTTTATAATCATGGGATCATCAATCGCTTCTACAAGGGCAGGTGCGGACCTCTATGAGGCACTAGAACGCTGGCTTACACGTGTTCCTGGTGGGTTGGTGATCTCAAATTTGGGTGCTTGTGCTTTGTTTGCTGCAATGTCGGGCTCAAGTCCTGCGACCTGTGCTGCCATCGGTAAGATGGGTATTCCAGAAATGCGCAAACGTGGCTATCCTGATGGCGTTGCTGCAGGATCTATTGCTGCAGGGGGTACTCTTGGGATATTGATCCCACCTTCAGTAACAATGATTGTTTACGGCATCGCTACAGAAACTTCGATTGGCCGTCTCTTTCTTGCTGGTGTGATACCAGGGTTGATGCTGGTATTACTATTTATGGCCTGGTCACTTTACTCAACGTGGAAATCGGGTAACAAAAAACTCCTTGCGTCTGGGAACTACACTTGGAAAGAAAAGTTTGAAATTTTGCCACGGGTACTACCATTCCTGTTCATCATTATTGGTGTTCTTTATGCTATGTATGGAGGGATTGCGACACCATCTGAGACTGCTGCCGTTGGAGCGCTCCTGTGTCTAATGATCGCTATGATCATTTATAAATTATGGAACCCAAAAGATCTTTGGATAGTGTTGAGAGATAGCACTAAAGAAAGCGTGATGATTCTGTTTATTATCGCTGCTGCTGGCGTTTTTTCTTATATGCTTTCTAGCCTGTTCATAACACAGTCAATTGCAGAATGGATTGGAACTCTTGACGTGAACCGTTGGGTACTCATGTCTTTTGTGATGCTATTCCTTTTGGTGGCTGGATTCTTTCTACCACCTGTTGCTGTAATTTTAATGGCCGCACCAATTTTGTTGCCTATCATCACTACAGCAGGATTTGATCCAATTTGGTTCGCAGTTGTGTTGACCATCAATATGGAGATCGGACTGATATCACCACCCGTCGGCTTGAACCTATATGTGATTAACAGTATAGCTCCAGATATCTCGCTTAAGACCATCCTCACAGGGTCAATGCCATTTGTAGCCTGTATGGTACTCGCTATCATTCTTCTGTGCTTCTTTCCAGAATTAGCTACGTGGTTACCAAATGCTGTGATGGGAGAGTCTGTATGAGTTTTTTTGGTGAACTGATATCGACCATTTTTGAACAGCGATATCATCAGGCACTATCAGAGGAAGTTGATAATCGAACAACTTTTGATTTGTGCGACGCATTATTGAGCAGTCATGGTGAGGTTTCGGGCACTGCATTGGCCAGAAACCTTCTAGATCGCTATCGTGCGATGGACTTGGATGAAAGAAAAGCTTTTTTTGAATTAATAACTCACAAGCTCGAAATCAAGCCAAACGTGGTTACTAAAACACTTCGGGCATATCAAGAAAAGCCGAGCAAAGGCACATATAGTGCCTTTGCTCAGGCTTGCGAACCAAGACGGCAAGAACTCGCTCGTAGACTTAACCAGGTACCCGGAGCAACAGCGCAACTTGTCGCCATGCGAAAAGATCTCTTAGGTATGATTAAAAAACGGCCAGATTTAGAACCCCTGGATGTGGATTTAAAACATTTATTTTCATCTTGGTTCAATAGAGGGTTTCTGGTGCTACGCCCCATAAACTGGTCAAGCCCAGCTGACATCCTGGAAAAAATAATTGCTTACGAGGCTGTCCACGCGATTGATAGTTGGGATGACCTTCGATTGAGATTAAAGCCATCTGACCGGCGGTGCTTTGGTTTTTTTCATCCTGCAATGGCGGATGAACCGTTAATATTTGTAGAGGTTGCACTCACCAAAGGAATTCCCAATTCTATACAAGGTCTGCTTGCGAATGATCGGGCGGAAATTGAAGCTAAAGATGCAGATACAGCGGTGTTTTATTCTATCTCCAATTGCCAGGTGGGTCTTGCTGGCATCTCATTTGGGAATTCGCTGATAAAACAGGTCGTTTCAGACCTTTCCAAAGAGTTGCCCAGTCTCAAAACGTTTGTAACGCTTTCCCCAATTCCCGGACTGAACCGTTGGTTAAAAAGCAATGATGGTATAGGTGAGGGGATCAACGATCATCAAAAAATAGCCGCCAATTATCTTTTGAAAGCCAAGCGACCAGACGGAATGCCTGTTGATCCAGTCGCTCGTTTTCACCTGGGGAATGGTGCCCTTGTTCACGCTGTACATGCGGAAGCTGACACTTCTGTTAATGGACTAAAACAATCAAACGGAACAATGGTCAATTACCTTTATGACTTACAGCAAATTAGCCTAAACCATGAACAGTTTGTGAGTAAAAAAACCGTAGTCGCATCAGAAGCAGTGAGTACTCTGAGCGCAGCCGCAGAAAACGTAGGAGTTTAAAGATGGCTAACACTTTATACGATACCCTTTTCGGACAGTATCAAGGAAAAACAACACCGTTTCTTCAAATGGCAAATGGGACCATTATTACTCATTGTGAATTTCTCGAATTGGCGTCCCAGTACGCACATCAATTTTGTGAAATGGGATTACAGCCTGGAGACAGAGTGGCAGTCCAAATTGAAAAATCACCACAAGCTTTGGCCGTTTATGCATCGTGTGTACAGGCCGGTTTAGTATTTCTACCACTAAATACCGCATATACTGCAAATGAAGTTTCCTATTTTGTTGAGAATAGTGGCGCTCGTGTTCTTTTGTGTGATTCCAAGAGAGTTGATGGATTAGAGCCCATGGCAAAATCAACCGGTGCGCTCCTTGAAACAATGAATGCAAATGGGATGGGTAGCTTTAATACTAAAGCTGCAGAAAATCCAATTGAGTTTACTCCTGTTAGTCGTACAGCTGATGATCTCGCAGCATTCTTATACACATCTGGTACAACTGGACGTTCCAAAGGGGCCATGTTGACACAAGGCAACCTTTTGTCAAACTGCCAAGTTTTGGTAAAAGAATGGGAATTTACTTCAAAGGATACTCTTTTGCATGCGTTACCTATTTTCCATACTCACGGTCTTTTTGTGGCAACTAACGTCTCATTGCTGGCTGGAGGAAAGGTTCTATTTCTTCCAAAGTTTGATTTAGACCTTATTCTTGAGCTCATGTCTGAAGCAACCACAATGATGGGTGTACCTACATTTTATACACGTCTTCTGGATGATCCTCGTTTTACGCGAGAAGCCGCGGGGCATATGCGTTTATTTGTTTCAGGAAGCGCACCATTGCTTTCTGAAACACATGTTCAATTTCAGGAGAGAACTGGACATCGGATACTTGAACGCTATGGCATGACTGAAACCAATATGATCACTTCAAATCCATATAATGGGGAACGAAGAGCAGGAACGGTTGGGTTTCCACTGCCTGGTGTAGAAATTAAAATTACCGACAGCAGTACTGGGGTAGAGCTTGCTCAGGGTGAAATTGGTGATATTGAGGTACGCGGTCCAAATGTTTTTAAGGGCTATTGGCAGATGCCTGAAAAAACGGCTGAGGAACTGCGTGAAAATGGTTTCTTTATTACTGGTGACCTTGGTCGTATCGGTGAGGATGGGTATCTAAGTATTGTTGGGCGCAACAAAGATCTAATTATTTCTGGTGGCTACAACATCTATCCAAAAGAAATTGAACTTTTACTGGATGAAAAAGAAGGCGTACTAGAAAGTGCAGTAATTGGTGTCCCGCACCCAGATTTCGGAGAGACTGTAGTTGCCATCCTTGTTCCGGAGAATAATGCATATTTAGATTTGGACACAATAGCCGATGATATTAAGTTATCTCTCGCCAGGTTTAAGCATCCCCAGAGAATTTTAACTCTCCCAGAGTTACCACGCAACACAATGGGTAAAGTGCAGAAAAAAGAGCTACGCGAACAGTACAAGAATATGTTCGCAATTGCCTAATGAATCCTCCCCAATTGTTAGGTTTAGCACCTAGATTTAGTAGGAAAATTTTGTTAGCAGAGGTCGAGTTAATACCAGAAAAATAATATCACCTGACCCAGAACGCAGTTTAAAAAAACTTGGAATAATAGTCCGTGTGCGTCCACATAAAATTCGCTAATGGTTACCACACCTTGGATGGCATAACCTTTAAACCAGCTTCTCATTTGTGAAGCTGGTTTTTTATTTTAATTTTGTGGAAAGTGATGCTGAGTACGATTTGCTAATGCAACGAGTGAAAGCATTACAGGAACTTCAACCAGCACCCCAACTACAGTTGCAAGTGCTGCACCCGAATTTAGCCCGAATAGACTGATCGCCACGGCCACTGCAAGTTCAAAAAAATTCGACGTTCCAATCATCGCACATGGTGCTGCAATCTTAAATGGTACGCGCATGTACCATGCCGCTGCATACGCAATAGCAAAGATGCCATAGGACTGTAGCAAAAGAGGAATTGCAATTAAGACAATGAGAAATGGTTTTGAGAGGATTACTTCACCTTGAAAACCAAAAAGCAAAGCAACCGTTACCAACAGTCCAACAATAGAAAATGGTTTCAATTTGGCTACAAAGTTGGAAACGGCATCGGTATTGCCTTTTCCTTGCATCAGCATCCGATGCGTGATGATGCCAGCAATCAAGGGGACGACCACATAAAGCACAACAGATAGAACCAACGTATCCCAAGGCACAGGTATATTGGTTACACCGAGCAATAAGGCCACGATAGGGGCGTATGCGACAATCATAATTAAATCGTTTACGCTGACCTGAACCAGCGTGTAGTTTGCATCACCGCGTGTGAGTTGTGACCAGACAAAAACCATAGCTGTACAGGGCGCCGCTCCAAGAAGAATAAGTCCTGCAATATAAGAATCTGCATCATTCGCCGACATGAGATCGACAAAAAAGTATTTGAAGAACAGCACACCAAGCGCTGCCATTGTGAAAGGCTTGATCAACCAATTGACTATAAGTGTGATTATCAAGCCTTTTGGTTGATCCGTGACCTGAGTGATACTGCTAAAATCAACAGATATCATCATCGGGTAGACCATTGCCCAAATAAGAACAGCAACTACCAAATTGACATGGGCATATTCAATGCTGGCTAATACTTGAAACAATCCTGGGAAGATTTGGCCAAATACAATACCCAGTAATATGGAAAGTGCGACCCAAACAGAAAGCCATTTTTCAAAAATTCCAATGGCTGGAGAATCAATAGATTGGTCAGTCATAAATTTTCCTTTATGCCGTGCAGGCGATCTCATCAATAACAGGTTGGCAAAGTTCTGGATTACCGCCGCAACAGTCTTCCATCAGGAAGGCAAGCAGAACACGTACAGCCTCAAAATCTACAAAATAACGAATAGTTCGTCCCTGGCGTTTTTTTACTACAAGGCCGGCATTTAACAGAATAGTGAGGTTGGCTGACATGGTGTTCTGGCGTACAGCCAATCTGTCGCCAATCTCACCAGACAAAGCCCCTTCAGCACCGGCCTTCACGAGAAGGCGAAACACGTCAAGTCGAGTTTGTTGACTTAAAGCTGAGAATGCAGCAAGTACATTTAATTTATCCATATATCATGAATAATTGATATGACTAAATTAGTCAAGATCTTAATCATTGTAAAATCATCTATTTTTGTATCATACCAAATAACCTGTAAAGCAATTAGCTTCAGGGAGAAGTATGAACAAAATAACGAAGTGACATTAGCTGAAACAATAAGTCCATAGATGCATATTTTTCTTGATTATCACTCTGCACAACAGGGTAGTTTTTATATCGATATGGAATGTTTGAGCAGCAAGCTTTACCCCCTCAACAGTTGTGAGATATGGGAATATGGTAGTGCCTAGTTTTTCAAAGAAAAGGCCATCAGAAGAGCTTCTGTAATTGCGTTTTTCAGAAGCGGGACACCTCCAGCATTAACCTTCATTAAGGCCTCATGAGCTGAAGCGCGCAGTAGTTAAAGATAAATCGGATAACGTCCTATAGTATAGCGTCTGGATCTGCCATAGAAACGATAGAGTTAAGATAAATGAAATTCTTCCTTTGGATGTAATATGAATACCGAATCCAGGTCGTTGACTATCTCAAATTTCCACCCTCCCAGAAGCAGGTGGTTTTAGTTGCTACACGTCCCTTAAGGTTTGGGCGCATGAGGAACTTCTAAGCAGTAGGTCTAAGATTCGATTCCTGATAGGATCGACAACTCTCTTAATTATTTGATTTTTCTATTATTTTGAGTATAGCCTTCTTATTATTCTCAGCATCCTTATTAGATGGATCAAGTTCAAAAGCCTTAGAAAAGTCACTGTAAGCGTTTTGATGCTGCCCTAGAAAATAAAAAGAGATCCCTCTGGAATAATATGTATTTGATACGTTCGGCTTGAGTTTAAGAGATGCATTATAATCGGTAATAGCGTTCTTATAATTCTTCATTTGCTTATGCACTTCTGCGCGCTGCAAATAGTCATAATCACTTTTAGGGTCAACAATCAAAGCTTCGTTGAAATCTATTAAAGCCATATCAAATTTTCCTAGATTTCGATAAGCAACCCCTCTATTGCTTAGGGCTAAAGCATATTTAGGGGCGATGTCTAAGGCTTTGGTAAAGCTTGTGATGGCCAGGTCATATTTCTGCAATCTGATATAAACTGAACCAAGGTTGTTATTTGCTTTTACATTGTTAGGATTAGCATCAAGCGAGTTTTCAAAATCAGAAATTGCTTTTTTATATTGTTCTGTTTGAAAATATTGCCGCCCACGATTTTCATACATGATCGATAAATTTTGTTTAGATATCGGCTTGCCCAGATAGGTTTTGGTGCTGATGATTTTAGAACAAGATTTTATTGCGACCTCACCGTTTTTAACTTCACAAGCAGTGGCTGCTGCAAAAGCAGCATATGAAAAGAGAGGGAGAAAAAATAAGGTGAAGAAAATACCAAGAATAATACGTTTCATAACAAACACTCCTTAAAAAGTTTCAAGGGGGCAATAAAGACAATCGTATATGTGACTTTGAAATTTTCAAAGTCTTTATATATTAAATTTATGTAACAGATTGTTTAGAGATGAAATAAGTCTATGTCGTTGAGGTTTTTTTAGCCGTTATCAGCCTTCTTTATTTGAAAAAAATTTCTTAATTAGTAGTTGGTCAAAAAAACAAGGCATAAATTATACAGCCAGCCCCATAGAGATAAAGTATAGCTTCAGTAAAAATTGCAAAATAATATATTCCTAACTCATACCAAGTCATAACATCTCTTATTTCGAACTAAAATTAAGTTCTACCAAAAACCATAAGGTAACTCAATTGTTTGAGAATTATTTTTAGCGCTTAAATAAAAAACGAAAAAGACAGCTTATCGACTTGACTTATCCCCACCTGATCAGCCCCCATTTAGTGGTCCATTTGTAAAGTTAATTTAAAGCTTGGATTTGGTCCACTGGAATCTTCCCCTCCGGTGTTGGCGGTCTCCAATTTAATGAGCTGTGCGGTCTTATGGTGTTGTAGTGCTTGCGCCATTGTTCAATGATCTCCTGTGCCTCCTTTAGTGTATAGAATAGCCCACCATTCAATAATTCATCACGGAACCTGGCATTGAAGCTTTCACAATAACCATTTTCCCACGGAGACCCCGGTTCAATATGAACCGTCTTTGAGCCAACCAGTGTGATCCAATCCCTCACAGACTGCGCAATAAACTCAGGGCCATTATCTGATCGGATAAATTTAGGAAGACCTTTCTGCAGGAACAGATCACTCAAAGCATCGACCACATCCAGAGAGTTTAATTTGCGTTTTACCTTGATAGCCAAACACTCTCTTGTATACTCACCAATGATGTTCAAGGTTCTGAACTTACGACCATCATGGGGCCGATCATGGGCAAAGTCATAAGACCAAACATGATTGGGATGTTCAGTCTTCAATCGGATGCACGATCCATCGTTAAACCATAAACGTCCTCGTTTAGGTTGCTTCGTTGGGACTTTTAGCCCTTCTTGTCGCCAGACCCGTTCAACACGTTTATCATTCACATGCCAACCAGCAGCACGTAATAAAGCGGCGACCCTACGATAACCATAACGTCCATATTGCTGAGCCAACTCAATAATATCAGCCCTGAGATTGGCTTCATCAGATTTGCCTTGAGGGAATTTGCGCTGCGTGGAACGGTGTTGACCAAGAGTGCTGCAAGCACGGCGTTCTGAGGCACCAAACAACTTACATACTTGGTCAACACATTTGCGACGACGTGAAGGGCTTAGAAGTTTCCCTTTGCAGTCTCATTTAAGATTAACTTGTCCAGAGTTAAATCTGAGACAGCTCTACGTAAACGATCATTCTCTTTCTCAAGCCTTTAAGACGCTTCAATTGACCGACTTGTAAACTGCCATATTCCTTGCACCAGCGATAATAAGTCACTGATGACACTCAAATCTGACGAATGGCATCAGCTATTGTTGTACCTTGTGATTGCAAAGCATCAACTTGGCGTAACTTCGTAATTATTTATTCTGGTTTGTAATTTCTCTTACCCATATCTATTCTACATTCTGATCGTAGTTATAACATTCAAAACGGACCAATTCATTGGGGGGCATGATGAATTCAAGTTCAAATGTTAGTTTTCGCCATATTTAACAATTGTTATTTCAATCTTATCTTCATTCTAGTTCATAGTTCATGTTTTAGAGCGCTAGGTAAGAAGTATAAATAGTCAAAAAAATATATTTAAGTATAAAAATGTATAAAAGTAATTAGAAACATTGAAAATAATTTAATTATTTAAAACGAGCGTGTATTAATAATGATTTTATATGTATTGCATTAAAATATATGTTAGTTTGTGTTTTTGTATTCGATAAATACATGGGTCATCAATTGGGGTTTTAGGGAAAAACTGTAGGAGGAAAATGTATCTAATCAAATAGATATCAATCTACATGATGAGTATTTATGAAAAATTACAGAGTTTACAACCACTGTATCCTATTAAGGGAGTAATCCATATAGGTGTTGGTGGGCCGAATTCCATTAGATTTTACGACCAGTTTAATGTTACATCTGCAGTTTTTATCGATGCGAATAAGCAAAGATCAGAGAGTCTTTCCAATAAAATTTTAGATCGGCCGAATTGGTTTTCTCTTTGTGAGGTGATTGGCGCAAAAGATGTTGAGCAAACATATTATGAAGCAAATAATGCAAATGAGAGTGGTCTAAGCCCGCCTGACAACCTTCGTAATCTTTGGAAAAATTTGCAGACGAAATCTCAAAGTCCACGTCGGGTTATTGATTTAAAAACTTGCCTAAAAAAATATGAGCAACAGATAAATATAAAGAGCGCAAATCTCTTATTTGATTTGAAGAAACGATTTCAATCTGTAGAAGAGGAGCAATTTCTCTGATTTTTTGTAAAGCAGTTGGAAGAATGTAAGCCGACATAATATCACTTGCTGTAATGCGCACACGACCTTCAATCGCTTGTGATTGACCTGAAGCTGAGAGGGAAACCCGATTGGCAGCTTCATACATTTTTTTCATATGTTCAAGAAGTTCAAGCCCGGTCTCTGTGAGAATTAAGCTTTTCCCAACTCGTTCAAATAATACAACATCAAGTTCTGCTTCTAAAGCAGCTACTTGTCTACCAAGAGTTGGTTGTGTGAGGCCAAGAGCGCGCGCTGCAGCAGAAAGGGAGCCCTCTTCAACGGTCGCTAAAAAAGCTCGAGCGTGGTTCCAGTCAAATGATACAGCATCCCAATTCATACATATTTGTATATATCATGGACAAATTTTAGCAATTGATATTCATATTTTTTATAGATACCTCTGTATCGAAAGGAGAATATGAATGCAAAAAGTAGCTAAGTTTTGGGACGGTGTAGCTGAAAAATATGCCAAATCCAAAATCACTGATGAAGAGGCTTATAAATATACCCTAGAGCGAACCAGGTCTTTTTTGACAAAAAACGATGAAGTGCTTGAGCTAGGCTGTGGCACAGGATCTACGGCACTTCTTTTAGCAAGCAGTGTTAAAGGGCTAACCGCATCAGATTTTTCGCAAGAGATGATACGAATAGGGATTGAAAAAGCTCAGAAAGAGGAAATAAGTAATATTCGATTTGTAACCGCCGAAGTTTCTGAGCCAACCATTGATCCAAATTTAGAAGATCAAACTCATTATGATGCAGTGCTAGCGTTTAATGTATTACACCTCCTGCAAGATTTACCGCAGAATTTAGGACACATAAATCAGAGAGTGAAACCCGGTGGATACTTTATTTCAAAAACCATATGCAAACCGAAGAAAAATACGTCTCTTAAATTCTTGGCAATGATGACAATTTTACCAGTGATGCAGTTATTCGGAAAAGCGCCCTTTGTGAAGATACGAAAAAGTGAAGAATTTGATGAGCTAATCAAAAGCGCTGGGTTTCAAATTATTGAAAGTGGTGATTACCCAGCAAGCCCGCCACATAGATACATTGTGGCTCAAAAGATAAAATAAATTTTTGTTTGAATGAATAATTTCTCAAGTGAGGTGTTTAACTCCCATAAATCAAATTCATGGGAGTTAAACATGCTTAATTTAAAAACACTAATCTCGGCATTTGTTATAGGGCTATTCTCACTAAATAGTGCCTATGCAGCACACCACGAAGCAGGCAAGTGGGCCTTATCAGCTGATGAGTCTAAAGTTGCGTATGGATCCATCAAAAAAGGTAAGGTCGGTGAGGTAAATCACTTCACCAAACTGAGCGGTAATGTAGCCACGGATGGCTCAGTGATGGTTTCAATTGATCTAAGCAGCGTAGAAACTTGGATCGATATTCGAAATGAAAGAATGGTAAAATTCGTTTTTGATGAAGCCAAAGTCGCAGCTACGTTAAAAACAAAAATCAACCCTGAAGAAATCAACAAGCTCAAAGCTGGCGGTACAACAACAGTCACTGTCAAAGGTACGTTGTCATTTAATGGAAAAGACATTCCTATTGAAGCAGATATGTTTGTTGCCAAATTAACAGATAAGAAAATCATGGTCACAACTGATGAAATGATCATGTTATCAATGGAAGATGCTGGCATTAATGACAAAATATCAAAATTGATGGAGCTAGCAAAACTTCCTTCAATCACAAGAACAGCACCAGTAACGCTGCGGTTTGTTTTTGTAAAAGAATAAGCACCGCATAAATTGTGACACACATTAAGGGAAGTGCAGGGCGCACTTCCCAAAATTCGTTTTCATTAGCTAGATGCGTAAACTGTTAAGTGCCGCAAAAAGTTCGTCGCACTTCCTCTGAAGCAAGTGGGGGTAGCTCGTAACTTTCAAAACCGGGTTGGTGTTCAAAAGGTTTCGAGAGAACTTGAGCAAGCTCGTGAAACAAACTAAAATCATCATTCATACCAGCTTGAATGGCCTGCTCAACCCGGTGGTTACGAGGGATGTAAATCGGATTAATCTCCTGCATTCCTTTCACACGCTGTGAATTGGAAGCTGTATCCTTATTGAAAATCTCGCTCCAATCATCAAGCCATTTCTGTCCATTGTCAGCAGTTTCAAAAAGCTTCAAAAATTCTTCAGAATTACCCCCGTTTGCCACTTGCGTTAAGCGCCGGAAAAACAACGTGAAATCAGTTTTATTTTCTGCCATCGTCACAAAGGTTGATTGCATGAAACCATCCATTTTATCACTGTTTGATAAACCTGTTTTTTGAGAAAAAATCTCAAGCAATCGCTGATGAAACGTTGGCATAAATTCACCTACAATCGTTTCTGCTATTTGAATGGCAACCGATTCTTCTTTGTCTAAAAGAGGGAGTAACGCCTCAGCCAAACGAGCTAAATTCCAAAGTCCCATATTTGGTTGGTTATTCCAGGCATAACGACCTTGACGATCAATGGAACTGAATTTTTTATCAGGATGAAAGGTGTCCATGAAAGCGCAGGGGCCATAATCAATGGTCTCTCCAACAACCTGCATATTGTCGGTGTTCATAACGCCATGAATAAACCCCAAGCCCATCCACTGTGCGATTAATTGCGCTTGGCGATGGATGACAGAACGAAGTAAGGCTTGGTAAGGGTTCATGTCTTCCTTAGCTTCAGGGTAATGGCGCTCGATCACGTAGTCAGCCAAGATTTTAACATTGTCATTTCCTGGAGTTGCATGATCCAAAGCCGCAAAATATTGAAACGTCCCAACACGAACATGACTTTGAGCAACTCGTGTAAATACAGCTCCTGGCAAAGGTGTTTCACGCATGATCATCTCACCTGTAGAGACAGCCGCAAGAGCCCTTGTTGTCGGAACGCCAAGAGCAGCCATGGCTTCAGAAAGAATGTATTCCCTCAAAACTGGCCCAATGCCTGCTTTGCCATCGCCGCCCCGTGAATAAGGTGTGCGCCCAGAACCTTTAAGTTGAACATCAAGCCGCATGCCGTTTTTATCAATCACTTCACCGATTAATAACGCCCGTCCGTCACCTAATTGTGGAGACCAACCACCAAACTGATGCCCCGCATAGGCCATCGCAATGGGGGCAGCATTAAATGACAGTTCGTTGCCAGAAAAAAATTCGGCAGCTTCAGCAGACTTCAAAAACTCCAAATCAATACCAAGCTGAGTGGCGAGGGAGCTATTTGTCTTAATTAAAACTGGCTCGGGCACAGTTGCTGGCTGTGTGGGGCTATAAAAGGCTTCTGGTAAGTTAGCGTAACTATGGTCAAAGGAAAATTCGGGCATAAAAATATTAGTCTCTTCGTAGAATGGTGCACTTAGTGCAAAGGGCATCTGCGTACAAAAGGCCTCTTCATGCAAAGGACCTCTTGGCTCATTATGATTGTAGTATGAATATGGGAGGCAGGCAGTGCCAAGTCAATGGAGCCAGCGAAACAGTCTTTAAATTATTGATTAGCCTTTTCTAAATCTAAAAGCCATTCCTTGCGAGCCAGACCGCCAGCATAGCCTGTTAATTTACCGTCCGACCCAATAACCCTGTGACAGGGAATGATAATAGCAAGTTGGTTCATGCCATTAGCCCTCGCAACCGCGCGTACGGCTTTGCGGTTACCAATGCGTTGGGCTTGCTCCGCATATGATCTGGTCACGCCATAAGGAATAGTTAGCAGTTCATCCCAAACGGATTTCTGAAACTCAGAGCCATTTATTTTAAGTGGCGTTGTAAACTCTTTTAAATCGCCCTTGAAATAAGCAGTTAAATCATCCTCAATCATCTGGGTAACAGGACTACGGCCAGGAACAATTGCGATCTTTAGTGATTTGCGCATTTTTTCAATTTCACGCTCTAACCCACGCCGGTCTGTAAATTCAAGCAAGTAAAGATGTGTTTCATCAAAAATAGCAATCATGCTACCAAGCAATGTGTCTATCCATTCTGCTTTCAACACCTTATGGTTCTTGTCATTTGGTGCTGATCCCATGATGCTTGAAAACGCATCACGAAAGCCGCTGCCAGAAGAATAACCAGCGTCTAGTTGAGCATTGATAATCTTGTCACCTTCACGTATTGTTTTCAAAGCAATCCCCATTCGCCGTGCCCTTGAATAGGCTGTAAAAGTCATACCATATCGTTTTTTAAATTGACGCCGCACTGTAGACGGTGTGTAGCCAAGCTCTTGAACATCTCTGTCAGTCCACCGCCTTGCTGGGTCACTCTCAACCATCTCGGTTAAATGTTTTATCATATCAGAAGGCTCAGTTGGGTTCAAAAGTGGGCGGCACCTTTTACACGGCCGAAACCCAGCAAGCAATGAAGCTTGTGCCGTCTTAAAAAACAAACAATTTTCACGCTTTGGTTTGCGGGCAGTGCAAGTGGGCCGACAAAATATCCCAGTGCTGGTGATGCCAGCGAAAAACACACCTTCATAGGTGCTGTCACGACTAATCAAAGCCTGGTAATATTCAGTAATTTGCTGCTCGTCAAACATCTAAGTCTACGCGCCCTTCATCATATTTGCAGACATTGCTTCAAGGTCTCTATAATCTTTTTGCCAGGTTTCAAACATATGCTGACCTGTAGGATCTGGAAAAATATCACTAACATCAGCTTCAAGGTCATCAAGAATTTTTGAAGCTGTGTCAAAGGGGGAGGCTTTATCCATATCAATATTCTTTGTCATGTCAGTGTCAATCGGCCCGGGGTTCACACTATGCACAGCAATTCCTTTAGATGCCCATTCGATACGAGCGCCCTGAGTAAGTGAAAAAGCAGCAGCTTTTGCAGCGCAGTAACCACCATGAAGCGGCACATTAACAAATGCAGCAATAGAGACAATATTCACAAGAGCAGAATTTTGTTTTGCTTCTAAAACAGGAAGAAAGCCGCGCATCATATAAAGCAGGCCAAAATAGTTAACACTCATATCATTGATGACTCTATCTAGTGGACCATAAAATGCGCTGGTTAATTCTAACGAACCTGCATTATTAATCAAAATATTCACATCACTGGCAATAGTGACAGCCGCTGAGATTTGTTCAAGTTTCGTGATATCAAGTGTTAAGGGAACAACACGGTCATCTTGAAAATCAGGTAGAGATGCAGTGTTGCGAGCCGCAGCGTAGATTTTACTAACTCCCTTTTCTAAAAGGGAAAAAACCAATGCTTTTCCAATTCCTCTATTCGCGCCAGTCACTAAGAGTACTTTATTTTCAAAATCCATTATTTTTAACCCTACGAGATGAAGATTGTTAAATTTAATAAATAGATATAAAGAAAAGACAACAAGTATGACGCCGAAAAACGAGCACGGAATTTTTATATTTAAAAAACCCTCGAAAAAGGCATAAGCTGAGGTGTGAAAATAAGATTTTAAAACAATTCTACATCTCTAATTGTAAGAAATTTATAAAATAAATGTGACCTCCCCTGTTCCAAAAAGAAAGTAATCATCATGAAATTAAAAGATAAAGTCGCCATTATCACAGGCTCAACCAGCGGTATTGGGTTAGGCATGGCCAAAGGGTTAGCAGCTGAAGGTGCTAACATCGTTTTAAATGGATTTGGTGATAGTCAAGAAATTGAAAACAATAGAAAATCCATTGAAAAGATGGGCGTAGATTGTATCTATAATGGTGCCGACATGACCAAGCCCGATGAAATTTTAGCAATGGTCACACAGGCAAAAGAAAAATTCGGTCGCGTAGATATTGTCGTGAATAATGCGGGCATTCAAACGGTCTCACCTGTGGAAGATTTCCCAGAAGAAAAGTGGGAAGCCATCATTGCTATTAATCTCTCAAGTGCGTTTTACACAACCCGGGCTGTTGTTCCAATGATGAAAGAACAAGGCTGGGGCCGCATTATTAATTTAGCGTCCGCTCATGGTCTCGTTGCGTCTCCATTTAAAAGCGCTTATGTCGCTGCAAAACATGGCATGGTTGGGTTCACCAAGTCTATTGCTCTGGAAGTGGCTGAAGAAAATATCACAGTAAATGCCATTTGTCCGGGGTATGTGCACACGCCCCTGGTAGACGGGCAAATCGCAGATACAGCAAAAGCACGCGGTATTTCTGAAGATGCTGTTGTGAAAGATGTTTTGCTAAAATTGCAAGCAACCAAAAAATTCGTGACAGTCGAGCAACTAGCTGAAATGGCAGTCTTCCTTTGTAGTGATGGAGCTGAAAACATCACTGGCACGTCACTCGCTGTAGATGGTGGCTGGACAGCTCAATAATATAAAACCTAAAGAGATCTCACCAAAAGAATATAAATCTAGGTGAGATCTCATTTTCAAAAACGATCTGTTTATGAGGCAATCACAAGAGGCTTGCCGGTCTCGAGCAAGGTCTTTAGACCAGAGAGAATAAGTGGCCATCCGCCGCCAGTGTTTTTATATGTCTCTGTCTCTCCATCAAATTGATCATGAACAAGAGTGAGCTTGCAAGCAGTTCCCAAATCTTCAATTTCATAGGTAACACGAGATGGTGCATCATCTTCTTGGCCAGGTGTGCAGATGCCTTTAAAAGTGTGCGCAAGTTTTTTCAAAGGAACGAACTCAAGAACCTTTCCAGTAATTTCATGATCTCCATTTTCTTTGATATAGAAAATATCGCTATCTTTTTTCCAGTCAGTTTTTAGTTTCAAACCAAAAAAGTATTTTTGAATATCAGATGGCTCTGTCAGTGCAGACCATAATTTTTTATCTGTGGTTTGGATGATTGTTGTAAATACATGGCGAGGTTTCGTTTGCGTATCCATAATCGTTACTCTCTCTAACTTAGTTTTTAAATCCACCATTCCCTCACTTATCGGAGCTGCAAACCGAGAAATCCATCGGTCCGTAATCTCCTGCAAAGGCACGGTGTTAAGGTAATGATATTTAAATCGCCCAACTTTGCGGGTTTGAATAAGCAAAGCCCCCTCAAGCACCTTTAAATGCTTCATCACACCAAACCGGGTCAGGTGGGGTAATACAGTTTCAAGCTCACCCAGAGTGCGGCCGTCTTCCTCTTTCAAGGCATCCAGCAGTTGCAGGCGGTGCTTATCGCTAAGCGCTTTAAATATAGTTTCCATAATTTATTTATAGGTGGTTATTTAGTCACGTGTCAATATAGTAACGTAATGATTGATGAAAAAAGTGAAATTAAAATAAAAAATCCGCCCTTAAAAATTTTAAGAGCGGATCAAATTTGTGTAAAAACAACATGTTATATTATTCTATCGTTTCGCCAAATATCAGCAAACAACCATCAGGGTCTTTCACATGAAATTCGCGCATACCATAAGCCTGATCAAATGGAGTACAAACACGCCCTTCAGGCAAAGGAGATAGTTTTGGCTCAAGAGAGGCATAAAGCTCGTCTAGCTGTTTGCTCCAAAGGTAAATGGAGATGTTGGTTCGAGTAGCTTTAAGCGCTTGATCATCCGAAGCTTTGATAAAATGCAAGGCAGCCTCGCCATGCAGCATCATCGCAAATGAAGCATCATCAGAGACAAACCGTTTTTCAAAACCAAGAGTATGCTCGTAAAATTTAAGAGTTTGCGCCATATCTGAAACAGGAATAATTGCAACTGCGTCTTCAACAATTGGTTTCGTCATTAGAAGTCACTCCATTCCATTGAAATTCACCATTCGGGCCAAGTTTAGCATATGGGTTAAATGCGATCTCCCAAATGTGACCATCAGGGTCAGCAAAGCAGCCAGAAAACCCACCCCAAAAAGCTTTTGTCGCTGGTTTCAAAATGGTTCCTCCCGCCTCAGGTATTTTGGAAAGAAGCTCACTTACTTCCTCTTCAGTGTTTAGATTGTGAGCAATAGAGAAGGAAGAGTAGCCAGAGCGCTCAGCTGGTACATTGGCATCCTTAGCTAATTTTTCCCAAGGATAAATCGCAAGAGCCATTGACTGAAGATCGTAAGCAACGATTTCTTCAACAGATGCATCAGAAGCAACCTTCCAACCAAGAGCATCATAAAACGCTTTCGCTCGCTGAAGATCAGCCACGCCTAACGTGATGATGCTTAATCTCTGTTCCATAGTTCCTTGTTCCATAGTTCCTCCCAGAAAACGTCTCTTTTAAAGATTGTTCATGAAAAAAAGAGCGCCTCAAATAATTGAAACGCTCTTGAAAAATATAAATTAAATTTGATCAAATAATGGTTTAAGCACTAAGTTTCTCATTAATCAGAGCAACAGTTTCCTTCACCCCATAAAGCTCCACAAATGAGCCAAATCGTGGTCCTTGAGATTGACCGAGCAATACTTCATAAAGTGCAGTAAACCATGACCGAAGTGGGTCAAATTCATGAGCCTTGCCAACATCAAACACAATCTGCTGCAAACCTTGGCCGTCTAGTGCCTCATCAGCTTCTTCAAACCGTTTGCCCAAATCCTCAATCGCTTTGCGCTCAAGGTCTGTGGGTACACGAAACTCTTTTGTTGGTGCCACAAATTCGTGGAAATAATTAATTGCATAGCCAACCATACGATCAAGCTCAGGGTGCGTTTCTGCCGTTGCATCTGGTGCATAACGCTTAATAAAGCCCCACAATACTTCTGGTTCAGACGCATTTGAAGCAGAGACAAGGTTGAGCAAAAGGTTATAGCTAATCGGCAATTGGCCAGATGGCACTTCGCCGCAATGGATATGCCAAGCTGGGTTCACCAGCTGTTCCTTAGGTTCTTGTCCAGAAAATTTCGTTGAAAATGTCAAATATTCATCAACATTTTTTGGAATCACATCAAAGTACAAACGCTTGGCAGTCTTTGGCTTTTGGAACATAAAGAGAGACAAGCTTTCAGGGCTCGCATAAGTAAGCCATTCTTCTATCGTCAGGCCATTACCTTTCGACTTAGAGATTTTCTCCCCCTTCTCATCCAAAAAGAGTTCATAGTTAAATCCCTCAGGCGGCTTGCCACCAAGAGCTTTAGCAATCCGGCTAGACAAGTGCACACTGTCAATCAGGTCTTTGCCCGCCATCTCATAAGAAACACCAAGTGCAACCCATCTCATGGCCCAGTCAGCTTTCCATTGGCATTTGACATGACCACTAGTCACTGGAGTTGTTATTTCCTCGCCACTATCAGGGTTTTTATATGTGATACTGCCAGCATCCGCATCGCGAGCAATCATGGGTACTTGCAAAACTTTGCCGCTCGTAGGGCAAACAGGTAAAAATGGAGAGTAGGTTGCTTGACGCTCGGAGCCAAGGGTTGGCAAAATAATATCCATCACCTTGTCATAGTTGCGCAGCATCGTAAGTAATGTTTCATCAAACTGACCAGATTTATAGCAATCAGTTGCAGAGAAAAACTCATACTCAAAACCAAATTGGTCGAGGAAACTTTGCAAGCGAGCATTATTATGATGAGCAAAACTTTCATGAGTTTCAAAAGGATCTGGCACAGCTGTTAAGGGCTTATCTAAATATTCAGACAGCATCTCAGCATTGGGAACGTTGGTAGGAACTTTACGAAACCCATCCATATCATCAGAAAAACAGATGAGACGTGTTGGAATTTTATCTTCAGTCAAGACACGAAAAGCATGGCGCACCATAGACGTCCGTGCAACTTCACCAAAGGTGCCAATGTGCGGTAAACCAGAAGGGCCGTACCCCGTTTCGAATATAATTGGAGAAGAGGGCACATCCTCTTTTTGCTTAGACAACCGTTTGACGATCTTGCGAGCTTCTTCAAATGGCCAAGCTTTACTATCTTCAGCGAATGTTTTTAGCGCACCGTCACTCATGATTATTTCTATAACCCTTTAAAATAAATAATAAATTCTTATATGGACTTCAGGTTGAATTGCTCAAAAAAGCAATCGAGATATATCTACCACCTGCAAAAGGAGAATTAGACTGCCAATAAATTAGGCAAACCAAAACTCCAATATGAAGTCTGGACCCTATTTGAGTGTACAAATTTCGTCAATGATAGATATTTAGGGGTGGCGCGGGGGCTGGTAGGCAGTCTGAGAAAACAAGGAACTAACTATGCGAAGAGGGTGTGACGCATTTTCGGCGTCAGGAGATGGCTAAGCGCTTCGCGTAGCCCGGTGTCTAGCACCGCACCTTGTAGGCCTGTCGCGTTAGCGACAGATTAGCCGTGAGAGAAAACAACCTAAAACAAATGTTTTGTTTTACTCGACTAGAATTAAGAGTTTAGTTAAAAGAATATAAGAGATAGGAAACAAGGAGAAACAGGTGTCCCTTAATTTATCAATCCATGAAGCTTTAATCTATACAATGCTAACCATGTCAGGTGTCGATAGGGATATCTCAGACACAGAGTTAGGGCGCATTGGCGCAGTTGTAAAAAACTCTCCGGTTTTCGAAGATTTTGATATTGATTTGCTAACAAAAGTTTCAGCGAAATGCGGTGAAGACCTTGGTAAAGAAAATGGATTAAACGAAGTTCTTACAGCCATTTCCATTTCTATACCTGAAAAACTAAGAGAAACAGCCTATGCCTTTGCGGTCGAGATCGCGATCATTGACCGTAAAGTTGAAAGAGAAGAAATTCGCTTTCTACAAATGCTCCGTGATAGTCTGCATCTGGATAAATTAGTAACAGCAGCCATCGAGCGCGGCGCAAGAGCAAGACATAGAAAAATCTAGCATCTTTTCTTTAAGACAAAAATCTCAGCAACAAGCTGATTAGCAGTAACGTTTCGAAGTTTTGAAAGTTTACGCAACGCTTCTTGAGAGAAAAGAAAACAAACCTCACGACACGAAGAAGGAGTGATTCCACTTCGGTTGCAGGACATGACGCCATGGGCGTCCGGCGCACAAGATCAGCCTGAACGGAGCGTAGCGAGTACAGATAAGCTGATCGCAAAAAATGCCGACCCTCGGAGGCCCAAGCGCTAGCACGGTTGCTGGTGGGCAACTGAAGTGCAACTAAAAAGCGCTTGGAATAGCCGTGTGAGAAAGCTAAAGACTAACATTCCCATATACGGCCAAGTTTAGAAACGCTTCCGAACTTGATTTGGAGAGGTCTGGACCAATCGCCTTTTCAAGGTCCATAGCGCGCACGCCACCTTTTTTAGCACCGGTAATCATGTTTGTTGCTATCAAAGCATAACCCGCTTCAGTATGAGTAGAAACGCCAATACCAATTTGAGCATCGCGAACGAGATTATTATTGACGGTAACCTGGCGCATATATTTGCCATAACCAAGAGAGATACCAAGCCCCGGTACATTCTCAACGACATTACCTGTGACCATAGTATCTGCCTCAACAGCGATGCCAATGGCAGCATTTCCTTTATATTTTTTTAGGTTGCGAATGAGGTTGCCAGTGGCTGTAGCTAAGCGGCCGCCTTCATTAAAATTTGTGATTGAAATTCCAACATGGGCTTCATCGACCATATTGTTGGAAATGATCGCGCCTTCAAAACCAAATTCGGAATAAAGCGCAACTTCACCAAGTTTAGAGCAGTTGTTGTTCAGAATTTGAATGTTATCAGCAGCATTCCCCCGAACAGCTGAAAAGGCGCAATCGCTAATAACATTATTGGAAACAATCACATTCCCCGCACGGTAAATATTAACGCCATTCCCATTTTGCCCAGAGCCACCATCTTTAGTCTTTATGCGATGAATATGGTTTTGAGAAACGATAGTGCCATCAAGCCCTTTTTTTGAACGCCAAACAAGAATGCCATTATTACTACAATCAGTGACATGGTTATGGGAAATCTCTAAGTGAGAGGAATCTGTCGCAAAAATACCAGCTGAGCCACACAGACTAATCTTGTTAGAATGAATATGCCCGCCACAATTCTGTAAGCTCAAACCGTTTAGCAAACAGTCTTTAATAAAGCAGTGCTCTATTAGGAGGTTGGGAATATTATTAAAGCTGAGAAGCCCATCAATAGAATTGCCAGTAAATCCACGAGAGGCCCCATCAAACACCAGATATTGCAAAGTAGCTGATGAGAGGTCTTTTGCTGAAACAAATGAAGCGCCTTTAGAAAACTGAAGAACAGTTTCTCCATATACACCTTCGATATGAGAACCCGCTCTTAAAGCAAGTGGACCTGTAACAAAGTGGCCGCCTGGCAGGGTTAGTTTTACCTTTTTCTTAGCAGCCAAATCTATAGCAGCTTGTAGTTTTGCGGTCTGATCTGCTTTTACATTAGGAACAAGTCCAGTAGCCGTGAATGAAAGGGAGGCCACTTTGACAGGTTTTGCAGCATTCGCTCCATCACTATTTGCAATCGTAGCTCCAGCCACAAGTGGAAGTGAGCTTAATAGGAGGTCTCGTCGATTTACACTCATAAGTTTATGAACCTTAGGTAAACAGGGGAAGAAATGACAGTATTATTACATTTAATAGACTTTGTTAACTATAATAAAACGTTTTGGTGCCTAGCCTTTATTAGTACACAGAATAGGGAAGGGCATAGAGCAAGTGCTAATAGTACGTATACGTCATTCGCACTCTTTATGTCATGTGAATAGCGATAGAGACCCATGACAGTTGAGAATAGTCAAACTCAACAATTAAAAAAGAAGATGAAATTATTTGAGGCCATTGTTAATAAAACGCAAGATGGCATCATAGTTTTCAATCATCTTTTAGAGGTTGTTTATAGCAATACCAATGCTGGTCAGCTCCTTGGCGCAGCACCTGAAGAGTTGCGCGGTAAGAGCCTCTCAACATTTATCCCCAAAGATAGTCGTAAAAAACACGAAAAATTAGTCTCAATGTTTTCTGAATCCGAGGATGTTAGACAAAACCTCTATAACTGGAATGTGATAAAATGTACGCGGGTAAATGGTGAAGAATTTCCGGCTAAAATAACAATTAATAAATATACTGTTTCAGACCAAACGGTTTTTATCGTTTCTCTAATAGATATGTCAGATATAAATACCGCAGAAGAAGAAACAAACGTTGCTGAACTTGGCCAATTTAGAGAGCAACAGCAAAAAAAATGTTCGGCAAAAACTTTACAAGTCAGCATGGAAAAAGCCGTCACGCAAATTGCTAAAACAGCACAAGCGGTAAAAGATACATGTGGCAATCGTTATGTTGAAGAACAAATGTCGCAAATTTTGCAAAATTCATTTACTGCAATGAGCGTCAGTCAAAAAGCAGCCTTTTATTCTGATACTGGTCACACCATAGATCAATTCAATTTGGTCGATCAATCTCTTCATGGTGCATTAGATCGTATCAAGACAATTGTAGATGAAGAAATCCAGAACAAAGATATTGCCTTAGCATGGGATATTCCAAACTCAGCCAAAAAATTTAAATTTCATGATTGTCAAAGAGTTGAGCAAATATTTTATAACATTGTTGAGCATGCCACTCGGAATATAAAAAAGGGACAAATCTCATTTCAAGTTGATCAACTTATGGTGGATGAGAGTAATAACCTCACAATGAACTTTGAATGCCGCAATCCTCAGTTTGGCATTGCACAACATACAATGAACAGAGTTTTAGAAGCCTCATCGGCCAAAACTGTGCCGGAAGTTAAAGAGTTAAAGAATGGCGGGAAATGTTTGAGGCTTGCAAAATTAATGGCTGAAGATAATGGAGGTAGCTTGAGAGTGGTAACTCACCCGATAAACGGCACGTATATTTATCTCCAATTAATAGAACCTTTGGTGCAAACATTGGCTAATAAAGTGACGAATATAGAAGCCAACCAATAGAGACCAAAGCTTCAAAACATCTTTTTTCCCAAAAATCTATTTATTTAATATGAGTGTGTTCATACCAACGGTACCCCATTTGCAGTTTAAGTTTAACCATACAAATAAAGCCATCAAAAAGAGGAAAGCATTAGCTAACCTCTAGTGTTTTTAAAATCCTGTCTGCAGCAAGGCTAGCTGTTAAGGTTCCAGAACGCACCTCAGCTTCGCATGTTTCGATCAAGTGTATGATGTCTTCGCTTTCGCTAAGCTTAGCAAGTAGGCGAGCTTCAACCATTTCACGCATCCAGGTGGCAGCTTGATTGTTTCTTTTTTCCTCAAACTCACCACTTACCGAAAGAGCCGTTCGGTGGGCTTCAATATTTTCCCATAATTGATCAAGCCCCTGTCCAGTTAAGCCTGAAATAGTAATAACCGGAGGAGACCAGTTTTTGCTTTGAGGTGTTAAAATATGCAAAGCCGCACGATATTCACTGGCCGCCTGTTTGGCTCGCATCTCATTCTCACCATCGGCTTTGTTAACAGCAATCATATCCGCAATTTCTAATATGCCCTTTTTAATCCCTTGCAATTCATCACCAGCGCCAGGCAACATAAGGCAAAGAAAAAAATCTACCATTTCAGCCACAGCCGTTTCAGATTGCCCAACCCCAACGGTTTCAATCAGGATAACATCAAATCCGGCCGCCTCACAAAGCGCCATTGTTTCTCTGGTTTTTTTTGTTACCCCACCAAGAGTGCCTGATGTAGGGGAAGGGCGAATAAAAGCATTTGGCTCAACGCTTAGGTTCTGCATGCGCGTTTTATCACCAAGAATAGAACCGCCAGTGACAGAAGAGCTTGGGTCAACGGCCAGCACGGCTACCTTTTTCCCAATACTAGTTAAATATAATCCAAGAGCTTCTATGGTGGTTGATTTTCCAACACCAGGAACACCCGTGATACCAACACGCAAAGCATTGCCTGCTTGTGGTAGAAGTTTTAACAAAAGGTCTTGAGCTTTTTTCCGGTGTTCACTTTTCTGGCTTTCAACCAACGTGATAGCTCTGGCAAGAACAGTGCGATTGCCTGCCAAAATACCAGTTTCGAAGTCTTCAATGGTTTGTGGTGCTTTTGTCATGCGTTCCAGCCATACATACAAGGGGAGTTAAAAAAGATTTGTTTTAGAAGGGAGCCGTAAAATATCAACAATATATATAAAATTTCAGCAGTTAAAGATAGAGCGTATGAAAATATCCAAAATCCACATTTAGCAGCATAAATTATGATAAATAGTAGAAAATAAACCTAATCGCTCTAAATTCAGCTTAAATTCTTGTCAATATCTGGCCCTTAGAAGAAGAAATGAATTTGATGAAGAGCCAAGTCAAAAATAAATGACAACAGACACTTTAATTTCTGTCATATTCCACATACATAAAGAACAATAATTATAATTTAATCGGGTAGAACTCAATGATCAGTTTGGACGAAGAAAAAATACGCAAAGGTGCAACTTCGCCCCGTGCATACGGAATTTTGTCCGCGGTCTCATTTCTAGAAAGCGCAATTCTTCCTCTACCTGTTGATGCTGTCTCTATTCCAATGATGTTAGGCGCGCCTTCAAAAGCATTTAGAGTAGCACATGTCGCTCTCATCACTTCAGTGCTTGGTGGGTTACTAGGCTATTTAATTGGCTATCTTTTCTTTGAGGGCTTTGGTGATAAAATCATCACCTACTATGGTTTGACAGAGCAATTTGAAAATTTTCAACAAACAACCAGAGATGATTGGTGGAAAGCCGCAATCGCGATTTTTGGCGCTGCAATCACGCCAATTCCATTCAAACTTGTATGCATCGGCTCAGGTGTGATGGGTGTGAACTTACCGATGTTCATTGCAGTCGCAATGCTGGGCCGCGCCATTCGGTTTTATTTTTTCGCAATCGTCTTTAAATATCTAGGCCGCCCGGTAAGAGACTTTGCCTTAAGGCATCTAAAATTAGTCGGCTCATTAACAATGATTATCATGATTCTGGGCTTCCTAAGTATCTATTGGCTTTAATACCCTCTAGTGAATGCTTGACACCTAGCAACAACCCCACAATACGAAGAAGGAGTTCAGCCCATTCGGGCTGAAGGACATGGCGCCAGAGGCGTCCGGCGCAAGCGCCGCCCCTCGGGGAGGCCTATGAGCTTTAGCTCATAGAATAGCCGTGTGAGAAATAGAGAGAAAATAAGCTCTAAACGATTAACTCGCGAAGAGCTTTGAAAGCTTTACAATCATAGCGCTCAATCCATTCAAATAGAACCATTTCAGTTGTGACCAAATGAATGCCAGCACTGTTCATGCGAGTAAGTGCTATCTCCAATGATTTTGGATCTCGACTGCCCACACAGTCGGTTACAATAAATACTTCATGACCTGCAGCTTTGATTTCAAGAGCAGTTTGCAGCACGCAAACATGAGCTTCACACCCGGCTAAAACAAAAGACTGACGACAAAGCTTGGAAAGTTCAGAAATATAATCTTTAAAAATTTCATCCTTCATGGCAGAAAAACTGGTTTTATCAATAATCTGAGCGGTGCCGCGGGTTGCGTCGCTCACTTCACTTACAGTTAAACCAAGGCCAGGAGAATATTGTTCTGTTATAACAATAGGAACAGAAAGATGATCCGCGGCTTTAATGAGGCGGATTGAGTTATCAATAACCTGTTCCCGGTTAGAGATAGCAGGCATCAATTTCTCTTGCTCATCGATGAGTATCAAGGATGAAGATAATGCATTTAATATCATAATAATTTTTCTCAAATAAAATCATTGCTCTTGAAAAATACTAAGCAAATCATCAATGGTAAAAGGCGATACACCTTAAGATTGAATAAAAAATAGTGCTGTTAAATATTCAGCAAAAAAAAGACTGATTAAAAATATTAATCAGTCCTAAAATAACAAAAATTAGTTAATAAATCAAAGGTCTAAGACTTAGAACGTCTTTAAACTTACTGGAGATATATTCATAGCATATGTCTGTTTTTTAAACGAAATAGTAATCAAGAAATTTTTCATATATCTCTGTGAGTTGCACCATATCCTTAAGAGATACGTTCTCATCTATTTGATGTATGGTTGCATTTGAAAGTCCCAATTCAACCACCGGACATACATTCTTTATGAAGCGAGCATCTGAAGTTCCACCAGATGTGGAGAGGCTGGGTTGCATATTTGTGACTTCAAAAATAGAGCGGGTTAAGGTCTCAATCCACGGACCAGGTTCCGTTACAAAACAATCTGCACTGCGTTGAAACCTAAGAGAAAACTCAAGGTCTTTGCCAACGAGTGCAGTGGTGATTTTATTTTGTATAAGGTCTTCAAGTTCAGTTGCAGTAAAGGTATCATTATAACGAATGTTAAAATGACAGCGAGCTTCAGAAGGGGTCACATTCACTGTTTTATTACCAACATCAACAGAGGTGATCTCTAAATGAGAGGGAAGAAAATGCGGCGTTCCTTCATCAAGCTCTTTTTTCTTCAATTCAACCAAGGCAAGAGCAATACCATCAATCGGGTTGGAAGCTAAATGCGGGTAAGCAACATGACCTTGTTTCCCCTTAACAGTTAACCAGCCATTTAAAGAGCCGCGCCTCCCAATTTTAATAGCCTCGCCAACAAAGCTTGGGTTTGTCGGCTCACCAACAATAGCGTGAGTTGGTTGGATGTTTTCCTGAGCCAACCAATCAAGCATTTTAACGGTGCCGTTAATCGCAGGCCCTTCTTCATCACCAGTAATGAGAAATGAAATCGTTCCTTTAAAGTCCGGGTGTTTGATATGCTCTAACGCTGCCGCTAGGAAACAGGCGATCCCGCCTTTCATATCAGCAGAACCACGACCATATAATTTACCATCTTGGATCTCACCGGAAAATGGAGGGTAAGCCCAAAGAGATAAATCCCCAGGGTCGACAACATCTGTATGCCCAGCAAACATCAAGTGCGGCTGACCTGTACCATATTGTGCATAAAGGTTATCAACATCCGCGGTCCCTTCTTCAGAAAAAGGGAGGCGCGTACAAGTAAATCCTGAGTTAGATAAAACAGTTTCAAGATAGGTTAACGCACCACCTTCAATTGGGGTGATGCTTTCACAAGCAATAAGATCTTGAGCATATTTAATGGCAGTGTCAGACATAGTGCTAATTCTTCTTGGTTTTTAAAATAAATGAATGAGAAGTTTTATCGTTGAGTAAATGTACCTGTATATTTAATCATCTCGAGGATTTGGGCCGTATTTATTGGGATCAACCGGACCATAGAGCCCAAGTTCAATCAAAAACCAAATACCAACAGCTCCAAGTTCTAAACCTATCAGCCAGCCCCAATCCTGCACCCAGGAAAGAGCGCCGCCTCCAAATTCATACCCAGTATAAAATTGAACAGCCTTTAAAAGCGCTGGGCCATAGAAGAGAAATGCGTAAAGCCCCGTTTTGTTGCGATCATGCAAGCGTTTCGTCAAAAGAGCAGCAAGAAAAAAAATCAAAGCGATAGACCAAATTAGGCCAATGATACCTAGTTTCTGTGCTGTTTGAACCAACTCACCAAATGGATCAGATGAAATTATGGTTGAGAAAGCAAACGGACTTACAAAAGCTAAAACAACCAAACCAACCCAAAAAGTTCGGCGGGAAATACGACCATGAAAACTAATAAACGGCGATAAAATAGGCATGAAACAACTCTCAAGGTTTTAAAAAAGTTAAAGCCATACCATAAACATAAATTTAAAAGCTGCAAAGGTGAGATGTAAGGATCGCTCTGCTTTTAGATGAATTAAGAAAAAACACCTCACAAAGTATCTACCCGAATAAGAGAGTGTTCTCCTTCAAAGCAGAAACATGGCAGCAAGCGCTGTTGTTTATGGGCAACCTAAAGCACAATAATAAAGCGAGTACAGATAAGTTGATCGCAAAAAAATGCCGCTCCGTCGTAGGGGCCCATGAGCTTGAGCTCAAGAAATAGCCCGAGAGACAAAACTAAACGTTTCACTCCTAATAAGCATCAGTCATGTCAGGGCCATAAGAATTCGAACCCTTATTACCACGCACAAAAACAAGTGCAAGAAACACAACAGTGAAAACTAAATTCAAAATATTACTAAAGCCAACAAAGCTTTTATTCTCAATAGGGTTGTCGGAAAAACTACCAAACGAAGCAAAGAAATAAAGCAACAAAATAGTTAAATTAAGAAAACCATAAAATTTGCCAGAAAGCCCAAGATCATGCATGCGTTTATAGCCAAGAGCAATAGTTGGCCAAAAAAACAGGGCATTGACCATCATGCTAAGAGAGAGCAGCTTCAAGGTAGGTGCACCTTTAAAATCTTCAATCGTCAGCCCAAAAGCTGGAATAAGCCAAAGAGAAACTCCCCCTCCTAAGAAAAGAAGGAGCAGCGAACCTAAAATAAAAATTTTGCGCGAAATCCGGCCATCAAATTCCCAAAAAAGCTGAGACATGGTCATATGGAAAGCCCCTGATGAGTAAAGTCTAAAGTGAGTAAAATCTAAAGTGTATAAAAATAGAAGTAAGCAATGAGTGAGGATACACTTATCAAGCCTATCCTCACCCAAATATCTTAGCTGCGCAACAATTCATTGATAGAAGTTTTAGAACGTGTTCTCTCATCAACACGTTTCACAATCACAGCGCAATAAAGGTTGGGGCCAGGCTCACCTGAAGGCAATGGCTTACCCGGCATCGTGCCAGAAACCACAACAGAGTAAGGCGGTACTTCACCATAGAAAACGTCGCCGGTTGCGCGATCAACAATTTTAGTTGACGCGCCAATGTAAACACCCATGGAAAGCACAGAACCTTCCCGAACAATCACACCTTCAGCAACTTCAGCACGTGCGCCAATAAAGCAGTTATCTTCGATGATAACTGGACCAGCTTGCAAAGGCTCAAGCACACCGCCAATACCTGCGCCGCCAGAAAGGTGAACATTCTTACCAATTTGCGCACATGAACCAACAGTTGCCCATGTATCAATCATCGCACCAGAGGCAACGTGAGCACCAAGATTAAGAAAAGAAGGCATAAGAACCACACCAGGTGCCACATAGGCAGATTTGCGAACAATACAATTTGGCACAGCCCTAAACCCGGCTTTGGTAAATTCTTCCGCGCCCCAGCCATTGAACTTGCTATCGACTTTATCCCACCATGTTGAGCCACCAGGCCCACCAGAAATAACAGACATATCATTTAGACGAAAAGAAAGGAGCACAGCCTTCTTCAACCACTGGTGAACAGTCCAGTTGCCATCGTCTGATGGAGATGCAACCCGGCATTCACCGCTATCAAGAAGGTTAAGCGCAGTATCCACTGCGTCACGAATTTCACCTGTGGTTTGGCTGTTGACCTCATCACGATTATCAAAAGCGCTATTAATTGTAGCTTCTAAACTTGCATGGCTCATAGTATTGCTCTCTTAAAGTTTTCAATTATTAATTTTTGATAGACCATATTCATCATGTCACTCAAGTCAATAGGGCAAAAAATAACCTTTGTTAATGAATATCAATTTACCCTATAAGAATAGAACAATAACCAAACTGACGAATTTGATGCGGAGAGCGATTTGAGTAAGAGAATAAAAAACGATTCAAAACCTGGAAAATCAATAAAAGACATAAAAAAACCCACTCAAACCCCCCATCATTCACGCAGAATAGGCCAGTTTAGATCTTCAAAAGAAGACATGAAACTGGTCAAGCAAGTGCCAGAAACACCTCAAACCACCTCAAAAGCCTATAGTCTTGCCTTTGATGACCGCGAATTCATGACAAGAGAAGAACTGCGGCCTGTACGGCTACAGTTAGAGTTATTGAAGCCAGAAATGCTTATGCAAGAAGCTGGTATAGAATCAACCGTTGTATTATTCGGTGGTGCCCGTATTCCAGCCCCTGGCGAAGATCCCGGTGGTAAAACTAAAAAGCAAAATGAAAATCTTGCAAAATATGCGAAATTTTATCAGGTCGCACACGATTTTGCTGTGCTTTGCTCAAATGAATCAGCCAAAACAGATCATTCTGAATTCGTTGTTTGCTCTGGTGGTGGCCCAGGTGTGATGGAAGCAGCCAACAAAGGCGCATCAGAAGTAGGAGCACCTTCAATTGGTCTCAATATCGTACTCCCTCATGAGCAAGCGCCCAATATCTATGTAACACCTGAGTTGAGTTTTCAGTTCCACTATTTTGCCGTAAGAAAAATGCACTTCCTCATGCGCGCTAAAGCTATCACAGCCTTCCCCGGTGGGTTTGGCACAATGGATGAGTTGTTTGAAACTTTAACCCTCATTCAAACCAAACGAGTTGCCCCAATGCCAGTTATTTTATTTGCTGAAGAATTTTGGCGCAGCATTATTAATTTTGAAGCCTTAGCAGATGCTGGCACAATCAGCCCGGAAGATTTGGATTTGTTTAAATTTGCAGAAACAGCTGAAGAAGGCTGGGATATAATTGCAGACTGGTGGAAGCTCAAATGAACCTAACTGATATGACAACAGCAGAGTTTGTAATCACAGTGTTACAATGGGGCATCCCTCTTATTCTAGCGATCACCCTGCATGAAGCGGGGCACGCTTATGCTGCCAAAAAATTAGGTGACCCAACAGCAGATAATGAAGGAAGGGTGAGTTTAAATCCGGTCAAACATATAGACCCAATAGGAACCATCCTCATTCCGGCTCTACTGTTTATCATGAAAGCACCGTTCCTTTTTGGCTATGCAAAACCAGTTCCGGTTTCTTACAACAGGCTCAACACACTCCCCCGAGATATAGCCTTAGTCGCTTTTGCAGGCCCCCTTGCTAATGGTGTATTAATCGTGCTTTCCGCCTTGGCATTTAATTTTGTGCCAATTATCCCAGATGCAGCGCAAGAACCATTTGCAAAAATGTTAGCAATCTCAATTGGTGTTAATACAGTTCTTGGCTGTTTTAATCTCATTCCGTTGCCACCACTAGATGGCTCAAAAATATTAATGGTCATAGCCCCCAAACCAATCGGAAAGTTTATCTATGAACTAGAACGATATGGCATGTTTCTAATTATCGGAATTTTGTTACTTATGCCCTATATCTCTCAATTGCTTGGCTATAACCCTTTAGCAGTATTCTTCGCCTCTGCGATTGATACGGTTCTGCATGTGGTCGAACCTTTGATGAAACTTCACTGCATTTCCATCCGGTCAGAAGCCTGCGGAAATTTATTGCAGTAGATAATCGAAGCCTTTTAAAACAGATCATAGTTATTAATTTGGAATAGTTTTATGTTTAAAAAGAAATCTGACACTGAGCTCGCCGATATCGCTGCAGAACTCATCAAGGAAATATCTCAAAAGCTAGATGTCGATATGAGCATCAAACTATGGGATGGCAGAGTTCTGCCGCTTGGGCCAAATGTAACAAGCAATCTAAAATTAATCATAGCCCACCCAGGGGTCATCGCGTCTCTTTTGAAAGGCCCAAGTTTAGATAAGATCATTCGCCACTACATTCACAAAAATCTAGATTTTGAAGGTGGTACTTTATTCGATATTGGCGAGCAAATTGTCTTCAATAAATCTCGCAAGCGAATTAAAGAAATCAGCAAAGGCACGTTCTTAAAAAAACTAGCTCCCTTCTTACTTGTTCCTTCTTTAAAACCAGAAGATAGTAGAGCCTATGCTGGCGATGAATCTGGGAGCACCATAGAAAAGAAAGATGCTAAAAAATTCATCGAATTTCACTATGACGTCTCTAACGATTTTTACAAACTCTTCCTAGATGAACGCATGATCTATACCTGCGCCTATTTCACTGATTGGGATAATAGTCTGGATCAAGCTCAATTCGACAAGCTGGATATGATTTGTAAAAAACTCCGCCTGAAAGAAGGTGAGAGAATGTTAGATATTGGGTGCGGTTGGGGCGGGCTACTGATACATGCAGCCGAGCATTATGGAGTGCAAGGTCATGGTGTAACCCTAGCCACCGAGCAATATGAGTACGCAAAAAAAGCGATTAAAGAAAAAGGCTTGGAAGACAAAATCACGATTGAATTAAAAGATTATCGTGATCTGGAAGGCCAGTTTGATAAAATCTCATCTATTGGCATGTATGAAGCCATCGGCATAGCGCAAGTCCCTGAATATTTAAGAAAAGTACGTTCGCTATTAAAACCAGAAGGTATTTTTCTCAATCACGGCATTACCCGTAAAGGCAAGAAAAAACAAACCAAATTTTCCTCGCGCCCTGAGCAAAAAGCCTTGCAAAAATACATCTTCCCAGGAGGCGAATTGGATGACCTTGGCAACACCATAAATAAAATGGAACAAGCCGGGTTTGAAATTCAAGATGTAGAAGGTTGGCGCATGCACTATCAGCTCACAACCAAACTATGGTGTGACCGACTAACGGCCAATAAAGAAGCTGCCATAGAAATCATCGGGGAAGAAACTTATCGCATTTGGGTGGTCTATTTAGCTGGATGCTCGTTAGCCTTTTTAAAAGGCTCAGCCCGGCTTTATCAAACTGTCGCCACACAAAACCCTAAAGGCATGCCTGCAACGCCGCAAACAAGAGAAGACTTGTATTAACAGCTTCAATATTTTCGATAGTTCGTTGGTTTCTGGTAACTTGTAGCCTGCGGGCGAAAAGAAGCTGGGACTTCGGCCCGAACAGAAGCCGTCACAGTCTCAACTTGCGGAGCGGCAGTTTCGAGCGCGCGAGAAGAAGCAAAGGGCAAATACCCAAACGCTTTGTAACGCTGTCGCTTTATCGTTTCAAAATGACGGTTATATTGCTGTGAATTCTGTTGTTCTAAAGAGAGACGAGATGCAACTTGTTCTGGAGTTTGCGGGTTGGCTTCAGGCGCTGGATAAGAAGTCATAATATCATAGCCGCGTTTACCCCATTGATAAGTAGGAGCACTAACGTGTGTGAGAAAACTTGTTCGCGTTTTAACCCCTGCCACACTTAGTGAGTGATACCAACGATAAACTGTGTCAGCAATGGTGAAGCGAGCCGCTAATAGAGGAGCCTCAACTCCATGCCAGGAAACAACAGCAAATCCGAGAGTTAGAGGCATCACCCAAATTAATAAGTCGCCATAACTGATGCCGGGGTTTGTCTGTAAAACCAATTGAGCAATCGGCCAGTGAAAGACAAAAATGCCGTAAGAGTAATCACCAAAACGATTATAAAAATTGAGCAAATAAGCTCTTTGTGAACCAAACCAAATGGCTGTGTAAGTAAGCGCTATAATGCGAAACGGTTCCATATAGGAGCCAGAGTTTGTGTAGACCGCAAAGCCAATCACCAAAAACACCCCAATTAAATTAATAGGGAGTATCGGTCTGTATGTATAAAGCAGGATGCCTATAAGAAAGGCAAATCCAAACCTCAATCCGTGCATTAGAAATGGGATCTCAGCACGCAGCTGAGTAAAATAGCTAATATATAAAAAGGCAGCAATCGCCAAAGCTGACCAAATCCAAACAATACGATGATGTAACATGCCAAGAGCAGCTAGCAGACCTAGCGCGATGTAGGCGATGATTTCATATTTCAAAGTCCAAATAGAAACATTCACCTCTCCCCCAGCTGGCGCATTCTCAAAAAGTCCAGGCAAGGTCATGTCGGAATAAGCAAGGGAAGTAACAGGCACATAGGCCCATAACCGCCAATCATTATAATAATCAGCGAAAGAGGCCGAAGTAAAAAATGGTCCAAAAACAAAAGCGATTAAGAAAGAAGAAAAAATTAACAAAGGACAAAGCCGAATAACACGCGACACAGTGAAGTGCAAAAAGTTCGGACGCTCTGTTAATGAAGAAGTAATTAAATAACCACTTAACCCAAAGAAAATACAAATTCCGCAATGAGACGCTTGAATAAGAATTCCCAAAGTTCCTTCAGTTGAAGGATTAAACCCATAAACAATCCAAAGGCAATGAGTTGCAGCAACAGTAAGGGCTGTGAGAAAGCGCAGCAATCGAAAGTTGTTTGGGCGTGCCTGATCACTCATTTCAGAAAATGCATGATGAACATTCGTATCATAAGACGAAGTTCTGCCGTGATTTAAGTCAGCATACTGCACAAAAAAGACCCGATTACTCAATACTAAAAACGGCCATTAACGAGCCGTAAACGTTCCCAATTACGAGTAGTACCTGAAAAACCTTTATATTTCGTTTGCTTAAATAGCTCGGTTGCTTCTTGCGGATGCTAGTGGGCATCTGAGGCAAAGAAAAAGCAATCTAAAGCGCCACTAAAAAAATCAGGAGATAAAACAAAAGCTATCTATCCGAAGAAGGAGTGACGCCTCTTTGGCGGCAGGACATGGCGAAGCGCTTCGCGTAGCCCGGCGCGTTGCGCCGCCCCTCGGAGGGCCCGCAGCGAAGCTGCGGAATAGCCCGTGAGAGAAAATAAAATAAAAACAGCTGGCCGAATAGGCCAGCTGCAAAAGTCATATATGATAAATCAGCCTATCTCCTTCGAGGAGGCCGGAGAAGCTGAGGCTGTAATTCAGGCTGAATATATAAAAGATATCGTTCGTTAACTGAGGAGAAGAAAGAGCTAAAGCACCTAAGCAAAGCTAAAAAAGTTTGAGGTAAAAGGTGCTGTATCATGGTATCACTCCATTTTATTGGATAATCGATCGCTGATACGAGACGAAACTTCACGATGATTGTGAGCTTGAGCACGCATCATAGAAGAACGAAGGATTGATTTGGCTCCGGACAATCCAGTAGGAAATTGAGAAAAATGAGGTCGGAACGATTGTCTTGTCTTCAGTTTAACAATCGGCTCTGAAATATGTATCAAAGCGTTTCTCACCATTTTTCCAACTCCTCGAATTTAGAATATTGTTAAGCAATCAAGTGATCACTTATCTAAAATGGACTGGCCGGTGAAGCCGTTTAAACGCATTACGTAAGCGAAACGCCATCACCACATCCGGTATCAGGCGCAGTCAGGTCACATGATCGAACCTGCGTTAAGGGTGGGCTGATTTAGTTAAGAAAAGTTTAACCGGTACGGAATATCAAAAAACTGTAACAAACCAAAAGCACTTATCCACATCAAAGAGATGAAAACGGGAACTCGTCTGCTTCAGCAAGAGACATGTCATTTGAGCAATGGAATAGCTCGTGAGAAAATAAACAATAAAAAAGCTTATCTATACAAAGAAGGAGCTCAGCCCTTTTTCGGGCTGAGGGACATGGCGAAACGACAGCGTAGCCCGGTGCGTTGCGCCGCCTCTCGGAGGCCCGAGCTTAGCGAGCAATAGCCGTGAGAGGTAAAAAGCTATTAATTAGCCGCAGCGACTACTGCTTCTTGAACTTTTTCAAAAGCTCTGACTTCAATTTGTCTAATACGTTCACGGCTAACACCATGCTCTTGGCTAAGTTCTTCAAGAGTTTGCGGTGTTTCGCTTAAGCGGCGTGCTTCAAAAATCTTCACTTCGCGTTCATTCAGAACACCCATAGCATCTTTCAAAAGGTCAAGACGATGGCCTAATTCTTGAGACTCGCCCAAAGCTGTTTCTTGGTCAATCTCATCATCAACCAGCCAGTCCTGCCATTCACCGCTTTCACTCTCTTTACTTAAAGGAGCATTCAATGAGGCATCGCCCTGCATACGTTGGTTCATAGAAACAACATCAACTTCAGGCACGCCAAGACGGGTCGCGATTTCTTTAACTTGATCCGGCTTTAAATCACCATCTTCATAAGCGTTAAGTTGTGATTTAACTTTACGCAAATTGAAAAACAACTTCTTTTGCGAAGAGGTCGTGCCAAGTTTCACAAGGCTCCATGAGCGCAGGACATATTCTTGAATGGAAGCCCTAATCCACCACATAGCATAAGTTGCCAAGCGAAATCCTTTTTCAGGATCAAACTTTTTTACAGCTTGCATAAGGCCAACATTACCCTCAGAGACAACTTCACCAATTGGCAAGCCATAGCCACGATAGCCCATGGCAATTTTAGCAACCAGTCTGAGGTGCGATGTCACAAGCTTTTGTGCGGCGTTCCGGTCATTATGTTCGCGCCAGCATTTCGCCAGCATATATTCCTCTTGTGGTTCCAGCATAGGAAATTTACGCACTTCAGAAAGATATTTCTGTAAGCCGCCTTGACCAGATGTAACTGTTGGTAGATTTGTAGCCATAGCCTGACCCCTAACCCTTTAAAAATAAAAACCACAATAACTTGTCACCTAAAAGTGGTAACGGTTTTAGGAAAAATGACACGTTTAAATAAAGACTAAAAAGAAAAGAACATAGCAGGAACTTTGTTTCAGCCTTATTATATATAGTCATAAAATTACGGCATTAAAGGGTTTCAAATAAATTTTCTAATTTTTTCATATCTTTGGGTAAATCGCTTGAATATTCATGATATTCGCCCGTTACCGGGTGGCTAAACCCAAGAACTGACGCATGTAGGGCCTGTCTTTTGAGCTTTTGAACGGCATGTTGCAGTTTTTGCGGTAAAACATCAGCTTTTGTCTTAAAACCGGTGCCATAAACGGGGTCTGAGATGAGAGGGTGCCCCAAATGCGTCATATGAACTCGAATTTGATGGGTGCGTCCTGTTTCTAGGCGACATGTAATTTTTGAAACGGCCGCGTTATTTTCGCCTAATTTCATGGCAGAACGATTAGAAACTTCATGAACACCATATGTTTCCAAGGTTTCATAATGAGTAATAGCAAACTTGCCCCCGTCTTTTAAGACATCCATCTTAAGAGGGTTTTTGGGAGACCGCCCAATTTGGCTTTTAACAGTCCCATTTTTCGGAGTAATTTCCCCCCAAACAAGAGCTGTATAAGCTCGTGTTAAAGGGCCTTTCCGGCCATGGTCGGCAAATTGCTCAGAAAGACCAAGATGAGCCGTATCATTTTTGGCAACCACCATTAACCCGGAAGTGTATCTGTCCAAGCGGTGAACAATTCCTGGCCGCTTCACACCGCCAACACCAGAAAGACTATCACCACAATGATAAAGAAGAGCGTTTACCAAAGTGCCGCTCCAGTGACCTGTCGCCGGGTGTACGACTAACCCGGCAGGTTTATCAATTACAATGAGATGTTCATCTTCATAAGCAATGTTTAATGGAATATCTTGCGCTAAAGGAATAGCTGCTGCTGCTGGTGGCAACTCTACGTCATAGACATCGCCAAGCTTAATGCGGCAATTGGGCTCTAAAATAGTCTTCTCACCACGACTGATATGACCTGTTTTAATTAATTCTTTCACACGTGACCTTGTGTAATGCTCTAAAGATGAGCTAATAAAACGATCGAGCCGTTCACCAACATGTTCTGTGCCAGCCTCAAGTCGTACATGTGCCGATTGCTCAGTTGGTATATCTATCGGTTTATCTGACTGTTCATCAGTAACAATCGTCGGTGAGGTGTTTTGAATATCATTCGTCATATGGACTAAAATCTTATGCTAGAGCCTAAAGGCAATCAAAATCTAAATAAACAAGCTGAAAACCATGAAGCTTCTGATGTGAGTGAGCCCACCTTTTGGAGCCCTATGAGGATAAAAGCACTCATTGGTCTCATCATTTTCATGTCAGTTGTTTTGGCCATTGGCTTCGGTTTTTTTATTTACAAGCTAGTAAATACCTTGATCTCTAACTCAGAAACAAATGAAGTCGTCTCAGAAGAGGTGATCAACGGAAAAACACAATCAAAGCAAATGTCTGTTCAAAGGGGTATAAAGCTTGATGGCTTTAAAATCCAGCATTTAGCCGCTTCAGAGAAAGAAATTATTCTATATGTAAAAAAAGGCGATATTTCAGAGATTTGGATAGTGAATAAAAAAACAAAAACAATCACAGCTAAGATTACCGTACAAAAATAGTAACTCAAAGCCTATGTCATAAATATTGAATACATAAAACGCTTCTGAATTAACTTAGCAAAGAAGGAGTGACGCCATTTCTGCGTCAGGACATGACAAAGCGTCAGCGCAGTCCGGCGCCTAGCGCCGCCCCGGCGTAGGGCAACTGAAGTGCCACAAATCAGCGAGGTTGTTGGAGGTCAACTGAAAGCGCCACAAAACTGCGCGGTTGTTGGTGGGCAACTGAAGCGCCACAAAACAGCAATAGCCCGCGAGACAAAGAAAAGTTTACTTTTGTTTGAGTAAAGTTTCTAATCGGGCAGTTAAGCTGTTTTCAGGCGCCTCAGCATCTTTTTCCGATGAAGGTGAGGTTGGGTTCATATTTTTTGCATCCCGGGCTTGTTCTGCTTTTTTAATAAACACTGGTTTCTTATCGTCAAACTCAAAATCAAGCGGCAATTGATTTTCTTCATCATCTTCATCAAGAGGGTGAGAATGAGGAATATTATGAAATTGGCTGCGATAAACTGCGGTTTGTTCCTGCATTAAAGTCAGAGCTATATTCTGCATTTCGGAACGAAGAAGGTCAGTTTCATTCTTCTCACGTTTTTGAATTTCAATTAAGCGAGCTCTCAGCTTCGCTGTTTCATTTAAGAGACCAAGGTTCTCTTCATGAATACTCTCTGCATTTTCAATGATTGTACGTCTGGGAGCTTCAGTAGATTGAACTTCCTGACCAAGGTCTTGGCGCATTTGTTCAACTTCTTCTTGATAGTGATAAAGCCCATCATCATCACTGGTGTCATGATATCCGTGCACACCATGCAGCTTAAGCGCTTGAATTTCACGCTCGCGCTCGACAAGTACAGTCATCAATCTGTTTGCGCGATCTTCTAACAAAGGTACTTTGCGGTCAATGTTTTGCAATAGAACGATATTCTGACTGCTTTTTTCTGCAAGCTCTTGTTTCAAATTAATAATTTGGTTGTTTAACTCATGAATATTGAGTTCGCGTCGGTTTATCTCAATCAATTGGCGCGCATTAATTTGGTCAGCCTGCTCTAATTTGCTTTCAAGCCGGTGTGCTTTAATGGCGTGCTCTGCACGGAGCTGATCGCGTGAAGCTTTGATTTCAAATTCATTTAAAGGCAGGGTAGCAATTAATTGCTGTTTGGTCACAATTGAAGAACGCGCCCAGATGAGGGGGGCGACAGCGATTCCAATAAGGGCAGTAACAAAAATGCCCAGTGAAAAAATCATAATGGATTGGATAAGCATGCCTGATTAATCGTCCAGCCCAGATGTTGTTTTTTCAGAACCAGGAAAATTTAACATATATATTTCCCATTCTCTAAAACTCAACAAGATTATCTACTAAATCTGATGAATAACTCATTCACCTATGAGGATCCATCATATTGGGTCTCACTAGAGCCATGCAACAAGATTTTCACCCAAAAAGAGACTTATAGCCATCTTTTGCTTATTGATGCAAAAGCTTCCCAATATAAAGAGAAGTAAAAGATGGCGATAAGTCTCATTAAAGTACAAATATGGCACCTAAATGATTTAGGTTATTGATTAAAACGGATTCCATGTTGGACGGCGAGTGAATTTCAGATAGCCCACATTTGCCCCAAGACGCAAACCAACACCAGCAACAATTGGAGCCATAGTGACATGATCACGTTTTAACAAGGTCATACCAACACCGCCAACAAAGTAAGCAGAGCCAGAAATGCCACCAAAACGAGCATAAACATCACGAGGTGTATAAAGGTTATAGACAAGGATCATGGTTTTTGCGCCGGAGGCTCCAAGGTCATATCCTATAGAAGGACCCTGCCAATAGACTTTGTGACGGCCAGCACTTTTCGTATGCAGGATGCCTTCTCCATAACGAAGACCAGCAACAAAGGCACCGCCAGCTTCCTCGCCCAAGATGTAACCATTAGGTCGGCCTTGTTTTTTAAAGGCGTGTTCAATCACTTTAGCAAGCCCAACAGACACAGACCCAAAAAAATCATGTCCAGCACGCGAAATCTCATTGGAGGAGTATTTGCTGTCAGTTACATTACCTTGTTCACGCTGAGGTTCATACCGACGAGGTTGATCACCATAATTGTCTGAAGGGCGACGATTGTAAGTACGCGGCGCATAATCCTTAGGCGGTGTATAATCTTTTGGCGGAGTATAATCACGAGGGGGGGTGTAGTCTCGCGGGGAATCCGGAGTAATGCGACGCGGTGCATCTACAGAGTCATCGGGAATATACCCTCTGTCAGCTTGGGCCAGTTTAAAAGGCTTGGCATTTATATTGGGAGTTACACCTTGAGAGGTATCATTGGCCAAAACAAAAGTTGGTAAAGCCCCAATAATCCCACCTAGTATAAGTGAAAAAACAGCTGAATAACGAAAACCGTTCATATTTCTAACCTTTAAAAGAAGTGCGGACTTGTCAACGAGAAACAAGAAATATCGAATTATGATTATTCTTAGAATCGTGCGAACAAATCATTAAAGCCGATCAAATATTTCAATAAAAAGTGGCAATTATAGGCTCTGGATCAGTTAATTATCCGCAGATTACGTTTTTTTAGAACATAATTGGGCCATTACTTACATTAGCAACTAGCAAAAAAGGTTTGGTATGGTTTTCTTTAAAATTATGAGGAATGAGAAAATAGTAAGGTTTTAAGGGTAAGATAAAACTCAAATTTTTAAAAGTTGTGCGGTGTTTTTTATGATCAATTGACCAGAGATCGCCGAAGAGAAAGTTTCTTAGAAGAATGCAGTCTGCCTCAAAAAGTAAAACGATATCTTTAATTGCTCTATACGGAATACTCACTTTCTTTGGGCCCATTAACAAATTAATGGCACAGTCTCCAAAAGATGAGACTCCAAAAGAAGCGGCTCCAAAAGAACAGGCACTAAAAGAAGAGGCACAACCTTCTCAACTAAAAAAGGTTGTTCAACTTAATAAATCAGAACAATTAAAAAAGTCGGCTGCGGAAAAACCATCTTCAAAAAAAACTACGTCAGATTTAGAAAAAAAATTAAATGAACTAGACAATCTTTATGTCCCCATTCATTGGTCTGATTATATCACAGGTTTAGCCATAGGTGGTTATGATCCACTCTCTTATTTCATTTCTCAAAAAAGTGAAGCCGGAGAGGAAAGGTTTCAATATCTCTGGCATGGGGTTACATGGCAATTTGCATCAGAAGCAAATTTACTAGCCTTTAAAAGAACACCTTCCGTTTATGCGCCGCGCTATGCAGGATATGATGCCTATGCAATCTCAAAAGGTTTGTTGTCAGAAGGCCTACCTTCAATTTGGGTAATTGAAGCAGGAAAGCTTTACTTGTTTCACAATCAAGTAAACAGATATCTTTGGCAGGAAAATCGGCGTAAATTAAGCAAGAAAATCGAGGAGAAATGGCAAGAATTATCGCTTGATATTCCGAGGTTTAAAGTTTTTTAAAACTTTATCTTCGAGAGAGTCTCTTTAGAGCTAGCAACAAATTCTCCATTTAAATATTTACGGTCATATTTTCCGTAAAGAAAAGCGTCTCCAGTACCGGTTACCAATGCACCACCTGCTGATGACAGCACCGCATGTCCTGCTGCGGTGTCCCATTCCATAGTAGGACCAAAGCGTGGATAAATATCGGCAAGCCCTTGTGCAAGCTGGCAAAATTTCAAGCTAGAACCTGCTGCAATCTGCTCCCCGACATTGTTCTTCTTTAAAAATTCCGCTGTCTTGTCATCAGGATGAGAGCGGCTAATGACACCAACTGGCCCGCTCGAAGGCCAATCTCTCACCTTAATCAGCGTAAATTTAGAATGATCAAAAGTCTTATCTTTGTCTGAAAGATCTTCTAGGCACTCGTTAAACTTTAAATAACCAGAAGTTTCAGCTGAAAGAGTAATAAATAACTCACCAAGCGCGGGAGTGAAAACGAGACCGTAAAAAGGTAAGTTATTGACAATCATTGCAATATTTACAGTGAACTCATCTCTTTTGTTGATAAACTCCTTTGTACCATCAAGCGGGTCAACAAGAAAAAAAGTGCCGTTAGTTTCTGGGGCATTAGTATCTGGGATAATGCCGGCAGCACACATTTCTTCAGCCACGATGGTTATCTCTGGCCAACAAGAAGTGAGTTTTTCAATAATAAGTTTTTCAGCAGCCTTATCAGCTAAGGTCACAGGACTATCATCGCTTTTGGTTTCAATCTCGAGATCCGAACGATAAAAGCCTATAATAAGTTGTCCAACCTCTATCGCAAGAGGAACAAGCGCTGAGTTCAATTCATTAAAACTGGGAAGAGACATAAATTTCGAACCGATGTAAAATTAAAAGAAGAAATATTAACAAAGGAGTTTTAGAGCAGAAATAAAGGAGTTGTAAAATTAAATCCGAAAAAACAGTTGTGACCATAAGCTTATTTGTCTGAAAAACAAGACCTAACCAACTGATATAGATCATGCTAATTTTTTAATAAATGTCCTGCCATAAAATATCTTTATCTATAAATCATGGTGAAGGCATTTCAGACATTTCCCTAATTAAGATGGGCAAAAAAATCTATGCTCTAGAACATCTTCAGTCAAAACGTTATTCTTCGATGGAATTAAATGATTCGCTGGGAATTTAGATCAAAGCTCCGATGTTCGAGGGGAAAAGTTGATTTAAATTGAGCAATTTTCTTAAAAACATAACAGACAGTTAAATTTAGTTAACGGGGACTTAAACAATGAGTGTAGACAAAGAAATTACAGATCTGGAATTAGCAGCTTTAGTTTCCAGTCGAATTTGCCATGACGTTGTTGGCCCTGTTGGCGCGATTTTTAACGGGCTAGAAGTTTTGGAAGATGATGATGATGAGCAAGTCCAAAAATATGCAATGGATGTTATCCGGCGCAACACCAAAAATGCTTGGGCTCGTTTAGAATTCGCTAGGCTTGCTTTTGGGGCAGCTGGCTCAGCCGGAACAGATATCCCTTTCAATAAAATTCAAGACTTAGCAAACGCAATTCTTGAGGAAAAACATAAGGTTGAATGGAAAAGTGAGCATGATTTTATGCCAAAAGGTTACGCCAAGTTAATTCTGAACTTGGTTGTAGTAGCTGTTGCCGCAATTCCAAGGGGTGGAATTATTCAATTTGTTGTTTCAGGTGATGTTGAAAAGCCAGAAATTAATATTTCAGCTAAAGGTGATGGTGCGAGATTGCCGGAACGTGTGCCGGCTATTCTTACTGGCGAATCAAAAGAGCCAATCGACGCTTTAGTCATACAGCCCTATTACACATACCGTCTGTTAAAAAATGGCGATTTATCAATTAATCTCGAATTTAACGAAAATGAAGTGAGCTTTTTAGTCTCATAATGGGATAAAAATTAAATTATCTGCATAAACTTGTGAGGTTCACGGCATTTCTTTCAGTTAAATTTAACTCTTTCTCTCCAATATCAACTTTAGGGCCAGTGATTCTCTTGGCCCAGGGGTAATTAGAGCTAACAGGGCTTTGGGGAAAAGGATACAAGCGATGGACGATCTCCTGAGCGAATTTCTAACGGAAACAGCTGAAAGTTTAGATGTCGTTGACGTAGAACTCGTAAAATTTGAACAAGAACCAACAAATAGCGGAATTTTAGATAATATCTTTCGTTTGGTACACACAATCAAGGGAACGTGTGGTTTCCTTGGGCTACCAAGACTGGAAGCATTAGCTCACTCAGCTGAAACGCTAATGGGTAAATATAGAGATGGCGCGACCCCAACATCTGAAGGTGTGTCGCTTATTCTTGATACGATTGACCGCTTAAAGGAAATTCTGGAACAATTAGAACAAGAAGGATCAGAGCCTGAAGGTGCTGATTCTGATCTAATTGAAAAACTTGATGCAACGTCTGCAGAAGCCATGAAGATTATGAATGGCGAAAGCGATGAAGCGCCAGCTGAGGCACCAGTTGCACCAGCAGCAGCGCCTGTTCTCCAAGAACAAAAACTTGAGGTGAAACCCGGCGAAGTTTCACTGGAAGACCTAGAGGCTGCTTTCCAATCAGCCCCAGGCCCCGATGATTTTGGAGCTGAGCCAGCTTCATCAATTGATGAAGCTCCAGCAGTTGTTGTAGAGCCTGAACCACCAGTACCTGCCGAAGCTCCGCCTGTGGCAAAAGCCCCAGCCGCACCAGCAGCTAAACCAGCTACCGCTCAAAAAGATGACGCAAAACCAAAAGAAGGCGGTGCCGTAAAAGCGCAAACCATTCGTGTAAATGTTGAAACATTAGAGCAACTTATGACCATGGTGTCTGAGCTTGTGCTAACAAGAAACCAACTTTTAGAAATGGTGCGCCGTCTTGATGATAGTGAATTTAAAGTGCCGCTGCAGCGCTTGTCAAACGTAACGGCAGAATTGCAAGAAGGGGTAATGAAAACCCGCATGCAACCAATTGGTAATGCATGGCAAAAGCTCCCAAGAATTATCCGCGATCTTTCCAAGGAATTGGATAAAAAGATTAACCTAGAGATGATAGGCGCTGAAACTGAACTTGACCGCCAAGTTTTGGAACAAATTAAAGATCCTCTAACACACATGGTTCGCAATTCAGCTGATCATGGTTTGGAAACAACAGAAGGGCGCATCGCTGCTGGTAAATCAGAAGAGGGCAATGTCACTCTTAGTGCGTATCACGAAGGTGGCCATATCATCATTAAAATTGCAGATGATGGTCAAGGTCTACCAACAGAAAAAATTAAAGCAAAAGTAATTGCTAACGGTATAGCTACCGAAGCTGAGCTTGAAGAAATGTCAGAAAATCAAATTCATAAATTGATTTTCCACGCAGGTCTTTCAACAGCTGAAAAAGTAACAAACGTTTCTGGTCGCGGTGTTGGTATGGACGTTGTTCGCACCAACATTGAACTAATCGGTGGTACCGTAGATCTCGTTTCTATTGCCGGTGAAGGTTCGACCTTCATGATTAAAATTCCTCTCACATTGGCAATCGTCTCTGCCCTAATTGTAGAGTCTAGTGGTCAAAAATTTGCCATACCTCAATTAGCGGTTCTTGAATTAGTCAAGTCAAACGCAAATGCAGAACACCGCATTGAAATGATAAATGATTCTCCGGTGTTAAGATTGCGCAATAAATTATTGCCAGTCATCAGTATGAGCAAATTACTTGGGAATGACCCTGTCGCTAAAATCTTAGAAGAGGGTAATGATGAAAACGCTGCCGCAGCAGCTTCGGCAGATCAGAATGTATTTGTTGTTGTTGTACAGGTAGGCGGTCAAACATTCGGCATTGTTGTCGATGCGGTCTTCCATACGGAAGAAATCGTGGTCAAGCCAATGTCAACAATGTTACGAGAAATCACAATGTTCTCAGGTAATACGATTTTGGGTGACGGTAGCGTGATCCTAATTGTTGACCCGAACGGTATTGCTCAAGCTGTCGCTAAAGATCATGGTGGCGGTCAAGAAAGTACTCATGTAGATGCAGCTGAAGCTGCAGACTTGATTGGCAATGAAGAAAAAACAGCTCTGTTGGTCTTCAAATCTGGATCGGATGATCTGAAAGCAGTGCCTTTATCGTTGGTTACAAGACTTGAAGAAGTTGATGTTGCGAACATTGAAAGATCAAACAACCGAGATCTGGTTCAATACCGCGGAAAACTAATGCCGCTAATCTACATTGATGACAATTTAACTCATAAAGATGAAGGCCTTCAGCCAATATTGGTGTTTGCTGATGAAACTCATTCTATGGGCCTTGTTGTTGATGAGATCGTGGATATTGTTGAAGATCGCCTTACAATTGAAATCTCATCTGAGAAAAATGGTATTGTTGGCTCTGCAGTAATTAAGGGGAAAGCAACTGAAGTGATCGACGTTGGTTACTACTTGCCAAAAGCCTTTGATGATTGGTTAGAAAAACGCGATATACCAAATCCGGTACAACGTGAATTGAAACTATTATTAGTTGATGACAGTGCCTTCTTCCGCAATCTGTTGTCTCCATTGCTAGCGTCCGCTGGATACAGAGTTACGATGGTTGAATCAGCCACAGAAGCTCTGCGATTAAAAGATAACGGCGAGCACTTTGATGTCATCGTATCTGATATTGAAATGCCTGAAATGGATGGCATTACTTTTGCAGGTGTTCTTAAAGGTGACAGTCAATGGGGCGCAACTCCTATCATCGCTCTCTCATCACATACAAATCCTGAAGTGATTGCCAGAGGTCGGGCAGCCGGCTTCAGAGATTACGTAGCCAAATTTGACCGCGAAGGTCTAATTGAATCTATCCGCGAATGTAAGCCAGTAAGTGAAAATGAGGCAGCAGCATGACTGAAGTGAGTAACGAAAATAATGAAGTTGGTGCAACAAGTGAATTTGTGACAGTGCACATTGATGGTCAACTCTTTGGCTTACCAATTGAACAAGTTGAAGATGTTTTCATGCCAGACGCTATCACAGAGGTTCCACTATCAAACCCTCAAGTTGCCGGTGTTCTAAACTTACGCGGACGTATCGTGACAGCAATTGATATGCGTAAACGATTAGGTCTTCCACCTCGCAGTGACGGTGGAACACCGATGGCTGTAGGTATCGAGCATCAACAAGAATCTTATGGTCTGATCATTGATCGGGTCGGAGAAGTTTTGCGTTTAGGGCGCAGAACTTTTGAGAAAAATCCTGCAAATCTAGATGTTCGATGGAGTTCAATCTCAGCCGGTGTTCATCGTCTGGATGGGAAATTACTCGTTTTATTAGATGTCGAGCGTATTTTGGATATAACAGGTGAAAAATTAAATGCTGCTTAAGACATTCCGTAAGTGGAATGAAGTTTAAGGGCAAAAAAGGATAGAAAATAATGAAGCAGTGCTTGGTTGTAGATGATTCTAGTGTGATTAGAAAAGTTGCACGTAGAATTATGGAAGAAGTAAATTTTGAGGTTGCTGAAGCTGAAAATGGTCAGGAAGCTCTCGATAAATGCCGCCAAAATTTACCGGATATTATTCTGCTTGATTGGAATATGCCAGTCATGGATGGATTAGAATTCTTGGTGGAATTAAGAAAAGATCCATGCGGCGAAGCGCCAAAAGTTATTTTCTGTACAACTGAAAATGATATGGATCACATCACTCAAGCCATTTCAGCTGGAGCCAACGAATATATTATGAAGCCTTTTGATAAGGAAATCATTATTTCCAAATTAAAGGAAGTTTCGTTGCTAGACGCTTAAATGGATTGAGGCAAAAATGACGGCTATTGCACAAAAACTGTCTGCAAGATCAGGCTCTGCAGTCTCTGCGACAAACTCGATAAGAGTTATGGTTGTAGATGATAGCGTAGTCGTAAGAGGGCTGGTCTCTAAATGGGTTGATGAAGAAGATGGTCTGGAGTCTGTTGGGAAATGCTCCAATGGTGCTAAAGCAGTTGAAGAAGTAAAAGCTGTGAATCCGGACGTCATCGTTCTTGATATTGAAATGCCAGTAATGGATGGTTTGGAAGCACTGCCAAAGATCCTCAAACTATGTCCTGGCGTAAAAGTCATTATGGCATCAACTTTAACACAGAGAAATGCCGAAATCAGCCTAAAAGCTTTGTCGTTAGGGGCATCAGATTATGTTCCCAAACCAGTAAGCAATAGCGGTGTTACGACATCGTCAGCTTTCAAAGTTGACCTGATCAACAAGATCAAAGCTTTGGGTGCAACATTTTTAAAAAAGAAAAATAAATCATCTCCCGCACAGTCTACAGCTGACACGGCAAGAGTTCAAACCTCTAGAGCAACGCCAGCAGGTGCAGAAAAAGTTTCAGCTGGAGCAGATGCAACAGATGAATACACATTGCGGGAATTTTCCAAGTCACAACCAAGAATATTGGTCGTTGGTAGTTCCACAGGAGGGCCGCCAGCTTTGATTGCCGTTCTTGAACAATTAGCACCAGTGTTAAAACATGTCCCTGTTTTGGTAACTCAGCATATGCCAGCTACCTTTACAAAAATATTTGCAGAGCATTTAGGCCGAGCTGCTGGAATACCTTCAGCGGAAGGTGTTGATGGCGAGCAAATCCAAACAGGTAAAATATATGTAGCACCTGGTGGAAAACATATGATCATGGAGCGCAAAGGAGCGTTTCCTATTATTAGAATAACAGATGGACCTGAAGTCAATTTTTGCAAACCAGCTGTCGACCCATTATTTGAATCCGTTGCAAAATGTTATGGACCGGCAACGCTCTCCATTGTTTTGACAGGCATGGGATCTGATGGAGCAAATGGAGCAAAAATAATAGCAGATGCAGGTGGTTCCGTTATCGCACAAGATGAAGCAACAAGTGTTGTCTGGGGGATGCCTGGAGCAACAGCAAAAATCGGCGCATGCAGTGAAGTACTGCCTTTAAAACAAATCGCGCCGAAGTTAAAACAATTAATCACAGGGCAAGCAAGATGACACCAAGAGATTTTGATTATTTACGGACATTGCTAAAAAGTGCTTCAGGTTTGGTTTTAACTGATGACAAGCAATATCTAATTGAATCACGCCTTTTGCCCGTAGCAAAAAAGCTGAAATATGACAACATAGATGCCATGGTTGCTGAGTTACGTCGCTCAGAAGCCACATCTCTTAAAAACCAAATTGTTGAAGCAATGACCATCAATGAATCATTCTTCTTCAGAGATAAAACTCCATTCGACAACTTTGAAAACATCATGCTACCAAAACTTTTGGAAGCAAAAAAAGCTCAAAAACATCTGCGGATTTGGAGTGCAGCTGCTTCAACTGGGCAAGAAGCCTATTCATTAAGCATGATCATGCAGGAGCATGCTGCTGAACTAGAAGGTTGGCGCATCGAAATCATCGGAACGGACCTTTGTTCTGAAGCGTTAGAGAAAGCCAAGTCTGGTATCTACAGTCAGTTTGAAGTACAACGCGGAATGCCAGTTAAGTACTTGGTTAAAAACTTTAAGCAAGTTGGCAGCATGTGGCAGGTGAATTCAAAAATCAGATCATCTGTGCAATATCGTCAATTTAATCTGCTGAACAGTTTTAACCTTCTTGGTCGCTTTGATATTATTTTCTGCCGAAATGTTTTGATCTATTTCGATAAGGAAACAAAATCAGATATCATTGAGAGAATGGGAAAACAAACAAATCCAAATTGTTATTTGGTACTTGGCGCATCAGAAACTTTAGTTGGTCTGAACGATAGTTTCGGAACAGTGCCAGATGCAAGAGGCCTATATCAAATCAAAGATCAAGCAGGTAACAAGCCAGCAAGTGCATTCACAAAACCTGCTACTTCTACACCGCTAGCAAAAACCGGAACAACAGGAAGAAACTTTACTCGCTAAGTGAGAAAAGGTCCTCAATATAAATTTTATATAAAAATGGCGCTGAAATTCAGCGCCATTTTTTTTGCGACAAGGCAAAATAAAAACCTTTTTCAAATCGTGATAAATAAGGACTTAGCTTAGACCATTAATTATAGAGTATGAGCATAAAAAAGGCCGTGAGAAAAAAGCGAAATCTCTCCATCTGAAGGAGGAGTGACACCTCTTCGGTGTCAGGACATGACGAAGCGTGAGCGAAGTCCGGCGCAAGCGCCACCACTCGGAGGCCCGAGCAAAGCGAGGAATAGCCGTGAGAGATAAAAAAGCGCGGTTACTAGTGGGCAACCTGAAGTGCAAATAAAAAAGAGCAGTCAATAAAGAGTGCTCTTTTTAAATAATTTGTCTATGTAAAAATGATAAAGGCTTAAGCAGCTTCGTGCTCGCCTTCATGTTCAAGTTGCAACGGACTATCATCATCCGCATCACGCAATACATAACCTCGTCCCCAAACAGTCTCAATATAATTCTTACCTTCACATGCAGCAGAAAGTTTTTTCCGAAGCTTACAGATAAACACATCAATAATCTTCAGTTCCGGCTCGTCCATACCGCCATAGAGGTGGTTAAGGAACATCTCTTTTGTCAAGGTTGTACCCTTGCGAAGAGATAGCAGTTCAAGCATTTGATATTCTTTGGAAGTTAGGTGAACCCGTTGACCGTCAACTTCAACAGTTTTAGCGTCAAGGTTCACTTTAAGGTCACCTGTTGTAATAACAGATTGTGCGTGGCCCTTAGAGCGACGTACAATTGCATGTATACGTGCAACAAGTTCATCTTTGTGAAAAGGCTTGGTCATGTAATCATCAGCACCAAAGCCAAGGCCGCGAACTTTATCGTCAATTCCAGCCAAACCAGATAGAATTAAAATAGGAGTTTTGACTTTACTTACACGTAAAGTTTTCAAAACTTCATATCCACTCATGTCTGGTAAATTAATGTCGAGAAGAATGATATCGTAATCATAGATCTTGCCAAGATCTGCCCCTTCTTCTCCAAGATCAGTCGTGTAGACGTTGAAACCTTCAGACTGAAGCATCAAGTCGATACTTTGCGCTGTAGCGCTATCATCCTCAATGAGTAATACCCTCATCATATGCCCCTCTTTATATGCCGTTAACCGGCCACTGCCCATAAAACTTAAATCAAGTGTCCAGAATATCACTTGAATTAAATCTTCTATTTACAAAGTTACGGGCAAGAAGTTAACAAATCCTAATTTGTATTGAAAAAACAATAACATCACTCGGCTTTTCTTATAAAAATGGCACTTTTCTTAAGAAAAAGGCAATCTTCATAAAAAAAACTTTAACAAAACGTCTCTTCGTAAAGCCACATCACAAGAGACAGACGAGTTACTTTGGATGATAATGAGGTACGCTAAAAAGATTATTATTATTAGGTGCTCTTTAATTTATTACCGAAACGTTACCTGATTTGCCCGAATCAACGCAACAGAAAATGGCAAAAATTAGTTTATTTTTTTTAACCTAAAGAATTCACTCATTAATTTTATATTCTGCAGTCACATAAAACTTAAATTGGTTCGTTAAACCATCTTAAAAACGCATTATGCAAGCATGCCCCCCATTATACTTATGACTGTTAAACTGCTAAAACCACTTTCATCAAAATTGGGTACATAAAGACAAGGTAACCAATTCATTAACGAATGCTTAATAACGTGAGTGCCATTGTCAAACTGATTTGTCAAAGCCATTGATTGATTCTCCCACAGCCAACAAAAGAGGTCACTTTTTGAAAGCCTTTAAACAAGAATTAGCAAGCATCCAGACCAAGAAAGTTTATGGTCGTGTGAAAGCTGTTCAAGGTGTGATGATTGAGATCGCCGGGCCACTAGCGGCATTTGGTATTGGCGCGCGTTTGAAAATTGAGCGCGAGCAAGCCTCCCAAGTAATGGGAAAACCAATTATGGTCGAGGTTGTTGGTTTTAAAGAAGGCGTAGCTCTTGCGATGCCCTATGGCAGTTTGGATGGTATTAGTATGGGCTCAAAAGCTTATCTTCATTCAAACAACAATGATGTATCACCATCTGAAAGCTGGTTGGGTCGTATTGTGAATGCATTGGGGGAACCTATTGATGGTAAGGGCCCATTAGAAACAGGTGATGAACCAGTTCCCTTACGCAATTCACCTCCACCAGCTAATCAAAGAAATAGAGTGGGTGAGCCACTTGACCTTGGCGTGAAAGCTCTGAACTGTTTTGCGACCTGTTGTGTTGGGCAGCGGTTGGGGATTTTTGCGGGCTCGGGCGTTGGTAAGTCAGTGCTTATGTCGATGCTGACCAAAAATGCATCAGCAGATGTTTTTGTGATTGGTCTAATAGGTGAACGAGGAAGGGAAGTTCAGGAGTTCATTGAGGATAACCTTGGTGAAGAAGGTTTAAAGAGGTCGATCGTCGTTGTGGCAACGTCTGATGAGGCTGCGTTAATGAGGCGACAAGCTGCTTACATGACGATGAGTTTGGCTGAATATTTCAGGGATAAAGACAACAGCGTCCTTTGCATGATCGACAGCATCACGCGCTTTGCTATGGCAGGGAGAGAAATTGGGCTCTCGGTCGGAGAGCCACCAGCCACAAAAGGCTACACCCCAACAGTGTTTGCTGAACTACCTCGCCTGTTAGAGCGAGCAGGGCCAGGAACGGACAAGGGGTCAATCACGGGGCTTTTCACAGTTCTTGTTGAAGGTGATGATCATAATGAACCTATATCTGATGCTGTGCGCGGAATTCTGGACGGTCACATTGTCATGGAGCGTGCCATTGCGGAACGCGGGCGCTATCCAGCTATCAATGTTTTAAAATCGATCTCTCGAACCATGCCTGAATGTGTGCCAGAACAATACAGACCGGCAATTTATAAAGCACGGCAATATATGAGCTCTTTCTATGATATGGAAGAAATCATTCGTATGGGGGTCTACAGGCGCGGTTCTAACCCGGAAACAGACGCTGCCATAGATTATACAGAACGGCTGGAACAGTTTTTGCAGCAAGGTAAATCAGAAGCGACATCACTTAATGATGGCTATGAAGAATTAGTTCAGATTTTAGGTTGAAATTGTCAAAATGTTAATGATGAATCAGTATGATATTTTTTTATATTGGTTCGAATTGTGTAAAGGGTATCGAACATGAAATCTCGCGAAACTCTTATTCGTTTGCGCAAGTTTGACGTAGACGAAAAGCGTCAAAAAGTTGCTGCCATTGAGGCAATGATAAACGATTTTAAATCTATGGCAGATGATCTGGATAATCAGGTCTTGTCAGAACAACAGCGCGCAGGCGTTGATGATATTAATCATTATGCTTATCCGACATTTGCAAAAGCAGCTGTTCAGAGACGTGATAACCTCATGATCTCAATAGCTGATCTGGAAGCAAAGATGGATGCTGCTAATGATGAACTTCAAGATGCTATGAAAGCATTGAAGAATGTTGAAATTCTTGAAGAACGCGATATGGCTCGGACTCGAGTAAAAGCGGCACGGAATGAGCAAAACAATTTAGATGAATTTGCTCAAAACATGTCGCGTCTAGTTACTCGCTAAAGAGTAATTTGAAAAGAGTTACTCGTTAACGATCTGTTCGTTAAAAAATATCGACGAAAAACTCATCAAATAAACCATGATGGTTTTAAAGATACAAAACGCAGTTTAAAAAGCTGCGTTTTTGTTTTTCAGCCATCAGATAAATGATGTTCCTTAAAACAGTCTCCTCAAAAAGACAGTTCAAGCATATTTGCGGGTAAAGTGAGAAAAGCAGGCCTAAAGTCTCTTGTTATATTCAGCTATTGAATGCAAAATAGGTGCTGCAGGTGAGTTCAGAGGTTTGTATGTTTGAAGCTGGTTTAAAAAGGTGTGTGATCGCAGGGGCAGTGCTGCTCTCATTATCAGCTTGTGCAAAAAGTCCAATTGAAATTCCTGAAATCAATCTTTCTTCTGTCAAAGTACCATTAACAGATGTAGACACCACCTCTTCTTTAAGCGGCGAAATTGTTAAAGGTAATTATATCACTGCTTATAGCCGTATTGCGCTGGGGTTGCGTCAATGTTGGTTAGTTGATGGCTCACCATTGGAAAATTCTCAGTTCTTTGCTAGAAACAAAGCTGACGGAGTAGAGAAAAAAGCAGATATATTTATTCATCGCCCAGCCATTCATCCCAAACGGGGCCCGCGGATTTTTTCAGTCCACCTAAAATCTCGCTCGAACAGAACAGAAGTGCGCTTGGATAACCGGCACTTAACGCCGTTGAATGAAAAAAATGTCACCAAAGATATTCGAAACTGGATAAAAGGCGAAAAAAGCTGCACCGACCATGCCGCTCAAAAGCTAAAAGAAAATCCAAAAATAAGTGCCACCAAAGAAACTGCAAAAATCACTCTTCCCGTAAGGAAATAGCGCGGTTGTTAGTGGGCAACTGAAGGAGCATTAAAAAAAGCGACAGTCTTTCAACCATCGCTTTTAAATAATTCAAGTAATTTAAAAATCACATCTGTACGATTTCAGTCCGCTCATTTTCCGGGAGGTCAATAATCTGACCAATATTTTCAGGATCAAGAGTGAATGTGCTCACCATTGTGCGCTCTTTAACTTTAACAATCTTGGACTTTTTAATTGCCAATGCAGCCGCGCATTTTGCATAAGCTGATAAACCGTTTGCATCTGTTGATTTTGGATCCATGCCAAGTTTCCGGCGCAAAATACCATTTGTGTAATAGACACCATATTTCTTTTGAGCATGGGGTGTGAAGTAATCTGTGGTGATTGAGACATTCAACCCATCTAGGTTATCAACACGGTGCGGGGCATTAAGCTGCCATGAAAGTGCAGTACCAGGTTCAAGAACAATCTCAGAGGCATCCTTGTCCCACGCTTCTTTATAAGCAACTTCTTCTTCGGTTTCGCGAAGAATAACGCCTTCTAAAGTCTGGTCAGGTAGATGCTCTTTATTGTCGGCATCGTAAAGCCAAAGCTTCTTGCGGCCTCGAACATGGAACAAGCACACATAAGGAATATCAGCATGATAAAGCACGCGCGCACCTGGGCTTGAAATCAGCATAGAGCTATTGTGTTTGAAAGTTTTAAGTCCTGGTTGTAAGTCTTCCATTTCAGAAAAAGCTTGATGCACCAGATCATCATATTCCGGGCAAACAACATCAAACCGGCGAAGCGCCAACCAAATGCGGCCTTCAGTGAGAGCTTGTAAAACTTTATCGCCAGAAACATTGTTGATCTCACCTGAGCGCCATTCAGGCTTGTCGCCCTGTGCAGTCATAGTGTTGATCATGTAATATTCGCGAGGGTAGCGTTCAATTAATTCTGCAAGTTTTTCATCAGTAAATAATCCAGATGACGCAAAGTCATGATTAAAAACTGAAGTGCTTTTCCCGAAATCTCGAATAGCTTGATCGCTAGCGTTTATTAATTTACTCATCTTTACTCACCAAATAAAATTTTAAAAAAGCAGATATGCCTCCAAGGTTCTTTGGGAGTAATCTGCAAGGAACTAAATCTCTAAAAAAGTTGTGTTAACTTACACAGCTTTGAATTTTCAACCATAACATAGGTCAAAAGAGTGTATTTTTTATTTTGAAAAATGCCAATCAGAAGATTTAATCGATATATTTAAAAACATACTTATCAATAAGTTAATTGAGCCCAATTTATGTCTTTAATTTATGTCCCTAGTTTATGTCAATGAGCTGGTTGTCTAAGAAATGTCGCCCTTCACGGTCTTCAACTTCAATCAACCAAATATCAGGGTCGTATTGGGTTTGCTGTCGGAGAAACTGATCAATTTCAAATTCATCCCGAGGCTCAGAGCCAAATTCGGAATGCCAAACACGGTCAATATCCTGAGTAATTTCATTTTTAACTTGCTTTGTTTCTTCCAAAAGAAACAAAGGCGCTGGGCTGTAAAGCCGGGCGGTTCTATCAAGGAGAGCCACTTTAATATATATAGCCCCGGCTGTTGCTTCGCCGCGCTGTGTTAAAACAGCACTTGCCCCTGCAGTATTAACTTGGCGAATAAAAGCAGAAACCCAAATATGAGAATGAAGGCGCATAAAGAAAACCTAATAAGAGAGTAATTTGTGAGCACTCAATATAAGAAATAGTTTATTGATTAGCTATAACTAAAAGAGTGATTTTTTTTGCGCTTCTGGTTGCCCGTAAACCATCAACCCGAAGAAGGATTGGCGCTACTTCAGCGCTAGGACAAGACGCCATAGGCGTCCGGTGCCTAGCACCTGCCGATCGGAGACGCAAACACCAGCACGGTTGCTAGTGGGCAACTGAAGTGCCCAAAAAAAAGCGCTTGAAATAGCCGTGAGAGAAAGCAAAACGTGCATTCCGAAGAAGGAGTGGAGCTACTTCAGCGCCAGGACAAGACGCCATAGGCGTCCGGTGCCTAGCACCGCACCCTCGTAGGCCTGCCGCTTTAGCGGCAGAATAGCCGTGAGAGATATCTATTGTGTAATGCTTGCAAGTAATAGCGGGCGACCACGTGCCTTGTTAATGGCATTGATCAATTTTCCTGAAATGCGCCCAGTGACATCCATTCTTTGGTCACGTTCAAAACTGCGAATTCTTTTGCGAGTTAGGGGGCCAATTACACCATCAGCTGACCCGGTATTGTATCCAAGTTTTGTCAGTGCCTTTTGTAAAGCAGATACCAGCTCTTGTGAATTCTTAGCTAAGACCTTGGCCTTTGTAGGTCTGTCTGGGCTGCGTTTCGAGCCGCGGATAACTTCTAAAATTTCGGCGTCCGCAATGCCGGTTTGGGTAAGCCCTCTATCAAATTCATAAGCCATAATGGCAGCGCGAGTTGTCGGGCCAGCGATGCCATCCGGTGTTCCCGGGTGGTATCCAAGTTTTAACAAACCATCTTGAATTAGTGCAACTACATTACTGCTCTCATGTTGGGGTTCGGTTGGTTCAACAAGGTTTTTAAGCATGTCAGCAATAGTGCGTGGTTTGCGTTTTTCTTTGAGAGAAGAGGGTGTATTTTTTTTCAGGGAGACGTTCTTCAATGAAACAGAGGCAACATGCTCAACATCTTTAGGTGCCGGTTTTTCAACCTGAACAGTAACTTTAGAATGATATTTTTTATCGGCGTGCTGAGAAATTCGACCATCTTGCATAAAAAGCGCATTCACTGAAATTGCGCTAAAAAGCATCAAAAAACTCAAAACTATAAATCTGGCATATACTGGTTTCATTGTACTAATCAACTACTGTTCACTAAATAAAGACATTCGTTTTAATCAAAAGAAAAGCCATAAAGAAAAAAACAGTTCTCTTACAATAGTATTAGATATGAAGGTAAAGGGCGGGTTAATGAAAGCTGGGAAATCTGAACTATGAAAGTAATGTTTAGTTAAGATTTTGTAATATATAGGCAAAAACAAATGAAATTAAGCGTCAAAAGTCTTAGCTTTTAGCATGAGCAGTTTTCTGAAACGTTTGTACGGTCTCACTAAATGGAATGATGCAGGCCTCGTTTTTATCAATATTATGAACGATTTCAGTAGGAGAATTTTCATTAATACTTGTTTCAAGAGGTAGTTCAATTCGTGCTGTCGTCCCAATGCCAAGAGTGCTTTCAATCGTCAGGTTGCCACCATGTAGGTTCGCAAGCCCCTTAACAACAGACAATCCAAGCCCAACACCCTCATGTTGCCGTTTATAAGAATTATCTGCTTGTACAAACGGGTTGCACAGTTTCGGTAAATCACTGTGAGAAATGCCTATCCCTTGGTCGATCACTTCTAAAGTGGTTGTTTGGTCATTAATAGTGACCCGAACAATGATTTTTGTATCTGTTGGGCTAAATTTGATGGCATTTGAGAGTAAGTTGATAAGCATTTGCTTAACAGCCCGGCTATCAGCCACAATGTCTTGGGTTCCAATATCAAATTCTTTTATGATTTGAACTGAGGCGTCATTTGCTTCAGGTTCCATCATATCGCAACATGTATGAACAAGGTTATTAAGCTCAAAAGCTTCAGGTGTGATGGAGAACTTGCCAACTTCAATCTTTGACATGTCTAAAATGTTATTCACGATACTTAACAGATGGTCACCAGCTTCATTAATTAAGCGAGAATAATCGGTATATTTCTCGTTACCTAATTTACCATAAAGCTCCATGCTAAGCACATCGGAGAAGCCAATAATTGCATTTAAAGGGGTGCGCAATTCATGGCTCATATTTGCAAGAAAGCGCGTTTTGGCAATATTAGCCGTTTCAGCCTCGTCTCTAGCCTTAAGAAGAGCAAGTTCCTGAGTTTTGCTAACGGAGATATCACGTGTAACAGCGATGATATGCTGATCATCACCTATCGTCGCACCAACTCTATTGCATCTCATTTCAAGCCAAACATAGTCTGGGGCCTGAGTTTCTGAGTTTGTAGCGCGCCTAACCCTAAATTCCGCACTTATGGCTTGTGCGGAAGATTTGCAATTAGAAAGAGCCGTCATGTAAATTGGGCGATCAGAGATATGTATTCTTTCTAATAAGCCGCCTTTAAGCAGAGAAGTTGATTGGGTGTTAAAAAGCTGTTCAGCAATGGGAGAAACAAAGGTGACCATTCCCTTATGATCATGCACACTGATCATATCTGTCGAGTTATCAGCCATTAAGCGGTATTTTTGCTCACTTTCACGAATTGAGCTTTCAGATTCTTCGTGGGCCTTCTGAACTGTCATGGCAATGGCACTTCCATAAGTGCAGGCAGAAAACAATCCAAATAGTAACAAAGCTTCCTGGCTAAGGCCAAATTGCCTCTCAGCAATAAATAGGCCGGCACTGCTGCCTATGTAGAGCCCCAAAAGAGCAATTACGGCAACAGATGAAGCGATAAAGATAATTTTACGATGTCCGGAAAGGGCCGCCTCTAATGGCACAATCACCATCCAGGCTATAAGAAAGGAATGAATACCGCCAGTGAGAGCGGCGCCGACAGTTACAAAAATGGTCAAATTTACGGCAGAAATCATATGCGCTATCGATAGATTTCCGGTGCGGCAGAGGTAATAAACAGTGGCTAGTGGAGAAAGAAACCATAAGAGCACTAGAATATCCAAAAAACCGGGTATGCCAGCGCGATATAAATAGAGAGGGTACATAAAGAGGGCGATGAGGCCGCCCATTAGATGAGATTGTATGAAAGATTTATGTCTGTGCAGAGACAAAGCATTTTTATGGGCTGACGGATGGTAATATCCCTCAACTTTTGAGGAGATAAGAGCAGTCATCTCCTGTTTTAATTGATTTAATTTGCTCAACATAAATGCGTAATCCGCACCTTTAAAACTAACATTAAATGCAATTATGAACGTTTCTGATTAATGAAAGATAAAATTATAATAAAATTGTTATCGCAATTCAAGTTCAGAGGATAATTGAAAGAAAATAAATTGTGTAAGATTTAAGTATCATGTTGAAAGAAGGTAGTATTATATTGAATAAAATTTATGTAAAATTTTAAAGATAAGCAACTCTGTTGTAACGAGGAAATTAGATTAAAATTTTAGTGGATTTATAATATAAATACATTCAATTGCTCGTTAAATTTACATTTAATTTGGCTGTGAGTTTTGATTATTTATTTGAACTTCTTTGTTAGTGTCTATTCATCGAACAAAACACTTTAGCAGGGAATAACAAATGTTTTTAATTCGCACTTTCTTCTGGGTCTCACTCGTAATCTTGCTGGTGCCCCTTGGAAATAACAATTCATCAAATGTTGTGGGCGCAACAAAATATGCATTTCGTGATATGAGCCAATTTTGCAATAGAAACGTAGATATATGCAATATAAGCCAGGAAGCATGGCGTACCATTAAATATAAAGCGGAATACGGGTATAATATTGTCGTAGCTGTCGCCAAAGACATGAAAGAATCTAGCCAAAAAGATTATAAGCCAGCATATAGCCCCAAATCAGAAGATTGGCGTACAGGAAGCCTGGAAAAGCAGCCTGCAAAAACTAAAGTTTCATCTAAATTTGAAGGCCAAAACACGCTGAAAGCTGCAGATATGGAGCCAGAGTGGCGAGTTGCTTCAAAATAGACAGCAATAGTGAGCCTAATCAAAAATGTAGATACGCTAATCAGCAGGTATAAGGATTAGCAAAAAGTTTAAAAGTTACCTACCGCCACCCTGACGCCCCCTAAATGACAGGGTGACGCAACCAAGGCACGTACTAGAAGAGATATCCCTGCCCTTATCTCTTCATGGTACGTGCCTTCCCTTTTTTAAGTTCCATTGTAAAATATTGTCAGCGCAAAAAATTATTTTGTAGCAAAATAAGAGCTAGTCACTTAAAAGTGGATCGTGGTTTTAAGCAAGTGCGGTTGCTAGTGCGGATGCTGTGTGAGCATCTGAAGCTAAGAAAAGGCAACTGAAGCGCCTCTAAAAAGAGCGCGGATGCTAAGTGGGCATTTAGAGCTAAGAAAAGCCAACCTGAAGGAGCGCTAAAAGCGACGGTTGCTAGTGGGCAACTGAAGGAGCGCTAAAAATGACAAGAAAAATTGAGTGCCTACATGAATTTAGAACAAATAATTTCTGACTTTGAATATATTGAAGAATGGGAAGATAGATACCGGTATGTTATTGACCTTGGAAACCAGCTAGAGCCTTATTTTGATGAATTGAAAACGCCTGAAACAAAAGTTCAGGGCTGTGTAAGTCAAGTTTGGTTAACCTCAGAAATAAAGTCCGAAGAAAATTTGATTTATCTGACAGGGGATAGTGATGCCCATATTGTGAGAGGGTTGATGGCCATTGTCTTCGCAATTTTTTCAAACAAATCACCTGAAGAAATTTTAAAAACTGATGTTCAGTCGATTTTTAAGACATTAGGTTTAAACGAGCATATTTCACCACAGCGCTCAAACGGTTTAAACGCTATGGTGAAACGAATACAATCCGATGCTCAAAGGGCCTTAAGTTAAAAAAATATTCATCATAAAAATGATAAAAAAATTATTTTTAAAACTTATCGTCCTTCAATTCCATCAATCTGGGGGCGATAATCCTCGCTGCCCCAATGGTTGATCTTTCCTGCTGTATTCAATCTCGGTTTTGGTGTCGAGATAAAGCCATAAAAACGCGCAAGCCTGGTTAGGGCCATACTGAGTATAATTTTTCCAGAGCGTTTAGGCCAACTGTTTCGTTTTTCAGCATCTTCTAATCCACGTTGTTCGCAACAAACATCAACAAGAATACCCGAGAGTTCAGGGCCAACAGCATCAAGGGCTGCAAAAAAGTGTTGTTTTGCTGTTAAAACGGCATCGCTTACTAAAACTTCATTGAAACTATTTTGATCATGTTTTGAAAGTGAGGAAGCCAGGCGGTCCCAATTTTGAGTTACTTTGGGAGACATTTGGCTTTTTTCAAAGGCCGCGCGTAATCTCTCTCCTGAAGCAAATTGATGACTGTCTAGTAAGGGGCGCCCGTTTTTGTTTTTTCGTTTAGCAAGCCAAGCCAAAGGGCTTTCTTTTTGATCAATAAGAACCTGTTGTTTAATGCCGTTCTTCAGTAAAGTTTCATCACTTCTAAATTGATGTTGTCCAACAAATTCACCGTCATTGACCAGAAGTCGCCGAATGAGTGTACGCCCCGCTGGGCTTAAAGGGGCTGTAACTTCTTTTTCAATTAATATGCCTTGGCTAAAAAATTCAGACATAAGTTCGTCTGGTATAAGAAAGATAGGGGTGAATAGCTTCATTTCATCTTGCTTACAAAGAAACCATTGAGGTAAATGACAAGATTCTTTTCTCGCAAAATACAGGCGATGAGAAAGGCGTTGTAAAAATTTTCGTTTAGAAATGGAAGGTAGTTTGTTTGTGTCTGCCATGAGCATTTATCCATTCCATTTATGAAAATGATTGATGAGAGACAAGATCGAATGCTCCATTAAATCTAACGACCAGTCAATATCAGGGTCCTCTCGTTTATCCTCAATTAGTTGGCAGGCATGTGAAACGGTTGTGCGATCTCGTCCAAAAAAACAACCGATATCGGTGTAGGAATGTCCGCAGGTGATGTGCGTAAGATACATTGCAGTTTGACGAGCAAAAGCCACAGATGCCTTACCTCTCTCAGGGCTAAAAATTTGATCTTTCGATATTTTAAAAATTGAAGAAACAACAGCTCCCACAACTTCGCTGTTTATTCTTAAGGGGGTAGGGTCTGTCAGTTGGGGAGGCGCGGCAAGCTGATCCACACCGTTTGGTACGTCATAAATTTCTGTATAACTGATTGTCATTGTTCTCTCCACATGAACAAATAGGTATATATTCCTAAGGGCTAGAATAAGAGCTAATGTGGTGTGCGGGGATAAATTCAGAAAAAAAAGAAATTAATGGTTTATTTTAACACTTTCTATCCTCGCCCTCTTAGTAGAGCAGATAATTCAGTGAAATAAAGAAAAAGACATGAGCAATACTAGCAAGTATGTCTAAATAAAAAAAACAAAAATTTCATGCTTTTACATTCGATCATTATGTGAGTTTAAAATTCATTACAAAATCAAATAACCAAGAGGAAAACGGATTAAGAAAAAAGAAAAAAGAAAAAAAAGTGGGAAAAGCACCTCATATATACGTGAGATTGATTTATCCTCCCTTATCCCATTATGGCCTAAAGAAATTGAGGATTTCACTGAAAGAGGAACTTTGTCCATCATAGGAAAATTAAATGCAGCTTTAAGAGAAGAACGAAAAAGAGCGCACTTGGGACATTGGTCTTACAGCATAAATAAACATAAAGCTTTGCTTGAAGCCCTCAAAAATGAAAAAGAAAAACTAAATCAATAGTATAAGAATTTCTTTTTCTAAAAAGTTATCCACAGGATCAAGTTCGGAAAAAACAGCTAAAATAAGAAGCTAAAAATAATCAACCACTAATTGAATAGCGTATTAGAGGTAAATGAGGAAAAACTTATATATACCAACAAAGTACAATGCTGTTAAAGCGGCAAAACCATGTTTATAAAGTAAAAAAAACAACAAAACAATGGCCTCTTTAACAAGCTAATCCCGGTAATTATAAAATTAAAACTACTTGAGGTTGTAAAAACTTTGTAGAATAGTTGTGCATTGGGGGAGCTTAAAAAGATTTTGTTAGACTGAAAATAACGTGAAATGTTTCATTTTAGCAAGGAATTTAGCCGGCAATCTTCTCATGCAATACCCCCCCTGAATTCTCTCATTGGGAGAGAGCGATATTTCAATCTTTAGGGGATAGAAAATGGCCTACACTTTTACGCAAGAAGAACTCGACCAAATTGACGTGGCTTTTACAAATGCTGAAACTGCTACCTCTGATCAAACCGCAGGCAAGTTTGCAGATGTTTATGAATTGATACGAGATATTTTGACTGTTGAAGGGACCTTTTTTGATCAACCCGTTCAAGGTTTAGAAGAAAATGTGTGGATCTGGATTAGCGGTGCCAGGGAAATAAATACAGGTGTAGGGTATTTCGCAGATTTCATACGTGGTTACACAAGAGCTCAATTTGAGCAAAGGTACCACAGGACTATATCTGATGAAGATTTGAATAGCGCTTCCAATTCAATAGCCCGAAATTTTATAAATGATATTTTAGAGGGGACCACACCAACAATCGAGGAATTAGGTTTAATAGATGCAGCCCCAGTAGCTGGTGATGTCTTTAACCAGGTCTTTGATCAAAACTTTACTCCTTGGTCAGGAACACTACTTTTTCCTTTTTTAGGTGTAGATTCCTATTACAAAGATTGGCTTTTAACCGAAGGTACAGTTGGAGAATTCAAACCAATTGCTGGTACCTATGATTTGATTTCAACAGCTGCAACAGTCATCCCACTATCCTCAAACCCAACAGAAATAGCCGCAAATTTGCTGAGTACTTTTGGTGTTTCTGGGACAGTAAATGCCTATTTAAACACAACCTCTCTGGCAAATGATACAGACGCATTCATCAAGCAAGTCTATCAATTAGATAAATATGGTTTCGACCTAGAATTAGGCTCAGATATTTTTGGTGTTGGCAGTAAATCAGCAAATTATGTAATAGGTACCGTAGGGTCAGATACATATAGTAAAGATCCACAAGTCAACTTAGCCGTCAATGGTACAGGCGGTAAAGATGTTATCAATGCCGGCATTGGTAACGATTTTGTATTCGCAGGGAGCGGCGATGACCTCATTGACGGGGGTGAGGGTAATGACACGATTGATGCTGGCGACGGTAACAATCTTATCGTCTCTGGAGCCGGAGCTGACAAAATCGTTTTAGGCATAGGCGAACATGTTATTCTTGATGGAGCAGCTGAAGACCGACTTTATATTCGTGGTAGTGAAATTGGTATCCAAAAAATAAACGGTGCGGACCGACTGTTCCCTCTTCTCGGTGGTGTATCATCTTTTATTTCTTACGCAAATTTTAACGGCCAAAAATTCAATCCAGATCAACTCTATTACGATACAGATGGCGATGGGAATGTTGAATATTGGTTCTCGTCCACATTACAAAACATTATCTCCACAGGTGGAAACGGCGCAGCTATTATTCCTGGTCAAGATATATTGGCTAATCTAAATCCAAACACCTTCGCCTTGATGTATGAAATGAACGGCTCTGATTTAGAGGTAAAACTATTCTTAGGTCAGGAAGTTGTTGTCCCATTTTTTGATCCAACAAGTGAAGCACTAGATCCGTTTTGGAATTTCCATGCAACAGAAATACCAAATCTTCAAATCACTCTTGCAAACTACCAATCTGGTGATTTCGGTCTTCAGCTGCGAAGTCCTTTAGAACTAGGTTCTGTATTGGAAGACAATGACGCAACCGTTAATAGTGCCGCTCTTTCCGCGCATAATAGTGCTATCACATACATAAACAATAATGGTAATTTTAACGAAACTCTAGGTGAACAAGTTGCCAAAAGTCCTGTCTCAGACAATCTTTCTGGCCAGCCAATTGAAATCGTAATCAAACTAGGTGGGTTTGATGAAGAATATGTGGGTGATGACACAGATGAGAATTTAGATGGTCAGGGCGGTGACGACACAATCGATGGGGCCGGTGGCGATGACGAAATCGAAGGTGGCTTTGGTGATGATACGTTAAGCGGTGGTGATGGTGACGACACAATAAATGGCGGTGCTGAAAACGATGTTATCAGCGGCGGAGAAGGTGCTGATAATTTAAGCGGTGGCTCAGGTGAAGATACTGTCGATTATTCTGGTTCAAGTAGCGGCGTTTTCATTGATTTTGAATTAGGAACAGGCGCTGGCGGTGAAGCTGAAGGCGATCAGTTAGCTGAATTCGAAGGTGTTCTTGGTTCAAACTTTAATGATAGCTTTAGTGGAAGCGCGAATAACGAAAGCTTTTTTGGTCAAGCGGGCAACGATACAATCTTTGGCTTAGGCGGTGATGATGTCTTGGATGGTGGCGAAGGGGCCGATACCTTGGATGGTGGTGACGGTCTAGATTCTGTCTCATACCAATCATCCATCGAAGCTGTGATGGTAGATTTGATAAACCAATTCGCCAGCGGTGGTTTTGCAACTGGAGATACAATATCAAATGTCGAGGGAGTTATTGGCTCAAACTTCTCAGATACCATCATCGGCAATGATTTTGATAATATTCTAAGGGGCAAAGATGGTGATGATGTTATTTTCGGCGGTGATGGAAACGATATTATTGAAGGAGGCGAAGGAGTAGATACATTAGATGGGGGAGCAGGTATTGATACCCTTGATTTCAGTTCATCCAGTAATGGGGTGCTACTTGACTTATCAACTCAAACTTCAGCACAAACTCTCAACATAAATGTTGCATCACAAACACCAACAGCCACCTTAGATCAATATGATAATTTTGAAAATGCAATTGGCTCAAGTCATGCGGATCAATTAAAAGGTGACGATGGAGATAATGTCTTGTCTGGGTTAGATGGTGATGATGAATTCATCGCGACGCAAGGCGCTGATGTAATATTGGGAGGTTTCGGATCTGATACACTGAATTTTTCCAATTCAATAGAAGCCATTCAAGTCGACTTGTCCGCTGCAACTTTTGCCGGTGGATTGGCAAATAGTTTACAGGCCATGTCTATTGAAAATATTGTCGGTACAGATTTCAACGATCAGCTAATTGGAAGCGCAATTGAAAACGATCTAAAAGGTGGTGCCGGTGATGACACCTTGAGAGGGGGAGCTTTTGATGACCTGCTAGATGGCGGTGCTGGTGCAAATGATATTGCCATTTATGAAGGGATTAGAACAGATTATTCCATTACTCAGAACCAAGTTGGTCAGTTCAAAATAACTGATTTAAGACCAGATGGAGATGAAGGGGCAGACATAATTGAAAACATTGAATTCCTTCAATTTGCAGATGGAACAATAGCTGTACCTAGCCTTGTTTTAGATAATGCTAGTCCAGAACTAGCTGATGACCAGTTAGCACCGTCCAACGAAGATGAAGTCATCATCATTGATCCGAATGTTTTACTTGCCAATGATCAGGAGTTTGACGGAGAAAATCTCATCATCACTAATCTGTTGAATGTTAGGCACGGAACAGCAGTTATCCTAGCATCTGGTGAAATCGAATTTACACCAGATTTAAATTTCAATGGCACAACAACGTTTCAGTATGAAGTAAGTGATGGAATCTCACTCCCCTCGGTTGCAGAGGTAACCTTAGAAATCACGCCTGTTGCAGACGAACCAATCGCTAAAGTGGATGATAATATCGTTATTTATGCGAATGAACCAAGGTTAATTACCAAAGAAGAATTGTTGGCCAATGACATAAATGTTGATGGCACACCTTTGGAAATTATATCTGTAACCTCTTCCTCTGCTGGGACAACCGAATTAACTCCTGAAGGGGATATATTATTCACGCCATCAGCAACAGCAGGTACCACAAGCTTTTTTAATTATGAAGTAAGTAACGATGGTGGCCAGACTTCAGATTTTGGCTTGATCATAGCAACAGTAAAAGATCGAGTTCCTGTAACAGCCGAGGATGATGCATTTGATGGTAATGAAAATCAGCCGCTAACAATAGATTTTGCTGATCTATTTGATAATGATGTTAACCAGGGAACAGGTTCTTTCAATATCAAAGAAATCACCAATATAGCAAACGGATCTGTCACCGTAGGGCAAAATCAAGATCTCATTTTTACACCAGATCAAGGGTTTAGCGGTGCCGCCTCCTTCGATTATATCGTAGAAAATGGTGAGGGCGGGGAAGACACAGCAACCGTCACGATAAATGTCATTGCAGATCAACAAAACACAGATCCAGTTGCAAATGACGATAGTGGTTTTGAGACATTGGAAGATGAAGCAATACTTATCACAGAGGCAGCGTTGTTAAATAATGATAATGATGCTGACAATGATGCCTTGCAAATCATCAGTGTTTCTAATGCTACAAATGGTGCCGTTGAGTTGACAGCAGAAGGTAATGTTCGTTTCACACCCGTGCTAAATTATGCCGGGCCGGCCAGCTTTACCTACACAATTTCTGATGGCCAGGGCGGAGAAGCAACGGCAACTGCTTCACTAGATATTACTCCCGTAAATGATGCGCCGACAAATTTAGAAATTACGAATTTGCAAATTGAAGAAAACAGCCTTGGTGGCACTCTCGTAGGAGAGTTATCTATTTCTGATCCAGATCAGGGAGATACAGTCTCATATGCAATCGAGAACAGTGAAGTCGCAAGTTTGTTTGAAGTGGATGGCAATAGAGTATTGGTAAAAGAAGGAGCTGAATTAGATTTCGAAACTCAGGATGCCTATGCTCTAACCATTTCCGCAACAGATCAGGGGGGACTTACTATTCAAAATAGTTTCACCATTCAATTAACGGATGTTCTGGAAGACGCAACCATAACCGGCACAGCTGGAGATGATACTCTAACTGGATCAAACAGCGATGACAGGATAGATGGATTGGCTGGTAATGATACCCTGTTAGGAAATGCAGGCAATGATTTGCTTATTGGCAGAGCTGGCAGCGATGTTTTAAATGGTGGTGATGGTAATGACACTGCTGATTATTCCGGTTCACAATCTAAAGTCATCATCTTCCTCTCAAGCACCTGGTGGAGACCTTACGGTGTTGGCTTTGGAGGAGATGCTAACGGCGATAAATTAATTGATATTGAAAATGTTATTGGTTCAAATTTCAATGATGTTTTGATCGGCGATAGCCAGGATAACATTTTTGAAGGACAAGACGGTAATGACTATCTGCTTGGTGGAAGTGGAGAGGACACGTTCATATTTAAAGAAGGAGATGGTAGAGATACTGTTCTTGATTTTAATACGAGCAACTCTGACATGGATAAAATTATCATCGAAATGGATGGCATCGATAGTTTCGAAGACCTCTCTGGTCACATATCATCGATTGGTTTTTTCAGTTCTTCAACGCGAATAGAGTTTGCATCAGGTGATCGTTTAACATTGTTAGGCGTGCGAAACAATGAATTAACCGAAGACCATTTTGAATTTCTATAAAATAAAACGGGGAGCTGAAATAGCAAAAATTCATTTGACCCTAATAGTCAACTTGTAAAAAATACAAACCGTGGGCCGGGGCAACCGGCCCACAAGCAGAACGTGCTTTAGCCTCAATAGCAGTTTGAATACCAGTAACAGGCCATTTGCCCATGCCAACTTCGGCAAGGGAGCCAACCATAGAGCGCACTTGGTTATGCATGAAACTGCGAGCTGAACACTCGACAAAAACCTTTTCGCCGCTTCGATATACAGAAACAGCATCAATGGATTTTAAAGGGCTTTTTGCTTGGCAGTGAGTTGAGCGAAAAGTAGTAAAATCGTGGTGACCGACAAAACTTTGCGCAGCTTCGTGCATTAGCTCTTCATCGAGCGGGCGAGGGACTAACCAGGCGTAGGCACGGTCAATTGTTAATCGAGCACGGCGATTAACGATGATATAGCGATAATGACGAAGTTTTGCTGAAAAGCGAGCATCAAAGTCGTCAGGCACAACCTCAGCTTTGGTAACGGCAACAGGGGCGGGGCGAATATGGTAATTCAAACCATCTCGTATTTTATCGACACTCCACTCTTTAGAAAGGTCAATATGAGCAACTTGCCCAAGAGCATGAACCCCTGCATCAGTACGACCTGATCCCTTAGGAACAAAATCTTCACCTGAAAGGTTTTTAAGAGCTGTTCGGAGAACTTCCTGAACAGAAAGACCATTATCCTGAATTTGCCAGCCAACATAAGGCGTGCCATCATATTCAATTGTTAATTTGTAGCGGTGCATGTCGTCAAAACAGTCGAAAGTTAAGTGCCAAAAGTTATGGTCCAATAACAATGATATGTAATTGAAGCACACTAGTCCAAGAGACACGGAAATAATATAAAGAATTAAGAACTATATATTTTATAGAAAATCAAAGAAATTCTTTCATATAAAACAAAACAGGCCAAAAAATTTACAAACTAATATTAAATCAAAGATAAAAGCACGATTGAAAAAAACTCTGAGGGAACAAAACTATGGAATGGGTTATCACAGCCATATCTGCGGACAGAGCAGGCATCGTTGAAGAAATCGCAGGCATCATAACAAAGCATGATGGGAACTGGGTAAAAAGTTCGATGTCTAGATTAAGCGGACAATTCGCCGGCATTGTCCAATTTACCACGTCACAATCTACTATCGTTGCAGAGCTAAAAACTGATCTGGAAAAACTAACAGATAAAGGCATTGTGATAAACTTGGTTGAGACATCAGAACAGGTCGAACCTAAGGGGCAAAAAGCAGTGATTGAGCTAACCGGAATTGATCACAAAGGCATTGTCGCAGAAATCACACATTTGCTTGCAGAAAAACAGGTAACCATTGAAGAATTAGAGACAGACATCTTCACAGCCAGCATGGCCGGGGAGGCTATGTTCACAGCCAAAGCCAAAATTAGATTGCCAGAAGGGCTTACCTTTACTGGGCTAAGAGAAGCAACGGAAGCGATCGCAGAAGATATAATGGTTGAAATTAATCTTCAAATGGATAAAGCTGACTAGAGCGTTTCTCCCAAAAGTGGGCACCGGTTTTGGGAAAAAGGAACGCTAAAGGCAAGGCTCTTGAACATTTCTGAGAATTAAAAAAGAGAAATGCTGTGAGCTTGGCGTAATTATTATAATAATTATCATTCTACAGAGGGACGTAAAATGAGACCATCAGCACCATCATTTGTAACTTTCATCATTTCATTTATTTTAGCTGCACTAGTTGTTGCATCAAAATATTTCGGCATACAAATTCCTGTTTTAACAGAAATTGTTCATGGAAATTATTTTGAAGTTCTTCTTGTGGCATATGTACTATTACTCCTAGGCGTTATCTTCCGCCGGATGTAATAAAGAAAGTTGCAAATCCAAAATGCAACCTGCCCCTTTTTGCCGCTAAGCAAGGGGCAGGTTTTTTATTGACTTGTATAGCGCGGTTGCTAGTAGGCAACTGAAGCGCAACTAAGAAAGCGCGGTTGCTAGTAGGCAACTGAAGCACAACTAAGAAAGCCCGGTTACTAGTGAGGAACTGAAGTACAGCATCAGTTCATAGAATAACCGCCAGAGAAAACGTAGTCTCACTACTCGAAGGAGGAGCTCAGCCCTTTTTGGGCTGAGGGACATGGCAAGCTAGCTTGGCCGGCGCGTAGCGCCGCAACTCGTAGGCTCATGAGCTACAGCTTATGAAATAGCCGTGAGAGAAAAGTTCGTGAGATGTTACTGCGTAAGCCGACGTGTCATATTTGGCAAAGCTACGGGCGTCGCTTTTTTAACAACACCACCTATTTCCAACCATCCATCAGTCCCACGCGGAAACCAATAGACAGAGCGATAGCCATATTCAAGCGCTCGTTTAGCGGCATTCCAACTCATCCAGCATTCCTGCTGGCAGTAAAATAGAAGCGGGTGAGATAGGTTGCCTGAAGTGAGTTTTTTAAGATTGTTTCTAAAATAAGCCGTCATTTCTGGTGGTAACGCACCATAGCCAACATTGGCCAACCAATGGCTGCCTTCGATATTTTTTCGCACTTTTTCACGCCAAATCATCGTCTTTGGTAAGTTGGGTGGCTTGGGGATATAAGGCATCACATCAATGAAGAGTGTCTTATTCTTTTCATACAACTCTTTCGCTTGCACACTGTTAACTACTGTTGCCCCTTTTAAAGTGCTTGGAACCAATTCACGATATTTATTCATACGATAATCGTCAGGTTCAAGCGGCGGTTCATCTGGAAAACGGAGGGTTTCTTCCTGCATTTCTGCTATTTGATATATGTCTGAATTTGAAATTTCACCAGCTAGAATGCTATTTTTTGACGGCCTGCCTTTCAGGTAGGTCACATTATATGGAGGAAAATCGCTAAATGCTTTTGAAGAGGCAGTTTTCAATCCATCAAAAAATACACAGCACTCTAGCCTGGAGAAATTTAAACGCGGATGCTTGTGGGCATCTGAAGCGTAAATATAACGCGGTTGCTCAGCCCGGTTGCCAGTAGGTAATTGAAGGGCCAAAGCCCGGTTGTTTGTGGGCAACTGAAGGGCCAAAGCAGAACTCGCATCTGAAGCGTAAACATTACGCGGATGTGAGTGGGCATCTGAAGCGTAAAAAAGAAGAGAAGAAACCAAAAAAATCAGTGAAACCAAATAACTGCGGTCCCACCAAGGGGAAAATTTTTGCCCGATTCTCTTCATCAGACTACTATAGCCGTCACACTGCTGAGATAATAATAGAAAAAGCTTAGCCTTTAAGAAGCTGAGCCAATCAAGAAAAATAATATATGACTTACAGTGTATTAGCCGAGTATATACTTTGTCTATGATGTGTTTTGATAAAATGCTGTTGTCAGAGTCTTTGTGAAAGATAATGATAAAAACTATGAAAGATAAAAAGAGACCTCACAGTAAAGGTGCTTGTATGATTAAAAAAAAATCGATAGCACTCCTGATAATTCTTACCTCGCTCTTAGTAGCAGGGTTAACAGAAAATGAGCCAAGAGGAGTGGGGTACGAAGGAGTTACTTCTGCCTTATCCTCTATCAAATCTTTTTTATCACCTCTAAAAGCAAATGCTAAAGATCTAATTGCATGCCCTAAAACAAACGAGCAGTCGGTTAAAATAGTTGAAGTTGCAAAGAACATTTATGTGAGAAAAGGGCTCAATGAAATTTTCACTAAGAAAAACCTCGCAGCAATTGCAACAGTAAGTTTCGTAGTTGGTGAAAAATCAGTCGCTGTAATTGATACAGGGGGAAGTTATTGTGATGGAGCTCGGCTGTTAAGCGAGATTAGAAAAATCACTGAGAAGCCGATTAGTCATGTGATCAACACACACACTCATCCAGATCATATTTTTGGTAACGCTGCCTTTGAAAAAGAAGGACCTGTTTTTGTAGGGCACAAAAATTTAAAACGGGCCATGGCAGACAGAGGTAAAATTTATTTAGAAAACTTAACGCGCATCATGGGCAAAGATCAATTGGTGGGAACTAAAATTATTCCACCCTCCCTTCTAGTCAGTAAAACTACAACCATAGATTTAGGGCAAAAGAAACTTGAATTACGTGCCTTCGGAACAGCCCACACAGATCATGACCTAACAGTTTTCGACCCGGATTTGAAAATCATTTGGACAGGTGACCTTTTGTTTCACGAGCATACCCCTGTTGTTGATGGCAGTATATTAGGTTGGCTTGAAGAGATGAAAAAGCTCTCAAAAATTCCAGCAAAATTTGTCATCCCGGGGCATGGCGGCCCCCTATTAAAATGGCCAAAAGCGCTGGGCCCTCAGCGGGATTATCTGGAAAAATTAACAGCAGATCTGAGAAAAATTATAGAAGAAGGCGGCACCATGGCAGAGGCTCAAAATAGTGCTGCTTCGTCAGAAAAAAACAAATGGAAACTTTTCGAAGAATTCAACGCCAGAAACGCTTCAACATCTTTTGCAGAGTTGGAATGGGAATAAGCACTTTAAACCAATGGATTAACTAGTGATAGGCTGTCTGCATGATTTGATTTGCATGCAATAATTTCTATATATGCTGGCAAACTGATATACTGACTAATAGGTAGAATTATGCGCGGTAAGTTTACAAACATGTAGTGAGGTCTTCTAAGTTTTGTTAGCTGCGATCACGACCTGAAACCGCCAGAATTGGCCGACATCATCACTTGTTAATTTGGGGTGAGTGACAAATTTTAACTTCGCCATTTAAATTGAATTTATTGACAGATGCGAAGTGAAAATGAAAGCGAGATAAAAAATGAGAAAGCTTGGATTTTTTGCAACTTTAATCACTTTGTTAGCATTAAATATTGCTCTGATAAATGACCTGAAAGCTAAGGACAAACTTACTGAAGTTGCGGCTAAACCGGTTGAGGAAACAAAAATCAATCAGGAGATGTGGGCAGACTTAAAGTCAGATTTATATGATGACAGAAAAATAAACAAAGCACCAAGTTGGCTCATAATGGAGGCACCTTACAGGGCTCATGATGCGGCACTGGTCCCAATAACAATCAAAGCCAATCTTCCTAAATCAGGCGAAAAAGAAAAGAAGCCATTTATAAAAGCTTTGACTTTGGTAATTGATAATAACCCGGTTCCAGTAGCTGCAAAAATTATTCTCTCTCCAAAACTTGGCCCGCTTCACATGGAAACACGAATTAGAGTAAACCAATATAGCCATGTCCGAGCCATTGTTGAAACCAGTGAAGGTAATCTTTTCATGGTGGCAAAATATGTAAAAGCTGCCGGCGGGTGTTCAGCTCCTGCCATGAAAGACATCGACGCAAAAATGGCCTCAATCGGAAAAATGAAAATGCGCCAGTTCACACCAAAGCCTGGCTCTGAACTTGTCGGTCAACGTGAAAGTTCACAACGGGAAAACTCAAAAAGTAGCACTCGTGAGATTCAACTCATGGTCCGTCATCCGAACTATTCAGGTATGCAGTTAAACCAAGTAACCGGATATTACATACCAGCACATTTTGTAAATGATATGGAAATTAAGCTTGATGAAGCACCGCTAATAAAACTGGAAGGGGCTATTTCATTAAGTGAGGATCCTATGATCAGATTTCGTTTTCAAACAGACAACGAAAAACCAAAACTAGAATTTTCTGTTAAAGATACAAAAGATCAAACGTTCAAAAAACAATGGAAGTTAAAATCAATTATGAAAGTAGGGTCTTAAGTCCAGAGCATCTATAAAGGTTAGTTTCGCATTCTAAAATAATCTGGTATGGAAACTAACCTCAAATGGCGCAAAAACCCAGAGCATTTGCAATCCTGAGCAAATGCGTTGGGCAAATCTTAAATTTTCAGATTAAGCTACACGAGAGCTAATGAGCGCTGGATTGATTTTTGGTTTTTCTACCGGCAGCACCGCAGACTTATTATCAGAAATCTCACTAAGAGGTACTGGTCTGCCAAAAAGGTAACCTTGCCCAAAATGACAACCGGCCGCTTGAATGAGCAGAAGTTGTTCGTTTGTCTCAATGCCTTCAGCAGTAATCATAATATCTAGAGCGCGGCCCAGTCCAATAATGGTTGTAATAATAGCGCGTGCCCGTTCATCATCTTGAAGGGTAGCAACAAAAGAACGATCGATTTTAATTTTATCAAATTCAAATTCTGAAATATAACTAAGGCTTGAATAGCCAGTGCCAAAGTCATCCATGGCAATATTCACACCAAGCTTTTTTAAATCTTCAAGCATGACCAAAGCTGCATCAGTATCTGACATAAGAGTTGATTCTGTAATCTCAATTTCTAAACGTTCAGCAGAAAGTCCAGTATCGGATAGGGCTTTTGCAACCATAGTTGGGACATCTTGATGTTCAAACTGTACAGTGGAGAGGTTGACGGCCACTTTTTCATTGTTTTCCCATGTCAAAGCTTCTTTGCAAGCTCTACGCAAAACATATTCACCCACTTCAACGATCATCTTTGTTTCTTCAAGTATGGGAATGAAATCAACAGGAGACACCATTCCTTTAGTCGGGTGGTTCCAGCGCAACAAAGCTTCATAACCAATAATTTTTGCGTCATTCAATTCAACCTGGGGCTGATAGTAAAGCTCAAACTCTTCTTCTTTAAGCGCTCTGACTAGGCTTTTCTCAAGGTCTCTGCGTTGTTGTAAAGCTTGGTCCATTTTAGGCTCAAAAAAGCGAAAACTATTTCCGCCCTCATCTTTGGCGCGGTGAAGAGCAAGTTTTGCATTCTTTAAAATAGTTTCAGCTTTGTAGTCTTCATTTTCACCGAATGCGATGCCAATGCTTCCGGTACATGTTATATCTTCTTGTATGTGAGGAAATGGTTGCTCAATTTGTTTGAGGAGTAGCGTGGCTAACTCAGACGCTTCTTCAGGGGTAGATGTCTCCGGTAATATAAGGGCAAATTCATCACCAGACATACGAGAAAGAGTAGCGCTTTTAGGTTTGAATTCTTGCAAGCGTTCAGCTATTGAGATGAGATATTGGTCTCCAGCTTCATGACCAATAATTTCATTTATCTGATTAAAATTATCAATGTCGATAGAGAAAACAGTTATGTTGTTTTCTTCAGTTTCTGTCTTAATATCGATAGTGTGTTTTAGAATGTTGTTAAAAGTCAGCCTGTTTGGAAGTTCAGTCAGGTGGTCGTTTAAGGCAAGAAAATTAATTTTCTCCTGAGCTTGTGTTGTCTCTTTAAAACGCAACCAGCCCAAATACATAACAAGAAGGATAACAGGCAGACCAGCAAAAGTCGTAAAATAAACTGCGCTGGAAACAGCATTCGCCACCTTAGCACCGGCTGTTGTCTGCTGAGCTTCAAGCAAAACAACGCCCAATACTCTTCCATCTCTATTCAAAGGAATAAAATGCTGAGTGTGTGTGCTTTGATTGTTTTCTCTAAAAGCATAAAGGCTTTTGCCGTTTTTAAAAACACTTTGAACGGAAGAAACAAAACGATACGAGTTTGTAAACTTCTTTAAATCTGAACCTGGTTTAAACTTCTTTTGAGGTAGATAAACAGTACCGTTAGGTAGATAAACAGCAAAACTCTCAAGTTCATTTAAATAATTATGTTCATTTATATGTTCATCAAAAAATTGTTTTAATTTCGGTGCGCCAAGCAAAGGTTTTGCCGTGAACTGCGGTAAGGTTTTAGGAGTGGGATCAACCATGTTTTGTGAATTATTTTTAAAAGATCTACTACGAGAAGCTCTATTATCACTCTTTAAAGATGTGCGTGTTTTCTTTGCTGAGTTTACTAAAACATCGCCGGGGAAAAATTCACCGCGTATTTTATCTGCCACATTTGTAGATAATGTATGGGCATCTTGAATAATAAGACGATCCACAAACATATAATGTATGGATGTAATTGTGAACAAAGTTATGAGGAACACAGAGACGATAACGGCCACTGTAATCTTGTCCAATTGTTGAGTAAATGTTTTTAACATTTTTGATAATCGCTCAAATAATAATCACCACCCAATTCTTCAGGCAATAACTGTTATACAACAAGGGGATTAACAAATTGGTACTGGCGGGTGTTTCGGGCGATTATGCTTAACAATTATTTAATTTGGACGAAGTGTGCGGCAGTTTAATCACTGTATACAGAATAAAATAATCATTGAAAACAAAGTTTTCCATAGTCTTTCCACAGCTATAGGGGCTTAATAGAGAGAGAGTGGGCTTTCAAATAGAGAGATTTATAATAGAACTGAGCTTTGCAAAAACAAAGTTTTAAACTAAAAAATTTAAAGCGTTAAAATGGAGCAGATTAAAATTGCGTTTTCCTCCGCATTTTCTAGATGAAATTCGAGCCAGACTTAGTGTGAGCCAGGTGGTTTCTCGCTCGGTTAAATTGCGTCGGCAAGGCAGAGAATTCACAGGTCTTTCCCCATTTAAACAAGAAAAAACCCCTTCATTCACTGTAAATGATCAAAAAGGCTTCTATCATTGTTTTGCAACCGGTGAGCATGGGGACATCTTCACGTTCTTAATAAAGACACAAGGATTAAGCTTCCCAGAAGCCGTTGAACAACTAGCAAATGAAGCAGGTGTGCCAATGCCTGTTTCATCCCCGGAAGCGATAGTTAGAGGGGAGCAAAACGATAGATTAAGAGATTTAATCGAGCTCGCGGCACAGTTTTACCAAGACGCACTGAACGCGCCAATAGCTGAAAAGGCGAGAAATTATCTAATCAATAGGGGGTTAAGCAGAGAGCAGGTCTCTAAATTTCGTTTAGGCTATGCTCCAAACTCTCGAAACGCCTTAAAACAACATCTAGAGAAAGCTGGTTTTACAGGAAAAGAGATTATCCTCTCAGGTATGGCTATTGGGGGAAACGATATTCCCGTTCCTTATGATCGTTTCCGTGAGCGGATCATGTTCCCAATCGCAGATTTAAAACAACGAGTTATTGCTTTTGGTGGCCGTGCTTTAGATCCGGACCAACCAGCAAAATATTTAAATTCTCCCGAAACACCGCTCTTTCATAAAGGACATCAGGTTTATAACGGTGCTGGCGCTAGAAAAGCTGCCTACGATTTAAAGTCTGTCATTGTCACAGAAGGCTATATGGACGTAATCGCTATGGTTGGCGCTGGGTTTGAAAATACGGTAGCCCCGCTTGGCACAGCTCTGACAATCGAGCAAATACAGCTTTTATGGCGAATGGCTTCAGAACCTATTCTATGTTTTGATGGCGACCTGGCGGGTAAAAAAGCTGCATTTCGCTCAGTAGAGACCGTTTTGCCTCACTTAAAACCGGGGTTTTCCTTAAAATTTGCTTTTTTACCTGATGGTGAAGATCCAGATGATTACATCAAAAATCATGGCGCTGGGGAAATGAAAAATATCTTAGATGCCGCAAAACCATTGTCAGAGGTGCTCTGGCAAAAGGAATTCACAGCTAGTGAATGGGATACTCCTGAGCGAAGAGCAGCGCTAGAGCAGAATTTAATCTCTCTAATTAACGGTGTTGAAGACCAAACGGTGAAAACTCACTATTTAAGAGAAATAAAATCACGTCTTTGGCGTGCTTTTCAAAAAACAGGAAACCAGCCCGAAAAAAGCAACCAAAACTGGCAAAAAGGCAGTAAATCCTCTTCAAAGTCTTATTCAGGGAAATATGGGGCAAATTCGCGCCAACCAGCTACAAATTCACTTCTTGCTAGTCCATTAATGAAAGGGCCAGAAAAGCAAAACCTATCTCATGAAGCTGAAGTTATAGATTTAATAATCAATCACCCATGGTTGCTGGATACAGAAGATGAATTGTTTTCAAGCTTTAAATTTACAACAGAAGATGCAAAAAAATTACGAGATGCTTTGCTGGAAGCCCAATTCGTACAAAATCCACAGAATTCTCTTGACAGCGCGGCCGTTCAGTCCCATTTAGAAAAGTTAGAACTACACTCACTGGCCGCCCAGATGCAACGCAAAGTAACCCAGACCGGGGCTAAATCTGCCGAACCAAATGCGAACTCAAATGAAGTTCTCAGAAAATGGCATGAATTAATGGTGCTACATCATAAGGCTGAGGAGCTAGAACGCGAGCTTGATGCCGCTGAACGCGCATACAGGGAAGAGGATAATCAACAAAATTTTGAACGTTTAGAATCTCTCAGAAAAGCTTTAACTCAAAGCATGAATGAGGTTCTTTAGGTTAGTTTTGAGCTATTTTCGCATTTTTCTAGGTATTAATTTAATCAAAAGGGCTTGATCGTTAATCTTTTCTAGCCGAATCATGCTTTAAATTACCCTAGATGAAATAAAGTAAGACCTTAAATTACTTGGATAAATAGTATTTTAGGCAAGTGGGGCTCTATTAAAGCCACAAAACGAGATTAAGCAATAAATTCGATGCCGGAATAAAACTTAGATGTTCAGTTGTAATTACCTTAAGGGCGCACCAGATATATATAACGGCAAAGTTTTAACATCAAAACGACCTCTCAAGCCCCATTTTTTGGCCAGAGTTTTGGTCAGAGTTTCAGGCTCAAGTTCAGCTTAGCCCTTTTATATTGCCAGCTTTTCTAAAGAAACAAAAGAAAGGCTGCAATAAAAAGAATAGATTGCAACAAACCGCATTTTAAAACGATGTGGCATCAATTGTGTTTCGGAGCACATATATGGCGACCAGAACAACAAAGACGACAACCAAAACAGCGGCCAAGAAGCCAGCTGCTAAAAAAACAGCAGCTGCAGCTAAAACCACAGCCAAAAAAGCGCCTGCGGCCAAAAAAGCGCCTGCGGCTAAAAAGGCGCCTGCAGCCAAGAAAACACCTGCGGCAACTAAGAAAGCTCCTGCGACCAAAAAAGCTACTGTGAGTAAAGCAGCCCCAAAAACAACCGCTAAAACAGCGAAGAAGACGGCCAATACTACCAAGATGAAGGCCGTAGCTGCAAAGTCTGCCGAGAAACCAGCCACGAAGAAAGCACCAGCTAAAACTCCAGCCGGTACGAAGACAGCAGCGACAAAAGCAACTGC
>Ga0209344_10000380_pt1 | contig 81952 bp, 77 predicted proteins | sample Cruoilmetagenom6_FD_187293 | JGI IMG/M metagenome (GOLD analysis project Ga0209344, IMG submission 187293) | Oil polluted marine microbial communities from Coal Oil Point, Santa Barbara, California, USA - Santa Barbara Oil Seep Sample 6 (SPAdes)... | ecosystem: Environmental > Aquatic > Marine... | reverse complement strand
TCAAGCTTACTTTGATGAATTTTGTTTTAGAGTTAACCGCTCTCAATTTAAAACTAGCATCTTTCATAAAACGATAAATAGAATGGTTGAAAGCAAGCCAATATATCAAAATCAAATAAAACAGATAATAAGCGTATAACTCAATAAACAAATTCATTCAAAAATTTCTAAATCGAGATGATATTAAAATTGATGTTACCGAAGATGACAAATTTATTTTATTGCGTAAAACAAGACCTGCGAGAAATTTAAGTGAAGGCGAAAAAACAGCAATCGCTTTTTCATATTTCCTAGTTCAATTAGAAAGTCTTGGTGTCAATCAAATGCAGGAAACAATAGTATTCATTGACGACCCAATTTCGAGTTTAGACACTAATCATATTTCTCAAGTTTATTCTCTGATAAACTCATATTTTTTCAGAAAAAATGTTGATGAAGATAACGCTGACAAAGTTGTTAATTGCTTCAAACAGCTATTTATCTCAACACATAATTTTGAGTTCTTCTCATTTTTAAGAGATTCTACACAGTTAAAGAAAAAGAAAAGGAAGACCAATCAAACAACTGGAGAAAAAGAAGATGTTCCGAATTTTGGACTTTATCAAATTCAAAAAATAGATACCGATAATTCTGTTCTCAAAGGTTTAAACAAGGCTTTAAAAAGATATAAATCTGAATATATTTATTTATTCAGCTTAATCTATAAATACAAGCAAGAAATTGAAAATGGCGGAGAGGTTTATGATATTTTAATCCCTAACGCTTTAAGACGATTTTTAGAGATATATACGTTGATGAAAATTCCTAACGAACCAGACAGCGTAGAAAACAGAATTGTTCAGCTAGTCGACAATGTAAATAATTTCAAGACTTTAAATCATTTTTCTCACTTTACTTCATTTGAAAAAGCAACAAGACACGATGAACTAATAATGGTTCTACCTAACGCTTGTAATGAACTTTTCAAATTATTAGAGATTGACGAAAAACATTTTGAATCACTAAAAAAAGCAATCTGAATAAAATCCTTTTAATGAACAAACTTTCGTCTGAAAACCTAAATCTTCTGCCAAATCCGAATGAATTACAAATGTTTTGCAAAACATTCCAATTCAAGAAAAAAATCTTTTGTAGAAAAGCTATTTGGTTTAAAAAAAAGGACTAAAACGGAATTAATTCAAATAATTTCAAAAGGAATTGTGGATAATTTACCTAAAGTATTTGATGACTTTATATTTGGAGAACCTGTGAAAAGTATTGGAACAACTTTTTGTATCTGGCAAACTGAAACAGATCATATTTGGAAAACAGGGAAAGTCGATTTACCTAAAGACGAATACAAAGATGGCTCTAATCATTTATTACAATTATTAGACGGAAAACCTTTGACTTATAAAAATTGGGCGGAAGAATATTACGAGGAAATTTTTGAGGAAAACGAACTTAAATTGGACCTTGTAGAAAAGGTTTATAAAGGAACTGTAATAACAAAAGAATTGGCTCTCGAATTAAATCCAGAATTAGATGATTTTGAACAATTGAAATCTGATTTAAACAAAATTGGATATGAATATAAAAGGCAGTTGGCAAGAAAGAACTGAGGTAAAAACAAACAAATTCTTTTTAAATCTGAGACAAATATTATTCTAGGCTCATGGATTCTAAAATCAGATTCTTTGAGCTTATTTATTCAATTTATTTATCGAACAACTAATCATTTATAAACACGTTAGCTATAATTCAAAAAAAGCATAAAAAATGGCAAATAGAAGTTACTTATATAATCTTGATTTTAATAGACTAGACAGAGCAAAGACTCCTGAAGATTCTGTATTAAGCGTATCTGAATATGCATATGAAATTCCGTTATCGTACAAGATACTATTGAGCAACGATACATTGAATAGCAAATCTGTTCTATGGGATTACGAACACCCCATAACCATAAGCGGAGACGCCAATAAAGGAAAGGACAGTTTAAATTCTTGGACAGATTGCAAACCTTAAATTTATTTGAACCCGAGTATCTAAAATCTGAAATTGAAAAAACAAAGCAATTTTCGCAGAGAATAAATTCGATTTAAAATACTTTTTTCTAGAAAGTGGCGAAATATATGAAATGGGAAATGACCCAATTGAAGAACAGAATATAGAAGTTTTTAATGAAGTTACGCAAATAGAAAAAACTATAGAAAACTTCATAAAACAGGTAGAATCCATACATAAAGAAATAACGGCTTTGGTATCTCAAAGAGACCAAATGACCAAGAAAAGTTGGTTTAAAAAATCAGTACCAGTATTGTCAGAACAAGAAAAAGTACCAATTAAAAAAGCGATTGCAAACAAACAAGCTGAAAAAAGAACGCTCTTAGGAATTGATAATTGGTCAACAATACTTTATTTTCAATTCGACAAATAAAAACCGATTATAAATTACTTCCCACAAAAACAAAACATGGAACAACAAGGCTCCGATATCATTGAAAATAGATACAAGAAATTTATAAAGAGTATTTGCGAAACAGACATTGTGTATGCGCTACAAAATTATGACGGTTTTGCAACTTCTAGTTCCGCCCTTTATGATAATGAACATGAAAAACCTGTAGATGTACTTTGTTTTTGGGCTGAAAATGGCAGAGCAAAATCTTGTGCCATAAACCATTGGAGCAACTACCAGATTACTGAAATAGCATTAACGGACTTTATAGAAAATTGGGGTGTAGGTATGGAAAATGATGGCATACTAGCCGGCATAGAGTTTGACCAAAACATGTTTGGCTATGAAGCAAAACCTTTAGAATTAATTCTTGCATTAGTTGCTGAAATAAAAGCAACTAATAAAGAACTGCCACTTCGAAAATTTGAAAATATTGCCGACCTAGAAGAACAGGCGAAAGTTGCGAATGGGTAATATATAGCGTTAAAAATACTAGTAATCATAGCAATAATTTTAACAACAGCTTCCTAATTTAGGCAAAATTCATTACGAAAGTAAGCAGCTATAAATATAATATTATGATGACAGCAATTGTGGTACTCATTGTATCCGGTGCCCTTATAGTGGGTGCGGTCTGGGGTTTGTACGGAAATTTATCCAAACGCTTAGAAGGTTTTCTTGTTGCACTTGCTGGTGGGGCACTTTTGGTTTCGGCACTGCTGGAATTAATTTACCCGGCTCTTGAAAATAACTCCGTTCCCATTGCACTGACCACGGTTTTTGTTGGCGCCATTACGTTCACCGCATTAGATTATTTGGTCAAGGAAAAGTGGAATTCTCAAAGTGGCGGTGGTTTATTTGCTGCCATTACCTTAGACGGTATTCCTGAAAATTTAGCCTTAGGTGTTTCTTTAATCGGAGCGGGACCGTTATCCATTGCCGCACTCTCGGGCTCCATTTTACTTTCTAATTTACCGGAAGCCGCAGGCGGTGCAAAAGAGATGGCGGAAAATGCAGGTTCCAAAAAGAAAATACTTTGGCTTTGGATAGTTACTGCCATTATATTATCAATTTCCGCATTACTTGGTCATTTTCTACTTGCAGATGTCTCCACAGAATATTTAAACTACATCAAGTGTTTTGCCGGAGGTGCGGTTGCAGCATCACTCGCATTGGAGGTTTTTCCCAAAGCTTTTAAGGAGGATAAGTATTGGACAGGTGTAGCCACTGCCATAGGTTTGGTTTTAGCCTTATTCTTGAATACTTTAGGGGAGTAATATCAAAATAGGAAGTACTTATATTTAATCACCAGTAGACCGACTACCCCAAACGAAGTACAAAAACAAAACCGCAGAAATTCTTTTTCTAACAGCCTGATAAGTGTCATAGTTTAGCGATACGATGTTTTATACTCTTGTAAAAACATTGGTATGCAAAAGATATCTTTTAACGAAAATGTAAATTTTAACGACAAGAAAATTGTCACTCAAGTTCTTTTAGAAACATCCTTCTCAAAAGAAATACGCATCATACTGAAAAAAGGTCAGCTGATGAAAGAACACAAAGCGCCTTTCCCAATCATAGTTCATATGGTAGAAGGAAGCGTAGATTTCGGAGTAAAAGGCACTATTCATATGCTAAAACAAGGAGATATGATTACCTTAGCAGCCAATATTCCGCATGATCTTTCAGCGAAATCGGATAGTATTGTTCGCCTCACCCTTTCTAAACTTGATGCCGCAGAACGGGTAGAAAAAGTTGTTGCGGATTCTTAAGCATAGCGCATGACCAAAATTACAAATAGAGAAGATGTTAGCGTATTAGTACATACTTTTTACGATAAAATAAGACAGAACGAAATGCTAGGTCCTATTTTCAACGGGCATATTACAGACGAACAATGGCCTGCACACCTGAGCAAACTAACCGATTTTTGGGAATCTAACTTATTCGGTGTCCGCACATTTAGAGGGAGTCCGTCTAAAGCACATGTCAACGTTGATAAAAATCTACAGCATTCCATTTCACAAGATCACTTTGCCCAATGGCTACAACTGTGGTTTGAAACCATTGACGAACTTTACGAAGGTGAATTAGCCGACAGAGCGAAAGAAATGGCGCGGAGAATGTCTACCGGGCAGTATATTCATATTTGGCAGAGTAGACCGGAGAATCAGTGATTCTAGTGAGTTAGTTTGTTAGTGTTCAGTAGTCAGTAACAGTTGGATGGTGAAATAATTTTCAGTAGTAGTTGGCAGTATCAGTGTTCAGTTTTCAGCGTACACACTCCCCGTAGTTTCGGCAGCGAATTCTATGGAGTTAATTTGTAATTAATAATGCCTTACTCCTTGCTTTTAGCATTCGGCGCATGGCGATTCGTATTGTAACTTTTTCGCTTAAATTCCTTACCTTAGTCTTTGGCGTATTAATTAACAAACAGCTTCAATAACTCAAACACTTTGCACTATGGATTTTCTTTCCCCTACTTATTTTTTTGATTACGATAGTGAAGAGATACAGGATTTAGTAGCGGAGTTCAAGAATACTACACTCACCGAAAAAGAGGTTTCTATTGGCTTGTACAACAAGGTTAGAGACACATGGCGCTATAATCCGTACAGTTTGAGTTTCAACAGAGAGAAGTACCGCGCCAGTGAAATTGTAAAGCGACCGAAAGGACACTGCATTGATAAGAGTATCATCTTAATTGCGGGACTTCGAGCTTTAGGTATTCCGGCACGGATTCATTTGGCAAAAGTTAAAAACCATATTGCGGTAGACCGATTGATCGAAAAATTTGGGTCTAACGAACTAACTCCACACGGTATGGTAGATGCCTATATCAATGGAAAATGGCTAAAGCTCTCCCCAACTTTCAACGCATCTTTATGTGAAATGCTACATGTTACGCCTTTAGATTTTGACGGAGAAAATGACGCCGTGTTACAAGAGTTTAATGAAGAGGGAACTCAATTTATGGAATACCTAGAAGATTACGGGCATTTTGAAGATGTACCCATTGCATTTATAGAAAAAAATGTACGGAAACACTATCCCAATATATTTGATACCAGAACAAACCAAACGGAGTTTCAGCTGTAGGTTTCAACAAACTTTAATACTCAATTGGATTTCAAACCTCTTTACGAATCTTTTTTTATGGTACTTTCGATTCAAAATCATATCCCTTGAAAAACATCATATTAGTACTGTTCTTAGCATTTTCATCAATGCCTATTTTCGCACAAGAGCTCTTAATTTGGAATTCTGAATATGAATTACAGTTAAGCGACTACCAGTCTCCGGAATCGGAAATTAATCCTGCGCTTACTTCATATTCCATTTATTCAGGCTCAAAAATAGATTTCAGCTTTAATATGAATTCGGTTTCCTTCATGTTCACCAAAAACTTCAATGACAAGATAAAAGCTCTTTTTCAAAAGAATTTAGCCGTTTTAATCGCTCTAGATTCCCTGACCGCAAATCAGCTATTACAATTCGGACGTTATGATTTTGACCTAGTAGAACTTTACTCCAGAAAAATACGCAAGAAAATCTACGAGGAAAAAGGAACTTTTAGCGATTCCAGTTTATTTCAGCCTATTTTCAACGAGCTACAAGAAGAAATTAATACTGTTAGCGCACAAGTATTCAAAGCCACAGATTTTGGAAAAGATTCAGAGATGCTACAGAAAGAGCACAATAAAGTCATAGATGAAATCAATGTCCTTTCCGATTTTTGTATGACATGCAAGCCAAAGAAGAATAGGAAGTAGTTGTTCGCACTAACTCTTGATTTTCATTACTTGACACATTTAAATTTGTACTTTGTACTTCTTACCTTGTACTTCTGACTTTGTACTTTCCAAACACAACTCAGCACCCGAAATCCACAATTGAGTGATTAAATTTATCTCAACAACTATAATTACTCCATCTTTGGGAAACATAAAACCGACCGACCATGGAAAATATCATTGAAATCTTTATTTACATTCACGCCTTTTTTGGTGGTATGGGGCTTATTACCGGTATTGCAAGTATTGTTGTAAAAAAGGGACAACGGAATCATAAGCTATTGGGCAAATGGTTTTCATGGTCCATGATTATAAGCTCTGCCATTTCTTTGGTTGTTGCGCGAATGCCCAATCACATTAATACCTTTTTATTCCTGATCGGTATTTTCACCATTTATATGGTTTTAGCAGGCAACAGGGCACTTACCTTTAAATCCGTTAAAAAGACCAAAGCAAATTATATTGATAAATTAGTCTCGTTGAGCATGATTATATCCGCAATACTGATGATAGCATTTGGAATTAACGGACTTATACAAGGATACAACCAAAGCATCTTGTTCCTATTCTTCGGCTTGTTCGGCTTATTTATGCCTTACGGAGATTTCAAATTGTATAGAACTACTTTGAAAAACAGAAAACTTTGGCTCATAAACCACCTCAGCAGAATGTTGGGCGCATTCATAGCATCAATAACAGCATTTATAGTTGCCGGTATGCACCAAGATACCCTTTGGGCATGGATTACTCCTTCAATTTTGGGTACTGCCTATATCATCTACTGGATTAAAAAAACAAAAGGTAAAAAGAAGTTGAAAACTGCTTAACCTTGATTTTTTAGGTTTAAGTTCTCTGCAAAGTAATCACAAAAATCTTTCATAGTAGCGGTCATTTTCTCGTCTTGCGTTGCCTTTAAGAAGGTATCTGACAAGGAAACCAATGTTTGGTGAAAGAATGTTTTCATCTCATCAACAGGCATATCTTTTGTCCACAAGTCAATTTTTAACGACTCTTGATTCTTACTATCCCAAACGGATAATAACATTGCCTTTGCTGCTTCGTTCTCAATACCACCGTCTTGTGCAGACCAGTTTAATGTTTCCGGAATTCTATTCTCATCTAATCCTACGCGCAGTGTAATCTCTGAAGTATGTAAATCTGCCATCTAATTTCTCGGTTTGTAATTTGATTTCTTAAATATTTCATCCGCAGGCATTGGCATTAATTGCATCATGCTTACTTCATTGTTTTCCATAAAGGCACGAACTATTTGCCAGCCTATGTAACGACCTAATCTCCCGGGCGATTCATTATCCAACTCTAACCCGAACTTAGAAAACGGAGCAGGTTCTAAAAATCGCTGATTCAATTTATTATCTGTACTATATAAATATTCGTTCTCTATAAAATTTCTCCATATAGGCTCCTCATTGGCAATAGCCCATTCCATTTCTGTTTCAGAATATCCTATTTTTTCACCGTCGATGGCATCTGCCATCAATATATCCTTCAGATATAATTCTTTACCAAAATAAATCATACGAGCAAGGTAAGTACGGTTTCTTGGTCTCGGCACTACTTGCTTGGCAAATGCACTAGCAACATCGCTTACTAAAAAATTACGGTCTAGAGTTTGTGCTATGTAACGCTGAAATCCACCATAATATTTATGCTCAGAACCTAAGTAATTATCAAGACTGATGAACAATAAGCTATCGGTCAAAATTATTCTGTTGTTATAATCAACATCATTGGTTACCGTAAGTACTTTTGGCACTTTGTATTCTGGGAAGTAATATTTTATATGTTTGAACAATTGCACCAACTCTTTTTCCTCATCTTCAAAACTACGGAAGGTATTGCCCACTTCGTGAAACAATTCTATCTGAAGGGAATCTTGCATCTTGGCGATCCATACACTATCTGGTGCCGGAAACAAGTACGGATACATTTTACGCAATGCCGGCAAACCTTTTTCGTCAGAAGCAGCAAACTCACGATCAAATCGAGAAATTTTTAGGTCCACCGGTATGGCCGAAATCTCTTCAGCTACCTTATCACTATCATTACAGCTAGAAAGAATAAAAAAAACTGATAATAGCATAAAAATAGGTTTGACTTTGGCAAGTATTTTACAATACATTTTATTATTCACAGTGTTCAACTTATTTTTAGGGCAAAGTTAATTGATTTTACTAAATAATTAGAGCGGTATGCAAACTGAAAAGGTAATTGAGCACATTGTTAATTGGTTAAAAGATTATGCTACGAACGCAAAACAGAAAGGTTTTGTCATTGGTATATCCGGCGGAATTGATTCTGCGGTCACTTCAACCCTATGCGCAAAGACAGGTTTGGAACTTCTTTGTTTAGAAATGCCGATTCATCAGGCCGAGAATCAGTCTGATCGTGCATCTCGCCATGTAAATTGGTTACAAGAGAATTTCTCCAATGTAGAAAGGCAACCTGTAAACCTTACACCCGTATTCGATAGTTTGGTAGACGTCCTACCAAGTGTTGATAATGAGGAGGACAGATTTATGTCTTTAGCAAATACAAGAGCACGTTTACGTATGACCAGTTTGTATTACTTTGCCTCCTTAGAAAGATATTTGGTAGCAGGGACAGGTAATAAAGTGGAGGACTTCGGAGTAGGATTTTACACCAAATACGGTGATGGAGGAGTAGATTTGAGTCCGATAGCAGATTTAATGAAAACCGAAGTTTATGCCATTGCAAAAGTTTTAGGCATAAATGAAGAGATTATAGGTGCTGCACCGACTGACGGATTATGGGGTGATGATAGAACAGATGAAGATCAAATCGGTGCTTCTTACCCTGAACTAGAATGGGCTATGAACATGAAAGATGAAGGCAAAACCGTTAAAGATTTTGAAGGTAGAAAGAAAGAGGTTTTTACCATATTCATGAGACTAAATACCATGAATCAACATAAAATGAAACCAATACCTGTTTGTGAGATCCCAAAAGAGTTAAGATAACAACTCAACTAAGAATCAAGGTATTAAATCGAAAATAAATTTCAAAACTATACGTTATTAATAAAAAAAACACAACTTTGACTTCTAATTTAGAATTTTAAGCCTTACATTGCATGTCATCTTTTCAGACAAAAAAGGTTCTGAACTCTATATAAAAAATTAATTAATGATCAAAGTTTTAATAGCGGACAACCACCCTATCATAAGAATGGGAGTAAGAAAGGTTTTAGAATCCGCTGAGGGATTTGAACTGATCGATGAGGTAGCTACTACCGAAGAACTTTTTGAAAAACTCAAAGACACAACCCCTGATGTGGTCATGCTAGAAATGGATATTCCTGAAATTAATGGAATAGCGGCATTACGTAAAATTAAAAAAGATTACACTGACGTAAAAGTCCTTATGTACAGTGGTCAATCTGAAGATGTTTATGCCCTTAGCGCCATAAGAGCTGGCGCTTTTGGATATTTATCAAAATCTTCCGATGTAGAATATATTACTGCAGCAGTAACTAAAGTAAGCGAAGGTAGCATGTTCATTACAAACGAACTTGCACAACGTCTTGCTTTTGATGAAGGAACGAAGAAACCAAGAAGGTTCTTTAGAAAATTATCTACTAGAGAAATAGAAGTATTGAAACTTTTAGCTAGTGGCAAACGAAACAAGGAAGTTGCTTTGGGGTTAAACCTAAACGAAAAAACAGTTAGTACCTATAAAGCTCGTTTAATGAAAAAATTAAATGTAGATAACATGGTAGATTTATTACAACAGGCAAAAGCCTTAGAATTGTACTAGATTCCAATAATTGATATAAAATAAAAAAAGACCTGCTAAAAAGCAGGTCTTTTTTTATTTTATATTTTCCTGTGCTTAAGATAAAACCCTATTCAGTTTCTGATTCAGTAATTTATTCAACTGAATGTAATTCATAATTTCCTCTAGAGCTTCCCTATTGTCAGAATCTGTTTGTTCAGTAGTATTTTGTAAAGCTGACATTCTCTTTTTAATCAAAAAACAACGTAAAGTCAAAATTGTTTCGCTGACCAACTGAGATACTCCAATTTCTTTCTTCTTCGGAAAAATGTCTTTTCGCTCCCAATTATGTAACGTATAACGTTCTTCTTCCATCAAAATTGAAGAAATCTGATTTGCCATTTCTTGCTCCAAACTATTTACAAAGGTAGTTATCGAAAACTCGCTTTCTTCGTTTAAAGCCTCAATTAATTTAGAGTACAATAAACGAAAATCTTCATTCGCCAACTCTATTTCATCTTCTTGAAGATCTAAATAGATTTTCTCATAAACTTTTATCTTAGATGATTCTGGCTCTAAAACCAAATCTCCCGCATCATTTTCTTTGAGAATAAGGTCTTCAAATTCTTCTTTATTATTTCCGTACAGCATAAGTGATTCTATAATTTTTCGCTCTAACAAATATTGTACGTCTACTTCTTCTTTTTGTTCATCTGTATTGCGAACAACATCAAAAGCTTTTTGTTGCTTTTTAACTTCTTTCTCTTCTTTTTTTCCTATTTGAGCAAGTGTATTATATAAAACTGCTTCAGAAATATTCATGATCTGGGTACATTCTTGTATATAGATTTCTTGCTGAATACGATCTGGGATCTTTGCTATACTATTTACGATATCTCTAACCGTATCTGCTCTTTTTATTGGATCGTTATTTGCTTCTTTAACCAATAACGATGCCTTGAACTGAATAAAATCTTTAGCATTGTCATTTAAGTACGACAGTACATCTTCCAATTCATTATTCTTTGCAAAACTATCTGGATCTTCACCTTCTGGAAATGTGCATACACGTACATTCATACCCTGTTCCAAAATTAAATCTATACCACGTAGCGATGCCCGTAACCCGGCCGCATCACCATCGAACAAAACCGTAATATTCTTCGTTAATCTATTGATCAACCTAATCTGTTCTGGAGTCAATGAAGTACCACTAGAAGACACTACATTCTCTATACCACGTTGTGCAAACTGAATAACATCTGTATACCCTTCAACCAAATAACAATTATCTTCTTTTGCGATAGCTTGCTTGGCATAATAAATACCATACAATACTTTACTCTTGTGGTAGATATCACTTTCTGGGGAGTTCAGGTATTTGGCCGCTTTTTTATCGTTCTTTAGAATACGCCCACCAAAGCCAAGTACACGTCCGCTTAACGAATGAATAGGAAACATGACCCTACCTTTAAAACGATCAAATTTTCTTGACCCATTAGGGTTGCTAGTGTCCTCCTTTACAATGGTAAGCCCTGTTTTTTGAAGGTATTCCAATTTATAACTCTTATCTAAAGCAGCATTGGTAAATCCGTCCCATTGATCAAGACAGTACCCCAATTGAAACTTTTTTATAGTCTCGTCCGTAAAGCCACGTTCTTTAAAATAACTTAAGCCAATCGCTTTACCCAATTCAGACTCCCATAACATTTCTTTAAAATGTGTTTGGGCAAATTCTGACACCAAGTACATGCTCTCACGTTCGCTAGCTTGTTCTTTTTGCTCGTTAGATTGCTCTGTCTCCTCTACTTCAATATTATATTTTTTCGCTAAATACTTTATAGCCTCAGGATAGGTAAAATGCTCGTGCTCCATTAAAAAAGCGACCACATTACCACCTTTACCACTACTGAAATCTTTCCAAATCTGTTTAACCGGTGACACCATAAAGCTAGGTGAACGTTCATCTGTAAAGGGACTAAGACCTTTAAAATTGGAACCTGATTTCTTTAGTTGCACAAAATCACCGATCACCTCCTCTAAACGAGCTGATTCATAAACTTTATCTATGGTAATTTTTGAAATCATATTGCTACCCTAGCCCCTTTGAAGAGGGGAATAAATTTGTGTAAATTAGAACATCAAAAATAGCAATAATGATTCTATTCTTTGGCACTAGACCTGGAAAGCCCAAAACTAAACATCTTTTTAATTGTACATGCCCTTATTGTCAGCAACATGGAACATTGACAGCTGTTACCCAAAAGAACTATTTTCATATATTCTGGATCAAGCTTTTTAAGATTTCTAGTACTACGGTAGCAGAATGCAACCACTATAAACGTGGATTTTACGAAAACGAATTTACCGAGGAAATGAATATAGAGTTCTCTAAAACAGTTAATTAGCTGTAGCAACAGGTTTTTAAGCACGGTGCCACAGCTAATTTGATTGATGAATATATGGTTGTTATAGATCAAAACGAAGACCTAGGGAAATATTGTGTTGATCCATAGCGGCATCTTTGAATATTGGGTTTAAATCATATTTTACGTACAGCAGAATACCATCTACACCTGCATAAGCACTTAAACCATAAATAAGATCATTAGTGTTATAGCTACGTTTAAACTTATCTTTTACATTATCGCCATCAAGGTTATACTTCAATTTTTGACGCGTGCCAATATTAAATCCACCATAACCACCGATACCTAATCTGAATTGGTTTTTTAGAGAGTATCTCACCTTTTTATCGGTAGTAGTCTGCTTGGAAGGTCCAAACTCTAAATGCAAAGGGAAAACTAGATTATCCATCCTAAATTTAGATTTATCCAACTCATATTCGAACTCTTGAAGTTCTGATTGGCCATTCTCTAGCGATACTAAATACTGATTGTTTTTCGCTTTCAATCCATTAAACTGAAATGAAAATCCATAGTTGAATCTTAAAAAATTGGAATTCTTAAATACACGTGTTCGCCATTGCCAGCCCAATTCAAAAAATCTACTACCTCCAATTTTATAAGGAGAATCATTTAAAGATTGCCCATCAATAATTGCATTGTTTAGACCTACGGCCATTACAAAATCTGAATACGTTCTTCTGTCATACCGTATTTTACTTTTCAAATTCTTAGATTTGAAAAATACTGCAGGTTTTCCGTTGATATCTACACCCAAACGAAGACCTTTATCTGAAATCGTATCAAACTCAACTAAAACCAGTGTTTTACCCTCATTACGTTCTAATAGATTAATTTGACTCTCTATGATCGTGATTCTATTTTCAATATTCAAAGCCCTTTTTTCCGCCGCCTCTTGTTTTTGTAAATTTGCCTCGTCTGCAGTTATACCTCCATTTTGAAGTCTTTCATTAATGTTTTCAACTTCGTATTTTAATGCCTCCTTTTCTTGCTGGGTAATTTTAGCTTTATGTTCTTTTAAAGTTTCAATTTTCTTTTGATAATCTTCTTGTGCCACTGAATTTTGCACCATAAAAAGTGTCAGTACCACCATTAAATACATTGTAATTGTTCTCATTTCGATTTTGATTTTTCTTGATGAATAAAACTCCGCTCCCTGTCCCTATAGTTTTTATAGAGATGAAAGAAAAAACGATTTGTGTTTGATTAATTATTGCGGTCTGCCACTGCAGTACGCACTTTTATAAAACTGGCTTTTAAAGAATTAAATATTTGGTCTCGGAAGGTTTGATCAAGTTCATCTTCAACCTCTGTCAACAAAGCCATTGCATCGACAGATTTATCTTTATTAAATATTCTATCTCGTAAAATTTCGTCTTGTGCTCGTTTCAACAACGAGTCTACCTCAGCATCGGTAACTGCATTTTGTTGTTCTAAAACATCAATTTGCGCTACTATATCGGCAACTTTAGAATTTATGATTTCGTCTGACACCGCTAACTTAACATTAGAGTTATCTGTAGACACCTGTTCTACAACTGCTACCCCTACAACATCACTTAAAGTCTTGTTCTCTTGTATTTCTGGTACTTTGTACTCTTCCTTTTTAACAGTCGCACTTTCTGTCTTAGTATCTATTTCTACCAAAACCATTTGTTCTTCTTTAAAAAGGGCTGGTTCTTTTTCAATTACCTCTTCTAAAACTTCTTCTTTTTCAATGTAAACAATTTCTGCTGGACTATCATTTACCACAGCATTACCATTAAAGTAAAAGAATGCAACACCTATTAGTACAACAACACTTGCCGCAACACCCATCCATAAATACACGGGTTTCTTCTTTGCATCATCATCTTTTAATTCTGAGGCTATTTTAGACCAAGCATTTCCTGACGGATGAATCTTCCGTTCCTGAAATTGGGTTTTTATATGTTTCTCAAATTTATCGGTTTCCATACCCTATAATATTTTGTTGTCTTAATTGCTCTTGAAGCAATTTTCGAGCTTTTAGTAATTGTGTCTTTGAAGTACTTTCAGATATAGAAAGCATTTCTGCTATTTCTTTATGCTTATACCCTTCTACGGTATACAATACAAATACCATTTTATAGCCTTGTGGCAAAGCATCTATTAATTGTTGAATATGCTCGGTATCTAAATCGGTACTTTGCGATATTTCTTCAGATTGGTTTTTCTCATATACCTCATCATCATATACTACGAACTGTTGTTTTCTTAAATAAGAAATACTTTCCCTAATCATGATACGCCTTAACCAACCCTCAAAACTACCTTCAAACTTAAAAGTGTCTAGCTTAGTGAACATTTTTAAAAAACCTTGCACCATGACATCCTCCGCGAAATGAATATCTTTTATATATTGACGGCAGACACTCAACATTTTTGGAGCATGTTTTTTATACAATCGCTCTTGAGCATCGCGGTTTCCCGCTGTTGCTTTTTTAATGTGCTGCTTCTCGTTTTTATAAAAAGGTATAATTTTCAAAATATTGGTTTGGTCTTCCATTAGAATAGACGCAGAAGAAGAAGGTATGGTTGCCTGAAGGTCAATAAAAAATAAAATTAATTTTTATTATACTGTAATTCAGTAATTTAAATACCTAAAAAAATAGAGTAATAATTACTTTTTACGATCAACCACATAATTTACCATCAATTCTAAAGCGCTTTTATAATCAGATTCTGGATAAGTACTTAATAGGTTCAATGCTTCATCTCTATACTGTAACATTTTAGTTACCGCATAATCTAGTCCGCCTTTATCTTTTACAAAGGCAATGACTTCTTTGACACGTTTTTTATCCTTGTTGTGATTTTTGATGGAATTGATAGCCCAGCTTTTTTCTTTTTTTGAACAATGATTAAGCGCATAAATTAACGGCAAGGTCATTTTTTGTTCCTTAATATCGATTCCCGTGGGCTTTCCTATTTTCTGGCTTCCGTAATCGAAAAGATCATCTTTAATTTGAAAAGCCATACCACAAAGCTCACCAAATTTTCTAAAGGTTTCTACGTCGGTACTTTGGGGTTTAACCGAACACGCACCTAAAGAGCAACATGCCGCAATTAAGGTTGCTGTTTTCTGTCTTATGATATCATAGTACACCTCTTCGGTAATATCTAGTCGCCTGGCTTTTTCTATCTGTAATAATTCGCCCTCGCTCATTTCACGAACGGCAACAGAGATAATTTTAAGTAAATCGAAATCGCTATTGTCAATAGAAAGTAAAAGTCCTTTAGATAATAGGTAATCGCCTACCAAAACAGCAATCTTATTTTTCCAAAGCGCATTTATAGAAAAAAATCCTCTACGTTTATTGCTTTCATCGACCACATCGTCATGAACCAATGTTGCGGTATGTATCAATTCTATAACCGATGCACCACGATAGGTACGCTCGTTCACCTCGCCATTATTCAACAGTTTTGCAGTAAGGAATACGAACATAGGGCGCATTTGCTTCCCTTTGCGATTTACGATATAATGGGTAATTCTATTAAGAAGTGCAACCTTAGAGGTCATCGAATCCCTAAACTTTGACTCGAACAACTCCATTTCCTGATAGACAGGTTCTTTTATTTGTGCTACTATTTTCAGGTGCTCCCTTTTAAAACGCCTAAATTAGGTAAAAGCTAGGAATTAACTGTACTCAGAGGGATAGTTTTAAGAGTCGAGGGTGTTGGAAAAAATTAAATTCAAAAATCAAGTTCAAGTTCAGATATACCTTGTCTTTCTTTTACAATTTATTTGCTAACTGCCCACATGCGGCATCAATATCCTTTCCTCTAGAACGTCGAACGGTAACCACTATATTATTTTGCTCCAACGAATTTACATAGCGATCAATAGCAGCGTTCGAGGCTTGCTTAAACTCACCATCATCAATTGGATTATATTCGATTAAATTCACTTTTGAAGGTGCAAAACGGCAAAATTCTACCAAGGCATCTACATCTTTCTGAGTATCGTTTATTCCGTCCCAAACTACATATTCGTAGGTAATTCTACTTTTAGTTTTTTTATACCAATACAACAAAGACTCTCTTAAGTCACTCAAGGTAAACTTGGCATTAAAAGGCATTATTGAAGTTCTAATTTCATCTACGGCAGAGTGTAGTGAAACAGCTAATTTGAACTTTACCTCGTCGTCTGCCATTTTTCGAATCAACTTAGGTACACCAGATGTAGATACTGTAATTCGTTTTGGAGACATTCCTAATCCGTCAGAAGAAGTAATCTTGTCAATTGCCTTCAACACATTGTTATAGTTCATTAAAGGCTCTCCCATGCCCATAAAAACAATATTGCTTAAGGGTCTTTCAAAATACAAGCGGCTTTCATTGTCTATAGCAACTACTTGATCATAAATCTCATCAGGATTCAAATTACGCATACGTTTTAAACGAGAAGTTGCGCAAAATCTACAATCTAAACTACACCCTACCTGACTAGATACACAGGCCGTGGTTCTTGATTTTGTGGGAATCAAAACCGATTCCACAATTAAATCGTCATGCAAACGAACGGCATTTTTTATGGTACCATCACTACTACGCTGCATTTGATCTACCTTAATATGATTGATCACAAAATTGACCTCTAGTATTTCTCTAGTTTCTTTTGATAGATTGGTCATCACATCAAAAGAATAAGCCGCTTTCCGCCATAACCATTCGTACACCTGATTTCCCCTAAATGCTTTATCACCATTAGAAACAAAGAAATCTCTAAGCTGCTCACGCGTTAGTGCCCGAATGTCTTTTTTCTTTATTTCTTCCATCTTTTTAAAGGTAGGTATTACTAGTGATAAAAATCCCGCTTTCTCAATATGTAGATAAAGCGGGATTTTTTTATTTGTCCTTTTTACAAAAGAATATATTTTGAACTTATATAATCAACATGGCATCTCCATAAGAATAGAACTTATAGCTTTCCAATATTGCTTCTTTATATGCTTTGTTCATTAAATCATGACCCATAAATGCAGATACCATCATCAATAAAGTAGATTTAGGCAAGTGAAAATTGGTAATCATGGCATTTGCAATACTGAAATCATATGGAGGGAAAATGAACTTGTTGGTCCACCCTTCATATGTATTCAATGTTTGCTTCGATGAGACTGCACTTTCCAAACCTCTCATTGCGGTAGTACCTACTGCACAGATACGACGCTTGTTCACTTTGGCATTATTTACTATCTCTGCCGCTTTTTCATCAATGAACATTTCTTCACTATCCATTTTGTGCTTCGAAAGATCTTCTACCTCAACAGGATTAAAAGTACCTAAACCAACATGCAATGTTAATTCTGCAAAATCAACACCTTTAATTTCTAAACGTTTTAATAAGTGCTTAGAGAAGTGAAGACCAGCAGTTGGTGCTGCAACTGCACCTTCATGTTTAGCATAGATAGTCTGGTAACGACCTTCATCTTCTGGCTCAACATCTCTTTTTATATACTTAGGTAACGGAGTTTCACCTAATTCTCTTAATTTTCTTCTAAAATCCAGGTAAGCACCATCATATAAGAAACGTAATGTTCTACCTCTAGATGTAGTATTATCAATAACCTCAGCTACCAACGTTTCATCATCACCAAAATATAATTTGTTACCAATACGTATTTTACGTGCAGGATCAACAAGAACATCCCAAAGACGTTGTTCTTCGTTCAGCTCACGTAAAAGAAAAACTTCTATTCGAGCTCCTGTTTTTTCTTTGTTCCCGTATAAACGAGCTGGGAAAACTTTAGTGTTATTAAGCACCATAACATCTCCTTCATCAAAATAGTCGATCATGTCCTTGAACATCTTGTGTTCAATTTTTCCTGTCTCTCTATGGATGACCATTAACTTAGACTCATCTCTATTTTCAGATGGATGCTCCGCCAATAATTCGTCTGGAAGCTCAAAATTAAAATTTGATAATTTCATGTAGCTATTATATTTATTGTAGCAAATTGCGGCTGCAAATATACTATCTGCAGATAGGCCTTGTCAAGTAAATTCTTAATTATAATTCTTTTATACTGAAATTTAGTTGTTTTAAATCGTTCCAAAAATCTGGATACGACTTAGATACCACCTCAGCATCATTTACGATAAGCGCAGTCTTTAAAGCCAATGGGGCAAAAGCCATAGCCATTCTGTGATCATTGTACGTATTTATGGCAACATCTTCTATAATCTCGATAGAAGGTATTATCGTCAACGTTTTATCGGTCACAGAAATATTCGCCCCTAATTTAGATAGTTCTGTATTTAAAGCTTCCAATCGATCTGTTTCCTTAATTTTTAATGTGTGCAATCCTACCAAATGACAACCTACCCCTAGACCGAAACATGTTACTGCAATAGTTTGGGCTATATCAGGTGCGTTGGCTAAATCGAATTCATTCTCAAACAACACTTGTTTATCGGTCTTTTTTAAGGTGATTTTATTTTCACCGAATGTAGTCTCTACTCCAAAAGCTTGATAAATTTCAGCAAGTACACTATCTCCTTGTAGGCTTTTCTTTTTATAAGCGGATAAGGTAATCTCAGTTCCTGATGCCGCAAGCGCGCAGATACTATAAAAATAAGATGCCGAACTCCAATCAGATTCTACAACCAAGGTCGCTGGAGACACTTTGTCTTTAGGAGATATTTTTATTACATTTCCTTCAAAAGAGGTTTCTACCCCAATTTCTTCTAGTAATGCCAAGGTCATTTTAATATACGGTACCGAAGTGATTTTACCGATTAACTCTAATTCTAATCCGTTTTCTAAACTTGGCGCAATCAACAATAATGATGAGATATACTGGCTACTTACATTTGCTGGCAGACTTACTTTATCTTTTACAATACGTTGCCCTTTTATTTTTATAGGTGGATAACCTTCATCTTGTACATAAGAGATTTCGGCTCCTAATGTTTTCAACGAATCTACCAGAATCTCAATAGGTCTCTCGGTCATTCTTTTAGACCCTGTCAACACCACTTCTTTACCCTCTTGGGAAGAGAAATATCCAGTTAAAAAACGCATAGCCGTACCAGCGTGATGAATATCTACCGTGCCCTCAGAAATTTTCAATCCCTTTGCCATTACTTGGGCATCATCAGAGTTTGAAATATTCTCAATTTTAATATCCTGATATAATGCCGCCAATAATAAACTACGGTTAGATTCACTTTTAGAACCTGTTATAGTAACAGTATCGTTTAACTTTGTATTGGCTGGACCTGTAAGATGAAGTTTCAATGCGTGTGATTTTAAAAATAGAACGCCAAATATACGCCTATTTCAACTTTTCATTGTTTTGATGACGGTCATGATCACGCTTTGTTTTCAAATCTAACTTTTTATCAAAAGCTTGTTGCAAATCGATACCCGTCTGATTGGCCAAACACAATACTACGAACATTACATCTGCTAATTCTTCGCCCAAATCTTTGTTCTTGTCTGATTCCTTTTCACTCTGTTCACCGAACCGTCTAGCAATAATTCTGGCAACCTCCCCTACTTCTTCGGTAAGCTGTGCCATATTAGTAAGCTCGTTAAAATAGCGAACCCCATGTTCCTTAATCCAATTATCTACTTCTAGTTGTGCGTTTTCGATGTTCATTAATCTTTATTTTTTGTATCTATCAAAATAGTCACAGGACCATCATTCAATAATTCTACTTTCATATCTGCCCCAAATTCCCCTGTGCCAATTTTTTTACCCATTTTAGATTCCAAAGTTCGAATAAAAGCTTCGTACAATGGTATAGCTACTTCTGGTCTTGCCGCTTTTATATATGATGGGCGATTTCCTTTCTTAGTGCTTGCATGCAGCGTAAACTGGCTAACCACAATTGCATCGCCTTTTATGGCTAAAAGCGAGGTATTCATGACTCCGTCGTCATCATTAAAAATACGTAGGTTGACAATTTTATTGGTAAGCCAATCGATATCTTCTTGGACATCTTCATTTTCAATACCGATGAGAATTAAAATTCCTTCTTCTATGGCACTTACCTTTTTTCCTTCAACCGTTACACTAGCCTTGGAAACTCGTTGTAGTACTGCTCTCATTTTTTATCATCGTGTATGTCTACCCTGTAATTTTCGTCTTCTCCCTTTATCATCTGTAGATAACTATTATACCTGCTCCATGCAATATCAGAAGTTTTCAATGCATCTTTTACGGCGCATTTAGGTTCATCTACATGAATACAATTGTTGAATTTGCAATATTGCTTTAATTCAAAAAACTCTGGAAAATAGTCTCCTATCTCTTCCTTTTTCATATCTACAATTCCGAAACCTTTGATTCCGGGCGTATCAATGATTCGGGCATCAAAACTTAAATCGAACATTTCTGCAAAGGTAGTAGTATGCTGACCTTGTAAATATTGTTGTGATATTTGCTTTGTCTTAATGTCTAAATCAGGTTCTAAAGCATTAACCAAAGTAGATTTACCTACACCTGAATGACCAGAGAACATAGAAGTCTTACCGATCATCATTTCTTTCACCTTTTCTACATTCTTACCTGTAGCGGCAGAAATACCTATGCAGGTATGCCCTATGTTACGATATAGAGCGGCCAAGAATTTAATCTCATCCAATTCTTCAGGCGCATATGTATCCACTTTATTAAATAGTAAGATTACCGGAATTTCGTATGCCTCGGCTGTAATTAAAAACCGATCTATAAAAACAGGGGATGTAGGCGGATTATTCAATGTCACCAATAGAAACACTTGATCTAAATTTGCCGCGATGATATGCGTTTGCTTTGAGAGGTTGACCGACTTACGTATAATGTGATTTTTTCGGTCCTCGATTTCATGAATAATACCGTTAGTATCATCGCCAATGGTCTCAACCTCAAAGCGTACCAAATCACCGACCGCTACCGGATTGGTACTTTTTATACCCTTTATTCTAAACTTTCCTTTTATTCTACATTCATAGAATTCACCATTTTCTGCCTTAACAGTGTACCAACTTCCCGTAGATTTATAAACAATTCCTACCATTTACACTAAAACTCTTCCTTTTATACAAAGTAACTGCTTTAAATATAAAAATTAATATAAATTTGAATTTAGAACTATAACAATAAATAACAACCAAAACAACGAAAATGAAATTCATCAAAAAATCATTGTTGATGTTAGCTTTATCAGCATTTACTTTTGGCGCGTCACAAGAAACTATTACCAACGAATCTGTAGTACAAATGGTTGAACTTGGTTTCGACGACTATATGATTATCGATAAAATTAATACTTCGGATGTAAAGTTCGACGCTTCTATATCTGCATTGGGCGCAATGAAAAATGCAGGGGTTTCTTCTGAAGTTCTATCCTTAATAATGGATAAATCTAAACAGAACACAAAATCAAAAACAGGTATTTACTATACAGATGCAAGTGGTGAAGATAAATTAATTCAACCAAGTGTATTCTCTGGTTCTAATTCTAACCAAGTGGCTCAAAAATTAGTTTCCGGTTTAATCAATTCCAAAAAGAAAGCGCAATTACCTAAGATACAATCGAACAATGTTATTGGACAAAGTCAACCTGAATTTACTTTTATCTTTGACCCAAGCGTAACACAAGTGGATAACATGCAAAACAACCAAGGCGGAGATACAGGTCTCTTTAACTGGTGGTTTAGAATGGCAAGTAACCCTAACGAGTTTGTTTTGGTAAAACTTACCGTTAAAGAGAAAAAAAATCTTAGAGAAGTAATTACCGGTAAAAATAGCTGGATCACCAGTAGTAGTGGTATTGACCCTAAATACGCACTTAACTTTGCTATTGAGGAAATCGAAGGTAACAAATTCAAAGTTACTCCAGACACTTTAGAGCCAGGTGAATATTGTTTTATCTACCAAGGTCAAGTACCACAAGGCAGAGAAAATCAATCTGTGTTTGATTTCTCTATTCAATAGATCATAACATATAATTTATATGTAGACCCGATGTTTTTAGTGTCGGGTCTTTTTTTTTACCTACTGGTTTTTTAGTAGATATTTATAAGTGGTTAGTATCATTGTGCATTGATGTATAGGGTATTTCTTTGTTATCCATATTATACACTTTGTTTTCTTTATACAGAATATAATCAATTTAGAAAAACCACTTTCTTGAAAAAACTCATTTATTCAGCATTTTTGATTTTTCGTGACTTACCGAATTAACTGATCAAAAATACAATGTTATAAACAGTGTCAAATCTATTTTAGCTAGCAGATTAGGTTGATCACGAATTACAGACGCAAACTCTGATAAAAATCATAAGGATTTATTATCTGAACAAAGCGAAGAAGAAAATACCCGAAACTAAACGTGGAGATATTTGCGTATAAGATTTTGGGGGAACTAAATTGCTCTACTTTTATAATATAGCAGGTATTGGTTTTCAAAACATTGCTGCCAATGGAGCAAAATGCGTGGGAGTTTGCTTTATCACAATTGATGTTGGGGAAACAGATGGTCAAAGTATTTTCATTATACTTTACATTTTTAAAAGATCAAACTAACAAACATAGAAAAGCTCTAACAACCGACATGTTGGTCTATTGTTAAAAACGTATAACATTTCTTACATCCTGAAAAAAGACAAAAAAACATCCGCATATTACGGATGTTTTTTTTATAAAGTTAAGCTAACCTTAAGCATTAACTATCTTCTCTTGATGGTTAATAGACTCTTGGTGAATAGCTTTGAACATGCGAAGAACAAACTCTTCACTTAGTCCTTTGCTTTCCCCTTCCAGAATCATCGCCCCTAGAATTTGATTCCATCTATTCGATTGAAGAACCGCAACATTTTTTTGTTTTTTAAGTACCCCAATGCCATCAGAAACTTTCATTCTTTTTCCTAAAGTCTCTATTAATTGATTATCGATGATATCAATTTGAGCTCTCAGGTTACTTAATTCTGAATTGTATTCCGCTTCTGGATCACTTTCTTTTCTAATTCTAAGGTCTCTCATGATTTGAACAAGTTTCTCTGGCGTAACCTGTTGTGCAGCATCACTCCATGCGTTATCTGGATCGTGGTGCGTTTCAATCATCAACCCGTCAAAATTCAAATCTAAAGCGGTCTGTGACACATCAAATATCATATCGCGCTTACCTGTAATATGCGAAGGATCGTTTATTAATGGAAGATCCGGGAACTTGTTCTGAAATTCAATCGCAACTTGCCATTCTGGAATGTTTCTATACTTCGTTTTTTCATACGTAGAAAAACCTCTATGTATTGCCCCGAGCTTTTTAATACCTGCAGTATGTAACCTTTCTATACCACCTAACCATAAAGCTAAATCTGGATTTACCGGATTTTTAACCAATACGATCTTATCCGTACCTTGCAAAGCGTCTGCCAATTCTTGCATGATAAACGGACTCACCGTTGATCTAGCTCCTATCCACAATAAATCGATATCATGTTCTAATGCCAACTCTACGTGCGCACGGTTCGCAACTTCTGTAGCCGTCTTTAAACCTGTTTCTGCCTTAACTTTTTGAAGCCATTTAAGACCTAATGCACCTACACCTTCAAAATTTCCTGGGCGAGTACGGGGTTTCCATATACCGGCTCTGTAATAATTTACATCGGTATCTTTCAGAGAGTGTGCTATACCTAACACTTGTTCCTCAGTTTCCGCGCTACATGGCCCTGCTATTACTAGTGGATGGTCAAGGCTTAAATCATCCAACCATGTTCTCATTTGTTTTGAATTTTCCATTTTTACTTATTCTATTTCTTGTTTAACGGTATTTCTTTTTAATATTCCTTTAATCTTATTCGTATTATTCATTTCATTATAAATGCCCTCGTAATCATCTTTTAGCAGTAATTCTTTAAACGCTGTAAGATTTTGAATGTACTCTTCTAAAGTTTCCACTACATTCTCTTTATTCTGTTTAAAAATCGGTGTCCACATGGCAGGTGAACTTTTTGCCAAACGTACCGTACTTTCAAACCCACTACCCGCCATATCAAAAATATCACGTTCGTTCTTCTCTTTCTCTATAACCGTCTTACCTAACATAAATGCACTAATGTGCGATAAATGCGATACATAAGCAATGTGCTTATCATGAGCTACAGGGTTCATATATCGTATTCTCATACCAATGGCCTGAAAAACCTTTAAAGCCCTTTCTTGAAGCTTAAATGCAGTTAGTTCTACCTCGCAAATAATATTCGTTTTGTCTTTGAACAAATTGTTTATCGCTGCAGAAGGACCTGAAAACTCTGTTCCGGCAATAGGGTGGCATGCTAAAAAATTTCTTCTCCTCGGATGATTTTCCAATACTTTACATATCATAGATTTGGTTGAACCAACATCGAAAACTACACAATCTTCATGAACGGCATCTAGAATTTTCGGAAGCTCAAATACCATTACATCAACAGGTATACTAACAATGATCATGTCTGCCAATTGTAAGTCTAGATAGGTTGCTTTCTTATCGATTATACCTAAGGACAATGCCTCAGCTAAATTTGCTTTATCAGATTCTATACCATAAACCGTAACATTGTCAAAGGCAGACTTTATATCTTTTGCCAAAGAACCTCCAATTAAACCGATACCTACTACAAATACATTCATCACACTAAAATCTTGCGATTGCTTCTTTTATTTTATCTTCTGAAATACATAGTGAAAAGCGAATATAGCCTTCACCATTACTACCAAATATAGTTCCTGGTGTAATGAACAAATCTTTTGTATACAATACATTATCTATGAACTCTTCTGACGTTATACTCTCTTCAGGTAATTTTGCCCAAACGAACAAGCCTACAGCATTTCTATCATATGTACACCCTAGCCTGTCTACCAATTGAAAAATCAACTCTCTACGTGCATTGTAAACTGCGTTCAAATCAGCAAACCAACCATCTCTACTTTCCAATGCTGCTATAGCCCCTTTTTGAATTCCGTAGAACATACCAGAGTCCATGTTGCTCTTCACTTTCAAAATTGCATTAATATGTTCTTCGCTACCCAATACAAAACCTACTCGCCAACCGGCCATATTAAACGTTTTGCTCAATGAGTTCAGTTCTAAACAAACCTCTTTTGCATTAGGAATGCTCAATATACTAGCAGGTTCTGGGTTTAAAACAAAACTATACGGATTGTCGTTCACCAATAAAATATCATGTTTTTTGGCAAATGCTACCATTTTCACAAACTGATCCCTAGTTGCCGTCGCACCTGTTGGCATATGCGGATAGCTTAACCACATGATTTTTACTTTAGATAAATCTTGTTTCGCCAATTCTTCTAAATCAGGAAACCATTCTGTATTTGCCGTTAGGTCATAATATTTTGGTACTGCACCTACCAAATTGGTTACCGATGTATATGTTGGATAACCGGGATTCGGAATCAACACTTCATCGCCTTCATTTAAAAAGGCAAGGCTAATATGCATAATACCTTCCTTAGAACCCATTAAAGGTAAAATCTCAGTGTCAGGATTGGCAACAACATCAAATCTATTGGTATAAAAATTAGCTATCGCGGCTCTTAACTGAGGTAAACCTTGGTAACTTTGATATTGATGCGCGCCACTTTCCAATACAGCTTCTTGTATGGCATTCAACACATCTTGAGACGGAGCCAGATCTGGACTACCAATACCCATATTAATGATAGGCTTACCTTGTGCCATTAAGCCACGTACCTCTCTCAACTTTTTTGAGAAGTAGTATTCCTGTATGGTATTTAACCTGTCGGCAGTACGTATCATTGTCTTACATTTTTATATTCACCCAAAATCTTAAAGTCTTCTGCCATGATGTTCAATAGACTTTTCGCCTTTGTAAAATCTGCATATTCGGCAAAAGTTACATCCACGAAAAATGCATATTTCCATGGTGTTTCTATTACCGGCAACGACTGTATTTTTGTCAAATTCAATCTACAATCGCTCATAACATTAAGCACAGCCGCCAAACTTCCCCTTTTATGGTCGGTTATAAACCGTATAGAAGCCTTAGTAACTTCGGTCTCATCAACCGCATTGTTTTTTGTTTTTACAATGATAAAACGAGTAGCATTATTTTTGATCGTTTGTATGTCGCTCGCTACGATGTCCAACTCATATAATTCTGATGCCACTTTGGGAGCTATCGCCGCTACATGCTTTAATTTCTGTTCTTGAATACGCTTTGCAGTCTCGGCAGTGTCTACATCTTCCACCAATTTTATATGCGGATATTGTCTAAAATATTCTTTACACTGCAGCAATGCCATTGGGTGAGAACTAACCTCTGTTATATCTTCAATTTTTTGCCCTTTCAATACCATTAGGTTATGATGAATATTCAAATAATATTCACCAACTATATGCAAATTGTTATGGTGTACCAATGCATAATTAGGTATAATTGATCCCGCAATTGAATTTTCTATAGCCATTACACCTTGGTCTGCTTCTTTTGACAACAGTTTATCTACCAAAGCATCAAAAGAAAGACATTCCACTAACTCGATTTCATCACCATAATAATCTTTTGCAACCTGGTGATGATTGCTTCCTTTTATTCCTTGTATGGCTATTTTTAAACTCATATTTATTAATTCTTACCGTAAATTTTTACGGCTATACTCAAGATGATTTCAACTTTCAAATTATATTTCGCTATCACTATTATAATCTGGATTTCAACCAAAAAAAAAGTTCCGACGTATATCGGAACTTAGATTCTATTTTATATTTAAAATATACTACAACAGTCCCGTACCTCTCTTAAAAAAGAAGTAAAAATAAAAACCGTTCCAGAAATATTGTTTTGTCATTGTGCTTGTAAACTTTGGCTAATGTAGTAATTATATTTAAAAATGACAGTTTTCGATTTTATTTTTTTTAAAAATTCAATTTCTATCTCAAAAAGCGAAGGTTTTGTGTTAAAAATTGAATGAAATTAGAATTCAACCTTAAATAATATTTATCACCTAGAATTTGAATTCGGTTGATAATGGAAAGGAATGGACCACTCAAACTCTTTCACATTACCCAATGTTTTAGTGACCTTCAATGTATTGTTTCCTTTCTTCAATACATCTTTATCCACAAAACCGACAATGCCAAATTGTTCTGAAACAGCATGATCTTTCTTTAAAAAATCGATATTTAACGTTACACCATTAAGCACCACTTTATGATATTTTTCATAGCAATCAAGATAAAACCTTCTAGACATAGTTCTATTCTCTTCGTTTAACAAGCTATCATCATCCTGATATTCCCCACATGTATCAATTTGATAATTGCGTTCATGATGAAATACCGGAATAAATAACTTGACCGTTTCACCCTCAATAATATCTGACTGTATTTGCGGAGTTAGCAAAAATGATTCATCAGAATTTTGATCACTATAATAGCTCAAATACATAAATTCTACATCATGATCTTTTGGAAATATCAAATGAAAGATATTTGTATCAGTTACTTTAACAAAGGTCAAAAACATACCAGATACAAAAAACAATGATACGAGATACACTAAGGATTTTTTCTTTTTAAAATTCGTCCCAAATACCATGGTTACTTGAAGTAAATTTCGATATAGCGGACCATAAGTTACCATTGATGCCAATCTTACAGTTTTGAACATCCATGTTTGTACACCAACATTGTTTTTGAACTTTTTTAAGTTTCCTATTATCCCAAAAATTGTTTGAATTACAATAAGCGCTAAGATTAAGAAAAGAGGTATTAAAAGTATGTAACTAGTTACATAGTCTAATAATAGATTGTAAATCAGCATATAGATACTTAAGAACAAAGACATATACGAGTAAATCAAGAGAATGGTAAATGCAACAGAGAAAATTACACTACATAATTCATCTACTTTTTGAATAGTTTCTTCTTGTTTGGGCAGTATAGCCAAAAACATCTCTGTATAAATTTTAGAGTAAGCACTGTCTTCAACACTATAATCCGGAAAGACCGAATTTAACCCAACTAACCCTATTCAATAGGCTCGCAATATAAAATGTATAACGAACATAGAAACCAAAACACTAATAGCTAACAAGCCTATTATGGTTATAATATAACCATAAACATGCTGCTCAATTGGCAATAAATCTATCAATCTATTAGTAACCCATTCTATGAAACCAAATAATTGAAACGTACCAAAAATTGCAATTGCAGAGACTAGCAATTCTGCTTCCCAACTTTCTTCTTTAAGTCGTTGAAGCCATTTAATGTTCTTTTTATTTTCTACAACGGAAGGAGTTTCTGAAGGTAAGCTCATAAGAAAATGATAATCTCAAGGGTTGGCGAGACTAATATACCTTTTCTTTAAAACTTATAAAACATTAAATCACTAAGAATCAACCTCATCAAAAAAAGCAATCTATAACAGTATCTAAATCTTCTTGTATTTTAGGATCGGTACTATTGATCAGTATAGCCAATACCAATTGTTGTTCTGGATATATAAATAAATTAGAATAACCACCTACCCCATTACCCACATGACCATAGAACTTTCTGCCTTTTGCATCTTCACTAACTTGCCAACCTAATCCGTAGTAGGTTGAATTACCATCTACTTGTTGTGCGGTTAAAAATTGATTTAGGATGGTTTGTTCGATATCAACTTTAGTATCTAAAAATGCTTGTCCGAATTTTGCAATATCTTCTGAGGTAGATAGGTAACCGCCACCAGCTAGCTTGTAAAAGATGTCTACGGGAGTTGCTTTTCTAAACCCAGACATGCCTTTGGTATAAAATGTAGTTACATTGTTTCGTTCTTCGGATGATGCAATAGTATTAACACCTATACCTGATTTTTTATAATTATCATCTGTATGACATTCTGGAATGTAGGTGTTTTTCATCCTAAGTGGATTCAATACATTCTCTTGAACATATTCTTCAAACGGAATTCCGCTTGCTTCTTGCATTGCCGCAGAGATAATAACCCAGTCAAAACTATTGTATAAATATTCCGTTCCTGGCTCAAAAACCAAAGGGTCATTCTTAAATAAGGATAAGCTGTCCCTAATACTTAATGGCTCGTTCAATGCAAATTCTTTACCTTTATACACCCGTATACCTGCGGTGTGACTTGCCAATTGGCGGATGGTAAAATCCCATTCTTTCTTAGGGTAATCTGGCAGGTAGGTATAGAAAGATTCATCCAAACCAATGACTCCCTTTTGTACCATATACGCTAATGCCGTAGCTGCAATAGGTTTTGATACACTTGCTATTCTAAAGATTGATTTTTCAGGGTCTACATTTTGTTTTTTATCAATATCCGAATAACCGTATCCTTTTTGAAAAATTGTTTTTCCTTCTTTTAAAACTGTTATTGCCAATCCCGGGAATTTGTCATCGGAGAACATATCTTGTAAAAGTGCATCTGCCTTTACCAATCCGGTCAAATTGGGGTCATCTCCCAACACTCGTTTAGCAGCGAACACATTTTTAAGGTATTTTAAAATGGGATTCATTCCACAAAAATCAGTCGTCCGTTATACAATTCCTCAACTTCTACTGTAGCTGGTCTAGTAAAACTTTGCAAATCTCCCGTTCCTCTTAACACACCAGTTAAACTTTCTTGCGGATTCACTAAAACATCATTTGAACCTCTATGGTTTATCGTAATTCGTTCTGCTACCAAGTCTTCGGCTTCCACTCTAGAATCACCTGCTGCAATACTAACATTAAAGCTTTCGGCAGTTCCTCTTAACTTAAAATAAGCAATACCATTCACTGTTAGACTCAATGTTTCTACCGCTAAATCTAAATCAAATTCTCCATCTGTAGTTTCAGCTTCCGGATTTGTAAAACTCTCTGAAAGTAAGCTTAAACTGCTAAAAGCCAATACGCCGTCACTCTGAATAGGAAACCCTGTACTACTACGAATACTGGTTAAATTTGGTGTGGTCACATATATTGTGGTCGTAGCATAATCTCGTACATAATTACAATCGTTCGTATCGGTAAGTAATAAGCGCCCATTTTCAACAATTGCTGCAACTTCATTACGAAGATTCTCACCGGTTTCAATTTCCACTTTTTGTGTATCTCCTTGCTTTACTACTAAAGTGATATTTTCAAATACAGTAATGGCGGTAAATTCTTCCACCATAACTTCTTCTCGTATCATATCACCTGTACTCTGAAAACAATCAGAAGCATTTTCTGAATCGCAAGAAATAAATATCAGTAATAAAACAAGTATAGCTGACAAGGTCAAAAGGCTTCGACCAATACCTAATCCTTTAAAATCTATTTTCTGTTTTCTATTTTTCAACATCATATTTCTACAATCTTATTCCTATTCCGAATTCTACAGCTTCCGCTTTTGCCCCATGAGATTTTAATGTTACCGCACCATATATTTTGTCGCCAAAATAACGCTTTAACCCTACACGCAAATACGTGCGTCCTTCAAAATCAAACGGGTAATACACATAATAACCAAATTGAGAAATAACCGACATTTTATTAATGAACAATTCATGACCTGCAAAGACCCCTACCCTCTTATAATCATCATCTGCATCCACCTCATTTTCAGGAAAAGCAATACTTTGGTACCGAATGAGCTCTTTTAAAAAATTTGAAAAATATACATCTGTTCCTAATTGAAGGGCACTTTTTCTACCGACTCGCTTATCGGCATATGCAGAGAGTACGACAAAACCGTATTGCCCGGAATCTATGACATCACTTTCGTTCAAGCCTGCTCTTAATGCAAAATTATAGCGTAATGGCTCGGTTACTTTTTCTTTTTCACGATGTACATATTCAATCTCCTTACCTCCGTCTAGGTCATACACAAAACCAGCATTAAAAGCCAAAGTATTTGTAGAGGTATTAGGAGCTCTAAAATTTGCGTTGGAATAGTGAATTACAGAAATACCCGCCTTAAAACCAAGTCCTTTAAAAATATTCTCTTTATGGTAATTCAACATGAGATACGTTGAACTTAAAATATCTGATCCGTAAGCATTATTTCTAAAGTTGGTCTCCTTGTCATACGGGTTGGTAGTATAAGAAATTCCCTGACCTACACGTAATTGCATATTACGTCTAAAAAAATAGAAATTATAGTGCGCATATAATCCATAATTATCCCCTAATGTACTATTATTAGAATTCAGATAAATAAACGAGTAGCCTAAATCCGGATAGTTATATAACTCTTCCCAGGCTTCGGATCCGTACGTTTTACGATTGTAGCTCAAAATTACTCCACCCGGATGCGAGGTAATTAAATGCGATATATCAGGATTATGTAACATGATGGAACCATAAAACTGGTTAGCATCAAGCGTGTACTTTTTTTTCTCAGAAGTTTCTTGTGCAAAACAGAAACTTACCGATAGCATTACAATGGTTAGAAACTTAAAATTCATTGAGGGCAAAAATAGTTATAAGTATTAAGTCCTGAGTATTAAGTCTTGAGTATTAAGCCAGACTGTTGCCGTCAACATTTACTTTGTACTTAATACTCTGTATTTGATACTTCTTAGAAACCTAAAATAATGCTTCAGCTATCGCCTTAATATTATCAGATTTACCCATAGAATAGTAATGTAACACAGGTACACCAGCTGCTTTCAATTCTTTAGATTGTTGAATTGCCCATTCTATACCTACTTTACGTACATCTTTATTTGTAGCACAACCATCTACAGCTTCTATTAAATCTTGAGGCAAATCAATTCTAAATACTTGTGGCAATAATTGCATGTGCCTTTTAATGGCAATTGGTTTAATTCCCGGTATTATTGGTACATTAATTCCAAGGCTCTTGGCTTCCTCTACGAACTCAAAATACTTTTTATTATCAAAGAACATTTGGGTAACCACATAATCGGCACCGGCATCTACTTTTTCTTTTAATCGCTTTAAATCTGATTGTAACGAAGGAGATTCTAAATGTTTTTCCGGGTAACCGGCCACACCAATACAGAAATCACTACAGTGTTCACTTTCCATTGTTTCATGAAGATATTTACCACAATTTAATTCTTGAATTTGCTTTACTAAGTCAATTGCAAAAGGATGTCCACCATCAGTAGCTTCAAAATATTTCTGCTCGCTACGGGCATCGCCACGTAAAGCCATTACATTTTGTATGCCCAAATAGTGGCAATCGACCAACATGTATTCCGTTTCTTCTCTTGTAAACCCTCCACATATAACATGCGGCACCGTGTCTACGTTATATTTATGCTGAATAGAAGCACATATACCTACAGTACCAGGTCTCATACGTGTAGTTTTCTTGTCTAACAGCCCTTCTTTCTTTACATAAATTGTCTCCTCTCGTGATGTGGTTACATCAATAAATGGAGGATTGAACTCCATTAACGGATCAATGTTATTATACAATTCTTGAATATTACGTCCTTTAACCGGAGGTACTATTTCAAATGAAAAAAGAGTCTTTCCTTTTGCGTTGATGATATGGTCTGTTACTTTCATGTGCTATTCTATTACCCCTTTTAGAGCAAACCTCAACGAGGCATTATTATTTATATTTTACCGCTTGGGCGTTCGAGCGGGCTTTCAGCTATATTTTTTCTATTCAATTTGGTACTTAAGCACAAAACTTCAACATAGAAAAAGATGCCGCTTCAATCCCTAACGCATTAAGACTCTACAATATTAGGAGCCAGCCATCTTTCGGCTTTCTCGAATGGTATTTTTTTTCGCTCTGCAAAATCTTTTACCTGATCTTCCTTTATTTTCCCTAACCCAAAATAACGTGCTTCAGGATTACCAAAATAATAGCCACTTACAGATGCTGCCGGCCACATAGCTAAACTATCTGTTAATTCTACGCCTATAGTCTCTTTTACTTTTAAAATATCCCAAATTGTCAATTTCTCTAAGTGATCGGGACAAGCAGGATACCCTGGTGCAGGACGAATACCTTTATATGATTCTTTAATTAAATCTTCATTACTTAAATCCTCGTTTGAAGTATAACCCCAATGTTTCGTACGGACTTCCTTATGTAAATATTCTGCAAAAGCTTCTGCTAATCTATCTGCCAAAGCTTTCACCATAATCGAATTATAATCGTCTAAATCCTCTTCATACTTTGCCGCTAATTCTGCAGTTCCAAAACCTGTAGATACACAAAAACAACCCATGTAATCTTGTTTTTCCGTTTCTTTAGGTGCAATAAAATCTGCCAAAGCATAATCTGCAACTCCTTCTCGTCGCTCTAATTGTTGACGTAGAGTACGAAAAGTGTAGTTATTCTTCACTTTGACCCCGCTCTTTGACCCAATTTTATCAACTTCAACAGTACTTGCGTCAACTAAAATATCATCATCGTTGATAGAGTTCGCAGGGAACAAGCCGAAAATACCTTTTGCCTTTAATTTCTTTTCAGAAATAATTTTGTCCAGCATTTCTTGAGCATCGGCAAATAATTCAGTTGCTTGAACGCCTACAATATCATCAGTCAAAATAGCTGGATATTTTCCATGTAATTCCCAACTTCTAAAAAACGGAGTCCAATCGATAAAAGGAACCAAGAGGTTTAAATCTAAATCTTCAATTACCTGAATACCTAAATTGTTCGGCTCCACGATCTCAGATGTTTTCCAATCAATCTTAAACTTATTTCTACGTGCGGCAGCAATTGACTTGTATGTTTTACTAGAAGAACGGTTTAAAAATTTCTTCCTAAAAACATCGTAATCATCTTTAATGCTCTTTTTATAACTCGTAGAAGTTTCTTTCTGAAGCAAATCGCCCACAACTGTAACCGCTCTAGAAGCATCGTTTACATGAACTACTGCCTCACTATACTGGGTGTCTATTTTTACTGCTGTATGAGCCTTGCTAGTAGTAGCACCTCCAATCAGCAATGGAAATTTAAATTTCTTACGCTCCATCTCCTTAGCCAAATGCACCATTTCATCTAACGATGGCGTAATTAATCCGCTCAACCCTATAATATCTACATTATGCTGAATGGCAGATGCTATGATTTTTTCAGGTGGTACCATGACCCCTAAATCAACAATCTCATAATTGTTACAAGCTAGCACTACACCCACAATGTTCTTACCGATATCATGAACGTCGCCCTTAACGGTTGCCATTAAAATTTTACCTACACCCTTTTCATTATTATCCTGTGGGTTGAGCAACTTCTCTTCTTCAATATAAGGTAATAAATAGGCTACTGCCTTTTTCATTACCCTGGCAGACTTTACCACCTGAGGCAAGAACATTTTCCCGCTGCCGAATAAATCCCCCACCACATTCATACCGATCATTAAATTCCCTTCAATAACCTCAATTGGTTTACTTGCGACCAGTCTAGCTTCTTCTATATCTTCAATTATATATTGATCGACACCTTTTACCAAGGCACGTGTAATTCTTTCCTGCAATGGCTCTTCTCGCCAAGATAAATCAATCTTACTTTCTTTTGTTTTTCCAACTACAGATTCTGCAAAATCAAGTAAACGCTCAGTTGCATCGTCTCTTCTATTCAAAATAACATCTTCTACACGTTCTAATAAATCTTTAGGGATATCATCATAAACTTCTAGCATACTAGGGTTTACGATTCCCATATTCATACCTGCCTTAATGGCATGATATAAGAATACAGAATGCATAGCCTCGCGTACAGGATTATTTCCTCTAAACGAAAATGAGACATTACTAACTCCACCACTTACACTTGCATGTGGTAGGTTTTCACGTACCCACCTCGTTGCCTCTATAAAATCGATGGCATTTAGTTTATGCTCATCCATACCTGTGGCAACTGGGAAAATATTTAAATCGAAAATAATATCTTCTGGCGCAAAGTTTACTTTGTTTACCAAAACATCATAAGAACGTTTTGCTATCTCAATACGACGGTCATAATTATCTGCTTGACCAACCTCATCGAATGCCATAACAATTACCGCTGCTCCGTATCTTTTTATCAGTTTTGCGTGATGCAAAAACTGCTCTTCACCTTCTTTTAAACTAATGGAGTTTACAACACATTTACCTTGAACAACTTGAAGACCTGCCTCTATGATTTCCCATTTAGAACTATCTATCATTATTGGCACACGAGAAATATCTGGCTCTGCAATAACTAAGTTCAAAAACTTGACCATAGCCTGCTTACCATCAATCAACCCGTCATCCATGTTAATATCAATAACCTGAGCACCATTTTCTACCTGCTCTCTGGCAACCGCCAATGCCTCTTCAAATTTCTCTTCTTTTACAAGACGAAGAAACTTTTTTGAACCTGCTACGTTTGTCCGCTCACCTACGTTTATGAAGTTGGTTTCGGGAGTTACGATTAGAGGCTCTAATCCGCTTAATTTTAAAAAACGTTGCTGGTTTCCCGTTATTGGTTGTTCGTTTTTTATACTCATAATTTCTTGTGATAGTTCATGAATCCCTCAACAACTTTTTAACTCTTTCTATTTCTTTCAAAACGTTATCTATATATTTTAAATCTCCTGCTAAATCAACTGAGTCTCCACTCAAATAAGGAGCCTCCTGCTATATGTAAGAAATGGATTGTTTCTTTATTCGATTGTCTTCCACAACCTTCAGCAATATTTGACGGAACAGAAATAACACATCGTCTAACCTGGGAGGTTAAAGAAAATTGTTCATCTCGAGGAAAGGACTTAGTCAAAACATAAACCGTTTTCACTAGCATTCTAGCCTGTACCCAAATATCTAATTCTTTATAATCCATTCAATATTTAAAAAACTATGAGAAACCATTAACGAAAAACGATTTATTTACTAACAACCGATAACCAACAACTAAAAATGACGCGGAGCAAAATTCCCTACTACATCAGCTATCGCCGTAATATGCTCTGGTGTTGTTCCACAACAACCTCCTACTATATTTACTAATCCTTTTTCTGCGTATTCTTTTATTTGTTCTGCCATTTGCTCGGGAGTCTCATCGTACTCTCCGAAAGCATTCGGTAAACCTGCATTTGGGTGTGCTGAAACTGCATGTTCACTTTTAGTTGATAACACTTCTAAATGCGGTACCAATTGACTTGCTCCTAAAGCACAATTAAATCCGACCGATAAAATCGAAATATGAGAAATAGATATCAGAAAAGCTTCTGCAGTTTGACCTGACAATGTTCTACCCGATGCATCGGTTATAGTACCGCTCACCATTATGGGAACATCGATATTTCGTCCTTCTTTTACTTCTTCTATAGCAAATAAAGCTGCTTTTGCATTTAAGGTATCAAATATGGTTTCTACCAATAATAAATCTGAACCACCATCTAACAAAGCTTCAACTTGTTGTTTGTAGGCTATTCTTAATTCATCAAAAGAAACCGCTCTATACCCTGGATCGTTTACATCTGGAGACATGCTTGCCGTTTTATTTGTAGGTCCTATACTACCAGCTACAAATCGTGGTTTATTAGGTTCTTTCGCTGTGAATTCATCAGCTACTTTTTTGGCAATACGTGCAGATTCATAGTTAAGTTCATACACCAAGTCTTCCATATAATAATCTGCCATGGCAATTGTTGTACCCGAAAATGTATTGGTCTCCACAATATCAGCCCCTGCAGCAAAGTATTTACGATGCACCTCGGCAATTGCCTCAGGTTGGGTTAGCGATAATAAATCATTATTACCCTGTAACGGGTGCTCATAATCTTTAAAGCGTTCTCCCCTAAAATTATCCTCAGTAAATTTATAGCGCTGCAACATAGTACCCATGGCACCATCTAATATAAGAATCCGCTCTTTTAAAATTTCTTTTATATTTTTCATTTTACGTTCTAAAAGATTCTACGCTCAATAAAAAACCAATTCGAAATCAAGTAAGGAAAGCTCGGCTAGATGCCTTTTCTTAAGTTATCTGTCTTTATAATGCTATTTAGAATAATACCCCCTGTACAAGTAAGCGGGATAAAGATAGAATGTAGCACCTTCTTTTCCATAATGGAAAGGGTTGCCAAGGTTTCATAGGGTCTAGTCCCTCCGCCTTTCTTGATAACGTTTCAATCTATTAATGAACGATTTGCAAAGTAACGGCACAGTATGCACTAATCCAAAACTTCAAAAGGTTTTTTACCCAACGAATTTTTAGAAAATTGTCATAAAAAAACCACTGGAACCATAAAGAATCTGGAGGTTTTACTGACCAAATTGTAACTTTATGCAATACTCTGTACTACTTCTTTTTTAGCTTCTTTCTTAGAACCGTCAAATCCTTCGACACCACCTACAGTGGTATACTTCATTACATACCGCTTACCAGGATTAATTTGTTGGTACGCATACTGACACATTACCGCAGCTTCATGGAAACCAGATAAAATCAATTTTAGCTTACCCTCATATGTATTTACATCACCAATAGCATAAACTCCCGGTATATTCGTTTGATAATCTTTCGCATTATTTACCTTAATGGCATTCTTTTGAATATCCAAACCCCAATCTCCTATCGGACCTAATTTTGGAGATAACCCAAATAATGGAATGAAATTATCTACCACTAAATAAGTATCTTCTTTTTCTTGATCGGTATGTTTTATTACTACCGCTTCAAGATTTTCTTTTCCGTGCAATTCTTTTACTTCAGCTTTTGTAATCAATTTGATTTTACCCAGCTTCGCCAATTCAGATGCTTTTTCAACGGAATCCAATGCTCCCCTAAATTCATCTCTTCTATGAACTAAAGTTACTTCTGAAGCCACATCGGTTAAAAATATAGCCCAATCAAGTGCAGAATCACCACCACCTGCAATGATTACTTTTTTATCACGATATACTTCTGGATCTTTAATCATGTAAGAAACACCGGTATCCTCAAAATTCACAATGTTAGAAATAGGTGGTTTTCTTGGTTCAAAAGAACCTAGACCTCCTGCAATAACAACAACAGGTGCATTATGCCGAGTTCCTTTATTCGTAGTAACCACAAATGAACCATCTTCTAACTTATCTAAAGTTTCAGCTCTTTCTCCCAAGGTAAACCCTGGTTCGAAAGGCTTTATCTGTTCCATTAGATTATCAACCAAAGTACCTGCCAAGATTTCTGGAAATGCCGGAATATCATAAATAGGTTTCTTAGGATATATTTCTGAACATTGCCCGCCTGGTTGTGGTAATGCATCAATTAAATGTGTTTTTAATTTTAATAATCCCGCTTCAAACACCGTAAATAATCCGGTTGGTCCCGCTCCTATGATGAGCATATCTGTTTTAATCATAACTTTTTATTTTCGTAAAAAATAGTCGGCACTAATTCCACTACACTATCAATTTCTTTTTAACTTCCTTTAATTTTATTTAGTCTATTTACTATATACTCTTTACTTTTTATTCTATATACTAACTACTCAATAAGGGTTCAACTGAACGCAACCTGTCATTCTCTTGTGAATACTGGTTTTTTGCTTCTGATAATACTTCGCGATGCTTTACTACCTCACCAATGATAATGATTGCAGGGGTAGAAAGGTTTTCTTTCTCGACTACGTCTACTATAGTGTCAATGGTCGCAATCCCAATTTTTTCATTCTTACAAGTCCCGTTTTGAATAATGGCTATTGGCATATCCGACTTGCTTTCACCTTTAAACAATTCTACTATTTGTGGAAGTTTTGACATTCCCATTAATATCACCACCGTTGCACTACTCTTTGCAGCTAAAGTAACATCGGCTGATAGCTTATGTTCTTTTGTAGTACCTGTAATTACCCAAAAACTTTCTGCCGAACCTCTTTTGGTTACTGGTATATTTTGATATGCAGGCACACTTAAACTTGATGAAATCCCTGGCACAATGGCAACTTCCAATCCATGAGATACAGCATACTCCATCTCTTCTGAACCACGACCGAATACAAACGGGTCTCCACCTTTTAAACGAACTACACGTCCTGCAGATTTTGCTCGGTCTACAATTAACTCGTTAATTTGTTCTTGCTGATATGCATAACATCCTTTGCGCTTACCTACAAAAATCAATTCAGCATTTTTTGCATAGTCTAGCAACTCTTCGTTCACCAGTGCATCATATAAAACCACATCGGCACTTTCTAAAGTCTTGATCGCTTTTAAAGTGATTAACTCGATATCACCAGGTCCTGCACCTACTACGGTTAGCGTAGGTTGATTTATTTGTTGTGGATGATTAATTGTCATAATCTATACTTCTGCCAATTCTTGTTGTCTGAATTTCTCAACTGTTTCTAAAAACACCTTAGCGTTTTTTATATATGAAGAGGCAAACTCTTTAGTTGGCTCTTTCCGATTTAATTGAAGTACCAATTTTTCGAATCCGCCTGTAACAGAAATTCTACCATCTTCAACAAACTTCTCATCGAAATCTTTAATGATACTAGCATGTGTATTCACTTTTGTATTCTCTGCTGTTAACATCGCTTTTGCAGAGTTTACCATAGAAGAATATGCATGATAGATGCTTGCAGACCATTTTTCAGCCTCGAACATATCTTGTGCATTCTGTATTTTCTCCTCACTTTCAAAAAGTAGTGTCGCAATTAAATCAATAACAACCCCTGCACACTCGCCAACACCAATGGCTTTTTCATAACGTTCCGAATTTCCCCAGTCGATAAAATCTTCCGCCGTTAAATCATCAATTGAGGACAGTGGAGTTAAAAAATCGTAAAAGTACCTCTGCCCTTTTTCTTCGTAATAATCAGAGAACGATAGTTCACCTCCATTGGCATCATAATCATTTAAGATTAAACGTAATGCTTCGGGACCTCTTTTACTTGGTACTTTCACGACTTTATCAGCAAAACGACCTTGCCCGTTACCATCTATGCTACCACCTAACAATACTTGAAGTGCCGGGGCGACCAATTTATCTTTTGTACGGACAGACATTCCTTGAAAACCAATATTTGCCATATTGTGTTGGCCACAAGCGTTCATACAACCACTGATTTTTATAACAACATCTTCGTTATTGATATAGTCAGGATATTCTGTTTTTATAACTCTTTCTAGTTCTTCTGCAATACCTGTACTACTAGCAATACCTAAGTTACATGTATCCGTACCCGGACATGCGGTAATATCTAATGCCTTATTATAGCCGGCATCCGTAAAACCTAGTTTCTTTAATTCCGTATAGAAAAATTCAACATTCTCTTCCTTAACGAAGGGAATTAAAAGGTTTTGCCGGAGAGATAAACGAAGTTCTCCTGCTGCATGTTTCTGCACCAAGTTGGCTAGTAAACGTGCTTTATCTGTATAGAAATCACCTAACAGAACTTTAATACCCAAAGCGGCATAACCTGATTGTTTTTGTGCAATAACATTTGTTGATTTCCACAATTCAAACTCTTTTTTATCCTCTATTTCAACTGCAGGAACTTCTAAGCTAGAAACTTCCGTTTTAGGGTAGTCTTCTGGATTTATTGGAAAAGTATCAAAAGGTACAGCAGTCTTTTCTGCAGCCAATAATTCTTTAAAACCATCCAAACCTAAATCTTTCAACAAGAATTTCATTCTTGCCTTTGCCCGACTTTTACGTTCTCCATAACGGTCAAAAACACGTATAACGGTTTCCATTAAAGGAATAATTTGGTCTGCAGGTAAAAAGCTATATAACTCATCGGCATGTCTTGGTTGTGAACCTAATCCGCCACCCAACATGACCTTAAAACCTGGTTCGCCATTTTCGATTTTAGCAATAAACCCTAGATCATGCATGTATGAAAGACCTGTATCCGCTTCACTAGCAGAGAAAGAAACCTTGAACTTACGCCCCATTTCTTGACTTACAGGATTTCTAAGGAAATATTGAAATAATGCATGTGCATATGGCGAAACATCAAAAGGTTCGTCAACATCTATACCCGCAGTTTCACTCGCCGTTACATTACGTACGGTGTTACCACAAGCTTCCCTTAAGGTTATATCATCTTTTTCCAATTCTGACCATAACTCGGGAGTCCTGTTCAAATCTACATAGTGAATCTGGATATCTTGACGTGTAGTAATGTGTAATCTACCGGTAGAATATTTATCGGACACATCACAGATACGTAGCAATTGCTTAGAAGTTACTTTACCGTAAGGTAATTTAATTCGTATCATCTGAACCCCTTCTTGACGCTGACCGTAAACACCACGAGCCAAACGTAAGCTTCTAAATTTCTCCTCATCTAATTTACCGCCATGAAACTCATGAATCTTGCGTTCCAACTCTATAATATCTTTAGCAACTACTTGATTCTCTATTTCCGTTCTAAAACTCTGCATCGTTAGGTATTAAGTATTCAGCACCAAGTACTGAGATAAATTATTACTATATTTTGCCTATAGATTTTATAGACTTAATGAAAACGGTCAATATCAAAATTGACCTTTTATATTTAACTAATGAATCCGGCTCCTACCGTACTATTAGATTTAGTATCTATTAATATGAACGAACCATTTGTTCTATGATCTTTAAATTGATCGTAAAAAATTGGCTTGTTTAAACGAAAACTTACTTGTGCAATATCATTCATACCTAATTCATCTGTTTCCGTATCTATACCTGAATAATCAGGAGCAATCTTATGATGAACCTGCTCAACTTTAGCCAACACCTTGTTGACACCATGTTGCACTATATATTTATTTCCGGCAGCTAATGGTAATGAATCCATCCAAGATATAGTGGCCGTAAATTGCTTGTCTACCGTTGGCAAATCTTCAGCTTTCACTAACATGTCTCCACGGCTTAGGTTAATCTCATCATTTAAAGTTATGGTAACCGAAGAGCGTCTTGATGCCGTTTTATACTTTTTATCGTGGAAGTATATATCTTTTATCGTAGAACGTGTTTGTGACGGAAGTGCTACAACCTCATCACCAACACTTAACTCCCCACCATACACTTTACCTGCAAATCCTCTAAAATCATGATGCTCATCTGTCTTCGGACGGATAACATATTGTACCGGAAAACGTGGCGTACCCACATTGAAAATATCTTTTCTATCCAAAGCCTCAAAATGCTCTAACAAAGACTGCCCTTTGTACCATGGCGTCTTATCTGAAAGATTTACTACGTTATCACCTTTTAAGGCACTAACAGGAATAAATGTGATTTTTTGATCTTGATAATCTCTTTTAGACATTAATTCTTCAAAATCTGCTTTGATAGCATTATATGTTTCTTCAGAATAGTCTACCAAATCCATTTTATTAATAGCTACTACCACATCTTTAATGCGTAACAGGTTATTAATGAAAAAATGTCTGTTTGTTTGCTCGATTACACCCTTACGCGCATCGATCAATATAATTGCTGCTTGAGATGTAGATGCACCTGTAACCATGTTACGTGTATACTCTACATGCCCAGGAGTATCTGCTATAATGTAACTTTTCTTTGCCGTGGAGAAATAGATATGAGCTACATCTATAGTAATACCTTGCTCACGCTCCGCTACCAAACCATCTGTAGCCAAAGAGAAATCTAAATAATCATACCCCTTTTGCTTACTGGTCTTTTCAATTGCCTCTAACTTATCGCTGGTCAAAGATTTTGTATCAAAAAGCATTCTCCCTATCAAGGTACTTTTACCATCATCTACACTACCTGCCGTTGCTATTTTTAGTACTTCCATTCTAAAGCTGTTCGCCTTTCGCTATTCGCTATTGGCTTTTAATATTATTGTTTTGTTAGTTGGCCATTATAAAACTGGCTACTGATACTGAATACTGCTTTTACTAAAAGTATCCTTGTTGTTTTCTTTTCTCCATTGCCGCTTCAGATCGTTTATCATCTATACGTGCACCACGTTCTGAAATAGATGAATCCCTTATTTCCTCTACTACTTTATCAATTGTTTCTGCATCTGAAAGTACCGCTGCAGTACAAGACATATCGCCCACTGTTCGGAAACGAACCAATCTTTCTTCTACCACTTCATCTTCTTCTCTAAATACGATACCGTCTTCTGCCGACCATATCATACCATCTCTCAAGAATGTTTTTCTATTATGTGCAAAGTAGATTGACGGAATTTCTATTTGCTCTTCTTTGATGTACGACCAAACATCTAATTCTGTCCAGTTAGATATAGGGAACACCCTTACATTCTGACCCAATTCTATTTGTCCGTTTAACATATCGAACAATTCTGGGCGCTGGTTACGCTCGTCCCACTGACCAAAATCATCACGGACAGAAAAAATACGTTCTTTGGCCCGCGCCTTTTCTTCATCTCTACGAGCACCACCAATACAAGCATCGAACTTAAACTCTTCAATAGCATCTAACAAAGTCGTTGTCTGTAAGCTATTTCTACTTGAGTATCTGCCTGATTCCTCTTTTACCTTCCCTTTGTCTATTGAATCTTGAACATTACGTACTATCAACTCCAACCCTAATTCTTCCACCAGTCTATCTCTAAACTCAATAGTTTCCGAAAAGTTATGACCAGTATCTATATGCATTAATGAGAAAGGAATTTTTGATGGCCAAAATGCTTTTTGCGCCAAACGAACCAATGTAATCGAATCTTTTCCTCCTGAAAATAAAAGAACCGGCTTCTCAAACTGAGCAGCAACTTCCCTAATAATATAAATTGCCTCGTTCTCAAGAGCATTTATATGTGCAGTATCTTTTAAAAGTTCTTGGGATGGCGCTACTTCCAATTCCGTACTTGTATTACTCATTGTATATTTTCTTAGATAAATTATCTTATTCTTTACTACGACCTACGCTTAACTATGCAGTCCACATTCTCTGTTTTCCAACACTTTGGTAGGATCAAAATAGTTATGCTCGTTAGGAAGATTATATTTTTTTAAATAGGTATCTAACTGAGTATCGTCCCAGTGATAAAACGGACTCACTTTTAAAACTCCATCTTTACTTAGGCTCAAAATATCCAAACTGTCCCTAAGTGCTGTTTGTCCTTTTCTCAAATTGGTAAACCACACATCTGGCTTAAAATCTGCCATCGCCCTTTTAAAAGGTTCCAGCTTCACCTGTTCTGTAAATTCGGCATGTCTAGGATCATCTATTTGTGGAATGCCCATTACCGCATCTCTATGTGCAGTGGTTTGTTTTGGCACATACAATTTAATGCTCAAATTCAATCTATCAATCAACTCTTCTGCATGCTTATATGTATTCGAAGTGTTGTACCCAGTATCGCACCAAACTACAGGAATATCTTTTCTTACCCTAGAAACAGCATGTAAAATAGCTACTTCATAAGGTCTAAAATTAGTTGTTACAACTGGAGTCTGTGCGTACTTTACTGCCCAAGAAATAATTTCTTCTGGTGGGATACCTTTAAACTGAATGTTCAACTTCTGAACTTGCGCTTCTGTCAATGCCATAATCCTTATTATTTATTTTTGCCCCATTTAATTAAATTCCAAAAACGCTCGTGGAAGAAATACAATATCATTTTTGTTACAAAATCTATAGAGGCTATTGAAGCTGCTATCGAAAACTCACCCGTAAGCACATAAGATATAATCAATGTATCTACCGTACCTATTACCCTCCAACTAAAAGCCTTGGCAATACTACGAATAGGCTTTTCAGATGTTTTATCATCTTGATATGTTGTTTTATTTTCTTTTTTATTTAATATAAGTTGATCTGCAATCATCTTTCATCTAATTTTTTATTACTCTAGTAATATAATAGAGTTTTCAAAAATAGTATTAATTTCCAAAAAAACCGCCCTAAATTCAGAAAAAATTATTTACTCTATAGATTTAGTAGATTAATAAAAAATAGATGTAAAAATTGATATTTCGCAAGGCTTTAAGCTTAAGAAAATGAATTTAAGAGATGATATCCTTTAATGTATTATTTCGATATACATCTAAAGCACTATCTCGTACTTGAATCATTAATTTATGAACGGAGCAAGTATTTTCATCGGGACAATCATCGCAAGTCTCATAAAAATTAAGGCTCACACAAGGCACCATAGCTATTGGTCCTTCTAGTACCCTCATAACATCGGTCATAGAAATTTCTTCTGACGACCTTAATAAATAATAGCCACCACCTTTGCCTTTTTTAGAACCTAAGAACCCTGTTTTTCTTAAACTTAAGAGAATACTCTCCAAGAATTTTTGCGAGATGTTCTCCTTCTCCGCTATTTCTGAAATTTGAACAGGTAGTTTATCTGGCTGCGCTGCCAAATAAGCCAGTGCTTTTAAACCATATTTTGTCTTTTTCGAGAGCATGACGCTAAGATAGCCAAATAATAAAATATGTGTTAAATACTTGAAGAGACAATTTTAAAGCTATCAAAACCCAACCTTAAAAAAACTATTCTTTTCTACCCTCTTAATTGCCTTTATTTCGGTATTCTTGTCCTGTTCTAACGATGAAGATACTGTTTCAAATGCCAGTGAATCTGAAATTGTCGGTACATGGAATCTAACTGCTCTTGATAGAAAGAATGATAGTTTAGAAACTAATTTTGATGACACTTCTATACCCACTACTTTCACTATAGATTGAGCCATCGATTTTTTGGTACGAGCACAAGTGTTATCGCGATATAGAATGACCTTTAGCAAGTAATTACAACTTACATAGAATATCCTAAAGCTTGGGTTATATCTGCAATGATATCATCGATATGCTCCAACCCTACCGAAATTCTTACCGTACCATCAGAAATACCTACAGCGGCACGTTCATCAACACTCAACTTACTATGTGTTGTTGATGCAGGGTGTGTTACTATTGTTCGTGAATCTCCCAAGTTTGCCGAAAGGGACAATAATTCGATGGAGTCGAAAAACTGTCTACCTGCGTCCAAACCTCCCTTTACCTCAAAAGCTACTACACAGCCCCCTGCTTTCATTTGCTTTTTTGCTATCTCATACTTTGGATGTGATTTTAAGAACGGATACTTTACCCAATTTACTTTATTGCTTCCCTCTAAGAACTCGGCTAATTTCAAGGCATTATCACAATGTCTATCTACACGTATTGCCAATGTCTCTAAACTTTTAGAAAGTACCCAAGCATTGAATGGCGATAAAGCTGGGCCTGTTATTCGCGAAAAACGGTACACCTTGTCCATCAATTCTGAGTTGCCTACAGTAATGCCAGCCAAAACTCTACCTTGACCATCCATCAATTTCGTCCCTGAATGAATTACCAAATCTGCACCAAACTTAATGGGCTGCTGTAAATAAGGCGATGCAAAGCAATTATCGATTACGAGTATTAAATTGTTCTTCTTAGCAATCTTACCAAGCACTTCTAAATCTAACACATCTACACCAGGATTCGTGGGAGTCTCTGCATAGATAACTTTTGTTTTCGGAGTAATTAAACTTTCTATTTTGTCTAATTCATCTATCCTAAAATAAGTGTGATCTATATTCCATTTCGGAAAGAAATTAGTAAACAGCGAATGTGTTGAACCAAATATACTTCTCGCAGAAAGTACATGATCTCCACTATCCAATAATGCTGCCAAAGTTGAAAAAACCGCTGCCATACCGGATGCAAATGCAAATCCGCTTTCTGCACCTTCCATCTGACACACTTTCTCTATAAACTCAGACGAATTCGGATTCGAATATCTTGTATATATATTACGCTCTTTCTCCTCTGCAAACGACGCTCGCATGTCTTCTGCATCTTCAAACACAAAACTAGAAGTCAAATACAAAGGAACGGAATGCTCCAAGTTTTCACTTCGTTTTAATTGTGTTCGTATGGCGTTAGTTTCAAATCTATTCTTACTTTTTTTCATTTCTTATTTTTTTGGCTTCGGCTATGCTCAACCCTCTTCTTTTAACCTATAGCATTTCAATACACGGTAACTAAGCAGGGTCCGAATTTACCCTTTCTCCGCTATCCTTAATATATCTCCAAATACGCCTCTTGCCGTAACTGCTGATCCTGCACCTGCCCCTTGTATCACTAGTGGATTCTCTCCGTATGATTCCGTATATATTTCTATGATAGAATCTGATCCTTTTACCTGACCTAAAGCACTTTCTTTTAGTACAGAAATCAGTTTTACATCCAATACTCCTTTTTCCTTCTGAAGATTACCATGCAAATCTCCTACATAACGTAAGACATGATTGGGTTTCTGATTCTTTTTAATCTCGTTAAACTTACTGTCTAAAACATCTAAATTTTCTAAAAAGATATCAACTTCTCCATTTTGTAATTTGGTCGGAATCAGATTTTCTATATTGATATCTGCAAATTCATTGTGCAAATCTAACTCGCGTGCCAAAATCAATAATTTACGGCCTACATCATTCCCCGATAAATCTTCGCGAGGATCTGGTTCGGTAAACCCTTGGCGCATGGCATCTTTTAATATCGATGAAAACGAAACATCGGCTTCTGAAAAAGTATTGAATATATAACTCAACGACCCTGAGAACACCCCTTTTATCCTCGTAATATTTTCTCCTGATAAATGCAGTAACTTTATCGTATCTATTAACGGTAAGCCTGCGCCTACATTAGTTTCATATAAATACTGCTTTTGATTTTTCTGTAATTCTTCGCGTAGCAACTGATAAAAATCGTACGGTAAAGTATTCGCTATTTTATTGGAAGAAACAATATCAAATCCGCGTTCTACGAATTCAAAATAGTTGGCTACAAACTCTTTACTTGCCGTATTATCAATAACAATCAGATTTTCTAAATGGTGACGTTTAGCAAATTCAAATACATCTTCAACTTTATACGATTTTCCCTTTTGCTTTAATTGCGTTTTCCAGTTTTTGGCAATGCCTTTCTCATTCAGCAATATTTTTTTGGAGTTTGCAATTCCGAAAACACGCAAATCTAAACGCTTACGTTTGATAATAGTTATTGCCGATTCCAGAATTTGATCGATTAAGGTTCCACCTACATTTCCGTGACCAAAAATAAGAATATTTATTTTTTTACTGATGCCGAATACTTGTCCGTGCATTACGTTGACCGCCTTGTGTAAATCGGACTTCTTTACTACCAAACTTACATTCTTACCAGAAACCGTATTATTGAACAAAAGCGGTACAACCTGGTTTTTGATCAGTGCATTGAATGGATTATGGAAGGTACTTAAATCTTGCCCTACAATAGATATGATAGACACATCATCCATCACCGTAATCATATTCACATCTTTGGATTCAAAGTCGTTACTGAACTCATTTTCAAGTGCCAATTTGGCTCTTTTAGCTTTGTCTTTTTTCACTACCAATCCTATTCCTCTTTCTGAGGAACCTTGAGAGATGATACTTACACTAATATTGTTTGACTGCAATGCCTTAAAAATACGAGCATCGACCCCTACTTTTCCTAATAATCCGCGCCCTTCAATATTGATCATGGCAACATCTTCGATCACGGATAGTGATCTTATACCTTCCTTGCTAGATTTCGCACTGATCAGCGTTCCTTCATTATCATCATTGTACGTATTTAAAATACGCAACGGAATGTTCTTTTCTATTAACGGAATAATGGTTTTTGCATGTAAAATTGTTGCCCCAAAATTCGCTAATTCATTGGCTTCGGCATAAGACAAGTTCGCTAATCTTTTTGCCTCTGGTACGTAATCAGGATTTGCAGTATAAATTCCGTCTACATGCGTGTAATTTTGTAATTCTTCGGCATCAAGAAAATTCGCCAACAATGCAGCAGAATAATTACTTCCGTTTCTACCTAAAGTAGTTGTTTCTCCTTCTAAGGTAGATGCTATAAATCCCGTTACCACGGCAACGGTATCCTTCGGAATTTCAGCAAACTTTAATAACACCTGTTCTTTAGATTCCGCTTCCAATACTTTTGCATCGCCAAAAGTATCGTCGGTCTTTATTATATCCCGAGTATCAACCAGTTTTGCATTTATCCCCATTCCTATTAATAGCTTCGCTATTAATTTCGCTGAAATGAGTTCTCCGTATGCTAGCACCTCATCTTTAATTTTAGCACTGTAATCTCCCAATAATGAAACTCCCTCATACAATTTTGCCAAGCCTTTAAACTCTGCCGACAAACTCACATTCTTATAGGTGTTATTCTGGTATTTTTCCAACGCCTCAAAATCTGCTTTATAGTCTTTTCCTTTGGCTGCTTTCTCTAGTATTTCTTCAAGTTGATCGGTTGCCTTTTCTCTTGCCGACACGACCATGGCTATGTTCTCATTCTTACTCACTTTACTAGCAACAATATCCAAAACACGCTCTAAACCTTCACCATTACTCAAAGATTTTCCACCAAACTTCAAGATTTTAATTTTCTTGATATTACCGTTGGTATTAAAAATGCCCGTCAGTAATTTTTCCATCTGCTCGAACTCGATTAAAAAAGCATCATGACCATGTAACGATTGTACCTCGCCATAGGTTACATTGCTTTTCGCCTGTGCCAATTGCTTAAACGTATCCTTATTTTCCTGGGCGGTAAAGAACATATCGGAATCTACCCCTATAATATGTATGTTAGTATCGCTATTTTGAAGTTTGATGAAATTCTCATCACTGCCTCTAGTAACATCAATGGTCTTTAGTAATTGATTCATCAATTTATACGCCGATAACTGAAAACGTTCTTGCAGCTTATCGCCATGATGCATTAACCAGCTTTCTACATTAAAAACCTGTAACTCTTCATTGGTACTTCTTTTAAAGCGTTCTTTGAAGGATGCCGGCGTTCTATAACATAACATGGCATGCATACGTGCATCATGCACAGGTTGCTTTGAGTTCACCAAAAATTGCTCTTGTATTTGGCAATTGGCAATTAACCAATCGGTCGATTTCCAATCAGATGCCACAGGAATCAAATGTTCTGTCAACGTTGGGTGTAGGGCTGCCATTTCCCATGCAATACCTCCACCTAGCGAGCCACCGATCAAAGCAAACAACCGTTCTACTTTTAACTGCTGTAAACCTAACAAAAACATTCTAGCTACATCACCGGCTACAAAATCCTTATAATTTTCGATTACGAATTTATCATGGCCGTTACCAGGTATGTTGAATGCCAAAATTGTATATTTATTGGTATCTATGCATTTTTCTTCGCCTATAAGAGCAGACCACCAACCATCTTTTCCGGTAACATTTGAGTTTCCGGTAAGGGCATGGTTCACTAAAATAATAGGTGCCGTATGCAACTTCTTACCAAAAACTTGATAAGACAATTGAATATCTTGCGATGCACCACTTAAGGTCTTATATTTTTTAATCTGTAATTGATGTAACATCTATATCAAAAATCAATTTGCGGCTTGGCTTCGGCTACGCTAAGCCACCACCAAAATTCCATATTTTCTATAACAATCGGTTACTTCGGCTATGCTCAGTGGCCGATTGTTCGGTCTCATGTACTTCGTCTATGCTCAATAACCCAAGACTAAAGACCAGCAAATGCCTGTAATAAATCTGCTTTTAAATCTTCAATATCCTCTAAACCAACTGACAAACGAATTAAATCTTGACTTACACCTGCACCTTCTTGCTGCTCAGCAGTCAACTGTTGGTGTGTAGTACTTGCCGGGTGAATGATCAATGATTTGGTATCCCCAATATTTGCCAACAATGAGAATATTTTAGTGGCATCCGTAACTTTTTTGGCGGCTTCAAATCCTCCTTTAACACCAAAGGTAACCAATCCGCTCTGTCCTTTTGGCAAATATTTCTTTGCCAACTCATTATACTTGTTGTTTTTAAGTCCTGGGTAATTTACCCATTCCACTTCTTCTCTACCTTCTAACCACGTAGCCAACTCTAATGCATTTACACTATGCTGCTTTATACGTACCGGTAAAGTCTCTAGGCCCTGTATGATTTGGAATGCGTTGAACGGACTCAATGCTCCTCCGAAATCACGTAAACCTTCCAATATTAATTTGAAGGTGAATGCTGCTGCACCTAATGCTTCACTATAGACCAAACCGTGATATCCTGCAGATGGCTCTGTAAACTCTGGGAATTTTCCATTGGTCCAGTCGAAGGTACCAGCATCAATAATTGCTCCACCTAAAGATGTTCCTTGTCCCCCAATATATTTTGTCAATGAATGAATTACCAAGTTGGCACCGTGCTCAATAGGATTTAATAATGACGGAGTAGCTACTGTATTATCAACTATAAATGGCACACCTGCCGCTTTAGATTCTTTTGAAATTCCTTTCAAATCCAACACATCCAATTTCGGATTACCTAATGATTCTACAAAGAATGCTCTTGTATTATTCTGTACAGCCTTTCCAAAATTTTCAGGCTCAGAAGCATCTATAAAAGTTGTTGTGATACCTAGTCTTGGCAAGGTCACATTTAATAAATTAAACGTACCACCATACAAACTGCTTGATGCTACAATGTGATCACCTGCTTTTAATAAAGTTAATAGTCCGGTTGAGATTGCCGCTGAACCTGATGCAAAAACTACCGCTCCGATTCCGCCTTCTACCGCAGCCAACCTGTCTTGTAATATTTGATTGGTAGGGTTGTTCAATCTTGTATAAATAAAACCTAGCTCTGCAAGAGAGAATAAGTTTGCTGCGTGGTCCGTATCATTAAATACATACGATGATGTCTGATAAATAGGCACAGCACGTGTTCCTCCGTTTGTGGTTGTGTCGTGACCTGCATGTAATGCGTTCGTTGCTAATTTGTGATTACTCATGATTCTGTTGTTTTTAAAAATTGTTAATCCTAAGGATATAAAAAATTAAAAAGCCCAACCTTGACCAACATTATATGCAGGTAGGTAAAAATCAAAAAGTTATAAGAAAGTAATATCGAAGAAAATTCGATTACTGTTATCCATCCCCTAAGGGTAGAATGTAGCACCTTCTTTGTATGAATCAAAGGGTTGCTAAGGTTTCAAAGGGTCTAATCCCTCCACCTTTCTTGATAACTATTCAATAAGTGTTTGAACTTTGAAGTGCAAATATTGGGCAGAAGTTTCTAATAACCTAAAATTTTAAGAAAAAAAATAATTCTAGGTGTTGTTGTTATTTTTCTGTAGGCTTCAAGACAACTTGAAACCTCATCTGCCACGAGGTTCTCGATACACTTTTGTCTAATTCACCAATTAGACAAAAAGCACTCGAACCGACATATTTTTTTTATCAACGAACAACTATTTAATCATTCCAGCACTTTTGTACTTGTCAATATACTTCTGATCTTGCTCAGAAGAATCTTTGTAATATTTACGCATTTCAACTAAATCTTTCTTTAATTTTTTTACGGTGTCCGCATAGGCAGGGTCATTGTAGACATTATTCATTTCATTTGGGTCTTTCAGCCTGTCATACAATTCCCATTCGTCAACATCATAGTAGAAGTGTGCGAGTTTAAATTCTTTATTCACTAGACCATAATGGCGTTTTACCATATGTACCGATGGATATTCGTAATACTGATAGTACACAGCATCTCGTGTCCACTTGTCTTTTTCTCCTTTTAATAATGGGATCAGGCTTTCTCCTTGCATATCACTTGGAGGAGTGATGCCTACCGCTTCTAACATGGTTTGTGCAAAATCTAAATTCTGAACCATTTCATTCTCTACCGAACCTGGCTTCACCACATTTGGCCAGCGTACCAATAACGGAGTCTTGAACGATTCATCATAAATAAATCGTTTATCGAACCAACCGTGTTCTCCTAAATAAAACCCTTGATCAGAGGTATAAACAACTATGGTATTTTCAGCTAATCCGCTTTCATCCAAGTAGTCCAATAATCGACCTACATTATCATCTACCGAAGAAATACTACCTAAGTAGTCTTGCATATACCTCTGGTATTTCCATTTCATTTTTTCGGTATCGTTCATCTTTGGCCAATTGTTGTAGAAGAAGTCATTGATGGAATCCAATACCGGATCATACAATGCTTTTTGGGCTGCCGTAGCACGGTTATACGGACCATAAAAGCTATTTGGATATTCTTCTACTACAGGAAAAACTTTTCCTTCCATTTTCGCCAATGTCTCTGGGCGAACCTTACTATCATGACTGTACATCATGTGTGTCAACAAATTCATTTCTGCTGTTTTTGCTGCCGTACCTCTATTGCTGTAATCATCAAAAAGCGTTTCTGGCTCTGGGAATGTTTTCTTTGTAAACTCCTTAAACTTATCCGGTCTTGGCCACCACGGTCTGTGCGGTGCTTTGTGCAAGTACATCATCATAAAAGGCTCGTCATTGGACGCTTCTTCTTTTAACCAATTTAACGACACATCTGTAATAATATCGGTTACATAGCCTTGTTTGGTAATGGTATCACCATTAGTTACAATGAAATCGGGATTAATATAATGCCCCTGACCCGGTAGAATCATAAATTCATCTACCCCTTTTGGACTGTTACCAAAATGAAGCTTTCCGAACATGGCTGTTCTATAACCATTCTCTTTAAAAATCTGTGGGAAGGTGACTTGCGTGGTATCGAACGGAAAATAATTATCTACTTTTCCGTTAATATGTGTATGCTTACCAGTTAATATGGTTGCTCGTGATGGTGCACAAATAGAATTGGTAACACTCGCATTTGTAAACAACATTCCTTCCTTTGCCAATCGGTCAATATTAGGAGTATTCAGCAATTTATCATCATACGCACTAATGGCTTGGTAGGCATGATCATCTGACATGATGAAAATAATATTGGGCTTTTTCTTTTTACTTTTTTGAGCCTCTGTATTAATAGGCAGCAAGAAAAATATGCTTGCTACGACTATAATTAGATTTTTCATTTCGGTTATTGTTGTTGTTGATTGGATTTTATTATTAAAAATTTATTTTCTCTTAACAAGATATACCTTAGAAACATTCATTCTTTTTTCAATTCGAATGAGTTCTTGGTCTTTAAAGTAATGAGTTTGACAGTGATTTACAATTTTCTGTTTCAATACTTTATCCGCAGTGATCGAGAAGCTTAATTTTTCTTTCTCATCATAAATCTTATCAATCTGTAAACTTTTATCATATCTCATAAAAATGCCATGCTTGACTAATAAACTTGCAGGCGTATTAATTTTTTCACAAACGGTTTTAACATTATTTGATAATTTCGAAGAGCCTAAAGAATGGATGATTTTTGAATTAATTGTGTAGATGAAACTATAATTTATATTCCAAAAAATATTCTTTGCAATTTTTCTCAATTTATCTTCATCATGTATTATTTTTTTTTGATTTGCTTCACTAACACTATTAATTGTTAATTGGATTCTTTTTGCGATAATTTCAATAAGTTCCTTCTGTGTGTCTTTCTTATTTATTAGTTGAATAAAGGATGACAAAACTCTTAAATGAACATTCATTCCTTCTTCAAATAATTCTTCAATCTGATATTTTTTTAAAGAATCCGCTCTGTTTTTAATTATTCTACCAATTACCTCAACAGTTTTTACGCTTCTTCTTAAATCCCTTCCTAATTCATCATCAAGTTCATCAAAATCATCTGCCTCTTCATCCTCGTTATCCAAATCATCAACTTTAGTTATTGACAATATTTTTTCCCTCTCGACTTCATCCTTCTTTTTTAGCTCATTTTTTCTATTTGTATCATAATCACTTAACCCCAAATTCATTGAAGCTTCGATAATCTCCTCTGTCTCTTCATCAAAAAAATCTAACTCATCTATGCTTAAAGTTGATGGTTCGAAGGTGTTGAATAATATTTTAGCACATCCTAAAATTTCATCGACTATAAAATTATTTTTATCATGATGCGTAATAAAAATAGATATGTATGCATTCTCATCTAAATGCAAATTATCTATTATATTAATAATAATATCTTTTTCATCTTCGGTATTCTCTGAAAGGTATTTGGCAACAAAAAAATAGTATAAATATGGATAACTAAATTTATAATCACCTAAATCTGTAAGAGTTATAATATTTGTTTTACGTAAATTCTTTAACAAAACCGGCAAAGGAACCGTCAAGTTATAAGTGTCGGTATACTCTTTAACAAACAAGTCAAATTCATTTTCAGATATTTGACTATACTCTGAAGAATAAATTTTATAAGATAATTCTATTAAGAAATTTAGATAAGGGTCAAAATCAACAACTCCTGTTTTCTGTAAATAAAGTATAATCAAAGATTGGTAAAAATGTCCTTGAGATGTAATTTTGTCTAATGGCTTCCCAGATTCGTAACCGATAATTACCGAGAGAATAAAAAATGGATAAGAAGGCAAAATTCCTTGACCAATTATTTTACCAAGTGCTGTGTCAACCAAATCATTATTAAATTCGATTTCTTTAATAATTTCATTTTCATTTTTCCAAGTTGTATCAGATAACAACACCCAATTCTCAATTAGCTCATAGCGCTGAGAAGGTGTTAATTCACAAATTTCGTAAGTATTGAAATTACTTATCAATTTTTCCTCCTTATATCTTAGACCGAAAATATCATCAATAACTATAATTTGATGTTTAAAATCACTTAAGGAATCAAGAAACTTAGCTTTATGTTTTGCTTTATGAAAATCGTCAATTATTATTACAACTCTATCTTTATCCAAACTTTCTAAACCTACACTACTTAAATATTGGTCTTCGTAAGCTTTCTGAATTTTGATATCAACATTCCCCAGATATAAATCGTTATCCTCACTTAAATATATTGGAATTAATTTCAAATCATATAAATCGGATATGATTTTTTTACATAGAGTAGATTTACCAGATTGATTTTTCCCTGAAATAACTATTTTATTACTAGTTAAAAAATCATCTACTAATTGATTGAACTTAATTTCCTTTTTACAATTTTTGGCGTTGTCATAAAATGACATGTTTGGTCCAATAAAAATATCATCCAATAATAAGGAACTTTGATGACCGTGAAGTTTTTCTAATAATCCAGTATCAGATATGAAATTTTTATGTGTATCTGTAAATTCTACTTTCATTAATGGCTTATTGGTTTTTGTTAGTTCAGGTATTATGGAAACAACATAATCATAAATGATTTCATATAATAACAAATGATTTTCTTGGGTAAGAATTTTAGAATTATCTAAAGAATCCGAACCATTGGTTCTATCGTCAATCCAACAATACAATTCATAAATTTCACCCTTACCTCTATTTTTACTAGTTATACCTTTTAAAAAATCAATTCCCAAAGAAGTATTCAAAGCATCAGCACAAAAAACTTCACCATCAAATAAAGATTTAACCTTTGCGCAATGTCGAGCCAGATCTTTTGGTATTGGTCTATCTTCTTCGGACCATTCCAGTTTGTTTAAATCTAAATTTGCGCTATTTTTAAGAAATTCGTTTCTAATTTTTTGGGATGTTTCTAAGATTTGTATAATTAACTCATCATTTAAGCTCTCGTATTTAAATAGAACATCTCCTTTTTCGACCAAATCATTTTCAACATCATAAAACTCATTAATATTATAAAAATTTCTAGCGCTACTCTTATGTATATGGGATTTACATTCTATGCTGGAGATAGGTATTAAGCTAACAATTTCTTGATTATTAGAATCTTTAGATAATTCACTTGATAATTTTTGCTCTAGTGTTTTTTTAGGACAATAATCCAGTTCTTGTTTTCAATAGGTCCTTTTAAACCGTTTGGAAACTCTATTATTAAATCGACATCACTCTTTTTAGGATTGAACTGCTTACCTCCGTAATTAATTAAACTCCCAAAAAGAAACAATCTTCCTGTTTCAATTTCTTCATTCAATTTAACCTTCCAATCTTTTAAAATATCAACTACTTTATTTTTCAAATTTTTAAATTTTAAATTCTACAGATTAATTTTTGCAAAAAGCCCTTACTCCAAAACAGAAAACTCAATACTAGAGTCTGTAAACACCGTATGTGTTTGAGTTTTAAAGTCAGACTTATCTGCTTTAAAGATGTTATCTACATAGGTCTGCGGGTTCAAATCTATTAACGGAAACCATGTGCTTTGTACTTGTACTTGCAGCTTATGCCCTTTTTTAATGGTATGAAACACATCTTGTAACTTAATTGTAATATCTGTCTTTTGGTTCGCCACAAACGGTTCTGGGTTGGCAAAGCTATTTCTAAATCGACCTCTTAACACCTCGCTACGAACCATTAAATGATAATTGCTCATTTTTAAATGATCTTGTATGCCTTCGTAAGCTGGTTCATCTGCTGGGTGTACGTCAATGATTTTAACGATCCAATCTGCAGCTGTACCCGTAGTAGCAACTTTTAGCTTTGCCAAAATATCACCCGCCAAGGTCATATCATTTTCCATCACCTCGGTTTCAAAAACCAATACATCTCCACGACGAGCTGCAAAACGCTGATCGTCTGTCATGTATTTTCTTGGTGTAAATACCGTCTTAATATCTTCTGAATAAGGTACCGGCTTTTTAATATCACTGATAAACTTTACTTCTTCAACTGCTTTTGGCGCTGTAGTCAGTTCTTGATTTGGAGATAAATACATATCCTTTTTTACAACATCTGCCGGCGGCCAAGTATCATAAGTCTTCCAATCTTTACGACCAGTATCAAAAACGTAGGCTTCCGGCAGTCCACTATTTTTATCGCCGTTTCCTTTTAAGAAATGATCAAAGAATTTGGTTTCAATATTTTCTTGAAAAAACTCTGAAATTCCGTCACCAAAATAATAGTTACCTACAATATTCTGACCTTTTCTACGTGCCCATGCACCGTGATCCCATGGTCCAAAAACCAAGGTATTGTAATTGTCGGCATTGTACTTTTCTATATTCTTATAGGTTTCTAAAGGCCCGTATAAATCTTCGGCATCGAACTCTCCAGCAACAACCATTGTTGCCACGCTAGACTTTACATTTTTCAAATGCTGAATCAAGCCCTTACTCTGCCACATTTCATCATAATTTGGGTGTTCTTTAAGTTCGTTCCAGAAATAATCATCGGTAACACCTTCTTTTGCCATACGTGGCGTATCTGTAGTTTCGTATTCAAAAAATCTGTCCAAGTTTTTCAGGGGACCTTCATCCAAAAAAAACTGATATTGATCTTCGGTGGGTAATTCTGGTAGTGTATACCATGCTGTATCTATAGGTTTATCACCATCTGGTCTTGGAGTACCGAATAATGATGTTGCTCTAAAATAACTTAGCAAATACGCACCGTTATGGTGAAAATCATCAAAAAAGAAATCGGCAATACTTGCCTGTGGCGATGCTGCTTTTAACGCTGGGTGTGCATCTACAACGGCATAGGTAGAATAATAACCAGGATAGGAAATTCCCCATATACCCACATTACCGTTATTATTTTCTACATTGTTCACCAGCCAGTCAATGGTATCATAGGTGTCTGAACTTTCATCGATATCTTTTTCCGATTTTTTATTCGGATTAAAAGCGCGCATGTTTTCATAATGACCTTCACTTAACCAACGACCACGAACATCTTGATAGACCACAATATAGCCATCTTGCATCATGTGAATATTGGGTGCTATTTTAGTTTTAAAATTACCTTCTCCGTATGGCTGAGAGCTATACGGTGTTCGCTGCATAATAATAGGATATTCTTTTGAAGTATCCTTAGGTGAATAAACAGTAGTGTGGAGTTTAATACCGTCACGCATCGTAATATCTACTTCTTTCTTCGTGTAATTGTCTTGTACATAAGTTTCAGAGACCTCAGTGTCTAATACTTTAAGAGGTGTTTTTCTACAGGAAATAATTACTGCGGCTATTAAAACAAGAGTGAAAAAGTGTTTGGTGGTAATCTTTGGCATGTCTTAAGAATTTGAATTCTTAAAGCTAAGAAAGTTTAGCCGATAATTGCCAATATGGTATTGATGAGATAGCCGAAAAATCTCAACTCCCGAGTGCTGCCAATGGAAAGTTTGCTTCTACCGATAATTTAAAGAGAGAAGTAATCTGTTGGTTGTGTGTTTTATAATAGAAAATTGCTTCTCTAGAAAGCTATCAAGACTATAAAGATGTATTACTGAAATGCTTTATTGCTTCTCAATTGCTACCAAATGGCAACATTGCTTGCAATTAATTTCATATTACATCATAAACAACTTTCTCGCCAGCATCAACATGCCTGAAAAAAAATCGCTTTTATACACTTGAATTGTTGAATCTTGAGTCAATTGGTCTTTCATTAAAATTGTATTTAGAGGGTTTTAAATTTAATCAGAAAAGGGAATTAAAGCAACTGTTTCAAAAGTTTCTTTAGAATTTTTCATTTCAAATTCGGGATTCATTTCTACCGAGCGATATTCGGCTTTTGTTGCATCTAAAATAACAAAATTAGAGATCAAATCTGTATCTTTTGTACAGGATTGAAACAATACACATAACAAAATAGCGAAGAGAAATCGGGGGAATTTATGCATGGCATTCGTAGGTTAAGTTAATTTCTAAATAGGTTTTTCAAAGACTCAGTTACTTTTAATAGAATTAAAACCAAGTTGACTTTTGGGTATTCAACTTGAATTTACTTCTGTCCGCTTTTCGTTTATACTATTGTTATTTATGTCATCTTTATAGGTGATGAGATTAGGAACTCTCTAATTATTACAATATAAATATATGTAATCTCTTTCTTACAAAATGAATTTTGTGGTCAAAGTAGCTTAACTTGTTGTGAAGGGATGTTAATTCGTTTGCGAGGTAAATTCGAGGGACGTATTCTAGAGAAGCAGATTGCGGCTCAATTACTACTTGACGGCTGCATTATTTGCAATGACATTTGCAAATACACCGCAAAAAAAATGCTCTGTAAATCACGGAGCATTTTTTCTAGCATCTTATTTAGCGGCAACAGCATAATGCTTTATTTATAATGACATTATAAATTAAATGCCATTTTAATTTCTGATACCTTATCCAATTTTTCCCAAGTGAACAATTCCACTTCTTTTTCGATACGACCGTTATATGGCGATTCAAAAACCTTATTAATTGTTACCGGTTGTTTACCCATATGACCATATGCAGCAGTTTCTAGGTAAATAGGGTTTCTTAATTTTAATCTGTCCTCAATGGCGAAAGGTCTCATATCAAATAACTGAGCTACTTTTCTTGCAATATCGCCATCACTTAACCCTACTTTAGATGTTCCGTAGGTATTCACATAAATAGAGGTAGGTTCTACAACGCCGATAGCATAACTCACTTGTACCAAAATCTCATCTGCTACACCTGCCGCTACCAAATTCTTTGCTGCATGGCGTGCTGCATATGCAGCACTACGGTCTACTTTACTTGGATCTTTACCACTAAAAGCACCACCACCGTGAGCTCCTTTTCCACCGTAAGTATCTACAATAATTTTACGACCTGTTAAACCGGTATCTCCATGAGGACCACCTATTACGAATTTTCCGGTCGGGTTAATATGATATTTGATTTGATCGTCGAACAACTTTTGGGTCTCAACCGGCAATTGTGCCTTCACCCTAGGAATCAATATCGAAATAATGTCTGACTTAATCTTTGCCAGCATTCTTACATCATCAGCATCAAAAGCATCGTGCTGTGTAGAAACCACTATCGTGTCTATTCGCTGTGGTTCATTGGCATCTGAATATTCTATAGTAACCTGCGCTTTCGCATCTGGTCTTAAATATGAAATCTCTTTACCCTCTCGACGTAGTTCTGCCAACGTATGCAAAATTTTGTGCGAAATGTCCAAAGCTAACGGCATGTAATTTTGGGTTTCGCTGGTTGCGTAACCGAACATCATACCTTGATCACCGGCACCTTGTTCTTCCTTAGAGCCACGATCCACTCCTTGATTAATGTCTTGAGACTGCTCATGAATCAATGAAATAACTCCGCAAGAATCTCCACTAAACTGATATTCTCCTTTGGTATAACCTATTTTATTGATGACCTCACGGGCAATGTTCTGTACATCTAAATAGGTATTACTCTTTACTTCACCAGCTAAAACTACTTGACCTGTGGTAACCAAAGTCTCACAAGCAACCTTACTTTCTGGATCAAAAGCAAGAAAATGATCTAATAAGGCGTCACTTATTTGATCAGCAACTTTATCTGGATGTCCTTCACTAACAGATTCTGATGTAAATAAATATGGCATAACAATCTTTTTATTCTACAAAGGATTTGAATGAATACCGAAAAGAAGTATGATGCGATATGGTATCAACATCAACTGCTTTAGCATTTTTTTGCTTTGAACCATTAGGCTAAAACAGAGGTTGCAATCAGTCAAATCCCTCCTCTTTTTTATTCAGATGCAAAAATAGAAAAAATGTTCAGTTCAACATCTTAATATGATGTTATTTATTGGGCATTTAAAGCTTTTGATAATTCTTAGCCAAAAACAACTTCACTAAAGGTTGTATTTTACTGAAAATAAAACATACCTCGGTTGCACAAAATAGGCTTGAGTACTAAAATATAGCTCATTTGTACTATCACGATTAAGTTTTGTTGTATTTAATAAATTAGTGCCTTTTATACCGTATTCCCAACGGTTATCATTTTTCTGAAAAGTCAGGTTAGACTCTAAAAAACTATAGGTATTAGATATTGTGTCTGCACCGTCAGTATAATTGTAATAATCATAATCTACCGTAAAAATAAAGTTCTTTAAAAAGCTGGTATCAAAACGGGCATAGGGTCTGCTCGTAAAAAAAGTTGTTTCTAAATCGCCATTTTCATAGTTGTTTACCGTATATCGATACCCTAATTCTAAATTCGGTGCACTTTTAAAATTAGTGGAAAGTGCTCCTGTATAGTTTTGTGTCAATGAATTTGAAGTCCGCTGCGTATTATCGACCAAGTTATTTGTGGCAGACCATCCTAAATTACCTTGTACAGAAGCTTTTATCTTACCAAAGGTACGTTCGTATTTTCCGCTTGCCGTTAAAGACTCATCATCGAAATTAGAATTGATGGTACTACTTACCCTATTAATACCGATAACATTTACCCCACTTTTTAATGCATCTATTCTTTTGGTATATGCGACGTTGGCAAAAATATTGGTAAAATTGAACATATTGAAGCTAAAGAAATTTAGCGATACATTATGGTTCAGCGCACTTTCTAAATCACGATTACCGCTATACAACGAATTGTAATTATTAAGCACATAACCTTGCGCAAAATTACTGATATCTGTAAAGGAACGTGTAACTCGATAATTAAAACGAATATTTTCAGATTTCTTTAGTTGTGCATTTATGTATAAGTCCGGTAACAACGACGTTAAATTATCTTCTACCACTGTACCTAATTGCTCGTTCTTTACATTGAATTGATGCAAGGTTACACCTGGGTTAAAAGTAAATATCCCTGAAATAACTTTGTAATGTAATCCTGCATAAACATCAGAAACGTGGAAAGCTACTTCATTACCAAATTCATCTCCACTCATATCTAAAACAGCCTCATTATCTAAAATCTGAAATATGTTTGAATTGAAATTTTGATTGCTCTGTGTTGTTCCCAAGGTCAAATTAATGTTGCTTTTACTACCAATTACCCTGTAATAATCCACTTTAGCGTCTACTTTATTGGTAAGCACTTGTTTTGCCTGATTAATATTATACAATTCTTGATTCTCATCTACCGGAAAAATATCTACAAAGGCGAATTCATTTCTAATAGCTTCATAAAAAGGATCTTCATCCTGATATAAATATTGCGCCTCTACGGCAAAAATATTCTTATCGCTCAACGTGTAATAAATGTTCAGGTTCTGGTTCACTGATAATGGTTTCTGTTTTTTTACTTCCGTTATTTCATCTGTAATAGATGAAATGGAAAGGACATTTACTTCTTCGATATCGTCAGATTGTTTTAATAGTGCATCATAATCCAACTGAAAATCTTCATTCGGTTTGTATTTGGCACTTAATTTCGCCAAACCTAAATGGATGGTCTGATCCGTATTCGAAGTAGTAGTTTCAATATCATTACTTGCAATATATGAGGTGGTACCCTCAGACTTCATCAATGTACCAGTGTAAGAGTAGATACCGAATCCGCTTAAATCCAAACCTTCCATTGGCGCATAGCTAAAGTTAGCAGCGGCAAATTTTGTATCGATATCATTTGCCCTATTATTCTGTGCAGAAGAAAGACCTAAACCATCTGCACCGGTAGAAATAGAACTTCCTCCTCTTGAATTCAAATTTCTGAATCCGCCGGTAAAATTTCTATAATCATTTCTTGTAAAAGGTACTTCGCCAATATTATTCAAATCGGTGATGATATTAATACTGTATTTCGGACTATAGTAAAATAACTTTGGATGGGCCAAATATCTATCATCCGGACCATAACCTACGGTCAATTCTCCAAACCAAAAGTTCTTTTTCCCCTCCTTCAGTTTAATGTTCAAAGCCACATTATCATCGTCATTGGTAAGTCCTTTCATTTGAGAAATCTCATTGAAGTTTCGCAATACCTCAACTTTACTTAATGCATTCGCCGGAATGTTCTCTACCGCCAACTTGGTATCTCCATCAAAAAAATCCTTGCCCTCTACCATGACCTTGCTCACCGTTTTACCCTCTACCTCTATTTGACCATCATCGTTTATTTCAATTCCCGGAAGGTTTTCCAACACATCTTTCAACTTCTTTTCGGTACCCGACACAAAGGCATCCGTATCGTAAACTATAGTATCTCCTTTTACCGAAACAGGCATTTCATAAGTAACATCTACCTCATCTAATTGTGCCGCCTGCTCTTGCATTACAATGTCTTTAACCGCATCATTCCCACCCACAATAATTGTAAAAGACTCTGGTTTAAAACCTAGATAACTCACCTTGACCGTATACTGTTCTCCTATTTTCAATTTCAATTTAAACAGCCCTGCGTGATTGGTTATCCCGTAAGATTCTAAACCTTGGCTAGCCGTATTTATGGCAATCACATTCGCCATATCTATCCCTACTCCCAAACTGTCTTTAACCGTACCTGACAATGTAATTTCTTGGGCAGAGATTACAGTTGTCACCAACAGCAATAGCGCTAAAAACACTTTATTTCTCATGTAATAGATCTAAATTGGAACGAATTGAAAAGTACTCTTGTTTAGTTTGGCCTACCGCCGTCACGACCATCTCTATTTCTGAAATTTTCTCGCATTTGTTTCATCTTCTCTTGAGAGATTTCATCATATTCAACCTGAGTAACCTTTTTACCCTTATTTGGTACTTTTATTTCCATTTTCTCTGAAGGATTCATAGTAATTTTCGAACATACAATAGTGGTAATATCATCGTTTACCGCTAATATTAAGCCAGGAAGCCCCCAGTACAGACCAGGACCATGATTAATAGGAATTTCAGGAGTATACCATGCCACAATCTCCACTTTCTTTATAGTGAATTCGTTTTCTTTTCTCTCATTCTCCTTATTTTCTTCTCCTCTATCCGGTCTTCTAAAAACGGCACTCATATTAGGTCGCTTTATTGTTTTAGTTGCTGTTGCCTTAAATGACATGTAGTTTCCTATCTGCTTTGATTCGCTGCCCATTTTCCATTCTAAGGCTTCTAACTCATCATCAATCAAGAATATTTTGCCCAATAGTTCATTCTTTACCAAATACCTTTGGTCTTTAATATTTTTATACAAATCACCATCTATACCAGCTATAGCTCTAAATCGGGGTCCACGGCCACTACCTCCTTCCCCTGGTCGTTCTAATTTTTCCTCTTCTTTATAAATTGATGCAGTCTTGTCGAAATTGAGTACAAAAGTTTTTTCATTCGCTTCTTTAATACGCTCCATTATCTCTTTCTTTCGGTCTTCAGGAATGTTTCTGTTGCCAAAATCAAAATGTACCTGAGTTTTACTCTGGTATGTTGCTCTACCTTGAAATTCTTGTGCTTGTAAGTTTATACTCATACAAACGATTACAAAACTTAAAAACCACTTATACATCTTCATGCCTACGTTTTAGAATGGTAGTATGACATTAAATTTTGCTTTTGGTTTAATTGAACTTTGTTAATAAATCGATTTCCTTCATTTTTTTTTAAGCCATATAACAAATATGTTTTTACTTGATGTTGTTATCTTGTATCTTGTACCATAGAATATTCTTGAGAACAAGAACAAGAACACAACCATTAACCAATTTAATTCTATGCACATAGCAGTTGCCGGAAATATCGGTGCCGGGAAAACGACCCTAACCAGATTACTTGCAAAACATTATAAGTGGGAAGCTCATTTTGAAGATGTAGTCGAGAACCCCTATTTAGATGATTTTTACAACCAAATGGAGCGCTGGAGCTTTAATCTTCAAATATATTTTTTAAATAATAGATACCGCCAAATACTATCCATTAAAAAAAGCGGTAAAGATATTATTCAAGATAGAACGATTTATGAGGATGCACACATTTTTGCACCTAACTTACATGCTATGGGTCTTATGACCAATAGAGATTTTCAAAACTACTCTAGTTTATTTGAATTGATGGAGACTTTAGTTGATCCGCCCGATCTTCTTATTTACTTACGTAGCTCTATCCCTAATTTGGTTAAACAAATTCACAAAAGAGGTAGGGAATATGAAAACACAATTTCGATTGACTATCTAAGCCGATTGAACGAACGTTACGAAGCATGGATACATGGGTATAAAAAAGGAAACTTACTGATTATCAATGTAGATGATCTCGATTTCGTTGACAACCCCGAAGATTTAGGTAGCATACTTAATAAAATTGAAGCTCAAATTAACGGTCTATTTTAGATTTACTTTCGCAAAGCCCAAAACCATTGGAAGATTTTGAAAATAAAGTTACAAGCTTTCTTCAAGATGAAATTCCGTTTTTTTTCATCATCGATTTTGAGAAATCGGTAAAAGAGGTTTTCACTTTTGAAGAAGCTGCAAACGAAAAAATATTTTTCAATATTAAAGGTAATAGCAATGACGAATACTTTAAATCAACAATACTTAAAGACTCGAATTTTGACTTAAAACCGACACTGGTTTCTAAAGAAATTTACGAGAAGGCATATACAACTGTTAAGCATGAGCTAAATACTGGCAATAGCTTTTTGCTAAACCTTACTTTTCCTACAGTGCTTGACACAAGAGTAAGTTTAGATGAGATTTATCAAAAAGCATATGCACCATACAAGCTTTTATACAAAGATAAATTCGTGGTTTTTTCTCCAGAATGCTATCTAAAGATAAAGGAAGGAAATATTTTTTCTTTCCCGATGAAGGGTACGATAAATAACAATGTACCAAATGCGAAAGAATTACTATTGTCGAATAAAAAGGAACTTTACGAACATAATACCATAGTAGACCTTATTCGCAATGACCTTTCTATGATTGCCAAAAAGGTTAGCGTAAATAAATTTAGGTATATCGAAAAAATAAAAAAAGGAAATCAAGAACTGCTGCAGACTAGTACTGAAATACAAGGGGTATTACCTGAAAACTGGAAAAATGATTTTGCCTCTTTATTATTAAAAACATTACCCGCTGGATCTATAAGCGGGGCACCGAAAAAGAAAACACTAGAAATTATTTCAAAGGTAGAAATTGCATCTCGTGGTTTTTACACGGGAATTTTTGGGGTATTCGACGGTAAGCAAATCGATAGTGCGGTAAGCATTCGATTTATCGAAAAAATAAACGGTAACCTTTTTTACAAAAGTGGCGGTGGTATTACCCACCTAAGCAAAATGGAAGAAGAATATCAAGAACTTTTAGAAAAAATATATGTACCCATTATTTGAAACTGTTTGTATTGAAAATAGCCTAATTAAGAATGAACAGTATCACGAAGCTCGGTTTAGAGCATCTTATATTCAACAATATAAAAAAAACCCTAATTACTCTTTATTTGACGACATTCATTTAACTAATTTAGTCAACGATTTAAAATATAAGTTACGCATAGGCTACAAACAACATGGTACGCGATTCTCTATTTCTGAATATAAAAATAGTATACCTATGTCGCTTAAATTAATAAGCGATAATACCATTTCTTACGCCTTGAAAAAGAACAATCGCAAAAAATTAAATAATCTCTACAAACAAAAAGGAGATTTTGATGATGTTTTGATAGTCAAAAACGAATTAATAACCGATGCATCTTACTCCAATATTCTATTTACCGATGGAAAGCAAATTGTTACTCCGGATACCCCATTACTTCAAGGTACATGTAGAGCCAGACTATTAAATGAAAACAAGATAATAGCTTCACCAATTACAGAAGCCGACCTTTCAAACTTTGAAAGTTTTCAACTAATCAATGCCATGAACGATTTTGATGAGACCAGATGGGTAGCGATTAAAAATATAAAACACTAATAATAATTAAATAAAGCCATTTTTCTTAGCATGTTCTATGGCCTCCTCTGTTTTATTCACCATTAGAAACGGGATTTCTTTAAAGTCTGAAAACAAATTTTCTATACGGGCCATACGCTTTGAGTGATTGACACTACGCAAATAAATGGCTTTTATTCTGCCTGGAAAAAGCGTAGAAATTTCTTGATAAATATCGCCATCTCTCTCTCCACTATCACCAAATAATATAAATGGCAAATCTGGATATGATTTTAATAAATTACTGATTTCTTTTTGCTTCTGTGGCTTTTCACCACTTTTCTTTCTCATTTTAAAACTCGCCATGCTACGCAACAATACCGGACCTTTTGGAAAATTATTAGTCTTTAAAAAGAGTTCGAGATATCTATATAAATTCCACGGACTATGACTCACATAAAATATAGGATTGGCTTCATCACCTGTTTTTCCTTGGTGTAATCTTGTGTAAAAATCCGAAGCTCCTTCCAACTGTAATCGTTTGGTAGCTCTTTTAAACATGGTATTCAAGATAACTTTCCATTTAAGGGAAGACACCACACCAGTATGCAAAATAGTATCATCTATATCGCTAATTACTCCGAATTTTGCATGTTTACCCGGAATCAACATCTCACCAGGAAAACGATTCTTTAGAAGTATTTCCCTTTTTAAATTGGTATTGTTAAATGATAATTCAAAATTAACCCAACCTTCTTCATTTGCTAAATCTTGGAGTCCTGTTATATTCTCATCAATTAGATAATAGCCATCATTATCCGTAACACCTTTTACCGTTTCGCCATTAGAAAATGTAATCTTTATAAGGGCATTTTTAATTTCATCGGTTTCAAACCGTTTCCACGTATTCTTCATCAAATTGAAAATACCTTTCTGATCCAGATCAATATTTTCATCTTCAATAGCTCTACCTCTTACATATAACCGTGTTGCACTACCATACGACTGAAAGTTGATAATTTGAAGTTTATCTTTCTTGAAAACACCCATGGTGTTAAAATTACGGTCTTTCCACAATCTTTAAAATTTTTATTTCAAAAATTATCGATTTCACCACTCTTTAATGAATATTTATAAGTTGTATTTTAAATGAAGTGCAATTTCACTCACTCAAAAGCAGTGTTGACTCAATACTTATTTTACACCGCAACTCTTATCATAGTTTTAGATAAACAAAACGAATAATAACCCGACTTGTTTACGCAAGTCTAAAATTCAAATATTATGAGATCAAAAAAGAACCCACAGAAAGACCTGAACAAAAAGAGCGGAATGTTCTTTGTAATCGGACTATTACTGGTATTAGCTATGACATATACTGCCTTAGAATGGAAAACCTTCGACACCATAAACAATATAGATGTGGCCCTAAATAAAGTAGACGCCTCAATTGAGGAAGAAGCTCCTATTTTTGAATTAGAAGCTACACCGCCACCAAAACCACCAGCCCTACCCATAGAAATAGAAATTGTTGAAGATGATGATCCAAATGAAGAAACTGAAGTTATCGCTATTGAGGTCAACACTGAAACCAAGGTAGCTGATGCATCAGAATTTGAAGTTATAGAAGAAGAGGAAGAAGTAAAAGTGATTTGGACTACCATTGAAGAAGTTCCCATCTTCCCTGGTTGTGAGAATGAAAAGGACAAAAGAGCTTGCTTCAATGAGATGATGCAAAAGCATATCAGCAAAAACTTCCGTTACCCTGAACTAGCTCAAGAAATAGGTATTCAAGGTAGGGTAAATACTCAGTTCATAATCAACAGTGATGGCACTATCGGAACCATTCTAAAAAAAGGTCCGCATGAAGTATTAGAAAAAGAAGCTGCAAGAATACTATCTAAACTACCCAAAATGACACCTGGCAAACAAAGAGGCTCTGCCGTAAAGGTGTCTTTTGCAATTCCAATAACATTTAAACTCCAATAGTCTTTAAACAAAGAAAACCATCAGCGATGCTGATGGTTTTTATATGTTGACCGCGAAATTATTGTTTATTAATCTCCACTTTTTCAATTGTTACTTCTGTTGCGGTACCTTTCTTTTCGATTATAGTATTTTCGAATGCTTTTAATTGTACCTCGACCTCAGCTTTTGTTCCATTATAAACAACTTCTTCGGTAATCGATTTACCATTAACGGTTGTAGAGTAGGTTACTAAAGCTTCAGCTAAATCTGTATTTTCTACATTCATTTCTATAGTAACTTCTTTTGTATCATTCAGCATAGCAACACCTTCCTCTGCATGACCACCTAATATTGGCGCAATTACCAAGCCGATCAAGCACGTCAATTTAATTAAGATGTTCATTGAAGGTCCAGACGTATCCTTGAAAGGATCACCAACAGTATCACCAGTTACAGCTGCCTTATGAGCCTCTGAACCTTTATAGGTCATTTCACCATTAATTTCAACACCTGCTTCAAATGACTTCTTGGCGTTATCCCAAGCACCACCAGCATTGTTCTGAAAGATTGCCCATAATACGCCAGAAACAGTAACCCCGGCCATATAACCACCTAACATTTCTGCGATTGCCAATTTGTTCATTCCGAATAATATTGGAACGAAAGCAATTACTAACGGAAAACCGATAGTCAATAATCCTGGCAACATCATTTCTTTCAACGAAGCTTGTGTAGATATCGCCACACATTTGTCATATTCAGGCTTACCCGTACCTTCCATAATACCTGGTATATCTTTAAACTGACGCCTAACTTCCTGCACCATTTCCATTGCTGCTTTACCAACCGCATTCATTGCCAAGGCAGAGAATACTACTGGCACCATACCACCAACAAATAACATTGCCAATACGGGAGCTTTAAAAATGTTGATTCCGTCAATTCCTGTAAAAGTCACGTAAGCCGCAAATAAAGCCAAAGAAGTCAATGCTGCAGAAGCAATAGCAAAACCTTTACCTGTAGCGGCAGTTGTATTACCTACCGAATCTAGAATATCTGTTCTTTCCCTTACAATAGGTTCTTGCTCGCTCATCTCTGCAATACCACCTGCATTATCAGAGATTGGCCCAAAGGCATCAATAGCCAATTGCATGGCGGTAGTCGCCATCATTGCCGAAGCTGCCAGAGCCACACCGTAAAAACCTGCAAAAGCATAAGATGCCCAAATAGCACCTGCAAATAACAATACTGATGGGAATGTAGAAATCATTCCGGTAGCTAAACCAGCAATAATATTTGTGCCAGCACCTGTGCTAGATTGCTGTACTATTTTTAAGATTGGAGACTTCCCTAATCCTGTATAATATTCGGTTACAGAAGAGATAACAGCCCCTACTACTAAACCAACCAATGTGGCATAGAATACACGCATAGAAGATATCTCCAATAACCCTTCACCAAAGAATTCCATCTTCATTGTTTCAGGCAACATCCAAGTTACCAAAGCAAAACAAGAAATGGCAACCAAGACAATCGATGTCCAGTTACCAATATTTAAAGCACCCATTACCTGAGCTTCTTTTGCATCGTTACTTTTTATTTTTACCAACATGGTTCCAATAATCGATATAATAATGCCGGCACCGGCTATTGCCATTGGCAATAAAATAGGACCGATACCACCAAAGGCATCAGTTATGTTACCACCCATATCTTTAATTACATAATTACCCAATACCATTGCCGCAAGAACCGTTGCCACATACGAACCGAATAAATCTGCGCCCATACCTGCAACATCACCTACATTATCGCCAACGTTGTCTGCTATGGTAGCTGGGTTACGAGGATCATCTTCCGGAATACCTGCTTCTACTTTACCTACTAAATCTGCACCTACATCTGCGGCTTTGGTATAAATACCACCACCCACACGAGCAAAAAGTGCAATTGACTCAGCTCCTAGAGAGAAACCTGCAAGAGTTTCCAAAACTATAGTCATATCCATAGTCGATGTCCAAGCACCACCCATAAAAAACTGAAAGAATGCGATAAAAAAGATGGTAAGCCCCAATACCGCCAAACCTGCAACACCCAAGCCCATTACTGTACCACCGCCAAAGGATATTTTCAATGCGTTAGGTAAACTAGTGCGCGCTGCCTGTGTAGTTCTTACATTTGTTTTTGTTGCGATTTTCATTCCTATATTTCCCGCAAATGCAGAGAAAACAGCTCCGAAAATAAAAGAGACTACAATTAACCAATGTGTTGTAGGCACTACAAAAGAAACTATAGCGAGCAGTACACTTACTATAATAACGAATACAGCTAAAAGCTTATACTCTGCACTTAAGAAAGCCAAGGCGCCTTCATAAATATAATCTGATATTTCTTTCATTTTTCCATCTCCGGCATGTTGTTTCATTACCCAAGATCTTTTAATGCCCATGTAAATTAGGCCTAGTACTGCCATAAGTATTGGCATGTAAATCATCATTGACTCCATTTAATCTGTTGTTAGTTGTTAGAAAATTATTCCGACTAATGTAGTAAAATAGAATAGAATAAAAAAAGCCACTTTTCTAAAGAAAAGTGGCTTAAAATGAACAATATTATTTATATCATAAAAGTACGCTTTGCTTTATGCTCGCTTTTATCATATCGTTCAACACATTCGTGGTAAATCTCTACTGCTTTTTTAGCATTACTCCATCCGCCTGTATCTACTTTTTTCTCCTCTAAATCTTTATATACTTGAAAAAAATGTTCGATTTCTTTTAACCTATGTGGATTCAAATCACTAATATCATTATTGTTGCTCCAAATTGGATCAGAAACCGGTACACAGATAATTTTTTCATCTGGTCCTTTTTCATCTGTCATATGAAAAACACCAATTGGTTTTACTTCCATTACCGTCATTGGGTAAGTAGGTTCTGTACCCATTACCAAAACATCTAATGGATCTTTATCCAATGCTAAAGTTTCAGGAATGAATCCGTAATCACCAGGATACATCATTGAAGAAAACAACATACGGTCGAAACGAATTTTATGTAAATCAAAATCGTATTCGTATTTGTTTCTGCTTCCTTTCGGAATTTCTATTAAAACATCAAAGGTTAGTCCTTTTCCTGCTGCCATATTAAAAGTTGTTTTTTATAAAATGTTACTTATTTGTTATAATTGTAAAATTTAATCGAATTAAAAGACAAATCCAAAAGTTCCTGTTACTCCGAATTTTCTTGCATCAGGATTTTCTAAATAATTCCCTCTAAAATTGAAATCCAATCTAAATATTTTAAAAATATTTCCTATTCCGAACGAGTATTCATAGTATACTTGATCTGACGGTGCATTTAAAGGTGTATTCATCGTTGACGGGGCACTCAATGCCTTATTTGCATCGGATAAATCTCCCCATACCCCACGTATAGCTACAATTTCCCTTAAATTATACTTTCTTAAGAACGGAATTCTAGAGAAAAATCGACCGTTGAAATTATGTTGTAAATGAACCGCCGCATAGGTGTCGGTCACAAATTCATAGAAATCTAAATTTGGAAATGTACCATAGTTAGAGAAAAAAGTCTGGTTACCCGGTACAACACTTAATAGCCCTAAAGGAACTTCGCCAAACGTTTTACCTAATTCTACCGTACTCAACAATCTACCAAAACCACCTAATTGCCATGGTTGACTGTAAGAAAATTGCAGTTTACTATAATCGAAATCACTATCCAACACTCCCTTCGTACCCTTTGTATAATTTAACAATATAGTACTATAGGTATCATTTACATCTCTACGTTCTACACCAAACCCAATCGTTTTCTTACCGGGAGTATACAGAACAAGAGCATTAAAATCGAATTGGCGTATTTCTGAAGAAACCCCTGTAGACGATTCTGGATCTACATAGTCCAAGCTAAAATCATTTGGCAATGCAGAACTCAATGTTCTAAATGTAGCCCCTACAGATAATTTTAAATTGGTTACTGGCTCTATTTCAAAATTTAAGGCACTGAGATTAATGTTTGTAAGTCTATTGTTAGCACCGACCGTCAATAATGAAGAAGATGCTATACTACGCCCCAAAACGTCATTGGTCGCCGTTAAACTAACACCGAGTTGCTCTATATCCCTTCGGTTGCCCCCAGAAACAATTAGCCTACTATTTTTATCCAATAGTATTTTACCCGCCAAACCATGTTTAAATTTATTGTCCTTGAAGCCATATGCGGTATATCCTTCTAAACGCCAAAGGTCATTTTGCCCATAATAGGTTCTTGCCCCTAATCTTACTCTTGCCCCCTCAGCACTATTATATCCGAAGAAATCATATACTGAGCCTAAATCTAAATTCCATTTATCGATTTCAACATAACCAGAGCCTAAAATGCTCACAAAATTGTAATAGGTTTTAAATTTTGGAACGGTCTTAAGGGTATCCAACAATTTGTAAATTCCCTGTTCATCTTTATTTAAACTCTCTAACCTGTTCTGTTCCCAAAACTCATCACCCTTAATTATCTGAGTAACATCTAAAGGGTTTCGGTCTTTTCGATAAACCTCTCTCGGCTTGGGTTTATTAAACTCATAATTATCATAAACCGTAGTTCGCTTACCATATAACCCTCGAGATTCCTCTTTTTTATTAAAGCTAAAATCACTCAGCATATAATCGCGTTGCAGAAGAAATACTGAATCGTTCACCACATCAAAATCTTGCTCAATATAAATTTCTTTTACCCAATTGATATTGGCACTTTTAGTAACCTGTAGGTTAATATTCTTTACCGCCCAAGTAGAATCATTCACCCAGAAATCTCCTTTAAAAGTCAATTCATTTTTACGACGCGGATAGTACACAATATTATAACACCATTTATTATCGATATACGCACTATCTCTTAACGCATAATTATAGACATCTACCCCTGTTTTCGATAGCGGACTGGTGAAACTTTTATCAAAGAATTTTAAGTAATTATTATAGACATCATACTCTTGGTACAAGTCTTTTACAAAAGCTATAATGGCTTGATTATTTTCGAACCCGGAATTCTTATTTCCTAAGACATCTTCTTTTTCTTCTTTGATTTTGTTATCACCGTATACCTTAGAAAAAGTTTCGTTCAAGAAAATTGGCAAATACGTTTTACCCGTGATTCGTGAGGTGTCCAAGTCTTGAAATACAAATTCCAATCCTTTGAATATTTTACTTTTTATTAGGGAACTATCAATAGTATTTAAATCGAATTCAACCTTTTCATACTTATCAAAAGCATATTGATCAAATTGATGTACGCCATTTTGACGTTTCTTCGCCCAAATCTTTTTTAGAATATCTACTGCTGGGTTATTCTTTTTAGATTGTTTACCCGAAATCAATACTACCTCGTTCAACTGTTCGGCAGCTTCGATCATGGTGATTTTCATATTATAGGCAACTTTAGACTCTAATTGAAGCTCGTAATCTGTATAGCCAATAAAAGATATAATCAAGGTGGTAAAATCATTGTCAGACTCTATGTAAAATCTACCGTCATCGTTTGTTATAGTACCCTCTGTAGAGTTTTTAAAGAACACGTTCGCAAAGGATACCGGCTCGCCTTGCTCGTCTATAACAATACCACCAACTTTGGTCTGACCTTGAGCTATGAAAAAACATAGACTTAAGACTGTGAATAATATCCCTTTCATTAAAGTTCTTCTTTCAATAAAAATTCTTGTCGCAAATAACCTACCAATAAAAAAAAGCTTCTCCAGACTTGGTCGGAGAAGCTAAAGTACTTTACAATATCCGTATCTTATTTGTATAAAACTTTTTTAACAGCGTTAACCACATCTTTATGATTTGGCAACCACTCCTCTAATAATACAGGAGAATAAGGTGCAGGAGTATCGGCTGTGTTAATTTTAACGACAGGAGCATCTAAATAATCAAATGCATGCGCCTGTATATGATAAGTAATTTCGGTAGCAACATTACCAAATGGCCAAGCTTCTTCTAAAACCACCAAACGGTTTGTTTTCTTAACAGATTTTAAAATAGCATCGTAATCTAAAGGCTTAACAGTACGTAAATCTATAATCTCACAATTAATTCCTTCTTTTTCCAACTCATCTGCAGCCTTATCGGCTTCTTTAATGATCTTACCAAAAGAAACAATAGTTACATCTTTACCTTCTCTACGAATATCTGCAACCCCTAAAGGAATAGTGTAGTCACCCTCTGGTACTTCACCTTTATCCCCATACATTTGCTCAGACTCCATGAATATTACAGGGTCATTATCTCTGATTGCCGCTTTCAATAACCCTTTTGCATCTGCCGGGTTAGATGGTACAACCACTTTCAACCCCGGACAGTTGGCGTACCAACTTTCAAAAGCTTGTGAATGCGTTGCCGCCAATTGACCTGCAGAAGCCGTTGGACCTCTAAATACTATAGGACACGGAAATTGTCCGCCAGACATTTGTCTAATCTTCGCAGCATTATTTATAATTTGATCTATACCTACCAACGCAAAATTGAAGGTCATGAACTCAATAATAGGTCTATTTCCTGTCATAGTAGAACCAACTCCTATTCCCGCAAAACCAAGTTCTGAAATCGGAGTGTCTATAACCCTCTTTGGGCCAAACTCATCCAACATACCTTTAGAAGCCTTATATGCGCCATTATACTCCGCTACTTCTTCACCCATCAAATAGATAGATTCATCCTTCCTCATTTCTTCGGACATGGCCTCGGCTATTGCTTGCCTAAATTGTAGTGTTTTCATGTTATGGTAAATATTATTCTTTGTTATATGCTAGAAAGCAAGCAAAAATAGGAAATATAATGTCAAAAAATAGAATGCCCGATTTAAAAAAAAATATAAAATTTACTATGCACGCATAGTAAATTAGGATTTAAATAGCTATCTTCGTGACCATTGATATAAAGTTTTTTAAACATGAAGATATTAGTTTGTATAAGTAATGTACCAGACACAACGTCTAAGATAAATTTCACAGATGGCGACACCAAATTCGACACCAACGGTGTACAGTTTGTAATCAACCCGAATGATGAATTTGGATTGACAAGAGCTATGTGGTTTAAAGAAAAACAAGGCGCTACAGTGCATATTGCTACTGTTGGAGGTACAACTGTTGAACCTACAATGCGTAAGGCACTTGCCATTGGCGCAGATGAAGCTATTAGAATTAACACCGAGCCTACCGACGGGTTTTCTGTTGCCCAACAACTTGCTGAAGTCGTTAAAAATGGTAATTACGATTTAGTAATCGGTGGTAGAGAATCTATTGATTACAATGGAGGAATGGTGCCAGGTATTTTAGCTTCCTTAACGAATATGAATTTCATCAATTCTTGTATCAACCTTGAAATTGACGGAAACAGTGTTAACGCTGTTAGAGAAATCGATGGTGGAAAAGAAAAATTGAGCAGCTCTCTACCTTTGGTTGTTGGCGGTCAAAAAGGTCTTGTTGAAGAAAGTGACCTGCGTATACCAAATATGCGCGGTATTATGATGGCTAGAAAAAAAGTACTTACTGTAGTTGAACCAGTTGACGCACTTAAAGCTACCGAAGATAAAAAATTCGATAAACCAGCTCCAAAAAGTCAGGTAAAACTTGCCGACAGTGTAGATCAATTAGTTGATTTACTACACAACGAAGCCAAAGTCATTTAATGACCTATATAATAGGTAATCATCAAAAACAAAAAAGATGTCAGTTTTAGTATATACAGAATCAGAAAAAGGAAAGTTTAAAAAGAATGCGTTCGAGGTTGCCTCCTATGCTTCAGAAGTTGCCAAAATGATGGGCACTACTGTTACCGCAATAGCTTTTAACAGTAATGAAAACGAATCTTTAGGTGAATACGGAGTTTCAAAAGTATTGCACGTTAAAGATGATGCATTAGCAACTTTTAATGCTGGTGCCTACGCCGCTTCTATTACAGAAGCTGTAAAAAACACAGATGCAAAAGTGGTTATTCTTAGTTCTAGTACAGACACTAAGTATTTAGCACCTCTATTATCGGCAAAACTATCTGCAGGTTACGCACCTAATGTAGTTCAGGCTCCAGATAGCACTTCGCCTTTTACAATAAAAAGAACAGTTTTTAGTAATAAAGGTTTTGCACACACTCAAATAGATACAGATATTAAAATAGTAGGTGTATCAAATAATGCTTTTGGCGCACATGAAAACAAGACCGATGTTACGATCGAAGAAATAGGTATTGCTTCTGATGTCGCTACCAATAACACCAAATCTATAGAAGTAGATAAGGTTGTAGGAAAAGCAACGATTGCAGATGCCGATATCGTTGTGTCTGCAGGAAGAGGAATGAAAGGCCCTGAAAACTGGGGTATGATTGAAGAATTAGCCGATGTATTAGGCGCAGCTACTGCATGTTCCAAACCGGTATCCGACCTTGGATGGAGGCCTCACGGTGAGCACGTTGGGCAAACCGGAAAGCCCGTAGCCAGTAACCTTTATATTGCTATCGGTATCTCTGGAGCTATTCAACATTTAGCAGGCGTAAGTGCTTCTAAAACGAAAGTTGTCATTAATAACGACCCAGAAGCTCCATTTTTTAAAGCTGCTGATTACGGAATCGTCGGAGACGCCTTTGAAGTAGTTCCTAAATTGATTGAAAAATTAAAAGATTTTAAAGCACAAAACGGTTAATTTTTTGTTATTTTGTGCCCCTTAAAGGGCTGTTCGAATAGTTGGAGCCCCAAGTTTCGAACAGCCCTTTTTAGTTAAAAATCTATGAGTCTAGTACGATTAAAAATAAAAGGTATCTCTTACAGCCAAACTCAAAATGGTGCATATGCACTTATCTTGAACGAAGTTGAGGGCGATAGAAAGTTACCTATTGTTATTGGCGCTTTTGAAGCTCAGTCCATTGCAATTGCTTTGGAAAAAGAAATTAAGCCCCCAAGACCACTTACACATGACCTTTTTAAAAATTTCTCCGATAGGTTTGATATTATTATCAAACAGGTAATTATACATAAATTGGTTGATGGCGTATTTTACTCTAGTATTATTTGCGAAAGAGACGGTATTGAAGAAATCATAGACGCAAGAACAAGTGATGCCATTGCCTTGGCATTACGTTTCAACGCTCCCATATTCACTTATAAAACAATATTGGACAAAGCTGGTATTTTCTTGAAATTCTCTTCTAAGGAGAAAGACCAAAAAGATAGTGATGACAGTATTATGGTCGATGAAATTTTACAAGAAGGGGAAACTATAGAAATAGAATCTGGCGCTACCGATGGTTACACAGAGCTTACCATAGAAGAATTGGAAGCTGAATTAAAAAAGGCAGTCGCCAATGAGGACTACGAAAAGGCGGTAAAATTGAGAGATGAAATCTCTAAACGGAACTAAACATTAAATTACAGTTTATGAAAAAGGGCAAATGGTTGCTATTTTTTGCACTAATTCTTACCTCAATTACCTTTGCTCAAGACGTAGACGTAACCCAACCTTTAGAAAGTACTGCTAACACCACTTTGGTTGAAGATGTTGCTACTGCTAGTGTTATGGGAATGGAAGCTAATGAAGGATTTTCTTTTTACAGCCTTGGAAGAGGTATTCTTGGAATGGTAGTCTTACTACTTTTTGCATTTATATTCAGCTCTAACAGAAAAGCTATTAATTGGAAAACAGTTGGTATTGGATTAGCTCTTCAATTAGTAATCGCCATCGGTGTTCTTAAAATACCTTTCGTACAATTGGTCTTTGAGCAAATAGGAAAAATATTTGTCAGTATTTTAGAGTTTACCCGTGCAGGTAGTAAATTTCTTTTTGAAGGACTAGTTGTCGATACTGGTACTTTCGGATACATATTTGCTTTTCAAGTACTACCAACTATTATATTTTTCTCTGCTCTAACCTCTTTACTATTCTATCTAGGATTAATCCAAAAAGTGGTAAAATGGCTAGCTTGGGCGCTTTCTAAAACATTAGGGATTTCTGGACCAGAAAGTCTTTCAGTTGCCGGAAATATATTTCTTGGACAAACGGAAGCTCCTTTATTAATAAAAGCATACCTAGAAAAAATGACCCGTTCTGAGATTCTACTCGTAATGATCGGGGGGATGGCAACGGTTGCAGGCGCAGTTTTAGCCGCTTACATTGGATTTTTAGGTGGGGAAGATGAGGTATTACAATTGGTATTTGCAAAACATTTATTAGCAGCTTCTGTTATGGCAGCCCCTGGTGCAATAGTAATCTCAAAAATGCTTTACCCACAAACCGAAGAGGTAAATAGCGATGTACATGTATCATCTGAAAAAATCGGTGCCAATATACTCGATGCTATCGCAAATGGTACCACAGAAGGCTTAAAGCTTGCTGTTAACGTTGGTGCTATGTTATTAGTTTTCGTAGCTATCATTGCTATGGTCAACGGTATTTTAGAGTGGACAGGAGATTTAACCCACCTAAATGGCTGGATAGCTGATAACACCTCCTATTCAAAATTCTCTCTTGAGGCAATCTTGGGTACTATATTCGCCCCACTTATGTGGTTGATTGGTGTAGCCAATGAAGACATCATGCTTATGGGACAACTATTAGGCATAAAATTAGTAGCCAGTGAATTTGTAGGCTATATACAGTTAGCAGAACTAAAGAACCTCGCCCAAGGTGCTAACCTAACATATAACAAGTCTGTAATTATGGCTACCTATATGTTATGCGGATTTGCAAACTTTGCTTCTATAGGTATTCAAATAGGTGGTATTGGATCACTTGCCCCCGAGCAACGAAAGACCTTATCTGAATTTGGAATGAGAGCCGTTTTAGGCGGTTCTTTAGCCTCATTGCTCTCTGCCACCATCGCCGGTATGATTTTAGGATAGGCTTTTAGTTTTTATCAATTTTGGTTAATAAATTCTTTATAACCCACTCTGTTATTCTAGCTTAAAAATACAGCTAAACGGTATTTTTGTAATCTACCAGACGAACTAATTTGGTGTATACATAATTCTATTGCTATGAAACAATACCATGACCTTTTAAAACATGTTCTTAAAAAGGGAAACCAAAAAGGAGACCGCACAGGAACCGGAACTAAAAGTGTTTTTGGGTATCAGATGCGTTTTGACCTCAGCGAAGGTTTCCCAATGGTAACCACTAAAAAATTACACCTAAAGTCTATTTTATATGAACTACTTTGGTTTTTAAAAGGTGATACCAATATCAAATATTTACAAGAAAATGGTGTTCGTATTTGGAATGAATGGGCAGATGAAAATGGAGATTTGGGTCCAGTATATGGTCATCAATGGAGAAATTGGAACGATGATGAAATTGACCAGATTAAAGAAGTTATACATTCTTTAAAAACAAATCCAAATAGCAGAAGAATGCTCGTATCCGCTTGGAACCCTTGTGTGCTACCAGACACATCTAAATCTTTCTCAGAGAATGTTGCCGATGGAAAAGCCGCTTTACCACCATGCCATGCGTTCTTTCAGTTTTATGTTGCTAACGGTAAATTGTCTTGCCAACTATACCAGCGTAGTGCAGATGTATTTTTAGGTGTACCTTTCAATATTGCATCTTATGCTTTGTTTACCATGATGATGGCTCAAGTTTGCGGTTATGAAGCTGGTGATTTTATACATACTTTCGGCGATGCACATATCTACAACAACCATATGGATCAGGTTGAATTGCAATTAAGCAGAACACTGAGAGCATTGCCCAAAATGAAAATCAATCCTGATGTAAAAGATATTTTCGATTTTAAATTCGAAGACTTTTCACTAGAAGATTATAATCCGCATCCTCATATAAAAGGGATAGTAGCCGTATAAATCATGAATACAAAAGCATCATTTTTATTTATCGTTAGCATCTTTATTTCCATCAATTGTTTTTCTCAAGACGATTCCATTTATTTCCCACAAGAGGAAATTGTTATTGATGAATGTGCCAAAGCTTTTGATAAAAATAAATGCTTAAGTCTCAAAATTGAAGAGATAATACGGAATCTTCTTGAAGATTTATTCAAAAAAAGAAATCAAGAAATTGATACTCTAAAAACGAGCGTTACTTTTGAATTAAATGATTGAGTTAGTCATTTAGTTTCCGTATCTTATTGCTTGAAAAACATGAACTATGGAACATTTTGAAGGACAAGATATATTAAACTTTATAAAAGAACTACCAAATGATGATGCTTGTAAAGCCTATTTAGCGAAAATAAAATGGCAAGATGGATTTACATGTAGC